>Ga0181527_1001900_pt1 | contig 20577 bp, 16 predicted proteins | sample PEATcosm2014_Bin_30_FD_119762 | JGI IMG/M metagenome (GOLD analysis project Ga0181527, IMG submission 119762) | Peatland microbial communities from MTU Mesocosm Facility, Houghton, MI, USA - PEATcosm2014_Bin06_60_metaG | ecosystem: Environmental > Terrestrial > Soil > Wetlands > Peat | place...
ACTGCTCCTCGCCGATCCGCGAGACGCTGGCCTCGTGGCCGACCATCACGTCCTGCTCTTCGATCTCGATGTAAGGGTAGGTGTCGCTGCGGCTTTGTGGGTCGAGAATGAGGGCGTCGCAGACGACGTTGGACTTGGCTCGCTTCGCTCCCTTGAGGACCTTGCACAGGCCGCGGTAGCTGGTGCGCCCGCCGTTCTTCGAGATCGACTTCGAGACGATGCGGCTGGAGGTGTGCGGCGCGCAGTGCACCACCTTGGCGCCGGCGTCCTGGTGCTGGCCGGTCGAGGCGAAGGCCACGGAGAGGATCTCGCCGCGGGCCCCCGGCTCCTTCATGTAAATGGACGGGTACTTCATCGTCAGGCGGCTGCCGAGGTTGCCGTCGACCCATTCGACCAAGGCGTCCTGGTAGGCCACGGCGCGCTTGGTCACCAGGTTGTAGATGTTGTTGGCCCAGTTCTGGATGGTGGTATAGCGCAGGCGGCTGCCGCGCTTGGCGACCACCTCGACCACCGCCGCGTGCAGGCTTTCGGTGCTGTACATGGGGGCCGTGCAGCCCTCCACGTAATGCACCTGCGAGCCTTCGTCGGCGATGATCAGCGTCCGCTCGAACTGGCCCATCTGCGCGGCGTTGATGCGGAAGTAGGCCTGCAGCGGGAATTCGACCTTCACCCCCGGCGGAATGTAGACGAACGACCCGCCCGACCAGACCGCCGAGTTCAGCGCCGCGAACTTGTTATCCGTCGGCGGGATGATCGTGCTGAAGTACTCGCGCAGCAGATCGGGGTATTCCTTCAGGGCGGTGTCCGTGTCGGTGAAGATCACGCCCTGCCGGGACAGGTCTTCCTTCAACGAGCCGTAGACCACCTCGCTCTCGTACTGCGCCTTGACGCCGGCCAGGAACTTCTTCTCGGCTTCGGGGATGCCCAGCTTGTCGAAGGTGCTCTTGATCTCCGGCGGCACCTCGTCCCAGGTGCGGCCCTGGCGATCGATGGGTTTCAGGTAGTAATAGACCTGCTGGAAGTCGATGGGGATCGAGCCTCCCCACTGCGGCAGCGGCTTGGACTCGAAGATCTCCAGGCTCCGCAGGCGGAACTCCCGCATCCAGGCCGGCTCCCCCTTCATCGCCGAGATTTCCTCGACGATGCGGCGGTTCAAGCCCTTGCGGGCCTTGAACACGTACTGCTCGCGGTTGCGGAAGTCGTATTTATTGATTTCCCCGAGCACGTCGGCGGCGCGGGGCTTGCTGAGGTCGGTTGCCATTGGAGAATGACCAGTTATCAGTGGTCAGTTATCAGTTACCTCGTTCCCACGCTCCGCGTGGGAACGCACTTGTCGGCCGCTCCCGCGGCCCTTCTTAATTATAGACGTGGTGATTGCCATGGACCTCCCGCCGCCAGGGACGCGGAGCGTCCGCTCAGTGCGTTCCCACGGGGGACCGTGGGAACGAGGCTGTTGTTGCACTTTCTTCCGCCTCGTCGGCCAGGGCCTCGGGATGGGCGGCGCGAATGCGGTCGTAGCCGTGCTTGTGCAGCTCGAGGGCCAGCTCCGGCCCGCCCGTCTCGACGATCCGCCCGCCGAGTATCACGTGCGTGAAGCTCGGCCGGTTGTATTCCAGCAGTTGCTCGTGGTGGGTGATGATCAGGATGCCCATCTGGCGGCCGCCGATCTGAGCGATGCTCTGGCTGGCCAACCGCACGGCGTCCACGTCCAGGCCGCTGTCGGTCTCGTCCAGCACGGCGAACTTCGGCCGCAGCATGGCCATCTGCAGGATCTCGGCCCGCTTCATCTCGCCCCCCGAAAAACCGTCGTTGACATACCGCCGGGCGAACTCCTGATCGATCCGCAACTGCTCCATCTGCTCGCGGAGCTCCTTGCGGAACTGCCGCATGGGGATCAGCTCTTCGCCCTCCTTGCGCTCGGGCCGGCGGACGTTGGTCACGGCGTGGCGGAGGAAATCGGCCATTTTCACGCCGGGGATGGCCACCGGCCGCTGGAAGGCCAGGAACAGGCCCGCCCGGGCCCGCTCGTGTGGCTCCATCGCCAACAAGTCCTGCCCGCTCAGCTCGATGCCCCCGCCGGTGACCTCGTAGCCCGGATGCCCCATGATCGCAAACCCCAGCGTGCTCTTGCCGGAGCCGTTGGGCCCCATCAGGGCATGGACCTCGCCGCGGCGGATCTCCAGGCATACCCCCTTCAGGATCGGTTTGCCCGCCACGCTCACGTGCAGATCGCGAATGGCCAGGACGTCGCTCATGACTGCTGCGCTCGGGCGGGACCTTCCCCTGCCTGGTCCTTCCCAGCTCCTTTGACTTTCTGATGATGGAACACCAACGGGCAGGTCTCCAATTCGACGTAGCCGGAATGATGCGCCAGCGGCAACTCGTCGGGGACTCTCGCGGTACCCTGCGGACCCGGCCGGCCGGACCCGAGCGGTACCCCGCCGCCGCCCGCGGCGGGGGCGCGGGCCAACCGCTGCCCCTTGATCTTGTCCTGCAGCCGCATGAGGGCCTCGAGGAAGGCCTCGGGCCGCGGCGGGCAGCCGGGCATGTAGACGTCCACCGGCACCACCCGGTCCACCCCGGGCACGATGTTGTATCCGAACCGCACGTAGGGCCCCCCGGCAATCGCGCAACCGCCCATGGCAATCACGTACTTCGGCTCCGGCATCAACTCGTACAGCCGCCGTATCCGGCTGGCGATCTTGAAATTGATCGTGCCGGCGACGATCATCAGGTCCGCCTGGCGGGGACTTGCGCGGAACGCCCCCGCCCCAAACCGGTCGATGTCGAACCGCCCCGCCCCGGCCGACATCATCTCGATCGCGCAACAGGCCACCCCAAACGTCATCGGCCAGAGGCTCGCCTGCCGGGCCCAATTGATGGAAAGCTCCAGCGTCGAGGTCCACACGCCGGGGCCAAAGCGTCCCTCAATCCAAGGCTGTGTCATACGTCTCCCAGTCCTCGCTTATGCCTTCTTGGCAGAGCCATCCCCAGCCGCGGAGAAACGCGCGCGGATGTGCCTCCGCGGCTACCGGGCCGACGCCGCAGTATATCGGCTTGTCAACCTGTTTGGAATTGGCATTCGACCCCCCCCGCCAGGCGGCACTGGGTCAACTGGACGTCGGTGCCAACCAGCTCGGAGAACAGCATCTTCTCCATGTCGCACACGGCGGGGTCCTCCTCCGCCAGGTTGGGGTAGGGGCAAGCATGGGCAGTCAGGGTGTGACCCTCGGGCGATGCCTCGACCGAAACGGGGATCCGCCGCTGGTTGAACAGCTCCGCAAGGGACTTCAGCCGCTCGGCCGGGGTGTTTCCGTGGATTTGCTCGACATAGCCGGAGGCCAAGGCCTTGGCGAAGCGTCGGAGCATGTCGCGTCGCACGTCTTCGTCAGGGATCGAGCGGAATTCCCGCCAGAGCGTGACGGCCAGGTCGGTGAAATTGGAGCCCGTCTGCCGCAACCCCTTTTCGGTCAACCAATAACGATGCCTGGGGCGTCCTCGCCCCGCCCGCACGACATCACGCTCGATCAGGGCGTTGTTCATCAAGCGGGTCAGTCGTTGACGAACGGCCGTCGCTGTAACTTCCATCGCATCAGAAAGTTCCGATATGCTCAACGGACCGGCAACGCGGACCAGGTCGAGCAAATCGCTGTCTGAATGGGGGGCTATTACACTCATATTGTGCCTGCTGCTGCTATTTGATAAACAGTGTCCCCGCGCCTCACAAGTATCGTATGGTATAATCGCAATTTTAGCAAGGGTAAATGAGAAAAATCAGGCAATGGACGGCCTAAGAAAAACACGAGGGCAACTGATAGAAGCTAGGCAACGGACGGCCCAAGAAAGAAAAACAGTCCGGGCAACCCGTGCTGGGCTGACACCGGACTGTTCCCCCCCTGGGAATGGTTAGGCTGCGACTGCGGTGATTGCGTCTCCGTCCTCGCCGGAATAATCCCGCTAGATCATTCGGTTTTCCCAGTCTCCGACTTTGGCAAAGTTCGCCGATTCTCTTCAGCGAATGTAGCGATTGGGACGATTGTGAGGAGGACCGCAGCGTCAATGTGGTCGCATTCTGCTCATACACCGCACTCTACTCATCTTCTTGACGCAAGGTAAGGACCGAAGGATGACATCTTTCAACCGCTACTGGCGGGCGATCACCGCCTCGCCAATTGTCTGGGGAATCCTGGCGACCGCCGTATTCTACGGGCTGGTCCACCGCGGTCCGCTGGGCACGCCGTTCATCAAGCGCTACTTCACCAATCACCCGGTCGAATACGGCGAGACCTTGATGTTTGCCATCGGCCTGTCAGCCCTGGTGCTGCGGGCGCTGGACGTGGGCCGGCAGTACGCCGGCTTGGGCCGGCCGCTGCCGGGCAATGCATCCGCGGCCAGCGGGTCGGTCGAAGACCAGTGCCGGACCTTGCTCCACGACGTGGACGGCCTGCCGCCGCACTGCCAGGAGAGCTACTACGCGCGGCGGCTCCGCTCGGCCGTGGCGTTCGTGCGGCGGCTCGGCTCGGCGGAAGGGCTGCGGGACGAGCTGAAGGACCTGGCCGACACCGACGCCGGCCGCTCGCACAAGGGCTTCGCCCTGTTCCGGGTCATCGTCTGGGCCATCCCGATCCTCGGCTTCCTCGGCACGGTGATTGGCATCACAATGGCGCTGAACGCGCTGGACCCGAAGGCCCTGGACGAATCGATGATGAAGGTCACCACGGGTCTGGGTGTGAAGTTCGACACGACGGCCCTGGCCTTGGCCATGTCGATGCTGTTGATGTTCACGCACTTCTTCGTGGAGCGGGCGGACAGTGCGCTGTTGGAGGCGGTGGACGCCCGGGTGCAGGCCGAGTTGTCCGGGTATTTTCCGCAGTTGCCCGCCGGGCCGGATGGCCAGGTCGTAGCCGTGCGGCGGATGGCGGAAGTGATGGTTGCGGCGGCGGAGCGGCTGGTCCAGCGGCAGGCGGAGTTGTGGCAGGCCTCGATGGAGGCGGCCGCCGCCCGCTGGCTGCAGGGGTCCGCCGCGGTCGGCCAGGAGGTCCAGCAGGCCCTGGCGCCGGCCCTGGCGGCGGCCCTGAAAGACCATGCCCAGCACCTGGCCGCCGCGGAAGCGGCCGCCGCGGAGCAGAACCGCCGTCACTGGGAGAAGGTCGCCGCGGCCCACGCCCAAAATGTCCAGGCCCTGGCGGCCGTGCAAGATGGCCTGAACCGGCAAGCCGAGATCCTCCAGCGGGCGATCCATGCCAGCGGCGAAGTCGCACGCCTGGAAGACGCCCTGAATCGCAACCTGACGGCCCTCTCCGGGGCCAAACACTTCGAGCAGACCGTGCTCGGCCTGGCGGCCACCATCCACCTGTTGAACGCCCGGCTGGCCGACTCCCCCGCCGCGGCAACCGTTCAGCTTGCTCCCGCGCGGCGCGCCAGCCAAGCGGCCTGAGCGGCGCGGGACGGAGCAGGGTTTAGCGGCCGGGCTCGCCCGGCGCTGCCGAGCGTAAAATGAACCGCAACTCGCCCAGGAGGAATCGGAGCGGCCTGCGGGAAGCCCCGCGGGTGTCGCTCTTCCCGTTCCTCGCCGTGCTGATTTGCACGATGGGGGCGCTGGTGCTGTTGCTGCTGGCCGTCACGCGGCAGGCCCGGCTGCAGGCGATCCATGCCGCTCGGGCGCAGAAGTCCCAGCGGCAGGAGGAGGCGCAGACTGCGCAGTCGATGGTCCGCTGGCGGATCGGGGCACTGCAAAAATCCCGCGGCGAGACGGAGTCGCAGTTGACTGATGCCAGGCTCGTGCTGGGCCACGTCGAGGACCATGTCCGCCGGCTGCGGCAGCAGTTGCCCCAACTGGCGGCGGCCTGCCGCCGTGCGGAGCAAGCGGGGACCGAGGGGCTGCGGCGGCGGAGTGTGCGGCAGGGCGAGATCGCACAGGCTGAGGCCCGATTGGCCGAGGCCCAAAAGCACCTGGCCGAGGCGCAACAGGCCGCCAGGAGCCGGCCCCGCTCCTACGCCATCATCCCCTACGAGGGCCCCAGCCAGACCCGCCGCCGCCCGATCTACCTGGAGTGCCGGGCCGACGATATCGTGCTGCGGCCGGAGAACATCGTGTTCACGGAGGACGATTTCTACGGGCCGCAGGGGCCGGGCAATCCCTTGGCTGCCGCGCTGCGGGCCGCCCGCGAATACCTGCTCGCCCAAGGCGGCTTCGACGCCCAAAACGGCGGCGAGCCCTATCCCTTGCTGCTGGTCCGTCCCAGCGGCATCGCCGCTTACTACGCCGCCCGCGGCGCCATGAAATCCTGGGCCTCGGAATTCGGCTACGAGCTGATCGGCGAGGACTGGAATCTGCAGTTCCCGCAAGCCGATGGCAGCCTGGCCCAGGTCGTCCGGCAGGCCGTGCAATCGGCCAGGGTGGAACAACAACGGCTGATCGCCGCCGCGCCCAGCCGCTGGGGCAAGCGGGTCTCGGGGGCGGCAGGCTACGGCTCTTCGTCCGGGACGTTCGGCGAGGACGAAGGGGATGAGGAAGCCGGCGAGACGGGCTTCTACGCCCGTCGCCCGTCCGCCCGCTACGGCAATCCTTATCTACAAGCGGGTCTGGCGACCGCGCCCCCAGGCGGTCCGCCGGGCGGCGGTGGTCCAGGCGGAGGTGACCCGGGCGGCACATCGGGCGGCGTTCCCGGCGGTATACCGGGCGGTGGTGCTGCTGGCGGTATTCCCGGCGGCGTCCCGGGCGGCGGTGCTGGCGCCGGTACTCCCGGCGGTGTGCCGGGTGGCGGCCTTGTCGGCGGTGTGCCAGGCGACGGCTTTGTCGGCCGTGTGCCGGGCGGCGGTTCTGCTGGCAGTACTTCCGGCGGCGTGCCGGGTGGTGGTCCCGGCGGTGTGCCGGGTGGCGGCTTTGCTGGTGGTGTGCCGGGTGGTGGTACCGCTGGCGGCACCTCCGCTGGCGTGCCAGGCGGTGGTCTTGCCGGCGGCATGTCCGGCGGTGGTCTCGTCGGCGGCATCTCGGGCGGTGGCTTCGTCGGCGGCCTGCCAGGTGGCGACTCTGCTGGCGGTATTCCCGGCGGTGGTGTCGCTGGCGATACTTCCGGTGGCGTGCCAGGCGGTGGTCTTACCGGCGGCGCGCCAGGCAGTGGTGCCCCCGGTGGCGTTTCCAGCGATGGCAGCCGGACCGGCGCCTCACGGACCGGACCCTACTCCGATGGCTACGTCGCCGGCCGGCCCGCCGGAGATCCGCCGCCGGACCGCGACCCAAGGGGTACCCCGGTGGAACCCGCAGCCGCGGGACAGCCCGCCATGCCACTCCGTCCCGGCGAGTGGTATCCCACCCCGGAACCTCCTCCGAAGCGCCCGGACGATTCCGACGACAAGAAACCGGGCAAGAAGCCCAAGCCCATCGACAAGCGGGCCGACAACTGGGGGCTCCGCAAGGCGGGAGAGAATGCATTCCCGATCACACGCCCTATTCACCTGAACTGTTATCCCGACCGCCTCGTACTCGTCCCGGAAGCGGGCATGGGCCAGCAGAAGTCCATCCTCATGCCCGCCGGCACCGCGAAGGCCATCGATCCGCTGGTGACGGCCATCTGGGAACAGATGGACGCCTGGGGCATGGCCGGCAAGGGCATGTATTGGCGGCCGCTGTTGAGCATCTACATTGCCCCCGGTGCCGAGCAGCGATTCCAGGATCTCGAGCGCTTGTTGCGGGGCAGCGGGTTGATCGTGCAGAAGAAACCGTAACCGGGTGAAAACGCCATGACCCGTGCCGCGCCAGCCGAGACCGAGGCCGTCAACGCCGACTCATTCCTGGACATCGTTGCCAGCATCGTGAGCATCATGATTATTATGGTGCTCATGACCGGGCTGAAGATCCGGCACGCGCCGGTCGATGCCGCGGAGCTCGAACAAGTGTCGGCGGCGGACGAGGACCTGTCCCGCGAACTTTCCGACGAGCAGACGCTGCGCCATGAAGTCCTGGCGCTGGCCGGGGAGATCCAGAACGTCCAGCAGCAGACGCTGCTTCGCCAGGGCGAGCGAGACGTGTTGGCAACCACGGTGCGGACGCTGCAGATGGAGCTGGAGGGCAGCGCGCAGCCCTCGGCAGGCGAGGGGCCGCAAGACGCGGCTCTGTCCGGCAGGCTATCCGATGTCCGCAGCCGGCTGCAAGAGATCGAGCAGGTGCGAAAGGCGGTTGAAACTGCGCCGGCCCCGGCCCTCCAGGTCGAGAGTTATCCCACGCCGTTGGGGCGAACGGTAGACGGGCACGAGATCCACGTGCAGCTTCGCGGCGGGCGGATCGCCTGCATCCCGCTGGACGCGTTGTTGGCGCGCTTCAAGTCCGACGCCGAACGCAAGGTCCACAAGCTGGCCGACTCCTCCGAGTTCACCGAGACGATCGGGCCGGAAGGCGGCTTCCGCCTGCGTTACACGCTCGAGCGGCATGAGGTGACGGCGACGGAGTCCAACCGCACCGGTCGAGCGGGGACGTATATCCGCTTGAGACAGTGGACATTGATCCCCGTCGAGGAGAATCTCGGCGAGACCATCGACGAGGCCCTGGCCGAGAACTCGCAGTTCCGGCAGGCCATCGCGGACCGCCGTGCCCGCGGAGCGACGATCACCTGCTGGACCTATCCGGACAGCTTCGACGTGTTCCGGCGATTGAAGAAGGAGCTGTACCGCATGGATTTTGCAGTGGCGGCGCGGCCTCTGCCCCAAGGGACACCCATCAGCGGCTCACCGGAGGGAGTCAAGTCGACTTCGGAATAGTCCGGCGTTCACGGGCCTTCCAGGCTGCGCGCCGCGACCAGGGCGGCCAGGAGAATGGCCGCCGTCTCGACGCGGAGGGTCCGCGGCCCCAGATCGACGAGTTGCCAGCCGGCCTGGACCGCCGCGGCCACTTCGTCCGCCGTGAAACCGCCCTCGGGGCCGATCGCCAGCACGAGGGGATCTTGGGAGGAAAAAGGGGACAGTCCCCATTTGCCGGAACGGCCCGGAGGGTGCTGCGCACAAATGGGGACTGTCCCCTTTTTCCGGCCGTGCGGACCACCGCCCGGATGGGCCATCCATCGCTGCGGCACGCCGGCGGTAGCGGCCAGCAGGCCGGCCCACGGCTGGGGCGGGGCGAGCTCCAGCAGGCGGTTGCGGCCGCATTGCTTGCTGGCCTCGATCACGCACCGCCGCAGCCGCTCCAGCGCGGCGGCGCCCGGCTGGGCCACGCCCCGCGCCGTCTCCAGCGGCACGAGCCGGCGGACGCCCAACTCGACCGCCTTTTCGACGAGCCATCGCTGCCGTTCGCCCTTGGGCAGGGCCACGGCCAGCGTCACGTCGGCGGCCAGCTCGCGGTCGATCGCTTCCTCGGCCACGAGGGCCAACTCGACCTCGCAACGGGCAATCCGCCGCACCTCGGCGACCCATTGGCGGCCGCTGCCGTCGAACAATTCGATGCGGCGGCCCAGTCCAGCCCGCATCACGTGGATCAAGTGATGGGCCTCCGCCCCCGTCAGCACGGCCCGCTCGCCGGTGATAGGTCCAGGAGTGAAGTAGCGGTCGGACATAAGAAGTGCCGGTTTTCTTAGTCCCGAAGGGACGACAGTTAATAGCCAGGGGCGCCAGCCCCTGGAACCCGGCCCAAATTCATCACCAGCCCCGGAGGGGCGATAGTGGCGCCGCGACGCGCTACTGTCACCCCTTCGGGGTTCGGCGGGACGTGGCGCCTTGTTCCCAGGGGCTCGCGCCCCTGGCTATGGACTGTCGCCGCTTCGCGGCTGCGAACCGAAAACGATCTCATTCCCCGCCCCCTTGCTCGAATGCCTGCCGCTCGAACGGGTTGTCGCGGTAGGGCCTGCGGCGCATGAGCCATAGTACCAGCGAGCAACCCAGGTAGGCAGGCCCCATCAGCGGCCCCCATCGCTCGAACTGGCGGACGTGAATCAGTTCGTGGTCGCGTGAGATGTCCAGGGCGGCGGCGGTCTGCCCGAAAACCGTGTGGCCCAGGGTACACGCCAGCGCGCCCCTGCCGAAAAAGAACCGCTGCAGAAGCCACTTCACACCGCCGCCGTAGAACTCGACCACGCGGCCGCGGATACGCGCGCGGCCCCCCGTGCACAGGCCGACGATGCCAAGAAGCAGGCCCATGAGCGTGTACGGCGAGGCCCAGAGCATGGCGAGCAGGCGAAGGGGCATTTTCCAACACGCCATCATCGCGACGGGGCGGGCGGCGGCGTGGTTTGTATTTGCCACTCTGACGGCGGTGGGACCGTTTCATAGAATTGTGGGGACATCCTTGCCCTCTGCTGCATTGCGTCGGCCATCATCCCCCTGTCAACATCATATGGTATGCCGCCAGATGGCATGCCGGGCCGCCAATTCCGTCCTTTCGTCCGGTTCGAGTCGTGCAACAATTCCGGATGAAGGTGCGAGAGGGAAGGCGCGCTCACCTCGATGGTGTCTTCGTAGCTTTCGCCTTCCCGAGTCAACGTATATAGGTCCACCCAGTGTGGCAAACCACGCGGCGGTGTGGCTTGTATGTGCCGCTCTGGCGGCGGCTGGGAAGTGGGGTATGATTCCTTTTCGGCTGGCCCTTCGGCCTCCGGGAATACGATACCCCCATCGGCTCCGCTGCCCCACAACGCCGTCCAGGCCATTGCTGCAGCAAAGAGCACGCTCCTGGTCGAACACGCGGTATCCTTGAGCGCCTTCATGGGCGTCGGCCGTTTGGCAAACCAACCTGTCCCATCCAGAGGGGATTTTACTTCACCGGGGGAAGAGAAGTCAATCAAAGCCGACGTTCGCCCTGCCCCTGTCGGCAACTGGTTTGGCAACCGCGTCCGTAGTTGTCAGCGCAGCATCTTCTCCTGCCCCACAATTTCTAGCTGCCGCTCGACCCAGCCGATTGCGCGGGATCGCGTGGGAAAATGTGCGGCCACGCCGAGTATGAGCGCGAGGGCCAGGCCAAGGCCGACGGGGCTGCCTTCGAGCAAGTAGGCTATCGCCGCAAAGAAGCCGCAACCCTCAAACAGCGCGGCGCTCATAATCGTCTTGGCCTGGAAGACCGGCAGGAGATACTTGGCATCGCGGCATCCGCCATCCTCCACAGGAACCGAGCTGATCCGCCGCCTTGGATCGAGGGGCGTGTAGGTGCCGCTGAGGATCTCGCGGCGAGCCTTCGTGGTGATTTTCCACAGCAGGATAGCCCGTGCGATTTGTGCAAGGCCGACAAAGGCAAAAGCGATCAAAGTGATCGAAATCGGCCGTATCGCGGCAGGCGGCTTGAGCAGCGGGGCCATGCTCAGGGCGATCACCAGGAAAATCAGCATGCCTGCACACATCGCCGCCACGATGCTTTGCAGGATGCGCACGGTCTTGCTCGCGTCTTCATGCCACGCATCGTCGGACATCTCGCCTGCCCTCCCTCGTCAAAAGCCAAGAAACGATCTCAATCTGACCCTCGATTTTACCGATTATAGCGAAGACACGGGAGATATCGTTGCCAGGGAGGCCTCGACCGATGTACCAATCGCACTGGGGGTTGCGGGAATCGCCGTTTGGCAGGGGTGTGGACCCGCGGGCGTTTTACCAGAGCCCGACGCACGAGGAGGCCCTGGCCCGGCTGCACTTCCTGGCCGACGAGCACCGCCGCTTGGGGCTGTTGCTGGGCCCGGCCGGCAGCGGCAAGTCGCTGGTGTTGCAGGTCTTTGCGGCCGAGTTGTGCCGCCGCGGCTGCTCGGTGGCCAGGCTCAACCTGGTCGGCATGGAGCCGGCCGAAGTGCTCACTTCGCTGGCCATCCAATTGGGCGGCGGCCTGGAGGGCGGGGAGTCGCCGGCCGTGGCGTGGCGGGCCCTGCAGGATCGGCTGACCACGGCGCGGTATCAGGAACTCGACGTGGTCGTGCTCCTGGATGATGCGGACCAGGCGGACCGCGCAGTGCTGCCCCACCTCGTGCGCTTGGCCAAGTCGGACGACTCGCCCCAATCGCGGCTCACGCTGATCCTGGCCGGTCGGGGCGAGGGGATGGGGCGGCTCGGGGCGCCGCTGCTGGACCTGGCTGAACTCCGCATCGACATCCAGCCCTGGGCGCCCGGCGATACGCAGAACTTCCTGGCCCATTCGCTGACCCAGGCGGGCCGCACTGCGCGGGTCTTCCAAGAGCCGGCCGTCGCCCGGCTGCACGAGCTGTCCCACGGCATCCCGCGCTACGTGCGGCAGTTGGCCGACTTGGCCCTGGCGGCCGGGGCCGGCCAACGACTGCCCGAGATCGACCGCGAGGTGATCGATGCGGTCTACCAGGAGTTGAGCCTGGCGGCGCCGGCCGCCGCGGGCTTGTCTTGAAGCCGCCTCGAAGCATTACTCCTTGGGCGGCCATTCGGGACGGGGAGGCTTCAGCGGCAACGGCTGGAGCTGCCGGCCCTTGGCATAGGCCTTTTGTGCCTCGTCCTGCCGGTCTGCCTGCTGATAGAGGCGGGTCAGGGCGAAGTAGTAGGGGGCCGTGCCGGGCCGCAGCGCGACTAGCCGCTCGTACGCGGCCACGGCCTCCGGCACGAAATTGTTCTCCTCGAGCCAGGCGGCGGCGAGCGTAAGGTAAGGCACGTCGCTCCCCGCGGCCAGGGCCCGCAGCTCGCTGGCCCGGGCCGCCCGCTCTTCGGTCGCCACGGTAAAGGCGCCGCCGTAGGACGCCTCCCCGGCCGAGCCGTCCGCCAGGGTCGCCGTCACTTCCCAGACGTAGGTGGCGCCGGGCTTCAACGGCGGCTTGCCGGGGTAATTCAGGGAGGTCGAGGACGTGGTCGCGGTCCACACGGTCTGCGAGTCGCGCTCGATCTTCACTTCATAGCGGCGCGCTCCCGGCACGGCGGACCACGCCAACCGGGGCTGGACCGAAAGGACCGTCGAGCCGGGAATCGGGCTCAGCCTGATCCGCGGCGCATCGCCGGAGGCAGTGCGGGCGATCGACACCCCGGACGTGCCCTTCGGGTGCAGCGACATGACGGTGGCGCTGACCAGTCGCTTGTGCCGCTCGGGCGCCGGCAGGATTTCGACCGCGGTCTTGGGCTCGCAGCCGTCCTTGCGGACCGTGACTTCGCCCGGCTGCGAGAGCCGCTCGAGGTGACCGTTGTCGCGGAACGCCAGCACGATCGCCGAGCCCGCCGCCAGCACGATCCGCTCGTCCAAGTACACCGTGTCCAGGGCGCCGACCTCGCGCGAGTTCTGGCTCTTGTCCTTGAGGACGACTTTGCCCTTGGTCTCCAGGACCCGGGCCACGGGGACGGCGGCCTCGGCCCGCACGGCAAGACCCAGGGCCAGCACGACGAGCGGCGCAAAGGAACGCAATCGTGACATCATGGCTTCGCCTCCGGGAATTGGTGAGCTGCCGGCTTATCGCCACGGCGCCATGCCGTGTGGAACGGTTGTTTAGCGGGCGGGGCACCGTGCGCAGCATGGTCGCCCGCCGCGCGGCGGGCAAGCCCGCCCGCTAAACTGCATCGGACATTCTCGCTTGTTTCCTCGGGATTTCAAGTACCCCGCAGGGCGTAGACGGTCAACGGCTCGCGCTTGCCCTTGACCGACAAGGTGTTGGACTCCCAAGCCGGGGCGAGCCGCTGCCGGTCGGCCTCGCTCAGGGCGGCCAGGGTGGACTGGCTGACGAGGAGCTCGGAGTGCAGTTGCTTGTTGCAGGATTCGATGCGTGCAGCCGTATTGACGGTGTCGCCGATGGCCGTGTAGTCCAGCCGGCGGGGGCTGCCGACGGTCCCCACCACGGCCTTGCCCGTGTGAATCCCGATGCCGATGCGGAACGCCTCGGCGCCCAGGTCTTTCCAGCGGCCAGCGAGCTGGTGGACACGGCTGAGGATGGCCAGCGCGGCGCGGACCGCCCGCAAGGCATGGTCCGGTTGCAACTCCGGCGCGCCGAACAGGACCATCATCCCGTCGCCGAGGTACTGGTTGACGATGCCCCCCTCGGCCTCGATCAGGGGGACCGCCGCGGCGAAGAACTCGTTGAGGAGCCGCACCACGTCCGCGGCCGGGTGGGATTCGGAAAAATCGGTGAAGTTGCGGACGTCGGTAAACAGCACCGTGATCTCGCGCTGCTCCCCGCGGAGATCGAGCTTGCCTGCGCCCGCCTCCAAAGCGCGGGCGACCGCCTCGGACTTCATCATGCCCATCATCCGCCGGATCCAGCGCCACCGTAGCGCGAAGACCACGCCGTACAGGAGCACACCCAGGAAGTACATGGCGACCTGCTCGACGGGCCAGTCGGTGTAGCGGAACAGCAGCAGGCAGAAGCTGAGCCAGCCGGCGAGGTAGGCGATCAGCAGGGCGGCCCCCGCCTCGAGCGTCAGGCGGGTGAACGCCATTCCCAGTCCGGCTCCCGCGAGGATCAGCAGCAAAGGCGTCGAGAGCCACCAGGGCGTCACGAAGAACCTGCGGTCGGCAAGCGTGGCGATCGTATTGGCATGGATTTCCACGCCCGGCATCTGGTCCAGCTCATGGCGGTGCCAGGTGGAAGCCAGCACGTCCAGCAGGGACCGGTTCATGCGGGGCACGGGATGCTTGTCCTCCTGCAGGCCGGCCGTCACGCCGATGAGGACCATGGCCCCCTGCCAGTCCTGCTGGAGCGTCCGCTTGCCCTGGGCGGCCTCCAGCACGTCGGTCAGCGGCACGGAGGGGATCGTGCCCGGCGGGCCGACGTAATTGATTCGCATGTCGCCGTGCCGGTCCAGCGGGATCGGCCGGTCGTCCAGACACAAAGGCTCCTCCGCGGATTGCGGCGGCGCCAGACCGCCGGCCATGGTCAGCACCGCCACGGCCAGGCAGGGATAGAGTCGCCCGGAGAGATCGGTCGCCTTCAACTTCTGCCGCCGCACGCACCAATCGGCATCGTCGACCAGTTCGACGAAGCCGAGGTCGGCCCAGTCGGGATCGCCGGGGGGCACCCACTCGTACATCGGCAGCAGCGGTGTCCGGCGGTCGCGGATCAGGATCGGCAGCACCACGTTGCCGGCCTGGCCGACCGCCCGGCCCATCGCCTGGGCGTCTCCCGGCCGGTTGGGCGAGATGAGGTCGATCGTCTCCTGGTTTCCCGGGTCCGGCATGAAGACGTCGACGCCGATGGAGGCCACCCCCTGTCGGTGCAGGTACTGGACGACTTGGCCCAGCTCCGGGCTGAACAGCCGCAGCGGCTTGGGAATCGTCTCGAATGACTGGTCGTCCAGGGCGACGATGACCACCTTTGCGGTGCTGGCCCGCGGGCCGCGGACGCCCAGGCAGTTGTCGTAGGCCTGGTGCTCAAGCTCGCGGACCCAGGCCGCGTAACTGAGCAACCAGCAGAGCAGCGCGCAAGCCCCGCCTACCAACATCCCGCGCCGGGTCCTGCCGCGCCATAGTCGCTGTACCCGCAGCAAAGCCTAATCCTTTATGTCTATTAAGTATACGGTTGCCTCCGGGGTGAGGCTCCCAGATAATCTTACAGCGTAGCCGCGCCCTGGCGACTCGGCGACCATAATATAGTGTCTCCGGGCTGTTTGCGCCCTAGAATTGTCTGACATTGGCCCCCGAGGACGGATAACCCGCAATTGAGGGATCCTGCCGTGAAATACCTGCGTGCCGTGATCCTGTTGGCAGTCGTCGCCTTGTTGGGCGGCGCGGCCGCCTGTTATCTCGGCTGGCTGCCGAATCCCTTGAGCCCCAGGGCGGACACCGCCGCGGCGTCTTCGCCGGACGGGTCCGGCGCGGCGGATTCCGATGGTCTGCGGTTCATGGGCTGGGTGGAGCCGGCCGGGGGAGTCATCAATCTCTGCGGCATTCCGGGCGACCGCCTGCAGCGCCTGGCGGTGGTAGAGGGGGAGGCGGTCGAGAAGGACCACGTCTTGGCCACCATGGAAAGCCGCGCCCTGAAACAGCAACAGGTGGATCTGCTGGTGATCCAGATCGCGGAGGCCGCCGCACGCCGCGACGCCGAATCGCAACTGGCCGAGAGCCGGGTCCGGACCGCCAAGCTGGGCCAGGACAAGGTCAAGCTCCAGGACCTGCAGGCCGAGAGCCTGCAAGAGAAGATCGAGCTGCTGGCGGATAACCTCGCCCTGGCCCAGAAGGACCTCGATCGCCTGAGCAAGCTCCGCGCCCCCGCCGATCCGACCGGCCTGTCCGAAGAGATCGTCTCCCAGCAGGACCTGGAGCGGCAACAGCTCGTGGCGCACCGGGCCAAGACGGAGTTGGACGCCGCCAAGGCCGAGCTGCGGAGCTTGCAGGAGACCCGGAGTTTCAGCGAGGAGGCGGCGAAGGCCGACTACGGCGCCGCCGTAGCCGCCAAGAGCGAAGCCGTTGCCGCGATCCCGATCAAGTCGCTCGAGCAGCGCCTGGAAATGGCCAAGTCCGACCTGGCCCTGGCCGAAATCAAGGCCCCCTGCCAGGGAACGGTGCTGAAGATCTACGTGCGTGAGGGCGAGTCCATCGCCCAGAAACCCATCCTCTGCATGGCGAACCTGGAGCGGATGGTTGCCCTGGCCGAGGTCTACGAGGTCAATGCCAAGGGGGTGGCCCGCGGGCAAGCGGCGATCGTCCGCAGCCCGGCGTTCCACGCCCCGCACGACGAGAGCGGACTCCGGGGGGAGGTTGTCGCCATCGGCCGCATGGTCAACACCCCGGAGCTGAAGAGCCTCAATCCCTTCGAGCGGGTGGACCGCCACGTGATCCCCATCCGCATCGAGTTGAGCAAGCAGGACAGCGTCGAGGCGGCGCGATTCGTGAACTTGCAGGTCGACATCGAGCTCCACACGGGAAAGTGAGCGAAGGCGGAACGTGGTAGGTCAGTGGTCCGTTGTCAGTAGCCAGTGGCAACTGACCACGGACCACTGACCACGCTTTGCCAATCCCCCAATCCCTAATCCCCAATCCTTAATCCCTCCCATCCATGCGGACTCCGCTGGCGTGGCATAACCTGATCTACAACAAGGTGCGGACCGCCATCGCCGCCGCCGGGGTGACGTTCGCGGTGGTGCTGGTCTTCATGCAGTTGGGTTTTAGGGGCTCCATCGAGACGACCGTCACGCGGTTCTTCGAGGCGATGGACTTCGACCTGATGATCCGCTCGCCCAAGTACCTGCACCTGTCCAATCCGCGGACCTTCCCGCGGACCCGCCTGTACCAGGCCGAGCAGATGCCCGGCGTGGCGTCGGTCGTCCCGCTGGAGATCGGGTTGGCCCGCTGGCGGTTTCCAAAAAACAGGTCGGCCCCCACGGAGTCTCCGCCCGAGGGGCGGACCCGCGGTATCCTGGCCATCGGCATTCGGCCCGAGCAGCCGGCCTTCACCACGCCCGAGATCCGCCAGAAGGCGGCGCTCTTGACGGACGAGGAGTTCGTGCTGATCGATCGCAAGGCGCGGAAGGAGTTCGGGCCGCAGAACGGGTGGCAGTTCTCCGACGCCGACCTGGGCGTGGTGACCGAGGTCAGCGGGAAAGAGGTGCAGATCGTGGGGCACTTCCCGCTGGGCACCGGCCTGACCGCCGACGGTTGCATCCTGGTCAACAGCATGGGCTTCCGGCGGCTGGTGCCCCCGATGCCGCCGGACGAGGTGAGCTTCGGCCTGGTCCGCCTGGAGGAAGGCGCCGACCTGCCGGCGGCCGCCGAAGACCTCCGCCGCCGCCTGGGCTGCGTGTTGCCCGACCGACGGCGCGGCGACGTCGAGGTCTTGACCCGCGCCCAGGCCATCCACTACGAGTTGAATCGCTGGATCGGCGAGACGTCGATCGGCATGATCTTTCAGCTCGGCGTGGTCGTGTCGCTGATGGTGGGAACAGTGATCGTCTACCAGGTGCTCTCCAGCGACGTGGCCAGCCACATCCGGCAGTATGCCACGCTCAAGGCGATGGGCTACACGAACCGGTTTCTGTCCCGCGTGGTGCTCGGGCAGGCCCTGGGACTGGCCCTGCTGGGCTTCGTACCCGGCTTGGTCCTTTCGCTCGGCTTGTACGCGCTGACCTCGTACCTGGCGAACATCCCCATCGAGATGAACGCCCGGCGAATTCTCCTCGTCCTGCTGTTGACGATGGGGATGTGTACCCTGTCCGGCCTGGGGGCGCTGCGCAAGGTATGCCAGGCCGATCCGGCGGCATTGTTTTGATATCAGTTGTCAGTTGTCAGTTATTAGTTGTTAGTTGTCAGTTGAAACAAGGTTGAGGCCCGAAAACTGAAAACTGATAACTGAAAACTGACAACTGAGGACTAATAACCGATCCTTCGCCCATGCCCCGACTACATCCCACACCCCTGGCCCGCAGCAACCTGACGCATAACCTGCGGCGGCTGGCGGTGGCGTTGGCGGGGATCGGGTTCGCCGTGGTGCTGATGTTCATGCAGTTGGGTTTCCGCAGCGCCCTGTTCGACAGCACGGTGAAGGTCGTGACCGACCTGGACGCCGACCTGCTGCTGGTCAACAAGGCGCAGTACGCCCTGCCCGCCAGGCTTAGCTTCGATTACAAGCGGATCGAGCAGGCGCGGAGCTGCCCCGGGGTCGCGGCGGTGTACCCGCTGTACACCGAGACGATGGGCACGGACTGGAAACCCGCCTCGGACGCCAAGCCGTATCCCATCCGCGTGCTGGCGTTCAACCTGGACGACCCGGTGTTCCTGACGCCGGAGGTGCGGGCCCAGGCCGCCGCGCTGGGCGACCCCGACACCGCCTTGATCGACAGCCGCAGCAAGAAGCAATATGGCATCCCCAAGACCCTCGATCTGCTCCGCGCGCAGCGGGGCGCCGAGCTGGCCGCCCAGTCCATCCGCCTGGTCGGCGCCTTCCCCATGGGCACCGACTTCGCCAACGACGGCAACCTGATCATGAGCACGGCCAACCTGGTCAAGTTCTTCCCCTACCGCAACGGCCTCGGGGACCCGCTCTCCTCGGTCGACCTGGGGATCGTCCGCGCCCAGGCCGGCGCCGACCTGTGCGCCGTCCAGCAGGCACTGTTCGACCGGTTCGAAGGCACCGAGGTGCACGTCTATCTCAAGCAAGAGCTGATCGACAAGGAACTCGACTTCTGGGACCACAGCACGCCCATCGGCTATATTTTCTCCGTGGGCACGATCATGGGTTTCGTGGTCGGCGTCATCATCTGCTACCAGATCATCTACTCCGACGTGGCCGATCACATGGCCGAGTTCGCCACGCTGAAGGCCATGGGCTACCGCAACCGCTACTTCATCGGCCTGGTGCTGCAGATGTCGCTGTACCTGTCGGTGGTGGGCTACGTTCCCGGCCTGCTCGTGAGCATGTTGCTTTATAACTGGCTTGCCCACGGCACGGGTCTGTTGTTGAACTTGACCCTGCCCGAGGCGGGCCTGGTGTTCGCCCTGACGCTGGGCATGTGCGCCGCGTCGGGGTGCCTGGCGGTGCGAAAGGTCTTGGCGGCCGATCCCGCCGAGCTGTTCTGATCCGGAGTCCGATCCATGCCGCAATCAGCCACCTTGACCGCGGGCGCCGCGTCCCCCGAGACCCCGGTCGGCGACACCCCCGCCATCCGCATCCGCGGCCTGAACCACTACTTCGGCGAAGGCGAGCTCCGCAAGCAAGTGCTGTTCGATAACAATATGGAGATCGCCCCGGGCGAGATCGTCATCATGACCGGGCCCTCCGGCTCGGGAAAAACCACGCTGCTGACCCTCATCGGCGGCCTGCGGACCGTGCAGGAGGGCAGCGTCGAGGTGCTCGGGCACCAGCTCCACGGCGCCGCTATGGCCAAGCTGGTCGACGTGCGGCGGGAGCTGGGGTTCATCTTCCAGGCCCATAACCTCTTCCAATCGCTTACCGCCTTCCGCAACGTCCGCATGGCGGCCGAGCTGTTCTCCCTCTCCGGCCAGCAGGCCAGCCAGCGGATCACCGACCTCTTGACGATCCTCGGCCTGGAGCAGCGCATCCACTACAAGCCCGACTCGCTGTCCGGGGGCCAGAAGCAGCGCGTGGCCATCGCCCGGGCCCTGGTGCACAGGCCGCGCCTGATACTGGCCGACGAGCCCACGGCGGCGCTGGACGAGAAGTCCGGCCGCGACGTGGTGACCCTCTTTCAGCGCTTCACCCGCGAAGAGCGGTGCACGATCCTCATCGTCACGCACGACAACCGCATCCTGGACGTGGCCGACCGGCTGGTGAGCATGGTCGACGGCCGCATCAAGTCGAACGTGCTGGTGAAGGTCTCGATCGAGATATCCGAGTTCCTCCGTCACGTGCCCCTGTTCCAGCAGCTCACGCCCCGCACGCTCACGGAAGTGGCGGACCAGATGAAGCTGGAGAAGCACGCGGCGGGGACGCGGATCGTCGCGCAGGGGGCCGAGGGGGACAAGTTCTACCTCATCCGCCGCGGCAGCGTCGAGGTCCGCCGCGACGCGGGCGGCGAGTCCCGCCTGCTGGCCACCCTGACCGAGGGCGCCTCCTTCGGCGAGTCGGCCCTGGTGACCGGCGAGCCCCGCAACGCCAACGTCAGCGCCCGCCAGGACGTCGAGGTCTACACCCTCGACAAGGAGCATTTCCGGGCGGTCATCCAGGCCAGCGCCACCTTCGAGGAAGAACTCCGCAAGGCCATCTTCGAGCGGCACTGATCCCC
>Ga0181527_1001901_pt1 | contig 20568 bp, 20 predicted proteins | sample PEATcosm2014_Bin_30_FD_119762 | JGI IMG/M metagenome (GOLD analysis project Ga0181527, IMG submission 119762) | Peatland microbial communities from MTU Mesocosm Facility, Houghton, MI, USA - PEATcosm2014_Bin06_60_metaG | ecosystem: Environmental > Terrestrial > Soil > Wetlands > Peat | place...
GCATGCGCAGCGCCGGTACGACATGGCGTACCAGCAGTGCATGTACGCGAAGGGGAACCAGGTCCCCGGTGTGGTGCGGGGGCCTCGGCAACCTCTGGCCGTGCCTCCCCCGCCGCCCCCCCCCCCTCGCTTCTTCCCCGGACCCCCCCGGGCATCGCCATACCCCTCGGCACCGCCACCGCCGCCACCGGCCCCATAACCCTCGAAAGGGAGGGAAGCCGGAGTTCGCCTGGTTAGCGCACCGTGTACCGACGGGGAAGCCCGCGGATTCACCAAGAAAGGAGCAACGCATGCCTCGAACACATCTGGCCAGACACCAAGGGTGGTTCATGGCGGGGGTGCTTTTCCTCGTGCTGGCGGTAGGCAGCGCCGGAACAGCTCTGGGCCAGCAAGGGCCGAGCACACCCGCGCAACCCCCCCAACGGCAGCACCTCCTCACCCCCGAGGATCGTGCGGCCATGGCGCAGATTTACTGGCACCGGATGCAGGAGCGGCTGGGCCTCACAGATCAGCAGGTGTCGGACATCCGAGGTATCCTCCAAGCTCGGCGGGATGCGGCACGAGCGGACATCCAGACCCTCTTCGCGGCCCGCAGGGAGCTTCGGAACCTCCTGCAGCAGCCGAACTCTGACCTAGCTGCCATTCAGTCGGCGGCGGGCCAAGTGAAGCAGCTTCAGGACAAGATGCTCGACCAGCACCTCCAGACCCAGCTCGCCATCCGATCCAAGCTCACACCGGATCAGCTGGCGAAATGGGGGGAACTGCACAAAGGCATCGGCGGCCACGGGTGGCGGCGGGGTGGGGGCTTTGGTTGGCGGCGCTCGTGACGCCTTGCCTAACGACTCTTGTCCTGGGGGCGCCCCGGTCCCGGTCTCGGCTCGCATGAGTTCTTTCGCGCTCTAGAACGGTCGGGAACAACCAAGCTCCCGACCGTTCCCATGGCCCGCGGGTTGGGGCCTCGGCAACGCGGTCAACGAGAATCGCTTCGGCCACGGCCCCATCCGCCCGGCGCGCGTCGTCCACGTGGATGTGAAGAGCCTCCAACCGATCCACACCGGGCCGCAGATCACCGCGACGCCCGCCAGCTTCGTGCCCACGGCGAGTCGCGGCATCCGACCCCCCGAGGAGATTCTGAGGCGATCGGTGGTCGCCAGTCGCGCGCCGCACCTCGGGTCGCCGGCCTCCGGGGGGGAGCGGAACGTGGGGCCAGCGGGGGTCCCCACGCCGGCTCCTCGCCTTGTCTCGGTGCCTCAGCAGCGCGAGACCGCCCCGGTCTTGCCCCGTCCCCGCTTCGGGCAGAGCACGGTCGAGCGTCCCATCCCCGATCGCGCGCAGCCGCCCTCTCCCCCCAGGCGTGAAGGCACGCGGCGCGAGGCGCCGGGGAGTGGCCCGTCGTCGGCCGTGTCCCCGCCTCCGGCCCATCGCGCCGAGCGCCGGGCGCATTCTCTGCCGGGCGAGCCCGCCAATCGCCTCTCGCCAAGTCGGGCTGAGACCAAGCCGCCACAGCCCGCGACCCGCCCGGCGGCCCCGCCCCCAGCCCGTCCGCACAGCGCGCCCGAGAAGACATCGCGGGAGCGCCAGGGCGGCTAGCCCTGGCCGTCCTTGAACACTTCCACTCCCGCCTCGTTCACGTGGGTTGCCCCCTGCAGTACCCGTGGGTGGTCGCCGCATGGTGGTGGTAGCAGGGGCGGTTGATCCGATCGAGGTATCCCCGCTTCAACTCATACGCGGCCGCAAGTCGATCCAGGGGTTGCTGTCGGGGTTGTCCAGCGATTCGGAGGAGGAGGCCCTTGCTTTTTGCGCGCTGACCGGCATCCGGTCGATGATCGAGGCGTACCCGCTCGAGCGCGCAGCGAACGCCCACGGTCCGATGATCCAGAGCCGGCTCAGGTTTCGCGCGGTGTTGACGAGTCAGCCAGAGGGGATCTCGGCGTAGTGTCGCGCCCGATGGTGACATGTCCCGCCCTTTCGTTTACAATGGCATGTGGCAGCACGCCCTTCGACGAGCCAGTGGCGCAACCGCCCCGCTGGGCGGAGGGACAGCGTCGGACGGGCGTGTCCGGCCGGTACGCTCATCCGAAGGGTCGCGCGCCTGGACGCCCCTGACACCACACCGGTCGTCCTCCCCTGCAAAGGCGGCCTGGGCGACCTCAAGGAGGGTAGGATGCCAACCACACTCGACGACAAGGCCATCGATCAGCTGTTTCGCACGGCGCGAACCCAGAATGGGTGGCAGGACGAGCCGGTGAGCGACGAGGTGTTGCGCCGGCTCTACGACCTGGTGAAGATGGGTCCGACCAGCGCCAACGCCCTGCCGGCGCGGTTCGTGTTTGTCAAATCGCCGGAGGCCAAGGCGCGACTCAAAGCGTGCCTAGCGCCGACCAACGTGGAGAAGAGTATGGCGGCGCCGGTCACCGTCATCGTGGGGTACGACACGGAGTTTTATGAGAAGCTGCCCCATCTGTTCCCCCACGCGGATGCCCGGTCCTGGTTCGTCGGGAACCCCGAGCTGATCCAGAGTACCGCGTTTCGCAACAGCAGCTTGCAGGGGGCATACCTGATCCTGGCGGCGCGGGCGCTGGGCCTCGACTGCGGCCCCATGTCCGGCTTTGACAGCGCCAAGGTGGACGCTGCCTTCTTCCCTGATGGCAAGTTGAAATCGAACTTCCTGGTAAATTTGGGATATGGTGATCCGAGCAAAGTTCACCCCCGGAACCCACGCCTCGCATTCGAGGAGACGTGCCAGATCGTATAGACCGAGCCGGCCGCGGGGGTGACTCCATCCCGTCCGCCATCGAGGGACTTCGCCCACTTGCCCGCCTCGGCCGCACATTCTCTTGTTCGTGTCCGCCCACTCTATGGATGCTCCATCCGCGACAGAGCACCCCGAATCCCCTTCCGGGGCAGCCCGTTCTTCCTACGTGGTCGGAGCGGGCATTCTGCTGAGCCGTCTCGCCGGATTGATTCGGGACCGTGTGTTTGCCCACTATTTCGGCAACTCGGATGCGGCCGACGCATTCCGCGCCGCCTTTCGTATCCCCAATTTTCTCCAGAATCTCTTCGGTGAGGGCGTCCTGTCGGCCTCCTTCATCCCCGCCTACGCAGGGCTCCTCGCGCGGAGGAACACGAAGGAAGCGGGAGAAGTGGCCGGGGCGATCGCCGCCATTCTCGGCCTGGTGGTTTCCATGCTGGTGGTGGTCGGGCTCTGCGCGACCCCATATATGATTGCCGCCATCGCTCCCGGCTTTGAAGGAGAAAAACGCGAGCTGTGCATCCGTCTCGTGAGGATATTTTTTCCTGGCGCCGGGCTGCTGGTCTTTTCCGCCTGGTGCCTCGGGATCCTGAACAGCCACCGCCATTTCCTCCTTTCCTACACCGCGCCGGTCGTCTGGAACGCCGCCATCATTGCAGCGCTCCTGAGCTTTGGGAGCAAACAGCCGCAATTCTCTCTGGCAACCCTGGCGGCGTGGGGATCCGTTCTGGGCAGCCTGCTGCAACTGGGCATCCAGATCCCTGTCGTTCTCCGCCTGGTTGGGCGTCTGCGCCTGGCGCCGGACATTCGGCTCCCCGAGGTCCGGATCGTGATCAGGAACTTCGTGCCGGCGTTCATAAGCCGGGGCGTCATTCAGATCAGCGCCTATGTTGATTCGCTCATCTCCAGCCTCCTGGGGACGGGCGCGGTGGCCGGACTCAGTTATGCCCAGACCCTGTACACCCTGCCGGTGAGCCTGTTCGGCATGTCCGTGTCCGCCGCAGAGCTGCCCGCCATGTCTAGCGCCCTCGGTAATCAGGAGGAAGTGGCCCGCCACCTGCGCGCCTGTTTGAATTCCGGTCTTCGCCGCATCGCCCTGTTCATCGTCCCCTCGGCCATGGCCTTTCTCACCCTCGGCGATGTCGTCGCTGCGGCCATTTATCAATCCGGGCGCTTTTCCCGGGCAGACGCGGTGTACGTCTGGGCGATCCTTGCCGGGTCCGCCGTGGGCCTCCTGGCCTCCACCCTGGGACGACTTTACACCTCAACCTATTACGCCTTGCGGGACACGCGAACGCCCCTCCGTTTCGCCATCCTGCGCGTCGTGCTGACCGCACTGTTCGGCTACGTGACCGCCGTTTTCTTCCCCCCACTGCTCGGAATCGCCTCGCGCTGGGGCGTGGCCGGCCTGACTGCCTCAGCGGGGCTGGCGGGCTGGCTGGAGCTCCTGCTGTTGCGCAGGTGCCTGAATCAGCGCATCGGCACGAGCGGCCTGCCGGTTTCATTCACACTGCGGCTGTGGACAGCCGCCGCGACCGGGGCTGGCGTGGCCTGGATCATCAAAGGGGCCGTCGGCCTTCTACACCCACTTTCCCAGGCGGTGCTCGTGTTGGGGCCGTACGGGCTGGTCTATTGTGCCGCGGTCCTGGCCTTTGGAGTGCCCGAGGCTCGCAACGCATGGGAACGAGTGCGGGGACGGAGGAGAGTGTAGGCGCGCTTTCGAGGCCCCCGGGGATGCTCTTGAGGTGGGATGGGCCTCGGGAACATCACATCTACGCTGACCCGGCCCCGCATCGGCGGGTCCGGATCTGGACGAGCCAGTTCCGCATCTACGCTGTTGACAGCGGCCGCGCCAAGGCGACGGGCGTGCCCAGCGGGGGGATGAACGAGATGAACACCGCGACCCGAAAAGTGCTCCCGCCCCGCGCGCACCAGGTGTTTCGCTGAGGCAACTCAAGGTTGGTCGCGTTTGTCCCCTCGCCGCCGCTGGTGGGGGAGAGCAGGTATGGTGTATCAGTTGGTGGAGAGGACAACTGTCAAGTACCGCTTGGCGTGAGGGGCACGGGTTCGTTAGGATAGCCGTCGACCGACCATTGAGTGCGATCGGTGGCAGAGAGGGGCCCGCTCACTGGACGCGGTGGGAATTGAAAGGGAGGTATGGATGTCGAAAGCCAAGGTGTACATCTCCAGAGCAGTGAAACCTGGCGTGCTGGTCCGGCTGGGCGAGGTGTGCGAGACCCGGGTCTGGGCGGGGTCTGGCCGGTGCCCCGCTGACGTGTTTGAAAAGGAAATCGCGGATGTCGATGCGGTCCTGGGTACCGATGGCTGGACGGGCGAGTTGATGGACAAGGCCCCCCGCATACGCATCATTGGGTTGACCGCAGTGGGCTTTGACAACGTGGACATCGCCGCGGCGACCCGGCGCGGGATCATCGTGACCAACACGGCGGGCTCTCTCACCGATACGGTCGCCGACTTGACCTTCGCCCTCATCTTGGCGGTCGCGCGGCGCATCTGCGAACAGGATCGTTGGGTCCGAGCGGGGCACTGGAAGACCGCGGGCATGACCGCCATGGCATGGGACGTCCATCATGGGACGCTAGGCATCATCGGACTGGGGAGGATCGGCGCCGAGGTGGCCTACCGTGGACTCGGGTTCCACATGAAGGTGCTCTACTACGACACGGTTCGCCGGCCGGAGCTGGAGAAGGAGCATGGATACAAGTTCGTCGACATGGACACCCTGCTCAAGGAGTCCGACTTTGTCGCCATCAACACGGCGCTCACCCCCGACACCCGGGGGATGATCGGCCAAGCGCAGTTGGCGAAGATGAAGCGGACGGCGTTTCTCATCAACACCTCGCGCGGGCCCGTGGTGGACGAGAAAGCTCTGATCAAGGCGCTTCAGGAGGATCGCATCGCCGGCGCCGGCCTGGACGTCCTCGAGAAAGAGCCGGTCGATCGCCACAACCCGCTATTGAAGATGGAGAACGTGGTCGTCCTGCCCCATGTGGGAAGCGCCACCGAGGCGACCCGCCAGGCCATGGTCGACCTGGCGGCCGACAACATCCTGGCGGTGCTGCAGGGGAAGCCGCCGCTCACGCCGGTCAACCCCGAGGTGGTCTCCAGGCTGAAGAAGCAGCGACGCGATTCGTGACCGGGTGAAGGGGCCCCCTCCCATCTTGATAGCTGTGGGAATCAACTTCCGTTGTAGACTCGGCCACGCATCGCCGCCAGCGCGATAGAAAGCCTGCGGGTTCGCGGCACCAAAGGCTCCCGGAGCTGAGCGACTGCGGGCTAGGGGATCGCAACCAATGGGGAACGGAGGAACGGGTATGGCAGAACTCAGATATCGGCTCGTAGCGGGTTGGGAGAAGCTCCCCAAGGGTTACCGGCACCTGGACTGTGTCGGCGCCGGCGTGGACGCCAACGATCGCGTCTATCTCATCACCCGCAGCGACGTGCGCGTGATCGTGTACGAGCATGATGGGACCTTCGTCACCTCCTGGGGGGAAGGGGTCTTCACCCCGCGTACCCACTGCATCCGGTTCGGTCCGGATGGGGCGGTGTACACCGTGGACGACGGGGACCACACCGTCCGCAAGTTCACCCCCGACGGCAAGCAGCTGATGATGCTGGGCACCCCGGGGGTGGCATCCGACACCGGGTACGATCCCAAGATCAAGGATCCTTTTGACAGGTTGGCCAGCATCACGCACGGCGGACCCCCCTTCAACCGGCCCACCGGCGTCGCCATCGCTCCCAACGGGGAGCTGTACGTGTGCGACGGCTACGGGAACGCCAGGGTTCACCGCTTCTCGGCCGACGGCACGTTCATCCAATCCTGGGGCGAGCCCGGTACCAAACCCGGCCAGTTCAATCTGTCTCACGACATCTGGGTGGCGCCGGATGGTCGGGTGTTCGTGGCCGACCGGGAGAACGATCGGATCCAAATCTTCAGCCCGACCGGCCAGTTTCTTGACCAGTGGACCCACGTGCAGCGGCCGACCGGTCTCTGCATGCGGGATGGGCTGATGTATGTGTCGGAGCTGTGGTGGGTACCCGGCCAGCGCTCCTTCCGCTTGGGCAAGATCGAGAAAGACATGCCCGGCCGGGTCAGCGTGCTGGACATGAGCGGAAAGGTGCTGGCACAGTTCGGGCATGAGGGCGAAAAGACGGCCCCGGGTAGCTTCATCGCCCCCCATGGGATCTGCGCCGACTCCCGCGGCGACCTCTATGTGGCCGAGGTGACCGACACCTTTGCCGCCACGCGGGGGTTGGTCCCTGTGGGGTCCCACACGTTCCAGAAGTTCGCAAGGGTCTCGCAGTTCGTAAGACCTTAACCCTCCGGATGGGGCGGCCAACTGGTCGCCCCATCCCCATCAGGTGGTTCCGTATTTTCCATCCCCATGGCCGCTTCCATCCTAATGCGCGGGCGTAGCCCGAAGTGAATCCGCGCAGTGTGGGGACATACCAGCGAGGCACGACGTCGAGGATCTCCCTGACAGCGAGCCCCAGACCGGCCAAGCCGTGCTGGAGCCTCACGGGGGCGTGGGAGCTGCGGAAAGGGGATGGGGGCGGAGACGAGGTGCCGGGGAACGAAGCTCCCGGAATTCAGCTGATGCCCAGATACGCCGCTCTGACCTGGGGATTCTCGCGGACCTCTTTGGCGCTGCCCTCGAGGACGATGCGGCCCGTCTCCAGGACGTAGACGCGGTGAGCGATGGAAAGGGCCATGTGGGCGTTCTGCTCGACCAGCAGGATGCTCGTGCCCTTGGCGTTGATCTCCCGAATGATCCGGAAGATCTCCTCGACCATGATCGGGCTGAGGCCCATCGAGGGTTCGTCCAGAAGGAGCAGGGTGGGCCGGCTCATCAGGCCGCGCCCCGTGGCCAGCATCTGCTGCTCACCCCCGGACAGCGTGCCGCCAGGCTGATTGATCCGTTCCTTGAGGCGGGGAAAGCTAGCGAACACACGCTCCAGGGATTGCTGGATCTCCGCCCTGTCCTCGCGCGTGTAGGCGCCCATCTCCAGATTCTCCCGGACCGTGAGGGGCGCGAAGATCTTGCGGCCCTCGGGGACCTGGATGATCCCCAACCGGACAATCTGCTCGGCGCGTATCATCGTGATGTCGCGGTCCCTGAACCGGATGGAGCCGCGCCGCGGCCGCAGAAGGCCGGAGATGGTGCACAGGGTGGTGGACTTGCCGGCGCCGTTGGCTCCGATCAGTGTGACGATCTCGCCCTCGTTTACCGTGAAGGAAATGCCCTGGAGGGCATGGATGGCCCCGTAGTAGACATTGAGCTCGCGGACATCAAGCAACACCGGCCGCCCCCTTGCCCAGGTATGCCTCGATGCATCGGACGTTTCCTTGAATCTCCTTCGGCGTGCCGCGCGCGATCACCTCGCCGAAGTCCATCACCGTGATGTGTTCGCAAATGCCCATCACCACGCGCATCTGGTGCTCGATGAGGAGGATGGTCAGGTCGAACTGGTCCCGGATGAAGTGGATCAACTCCATCAGCGTGACGATCTCGCCGGGATTCATCCCGGCCGCCGGTTCGTCCAGCAAGAGCAGGCGGGGCGTGGAGGCCAGGGCGCGCGCGATCTCCACGCGGCGCTGCTGTCCGTAGGGCAGGTTCTTGGCCAGCTCGTGCTGGATCCTCTCCAGCTTGAAGATGGCCAGAAAATCCTGCGCGCGCTCGGTCAGTTCGCGTTCCTTGGCGTCGAACTTCTTGTTCCGCAGAACGGCGTCCATCATGCCGTAGCCGGCGTGCGGGTGGTAGGCAATGCGGACGTTGTCAAGGACCGTAAGATTGGGGAACAGCCGGATGTTCTGGAAGGTCCGACCGATGCCCAGTCGCGTGATCTCGAAAGGCTCCATCCCGACGGTGTTGTCCCCCTGGAAAAGGATGTCGCCACCGGTGGGATAGTAGAGCCCGTTGATCATGTTGAAGACGGTGGTCTTGCCGGCGCCGTTGGGGCCGATGAGACCGGCCAGCTCGCCGCGCCTCACCGTCAGGTCGAAGTCGCTGACGGCGCGCAGGCCGCCGAAGAACTTGGTGAGGCCCTGGATCCGGAGCGTGGGGTTCTCGGGATCGTTCATCGGGGTCGGCGACATTATCGGTTCTCGCACCTACTTGCCCGCTGGCACTGGAGTGGCGCGCGGCCCGTCGTGCGTCCGCGGCTGCACCTCCGGGGCGCGCAGGAAGCCCCATTCCGCCCTCCCCAGCAGTCCCTGGGGTCGCACCAGAATCAGCAGGAGGAGCGCGATGGGGTAGAGGACGAAACGCCAGGTGGGGGCCTCGGTCCCCATCTGGCCCAAGATGACCCGCAGCAGCCCCTCCAGAAAGAAGATCCAGCCGAAGGACGCCGCGATCGTGCCGCTCATGCTGCCCGGGCCACCGAAGACAACGATGATGAGCGGGTTGAACCCCACCAGAAAGTCGAAGGTCCCCGGGCTGAGGAAGCCGATGAAGTGCGCGTACACCCCGCCGCCGATCCCCGCGAAGAAACTGCCGATCACGAACGCCAGCAGCTTGTTGGCGGCCACGTCGATGCCCATGGCCTTGGCAGCGGTTTCGTCTTCCCGCACGGACGTGATGGCCCGGCCGGTGCTGGAATGGATCAGGTTGCGCATCACGATAATGACCAGCACCAGGAACAGGAAGGCCCAAAACCAAGTCGTCAGCTTGGGGATGCCGATCATCCCCCGCCCGCCCTTCATCTCCGGGAAGGGCAGGATGGTATCCGAGTTGACCATCAGCGTGTTGATGACGATGGTGAAGCCCAGCGTGGCGATGCCGAAGTAGTCGCTGCCCAGGGTCAGCACGGGGAGTCCGAAGAGAAAGCTGACCTCGGCCGCGAAGCCGCCCGCGATAAGCACGGCCAGGACGAACACCACCTGCAGCGCTGCCGCGCTGCTGAGCGGACCGGGGGCGCCCTTGGTCCCGAACAGCGGGGCCAGCAGACCGTTGAGGGCGCCGCCCAGCCACACCGCGATCGCCCCGGCGGCGACGCAGCCGATGAGGTACAGTGTGAAGGCCGACAGCACCGGCATCCCCGCATACCGCCGCAACAGCTGGCCAACGCCCCAGATGGTCAGCCCGCCCAGCATGACGCCGATCCCGAGGACCAGAAGGCCGCGGGCGTCTCCGTCAGTCCAGCGGTAGGTAACGTCCGCGGCCGCGTACGCGCCGATGCCGTAGAAGCCCCACTGGCCCAGGCTGAACTGGCCGTTGAAGCCGTAGATCAGGTTGAGGCCCAGCGACACCATGGCCATGGTGCACGCCTGGAACAGGAGGCCCTGGTCGAAATCGTTGAAGATGGCGGAATCGCCGATCCGGACGGAGAGGGCCAGCTGGATGACGGCAAAGGCACACACGACCCCCACGGCCTTGACCGCGCGTGACGCGTGTCCCAGGACCCAGAGCAATCCGTAGATCCAGGCCAGCACGGCCGTGATCTTGACGACGGAGATGATCAGGAAGCCGGCGTTGAAATCCATCGACAGCCCCTACGCCTTTTCCTTCTCCGGCTCACCGAAGATCCCCGTCGGCCGGACCAGCAGGACGATGATAAGGATGGTGAACGCCACCGCATCACGCATGGGGGTCGAGATGTAGCCCATGGTCAGGGCCTCGGCCTGCCCCATGATCAGCGCGCCCACGAAGGCCCCGGGGATGCTGCCGATGCCGCCCAGCACCGCCGCCACGAACGCCTTGAGGCCGGGCAGGATGCCCAGCTGCGACCAGATGGAGGGGTAGGCGATGGCGTACAGGACCCCGCCCAGCCCCGCAAACGCCGCCCCCACCGCGAAGGTGAACGAGATGACCTGGTCCACGTTGATCCCCATCAACCGGGCGGTGGGCTTGTCGAACGAGCTGGCGCGCATCGCCTTGCCCATCTTGGTCCGGCGCACCAGGAATTGGAGCACTACTTGCGTCAGCACCGACGCCGCGACGATGATGACGAAGATGTTGGAGAACGTGATGCTTCCCTCCGGGGGGGCCGTGCCCTCGATGAGCGCGTGAAACCCGTCCTTGAAATACCAGGTGACGACCTCGAAGGGCCGCTGGTACGGGATGAAGCGGGGGGAGAAGACGAAGTTCAGCGCCCCGAAGAACTCCAGGAAGAACGACACGCCGATGGCGGTGATCAGGGCGGCGATGCGCGGCGCGTCGCGCAGCGGCTTGTAGGCGACCCGCTCGATGGTGACGGCCAGCGCCACGCACGTGATCATCGAGAGCAGCATCACCGTCAGGGAGCCGATGACGACCACCACGCCGCGCGGCAGGGTGGGAAAGACGAACGCCGGCCAGACGTGGAGCTGGAAACGCGTCACCGCGTAGAAGCTGACGAACGAGCCGACCATGAAGACATCGCCGTGCGCAAAGTTGATCAACTTGACGATGCCGTACACCATGGTATAGCCCAGCGCGATGAGTGCGTAGACGAAGCCCAACTGGAGGCCGCTGATGACAATCTGGACGAAGAGGCGCGGATCGCGGATCAGATCGCGCGCCAGGATCAAGAAGGTCACGAGGGCCAGGAGCAGGAGAAAGCCCTGGCCGATCCAAGCCATACGAGCCCCGGGCCTGCGCGCAAGGGAGGGCGTTGCTGAGGCGGCTGTCTGTGGCATCAACGCATGACCTCGAGATGGAGAGCGGGGGGATCGAACACATGGAGGGCGACCGAGGTCGCCCTCCATGCCGAGCCGTTGCCGCTACTGCAGCTGCTACGGATTCACCACGGAATTGAATGCCACCTTGCCATCCTTGATGGCCAGGATCGTGGCGGACTTGACCGGGTTGTGGTTGGCATCGAAGGTGATCTTGCCGGAGACGGCACTGAAGCTGATCTTGGCCAGGGCGTCCTTCACCTTGGTCGTGTCGTCCGCGCCGGCCTCCTTGATGCCCTGCAGGAGCAGATTGGTCGCGTCGTAGGCCAGGGCGGCCAGGGCATCCGGGACCTTCGGCTGGCCCTTGTCGTCCTTGTATTTCGCGCCAAAGGCGTTGACCAGATTCTGGACCTCCGGGCGCGTATCCTGGGGCGAGTAGTGGTTGGTGAAATAGCCGCCGTCGGCTGCCTTGAGGTCCATGTCGGAGGAATCCCAGCCATCACCGCCCATGAACGGGGCCTTGATGCCCTTTTCCTTCGCCTGCTTGGTCACCAGGTTGACGATGTTGTAGTAGTCGGGCAGGTAGATGATATCCGGCTTGGCGGCAGCGACCTTGGCCAGGATGGCCGAGAAGTCGGTGTCCTTGCTGGTATACGTCTCCTTGCCCACGATCTTGCCGCCCTCGGCCGTGAAGGCCTTCTCGAAGAACTCCGCCAGCCCCTTGACGTAATCGTTGGCCTGGTCGAGCATGATGAAGGCCGTCTTGGCCTTGAGCGTGCCGAGAGCGAACTTGGCGCCGACCGTGCCCTGGAACGGGTCAATGAAACACGCGCGGAAGATGTAGTCCTTCACCTTCCCGTCCTTGCCGACCGTGACATCCGGGTTGGTCGAGGTCGGGCTGATCTGGACGACCTTCTTGCTGTTGGCAATTTCGGACACCGGAATGGACGCCTTGGAGCACACCTCGCCGACGATGTAGTGGACCTTGTCCTGGTCAATCACCTTGTTGGCGGCATTCACCGCCGGATCTGGGGTGCACTGGCTGTCCTCCACGACGGGCACGATCTTCTTCCCCAGGACGCCACCCTTGGCGTTCCACTCTTCGATCGCCAGCAGTGCTCCATCCCGCGTCATGACCCCGAAGGTCGGCACCGGGCCGGAGAGGGGGGCTAGGATCGCTACCTTGATCGTGTCCTCTTTGGGGCCGCAGGCCGTGAGGGCGGCCGCCACCATCGCCAAAACCGCTGCTACCTTGAGCGTGCGCATGAAAGCTCTCCTCCGCAATAGGTTCTCAACGGAAACCGACTGAGCCTCCTGGGCCGCACAGCCAGTTGAGCCTTGGAGGCCCGATCCCTTTTGGGGCCCATTCTGCCGATGGTCGTGGGGGCAATCCCTCCTTTCTTTAGCCGGTGGATGATGCACCACGCGCGGCGTGGAGATTGTGTCTACGGACCGCGCAGGTATGCGTGCCGGGGCTGGCGTGGCTCGTCAGCGGAGCACCCGATATATGGCACCGGACGCCATCTCGGCCAAGCCAAATTGAAACATCCGCTTCTAATAACCAAGGCTGGCTCAAAAGTCAAGAGGCTTGACGCTGGCCTGCGGACAACTTATAACAATGCGGGCGGGGAGTGGAATATGATGCCGGCCGGTCACTGCGCCGCTCGGATCGCACGAGCGCGGGGGGCGACGGGCGCCGCCCGATTGGGAGGCCATATCATGCCACGCGACGCCATCACACGCCGGAAGGTCATCGTGGCGGTTCTCATCCTGCAGTTGATCCCGCTCGTCCTCTTCCCGCCCGAGTCCTTCTCGCCAAATAGGCAGGAATGGTGGCTGCCCGTCCTCCTGGCCGTGCTGGTGCTCCTGGCGGATGTTGAGCTAATCCTCCGACGCAGCACGCACGCCTGGCCCTGGTATCTGATGTCCTTCTCGCAGGGTTTCAACATCATCAGCCGGCTCATGATGCTCTGGCCGCACGCCACGAAGACGGTTGGCGGTGCCACAGTGGCTGACGTGCCATACATCCTCCTGACGCTCGTCGCGATGGGGATTTCCGCTGTGCTGCTTTGGTACATGGAATTGCCGGAGGTGCGCCTGGGCCTGGTCCGGGAATAACCGGGGGTTCCGAGTCCGCCATGAGAAGTCGCGAACCCCGGGGACGTCCGCCGCGCGGGAAACGGCTCAGCACGACAGTCATTCTACAGGCAGGCGTCGGCCGAGGATCAGGCGGGGGAGTGAGGAAGCCGGTGTAGAGGGATGGTGTTCCAGGGGAAGCGAACCGAATTTCGCGGGAGCTAGGAACGCCCCTGATGATAGGTACACAAAAAGAAAAGATACTGGCATGCCCTGTCTGCCGGGCGACTGGTGTTCGTGCCTCCCATCGTCAGGGGATCCTGGAGCGCGGGCCGCTCACGTGGCTCGGGATCTTTCCATTTCGCTGTGGAGAGTGCCGGACGCGGTTCTACAGAATCGCCCCGAAGGATCCCAGGCGCTGGCGATATACGGCCGATTCCATCCCCCCCTCTGAGCTGCCGCGAGCGCCCCGGTGGAGCACGAACGTACCGGTCGTCGTCACGGTGAACCAGCCGGGCCGCGAGAGTACCGTCCTGCGAGGCGTCGCCGTCAATGCAAGCCTCGAGGGTGCCCGACTGCGCCTCCCGACGGCGCTGCCCGAGGGGAGTGTGGTGAGTGTTACGCTGGAGGACGGCCTCTCACGGCCCGGCACCGTGTGTTGGACCCTGCCCCATGGCGATTCAGAGGTCCTCCACGGGGTTCGATTCCAGGCCCCCCAGGGACGACGCGAGAGACACGTGCGGGCTTTTCGATGGCTCCGGCGTCGGAAACTGTTACGGCGGGGACTCATGGCCCTGATCGGGTTGGCTGTAATCGTCGTCGTCGCATATGGGGTCAATTGGTGGATCGAGCAGTTCAGGACGTACTATCCCAAGTATTACGAACCCAAGGACATCGAGCGACAGAAGTTCGAGGAACAGCGACGGTTGGAAGGGCTGAAGGGCTCATCGCAGCCGTGAGTGGATGGGGCTCATGAAACGGATCGTATCTCGGCATCGGCCCTTCCCTGGGTCCTTCCGATGTGGCCTTGACAGCGCTTCAGCGCTTTTCTATCATCCGGCCTGATCCGAAAGGTGATTTGGCGAACACAGCTTCATGCTTCTCCGTCCTCTGGCGGCGTAGCTCAGTTGGCAGAGCGGGGGTCTCATAAGCCCTATGTCGGTGGTTCGAGTCCACCCGCCGCCACCAACCTCTCTCTTGCCTCGAAACGTGCCCTCCGTACGTCTGGTATGATTGTCGTATAGAAACATAACATACTGTAAATATAGGATGTTATGCGAAATACATAATGTGATTCACGATGTTTATAACTGAGCATCAGGATGTTTTCGCGAATGTCCTTGTGGCGTTCATCGCGGTTCGCGTGCAGCTCCAGGCCAAAACCCGTAGAGACCACGAGAGGACCCTGAACTGTGTGACAAATGGATCATCCCATGCGACCACCTGAGGTCGTGGCTCGAGGGCACCTGGGCATGACCGACACTGCAGATCACAAAAAGGCCCTGAATTTGAACTCCTAGAGCCTGAAGGAGAAGGCGCCTAGCCGAGAGCGCAGGTCGATCGGGGATATCCTGGCGGCGCCGTTCGCTGGAATCGTCGGGCCGCGGCAGTAGGTGAGGGTTAGCTCGTACATTGGCGCCTGCAGTGCTGGGTGCGGAAAAAGGAGTGGGCGGTCTTCGTGTCCGTGGTTTGTTGGTCAGTCTATTTTACATAATACCTCTTATCAGACCATCCGCGACACACATAACCCCCCAAGTCCGGACCCGGATATCCTCCTATTTTCCACAGAAGTCTGGTTCGTGCCAGCCTTCCGATACCGGCGGCATGGTTGGACTGGTCCACTGTCTAGGCCTGGCGTTCCTTGACTTCAAAAATCCGGCTCGCGTCGGAATGCGGGAAACATCGGCAGGATTCTCGAGGCGAGACTGATGGCGGGCTACTTTTTCCTAAGATCGTTCATCCTTTGTAGGGCATACTGCGCCCATCGGGTCTGAGTATCTTTCTCTACTACCTGCCCATAGACTCGCATTGCGTCGTCGGGCTTCTTCATCTCTTCGTAGACGCGCGCGAGAGTCATGTAGGCCTCCCCCGCCAAAGGATCATCCTTGCCGCGCTCCAAGACGTGGGACAGCGTCTGCGCTGCCCCCTGGAAATCGCCCCTCGCCTCCTGGGCGTAGGCCTTACCCAGTCCCGCCATCAGTGTGAACGCCCCCCGCGGAAATGCTGTCAGATATTGACTGAATGATGCAAGGGCCTCGTCAATTTTTCCCGCGCTATACTGAACGTCCCCCAGCGCAAGAAGGGCCTCCTCCGCGCTGTGGGTACTTGGAAACTCCCTCACGACTTGTTGGAGGGCCTTGGAGGCCTCGTCGGGATTTCCAACGGCTCCGGGCTGATCCCCGCGAATTGCACTCACCGCTTTCGCAAGGAGGCGACCTGCCTCCTCTTCCTTCCGCTGCTGGCGCCACCAATAGCCCCCAGCCGAACTCGCCCCGATGGCCAGAACCGCCAAGGCCGCCACGACGGCGACGCGGTGCGCCTGCACGAAGCGCACTGTCGCCACCACCCACTCGGCGAGAGGGTTTCTCCGGATCTCCGGCTTCCTGATGGCACTTGCCACCGGCACACCTCGTTCGTATACGTGAATGTCATCGCCGAGGCCCGCGCTCCGCCCGCGTGCTCGGTCCCAACGGCACGTTGCTGGCGGCCCTGGAGGGACTCGAACCCCCGACGCAGGGCTTAGGACGCCCTCGTTCTATCCATCTGAACTACAGGGCCACACATGCCAGACCGCCCGGCAAACCGTCTTAGTACTGCAGGAGCGAGAAGACGGAGTAATCCTTCAATTTCTCCCGCCCCTTCAGCGCCGTGAGTTCAATCAGAAACGCCAACTCCACAATCTCGCCGCCGAGCTGTTTCACCAGGTCCACCGCCGCCGAGATCGTCCCGCCCGTGGCCAGCAGGTCATCTGCGATCAACACGCGCTGTCCGGGCTTGAAGGCATCCTGGTGGATCTCCAGCGTGTCGCTACCGTACTCAAGGGCATACGTTGTCCGGTGAGTCTTGTAGGGAAGTTTCCCCACCTTGCGGATCAGGATGTTGCCGGCCCGGAGCTTGTACGCCAACGCGGCCCCCATGATGAACCCCCGAGCCTCCACCCCGACCACGACGTCAATGCTCTTGTCCAGGTATCGCTCCCCGATATAGTCGATCGCCTGGCAGAAGGCCCGGCCGTCGGCCAAGAGCGGCGTGATATCCCGGAAGAGGATGCCGGGCTTGGGGAAGTCGGGGATTTCTCTGATCCTACGCTTCAGGTCGTCTACGCCCACGGTGTGCCTCCGTTCACAGGGTGGGTTAAATACTGAAGGTCGAATACGTTCCGCTCGCTGCGCCCCACGTGGTCCGCACTTCCCACACACGGGCCCCGCCCGGTCCTTGCTGGAGCGAGCGCAGGAACTGCTCCAAGGCTTCCCGTGGCCCTTCCGCGTAGGCGCGGACGCCCCCGTCATGTGTGTTCATTACATAGCCTGCCACGCCCAGCCGCTGCGCCACCTCCAGCGCGAAGCACCGGAAGCCGACGCCCTGCACGCGTCCGGCGAGCCGCACCTCCACTGAGGCCCAGCCTGCGGCCGGCCCGAATGCGGAGGGATCCAGTTGCATGATGCGCGACCCATCCAGGGAAAAACGAAAGGCAAGCCGGACGCGGCTTGCCCTCCCATCGCGCATCCTCCGCCCTGGCCGGTGTCCGCCCCACGTCGGGAACACCGCCGAGGGCGAAGAACAGATCAGTGAGGCACCCGTCGTCCGCTGGCTGCCTCCTCAGGAAATTGGTCGGGGCGACTGGATTTGAACCAGCGACCCCTTGGTCCCGAACCAAGTGCGCTACCAGGCTGCGCTACGCCCCGACATTCGAAATCCGTGTTGATCCTGCCCTCATCCCTCCGTGGACCAGCCCTGGTCGCCGATCAACTTCACGAAGACGCACCCGCCCAGGTCCGTCCAGCGCATTCCTTCCTCGTCTCGGACCCCCTTCCGCAGGACCTGACCGTACGCGTCGCCGACGGGCACCACCAGGCGGCCCTTCGGGCTCAACTGCTCCACCAGCGCGTCCGGGACCGCAGGCGCACCGGCGGTCACCAGGATGGCCTCAAATGGCGCCTCTTCGCGCCAGCCGAGGGACCCGTCGCCGACCCGCACCAGAACATTATAGTACCCCAAGCTGTCCAGGGTGCGAACGGCGCGGTCCGCGAGGCTCTTGATCCGCTCGACCGAGAACACCTTGCCGCAGAGCTCCGCCAGGATCGCGGTTTGGTATCCGGAGCCCGTGCCGATCTCCAGGACCCGCTCATGCCCGACCAGTCCCAGCGCCTCGGTCATGAGGGAGACCATGTAGGGCTGGGAGATGGTCTGGCGCTCTCCAATGGGTAACGGGTAATCGCCGTATGCCCGGCCGGCCAGCGCCTCGTCCACAAAGCGGTGTCGCGGAACCTTGGTCATGGCCCGCAGCACCCTCTCGTCGCGGATGCCCCGGCGCGCCAACTGCTCGGCGACCATGCGCTCCCTGGGGATAGCGAAGTCCATCGGCGTCCTAATCTTCTACGATACCACAACCCCGCTGCGAAGGAAAGCCTGTCTTTTGGCGTGCAATTCCGCGGGGAACCCTGAAAAAGCCACAGCCTCCGGGGGGTCGGATGCCTTGCCGATCTCAGGCCGGAGGGCCTCCGTTGAGTGACAGCCCCCAGGTCTTCAATTCGTCAACGACCCGGTGGTTGGTGAGATCCAGATGCAGCGGGGTCAGGGAGATCCAGCCGGTACTCACTGCCTCGTAATCCGTCTCTTCAAGGCGCTCCCACCTGGGTGCGGCGCCGCCGATCCAGTAATAGGTCTTGCCCCGCGGGTCGGTCTTCCGGACGACGGTCTCGCTGTACACCCGACGCCCCTGACGAGTCACCGCGACGCCACGGATCGCTTCCGGAGGCAGGTTGGGCACATTTACATTAAGCAGGGTGTCTCGCGGGAGACCGCGCCGCAGGATCTCCTCCGCCAACCGCTTCGCGAAAAGCGCCGCGGCGCGGAAGTCGAAATCGCCGTCGCCGGCCACCGACATGGCAAAGGCGGGAATGCCTTGCAGGGTCGCCTCGATGGCGGAGGACACCGTTCCCGAATAGGTGACGTCGTCGCCCATGTTTGAGCCGTGGTTGATCCCGGCGGCCACCAGGTCCGGTCGCCTCGGCAGCAGCCCCATCACGGCCAGGGCGATGCAGTCCGTGGGCGTGCCGTCCACGCTGTACCATCCCTCGTCCAGGTGCGACGCGCGAAGCGGACGGCTGAGGGTAAGCGAATGTCCGGCCGCACTCCGCTCTCTGTCCGGAGCTACGACCACCACCTCGCCCAGCCCGCTCAAGCTCTCCACCAGCGCCTTGAGGCCCACGGACCCGATGCCGTCGTCGTTGGACGCCAGAATCAGGGGACGCTCCTCCCGTCCCATCTCCCTCCCCATGCTTTGTCAGGCGATGGCGGACCGGGGGATCCGCCGGGTCAAGGAAATTAGTCGGGGCGAGCAGATTCGAACTGCTGACCCCTGGCCCCCCATGCCAGTGCGCTACCAGGCTGCGCCACGCCCCGGATACTGGAAAATCAACACCTTGGACAGTCGGCCTTTCCTGCTGTGCCTGCCAGTGTGCCTGAAAATGTGCCCGGAATTGCCAGACAGGGGGGGAATCCGGGCACGCACCGACCGTCCAAACCTGGCGCATTCTACTGGGTTCCTATACCCACGTCAAGGCGGGAATGGGCGGCGTGGTCGACCCCGGCCAGGCGTCGCGCCACGGCCTGCAGATCGGCCGGACTGACGATGTGGTATCTGTCGAACACGGCCCGGGTCCGATGCCCGGTCACGGTCATGGCCACCCGCTCGGGCACTCCGAGATTGACCATGTTCCGGACAGCCGTCCGGCGGAAATCATGCCGGAGCATCCCCGGGCACCCGGCGTTCCGGCAAGCCGTTCGCCACCTGCGGACGAAATCCCGGCGGGGCCGCCCCACGAACCGCCCGGACAGGTGGGGGAAGAGGAAGGGAATCACGGCACCGCGGGCCCGCATGAGCCCCTTGACACGCTCCTCCTGGGCCCGGAGCATCGCCGTTAGTTCGGGGGTGAGGTAGACAAGGCGGCCATCCTCGTTCTTCGTTTGTCCGGGATCCAGCCGCAGGGTGCCCGCCTCGAGGTTGACTTGTGCCAGTGTGAGAGATAAGACTTCGCTCTTGATGCGCCAGCCGAAGGTGTAGGCGATCGTCACGGCCAGCCGGAGGTCCTCGGGCAGGCGACGGCGCACGGCCTCGAACTGGTGCGCCTCGAAGAAGCCCGCCCGCGGATCGGCCTCCTTGAGTTGCCGGATAATCGGCAGTCGCATGAGCTTCCCATTCTCGTAAGCGAGGCGGAGCATGCGCCCGAGCACCCCGAGCTCCCGATTGATGGTCCCGTTCGCCGCCCCCTGCTTTTGCCGCCCCAGGGTGTACCGGGTGAAGTCGTTCGGTCCCACCGCGGCGACCTTCCGGCCAGCAAAGTATCGCGCCAGATGCGCCAGCCGCGCGTCCGCCTCCTCCAGGTTCCGTTCCCCGGTAGTCTCGTAGTGGCCGCGAAGGTCCGCGGCGATCTCGTCGTATTTGATGCGATCCACGCGCGGGAGCACGGGCTCCCCGCTGACGGCCTTCCCCTCCTTCGTCTTGAGGATCCGCTTCGCCTCCTGCTCGTCCGTGGTGCCGGTGCTCTCCCGGACGGGCTTGCCGCCGACGTAATACTTAATCCACCACGTGGCGCCGAGTTCCCCGCTTGCGAATCGCCGTTGATACAAGGATCCCATCCCTTATCCCTCCTTCCATGCCTACCCGGTCAGGTGACGCCGACGCGGGGGCGTCCTATTTCTTTTCAGCCTTGCTGGTATCCTGGCCATCATCCTGCAATCGCTTCTTTTCCCAGTTGCGCAGCCCCTCGCGGCGAGTTTCTTTGGCTTTTATTCTACGGACTGCCCTTCGGTGTTCACGTGCGTAAGTCATCAAGTCCTCCTTTCACTCCAGCAACTCCCGCACCTTCACCTGCGCAGACCAGGGTCGAGCCTATCC
>Ga0181527_1001905_pt1 | contig 20528 bp, 16 predicted proteins | sample PEATcosm2014_Bin_30_FD_119762 | JGI IMG/M metagenome (GOLD analysis project Ga0181527, IMG submission 119762) | Peatland microbial communities from MTU Mesocosm Facility, Houghton, MI, USA - PEATcosm2014_Bin06_60_metaG | ecosystem: Environmental > Terrestrial > Soil > Wetlands > Peat | place...
AGAACTTGAGTGGCGATCAGAACTTGAGTGGCGATCAGAACTTGAGTGGCGATCAGAACTTGAGTGGCGATCAGAACTTGAGTGGCGATCAGAACTTGAGTGGTGTCGCAGAATCAACTCTAACGATGCTCCTCTCTTCAAAGGAGAAGGGAGAGCTCCTACTTCTCTTCCACAGAAACCCCGGCCTGATGGACGATATCGAAGGGATCGCGAGACGCATAGGAAGGAGCGGCTCAGCCATCCAGGATGACGTGAACGACCTAGTCGCCATCGGCGTCCTGGGCACGGTGCGAATAGGATCAACCAACGTGGTCTACCTTGACAGAGCCAAGGACAAGGAGGTCCAAGACTCAATAGGTGAACACATCCGGAGCATGAGGAAGTGATATTGAAATGCCTAGGGTAGCGACAGGGATTGAAGAACTCGACAGGATGCTGAACGGAGGGTTCGTTCGTGGGGATGCCGTACTGGTCGCAGGGAGCTCAGGAACAGGGAAGACCACCCTGGGCCTGCAGTACCTGGTGAACGGCATAGCGAAGGGTGAATCAGGCATCTATCTCAGCTTCGAGGTGCTCCCCGACCAGCTCTACAGAGACGCGAAGAGCTTCGGCTGGGACCTTAGGAAGATGGAAGAGGAGAACAAACTGAGGGTTCTGTGCACTTCCCCCAACCTGTTCGTGGAGAATTCTGGGACAGAGGTCCTGCTGGAGCGCGCCATCGCAGAGGTCAACCCGAAGCGCATCGTGGTCGACTCCATAAGCCACATCTCAATGTACGTGGAAGACGACGATTTGAGGAAGGAGCTCTACAGGACGCTCATGTTCTTCAAGACGAAGAGGCTCAGTTCACTCCTGTTGTGGGAGGCACCCCAATTCACCAAGGAGTCCATAGCGATGTCGGACGCGGGGATGAGCTTTCTCGCCGACACCGTCGTGCTGATGAAGTTCGTAGAGATCGACTCGACAATTAGACAGGCCATCGTGATTCTCAAGATGAGGGGAAGCAAGCATGAAAAGCATCTCAGAGAATACGAGATAACGAGCAATGGGATAGTAATGAAGGAGACTTTCGGTCAACTGGAGGGGATAATGACGGGCAGTCCAACCCGCGCACCTTCTGACAAGTTTCTGGAACTGTTTGCGAAGGCTGGCAAGAGCTGAGCTCATGAGCATCTTGCTTGCTTGTGCCACCTACGTCTTCGGCATCGTGGAATCAGCCCTCTTCCTGGGAGCGGCTTTCTACTCATACAGGTTGACGAGACTTGCCGGCGCATTCGGTGCATGGATTCTGATGATCACCGCGCTCATCATTCTGACGTCACACAGTGTTGCGGAATTGCTCCAGTTGGCCATACAGGTTCCCTTCAATCAGCTGGTGGCTTCAACGAACGGCATGTCGGTGGCTTCTTTCATTGTCTCAAGTATCTCCGGAGCGGTGCTTGCAGTTCTCCTTTTCTCAGCGATGTATCAGCTGCACGGGAAATTCAGGCAATTGAGCAGATAACGGCATGGGACGCCGGAAGACGCGCGCGCGCGGTTCATGCGGGTGTTCTTCCTGACGATGATCGCATTCCCCTTTCGTATCCAAAGCACACTCTCGTCATTGTAGGGTGCGGCTCTTAATTTCAAGGCTTCTCGTATATGTCTAGGAACGGCTGTCGTTCCATTCTTCCTGAGCATTGTCTTTCTGAAACTCGAATGCGGCGTCCCCTTGGTGACTATGACCCTGTCCCTCTCTTGCGTCCAAAGCAATTTGCACCTCTCGTGCAGCGTCGGTTTCAGGTTCAACGCTTCCATTACCCCTTCAGAAACTTTCGTCGTTCCACCTCTGCTTAGGGTTGTCACAGCGAGAAGGAGTTCATTTGCCAAGTCTACGCGCGCGGAAGGCTTTGGTTCGAACCTATTCAGGTGTAGCCCCTAGCCGGGCTACCCCTCGTTTTCTCAAAGCTAGTCCCTTCCTATGCGTGGAAGCCACCCTACTGACTGTCCTCTGCCACGAAGCCCACGAGAAATCCTGAGATCTCGGCTAGCGGGATCTTGGCCAGCTTCGTCTTCGGAGGTAGACCAACGCTAGGAGCAGCGCCGGGACCATGACCAGGACCGACGCAGGGAACTGCGGCACTCCTGTGGGGATGGTCGGCGATGAAAATGAGAGGCTTCCGTCGGCCCCCTCCGTTACGTTGAAGGGAGTGCAGCCTCCTGAAGAGGTGCAGGTTCCCGAAGTGAAGAGAGGGGTTCCCGTTGCATTGCCCCCAGAGCCCTCGGTCGCGATGGTTAGGTTGAAGGCGCCGGTTCCTCCGTCTGGGAAGAGATTGACTTCATACTGCCCGATGACGGGATTCGCAATCGTGATCGACTCGGTGCCCCCCCCGCACGAACTGACAATTGCCAAAGGCATGGTATCTACGGCGCCGCCCGTTTCATTGCAGCCGACTTGGCCGATTCCATAAGGACCTGTGACCAGCACGTACACAGGGTCCGATGATCCTTCGTAACCAGTTGAGGTGCCAATGACGTATTCGCAATTGGGCCCGGTGCACGTGTCAGTGTAGGGAGTGACTGAAGGCACAAGATCCGCGTAGACGGTTCCCGGCCCAGTCGCCGTTATCGGTATTGTGAACAGATTCACGTCTGAGGTTGATGGAACCGCAACTTCTGAGGCCGGGCAGCCGCTATCGCCGGGTAGCCCGTTTAGTGCAGACCACGAGTAGCACGTAGTCCAGCCAACGAGGGTGCACACGACATTCCTTCCTATGGCGCACGAAGCATTCGAGGATACGCTGAATGGCTGTCCTGCCGGAGCCCAAAGTAGTGTGGGCTTGCCAAGGCTTACGCACGTGTTGTCCGGGAGGATTGGAGGATATCCTGACCCTGAGCAACCATAGTAGTACACACTGCTATTTGCGACGAGGTACTGATGAGCGTATGCCGAGAAGATGTCCAGCGGAGGTCCGACCGTCCCTGGCACTGTTCCCGAGCAGTCGAAGATACATGTCCACCGCTCCGACGCCCACGACCCACCGAGGATGCTGTCCACACTCCAGCTTGTACCGGCATCCACCCAAACCGTGACAGGGCTCCCCAGTGCGAGCAGTTGCTTTGACACGCTGCCGGCTGAATAGTATGTCAGGGTGGGAGGGGTGTATCCGGTGCCGGCATCCGATGCCGTGGAAATGACGAACTGTGGATACTCTTCGTACTGATGGTAGTAGCCAACGGTCACGAACACGCCGCCTTGGGAGAATGGCCCGACCTGATAGTCAGATACGAATGCCCCGCAGCTGATTGACCCTACGAACAAGACGTCGCAGGTGGGGACCGCCTGCCACTGCTGGAAGTCGGTGGTTGGGTTTGTGTTTGTGGTGGGCTGGAAGTCTTCGATGGTCCCCGCCAGCACCCAGATCGTCGTGTAGCTTGTGGAGAGCGAACTTATCGTCACGGTGTGAGCCGCAGGGAAGCTGAGGGGCTCCAATGGGGCAGTCGCGTACTCTCCAAAGGTCGGAGCGGCTGGATTCCCCCCACCAATGATCTTGTAATTGACGAGTTGCACTTGCATGTCGTAGTAGACGTAGGTGACTGAGACGTCGGATGTGCCGACCTGGAACGCAGTGGGCTGGCACGCTCCGTCGGAGGTTGCCCACAGGCACCACTGTTCAGCAGAGTTCGAGCCCGAAGAGACTGCGGATATCGACACGTTGCTGTTCGGGTCAACCAGTATCGTCAAGGTTCCGCCAGCGTTGTTCGCGACGGCAGGAGTGCTATCGGCAGAATAGGATACCGTGAAGTAGTTGCTCCCCGAGAGGGGGCTGCCATAATCGCCGAACTGAGTCAGCGTTATTGACAGTTGGACCAGGCCAGAGGATGCCGGTGTCGTGACTGTAAAGGTGGCGAACGCGCTGTCCGCTCCGCCGTCGATTCCGGTGACGGTGACGGTCTGCGCTCCGGGCGTGTCGTCGCTCGGCACGGCGAACGTACAGGTGAACGATCCGGTCGTTGAAGTCAGCAGATCGACGCAGGTCTGCGTGGTTATGATGCCATCGGTGATGGTGATCGAGCCGATGTCAGTGCTTACCGAGAACCCCGTTCCCATCACGGTGACTGAGGTGCCGACCGGGCCCAGCGGGGGTGCGGGTGACAGAGTGATGGTTGGCGTTGTCACCGTAAACGTCGCTGAGGCAGTGTCCGCTGATTCGGTCAGGATGTCGCCTCCGGAGACGGTGACGCTCTGCGCTCCAGCCGCGTCGTCACTCGGCACCGTGAACGTGCAGGTGAACGTCCCCGTCGTGGACGTCGTCTGGCCGGTGCAGTCCTCCGTGGTTATCCCCGTGCCTCCGGTGATGGTGATCGAACCAATCTGAGTGTCGACGGAGAACCCAGTTCCAGTCACTGTGACCAAGGTGCCAACCGGGCCCTGCGTGGGTGACACAGCTATGGACGGGATAGTCGCTTCGTCAAATAGCACGTTTGCCCCGCCACCTTCGTAGTCCGTCCCGATCACCCCAAATTCGAGAGAGCTAGAAGAGGTGTACGAGGCGTCGACTCCGGTGAGGGATGTCTCGACATCGAATACTCGAACCCCAGGATTTGACCAGGTCGCGCCCGCATCCGTGGTGGAATTGTAGTAGGCGGAATTGGTGCCTTTGCCGTAGAATGCGACGAAGTCACCCGATCCCGATGGCCCTTCCTCTATGGAGGGCGTTGACTGCGAGCTGTACCCCGAAGAGGTCGATATCACAGTCTCGGCCGAGGTCCCCGATCTTCCTTGAGTGAATGTGAAGAAGCGGACGCTTCCTCCGCTTGCCTGTCCCACGGCGTATATCACGTCTCCCGCAGACACGGCTGAGACGCTCCCGTACGAAGAGAGAGTCTGCACAGTATCAGAACTCGTGCACGAGGTCGAGCAGGACCATGACCCATCTACGGTCGTGGTTATGCTTATGGGGCTGGCGCCCAGGAATATATTGTACAGTAATCCCACTTCAGGGCCCGGATCCCCCGGCAGGGGGACGAGAACGACGTTCGCTGACGGAGTGCTGGCGCTTCCGGTCGGCCCTTTGAAGTCCGCTGCGTTAGTCCAAGTGGGAGTGGCGCTCGTCGGGTTGAAGGTGTACACTTCGATGTAGGGAGTGAGTGGGGTCGTGCCAAAATTGACGGTGTAGAGCGCGACCCAGACGTTCCCTGCGCTGTCGGTTATGATCGAGGCGGGGCCCTCGGTCTTGTAGTTTGTCGACTGAGACGTTTCCGGTATTTGCCATGTTATGCTTCCGGTTGGGTTTAGCGTTCCATACCGATACTCGAAGGAGTTGGACGTGCCCCCGCTCGAGAGGACGTAATAGAGTGTGTTACCGGAAACCCAGAGAGAGAAGTCCGCGCCTGAAAGCGTGTACGGACCGGAATCCGTCACGTTGCCCTGCTGGGTCCAGGTGGTGCCGTCCGGCGAGGTCGAATAGTTGATGACCCACTGATACGAAGGAGGCATCTGCGTCCCCCAGAAGGCCCACCAGAGGCCGTCTGTGAAGAAGAGCTTCGTCTGAGAGGACGGGCTGGTCGCGGAGAGACTGTTTGTCCGTCCGACAGTCGATACGACGTCGAACGCCGTTGACATCGTGTTGACACCGTCTGTCGCTGAGAGAGTGTGGACGCCAGGGGTCGCTGTGGGAACGTAGAACGACGTCGAGAAGAAGCCCGTGGCGTCAGTGGCGGTAGTCGTCAGTGCGCTGCCATCCCATGTGAGAGTGATCGACGAGTTAGCCAGGAAACCACTCCCGTCTAAGGAGGCGTATCCCCCGACTTCCCCTTCGGCTGGAAACAAGGAGAGGGAGGGGTCAGGAGGAAGCGGAGCCAAAGGCTTGGCCGCCAGCGGCAAGGAAGAAGACGTCAACCCACTCGTCCCGCTCTGGTCGGAAGGGCTCGGCGACGCTCCCCGTGCAAGGGGAGTAAGGCCGGTCAGCGCTGACACTAGCAAGAGCGAGAGAATCCCCACGGCAAGGATCGGAGCCTCTTCGGAACGTCTTCCGATCAGCTTCAAGAGAAAACCTCGGGTCTGTCTGGGCTGGTCTTGGTCGGGTCGCCACGTGACGGGCTTGCGAAATAGAGTAGCGGGAAGACTCGTTCAGAAGCGAAGGGTCTCTCACAGCACGCGTTCCTCGATGCGAGCCCCTGAAGAGACGTCTGACTACCTAACAAGTTGGGGCAGTCCCTAATACGTAGTATTTAAACAGCGTAGTGCCTCAGGTCAATCCAGGTGAATTCGTGGTCCATGGCGCAGACTGGGCCGAGGCTGTGAGCCAGGCCGTCAGTGCCTACCCTGAAGGCTGCTTGCCTTCTGCCCCGAAACCTACGAGCCATCTCTCGTAACGGAGGAAGAGAGATGCGACCCTCCCGAGCAATGCAGGCTCGGTCAGGGTGAGCTCGACGAGGTCCAGGTCGCCCTTGGTGACGGCCCTGACGAGAGGGGTCAGCGTGATGTAGATCCCGAAGAAGACTACGAAGTCTGCGACGAGCGTCACGAGCGAGTAGGGCGTCGCGGGGAGAGAAGTGACTGCGACGTATGATACCCCAGAGACCAGCAGGATCTTGACCGTCGATTGGATGTCGAGCACCGCATGGAGGTACCTGTACGCGAGGTAGGTCCCCACCGCCCAGGCGACGAAGTAGGAGAGGAAGGTGGCGTAGATGAGCCCGTCGACCCCCAGGCCGTAGGTCTCCGCGAGGAGGGGCGCGGCCAGGAAGAGGGTCATCGCGGCGGTGAGGTAGAGCACGAAGGTCAGCCTCGTCCTGGCGAAACCCGAGAAAAAGGCGGGATGGACGGAGTAGCCGAAGGCGATGGGAAGGGTGGCTAGGGCCAGGAGCTGGAGGTACGGGACGCTCGCGTTGTACCCGGTGCCGTAGAGCAGCCTCACGAGCGGGCCAGCGCCGGCGACCAGGGAGACTATGGCCGGCGTCAGGAGATAGGCCACGAACCTGTACGCGTGCCGGAAGGCCGAGTTGACGTCCCCCTTCACGCCGTCGAGCGAGGCGAAGGCCGGGAAGAGAGCGCTGACCATGGCCGAGGCGAGAACGGCGATGGGCACGGTGAAGTTGGCAGCCGCCTGGTAGTAGCCGAACACCGCGTAGCTGGCAATGCGGGAGAGGAGGACGTAGACGAAGTAGGTCGCCAGGCCCAACAGGACGGTGCCCCCGTAGACCGGGAGACCATAGACGTTCATCTCCTTCACGTCAGCGACGAAGCCTTTCACGCTCCCGAAGCCCCTGAGCTTCCTTTGGTAGAGTATTGCCACCCCGATGGTCCCGGCCAGGAAGAAGGACACCAGGTGTCCGACCAAGGCCCCGGTTACCCCGAAGCCAGCGAGCACGAGGAGGGGGGCGAGGGCCAGCTTGATGAGCGCCTGCGCGGCCGACGTGGACCCAGACAGGCCCATCCAGTTCCAGCCGATGGCCGCTGTGGTGGCGGTCTGGAGGATGGTCGTCCCGAGCACAGTCAGCGACGTCAGCTGGACGTATGGGGTGAGGTCCGGGCGCTGGAGGACGATGGTGCAGAGGCTCCCGGCGAGGAAGTAGCTGACGACGGTCAGGATCGCTCCGGTCACGAACAGAAAGATCATGACGTTCATGGTGAACCGCTTCGCCTCGTCTTCCCTTCCGATCGAAGTGTAGTAGGCGGCGTACCTGACCACCGCGGGGAGGGCCCCGAACCCGATGAAGAGCTGCAGGATGCCCGGGATTACGAGTGCCAGGGAGTAGATGCCGTAGTCGGTGGGCCCCAGCAGCCTCGCCACCACAATGATCGTCACGGCGTTGACGCCCGTGGCGGCCAGGTTCGAGGCGAAGAGGATAAGGCTCCCACGCACAGACCGCTTCGCTATGTCAAGGGCCATGGGTCGCTCCCTTGCCCATTGTCATCAATATATCACATTGACACTGTTGCAATTCTGCGCGCGCCAGCCATTGTATTGCTAGACTACCTGATTTCGACTGACCCTAATTGGCTGGGTATTCTTAGGTGAATCTCAAATGCATGTCTGTGGTGTCCGGCTCCTGAGTCTGTATATACTTCGGACCTGCATCCGGAATCGATGAGTGTGCCCTACGGAAGGTTCTCGATTGCGATTCTCGGATTTCTGGTGGTCTTCGCAGGGATCGGAGCAATGATCACTCCAGTGTCTGCGTACGAACCTTGTAACCTAACACTAACGCCCAGCACCCAGGTAACCGCCGTCCCATTGTACTCCTACGTGATACTCACCTACCAACTGTTCCATATCGACTACTTCAATCCCACCATGTTTACGATCTCGGCCGCGAGCTCAAACAGCACTTGGACCGTGGACTACGTAACCCCAGTTAATGTCCCGATTTCCGGAGTGGCAACCACGATCAACCAAACCATTACGGTGGAATTGACCTCTCCAACCACCAGTAGCACGACGGCTCTGAACGTCACGGCAGTGAACAACGACGCCTCCAATGGGTGGTACAACTGCAACGCAATCACATGGCTGTCTGCGGGGTCTCCGACCCCATACAAGGTCACCTTCAAGAACCACGACTACAACAACCCGTCCCAGCAGGGGATACCCAATGGCGTCACCTGGGGCGTCAACGTTAATGGAACCGACCACTATACGACCGGTCCGAACATAACCGTGAATGGTCTCCATGGGACCGAGCCGTACACGTACGAAATGAACGTGACTGGGGCTCCCGGTGTCCAATACCAGTGCCGGATCCCTATGATTTGCTATGGAACCTTGACGCCCGCGACCACCACAGTGTCCGCGCCCTACGTTACCTACTACCAGGTCTCCTTCGCCGTGAGCCCGCCAGGGAGCGGCACGATCGGACCCAACTTCTCGGGCTTCTATCCCGAGGGGGAGGATGTCGAAGTAATCGCCTGGCATGGCTCGGGGTACGCGTTCTCCAACTTCTCCGCCGACACGCCCTCGATAGCGATCGGAATCGCCGGCATTGACGGCGCTTCGAGCTACGCTTTTGCCACGATCGAAGGGAACGGGACGATAACGGCCAACTTCGTGGCCGGCACCTACAACACCACGTTCTATCAGTACGACTACAATAACCCGACCCAGCAGGGGATACCCAACAGCTTCACCTGGGGCGTCAATGTGGGAGGAACGAACTACACCGGGACGGGTCCTAGCATAACCGTGAACGGCCTTTCCGGGACCGAGCCGTACTGGTACGACATGACCGTGACGGGAGCGCCCGGCGTCGAATACAACTGCTGGAGCGACTTCAACTGCTCGGGAACCGTGACCCCCGCGAACGCCACGGAGTCAGCGCCCTATCTGACCTACTACCAGGTCTCCTTAGCCGTGAGTCCGCCAGGGAGCGGCACGATAGAGCCCAACGCCACGGGCTACTATCCCCAGGGAGGGCTCGTCGAGGTCACCGCCTGGAATAACACAGGCTACGCGTTCTCCAACTTCACCTCTGACACGCCCTCGATAACGTTCAACGCCACCGTCAACTGCGGTTGCTGGGCCTACACCTTCGCCACGATCAACGGGACCGGGACGATAACGGCCTACTTCGCGGCCACCACGACTACGACGACGACATCGTCGACGACCACAACGTTATCTACGGTCACTTCGTCGACCACGACCACAGAGACGGCTTCGACGACGTCCACGGCCACGGCCTCGACTACAACGACCGCCACCAGCGTCTCGTCCACCATCAGCACGGGCACGTCCACAAGCACCGCCACCTCGACGGCCACGAGCGCGACTACCGTCTCGTCCTCGTCCTCCTCCAGCATCGTCTCGCCGCCCGTAGGCGTCCCCCAGTTCCCGCCGGGCTCCGGTCTGGCCGCGGCTGCCATCGGCATCCTGCTCTTGGCGGCGTTCGCCCGGGTAAGATCGCAGCGCAAACCCGTCGCGGCGTAGCACGGCATACTCGGCGCGACCCCTCAGTTCATTCTCAAAACCCCCTAGTCTGATGATCGAGCGCGAGAAGGCAGAGCCTGGACCGCGTTGTGCGCCTGGGCTTCAGAAAGAAGCGAGGCCCTGGCGGGTATGCGGTAGTGATTTACGACGAAACACAGGCGACGCGCCTCAAGGCAAGATACGCACCGATGACCATGCCAGGGAACCCGTCATAGCCTTCAGACCATCACTTGAGACGGCATCGAAGGCTCTGTGAGGACATCTTGTGATGCCAATTTCGGCATGCGAAATGGCGGGATTGCGGAACGGCGGCAATTGCAGAAGAACCGCTCATTTCGCTTTGCAACCCAAGAACACTAGGTCGGGTGAGAATTCTGAGGAGTTGACGACCACGCTTCCAACGAACGAGTTGATCTTCTCAAAGACCTCAACCACGCCCCGAATCGGAGGGCTTGGCAGAGTCACGGAACCGTGGAAATCACAAAACAGGCATTCTAGCCGATCCTGCACGAACACTTCTTCGAAGCGTTTCCTACGCATTATGCCTAGATTGTGAGTCGTTCGCAAGTACTGCTCCTTTCCAACAAGTCGATAAGCGAGGCGGGTCAAAGAAGCCCCACTGAAGTTCGGTACTGTTACTAGAATCATCCCTCCCGTCTTTGCCATCTCAATATGCTTCTTCACAACAGAACCCGGATCCTGGAAATGCTCGATCAGGCCGAATGAACAAACAAGGTCGAAGACTGAGTCTTGGAACGGGAGGTTGAAGAGATCAGAGCAACCGGAGCAGTCTCTTCATAGCACGCGCCGATGGCTCACGTCCTTCCTGTTCGTCTATGGGCTGGCATTCAGTAGACTGGGGTTGCGTTGGGGTCTTGTCCTGCGAGGCTCACGAGGATTCGCTTAACTGAGACATTCAGCATGACAATAGCGTGAGACGGTTGTCACTTCCGCAGGGTGAGAGTTCGGGTCTTCTGGTTGTGGTGGTGCTGCTCCTCGCGACCTCGCTCGCCTTCGCTGTCCTGGCGTACGAGCAGCCAGTGAAGTCAATTCCTGCCTACCCCAGCCAGTGCGTCCCGGCGACCCTGATGAACACCAACCCGTGTAACACCTACCTCTTGCCCGACTACTTCCAGCAATATGCAATTGACACAGCGGCCTTCTCTTCCTGTTGGTTCTTTCGTTCCTATGTCGGAATAGCGGAGGGACTCGTGGTCATGGCCTTGCTGTTGCCTGTGCTCGCGATGAAGAGGCTCGACTTCTCATGGTTGCACGCGCCCATCGCGCCTCGGTTCCCAACATGGTTGTTCGTGCCGCTGGCGCTCGCGGGCGCTTCCGTGTTCGCTCTCTTCGCGGCGGCGGACGCAACCTACTATGACGTGGTATTCTCAAGGACACTCGTCAACACGATAGCGGTGTATTCGTCCTATTACTTCGGGCTCATATCTTTCGGGACTTGGCTCCTAACCATCGCGGTTCTGACTCTCCGCAGAGGTTTGGTGGGAGCGATGAAGGTCTTCGGCCTGCCCGCAATCCTGTTCTTGGAGGCCACGCTGCTCGTGTTCCTGCCTAATGCCATGCCAGTTCATATCACCGAGTTCACCGATTGGTCTGTAGGGGCGATAGACCTCATCAGCAACTGGCTCGTCCTGATGGTCGCGTCCTTCCTCTTCGTCTATGCATGGACGTACAGGAGGCTGGGGTTGCGTTGAAGTCCAAGAAACTGCCCTCGACTCTGGTCGTGGTGCTGATGCTCGTTCTCTCGGTCGCGTTCGCCATTCTCGCTTGTGATTCTCACGTGAAATGGCAGCCTGAAGTCCGCCCTAAGCAAGGCGGGGGTAGAATCAACCCAATGGCTGTCGGATCCTCGCTTGCCCACGCCCTGCCAAAGAAGTACGGCCAGATGTGATAAACTTGCGCGTACCCATTATTCGCTGAGGTCTGCCTAAACTCTGACACCCTCAGAGTGGCCCCCAGACATGGGGATTCCTTCGGGCTTAGGCGCGGTCCAAGGCGCTACCCGCCACCGCGGGGTCACCGTGGGACCGTCGAGCTGCGTGCCCAAACCAGCCTAGGGGTCGAAATCGGATTCGGGCCAGTTGGGGCCAGCCCCCAAGTGGGTCCGAAAAGTGGATTCCAAGCACCGGTACACCTGCCTTCAGAGGGCACACCTACCTACCACGTGTGCGACTCAGACGATCTTAGTCAGACACGGAAGTGCGGGGTTCTCAGGTGAATGCTCGAAGACCATCGCCTCTGTGTTGGGTTTCTCGCCCATGAACACCACTGACCTGTCCTTGACGAAGAATCTCGCGTGCTCGCGACTCATCGCTATCAGCCTCGCCTTTAGCTGCGAATTAGCGGGCATGAATAGCATGAGCGCGTCTATCGATCTCACTTGAATGTCTGAGATCAGATGGGAGATCTGCTCTAACAGCGGGTTCAGGTTCGACGCATAGGCTCCCTCCAGCATACCTACGCTTCCCACCACCAGCACGCCATCTCTTTTCGACCTTCCCCTGACGCCCTCGATGAGTTTGATTAAGCGTTGTCCAGACTCTTCAGGAACCATCGAACCGATTCCATAGAATGGAGGCTTGAGCGCGATCGGGTCTCCCTGGGTCGTGATCACGAGTCTCTCGCGGACCTCATCCTCTGACGTCGCGCTCCTGATCACCGCCGCAAGATTCTCGACTCCGGTTCCCGGGAGTGGGACGCAGAGGACGCCGTGCCCGAGGTTGAGGGCGTTGACGATCGCCGGGAGTTCGATGAGCCGTAGCGCGGAGTACGGGACATTCTCGACGTACTCGAACACGGACGTGTCTCCCTTCCCCAGGCCGCCGAACTCCCGGTCCATGACAGGGCTGCCGAAGGAGAAGGCGCCGTCGTGGTCCTCCATGGGCTTGAACCACTTCCCTTCAGCGCGCCCGGGGGGAGAGTACGGTTCGAAGTGCCTGAACACCCCCCCGAGGAGAGTATAGAGGTACTTGTGCTGCGAGATCAGCGTGCCCCTGAGTTTCTGAATCTCGACCTCCCTGAAGACGCGATTGTACTCTTCAGCTCGCACGAGCTCGATGATTCCGTCCACGAGGTAGTCCATGGTCGTCCTCCCGGGCTCCTCGCTGACGAAGATCATCCGAGCCTTTGTCGAATCGGCCAGCGCTATGAGCGTCTTTTCGGCTTTCAGCCTCTCCTTGTCTTCCATCTCTTTGGCGAGGCCATCCCAGGTGTCAAGGACGATCGTCTTCACACCCGTGTCGCGTGGCCTACTGACGACGATCTTCAGTACTTCCTCCAAGATTGACTCGGCCGTCACAAGTCGAACGTCAATGAATTCGGTCTTCTCCTTCGTCTTCCTCTCAAATCCTTCCAACCACGGAAGTTGCTGCAGAAGCTTGCTTTTCGACACTCTGGATGAGATGTACGCGCCTTTGCCCCCTTTCGACAGCTGGCTGAGCAACTGTAGTGCCAATGTGGTCTTCCCGGAACCTGCGTATCCCTTGAGCAGTAGAGTGGTGCCTTTAGTCGCCAGGAACCTCGAGACACTGTCAGGGCTCCCGATCGGGAATGCAGATGGAGAAAGGGCCTGCCCGTATCCCTTGTGTCTTCGCGCCAATCGGCTAACTCAACCCTCCTCTTTCTTCCCACAGGATCTGCCGAACGAGGAAACCGCTCCTCTCGAGGTCGTCGGGGCTGAGTCTGGAGACCGGCACGTCTAACCGCCGGGCCAGCCCTCGCACTATTACGGCTTCCAAGCCGGAGGTTCCTACCCCCAGGACTGCCTTCAGCTTCTCGTGGAACCTTCTTGCATCGCCATAGTCGATTGGTGCAAGATTAGAGAGAAGGGCGCTAGCACCGCTCATGCCAAACACCTCCCTCAGAGTCGTTGAAACCACCTCGCGGAATACCACAGGGAACTCGAGGCTTTCGTGCACGACTGGATCGGTTGCCTGCGAGTGGGCGTCGAATCCTTCAACTCCGGTTGGAATTCGCTTCGCTTTCACATCCTGTTCACTCCGCCCATCCGCCAAACGGAACTCGGTGCTGCCCCTCTGTCTCTGGAGCTCTCGGACGAGACCAAACGCTCCCCCCCAAACTGCTGCTTGAGTGCTCTCTCGTGTATATAGATTATGGATTAGCCTTCCGTTTCCGTAGGGAGGCATGGAAGCACTCGTGCTGGCCTTCTCTGCGGCGGGAGGGACGGCGACTTTCTCGACTGAAGCGTTGCGCGAGTACCGACTTCGTCGCTCGAGGGCCTGAGCGGAAGACGTCCGTGGCGAAGGTACCCTGCCACGATAGCCTGTCTCCACTTGGCTATCGACAATAGCCCCCAGCCCTATTCAATGTAGTGATTGACCTTCAGCCAGTACGAAACGAAGTCCAGCACTCGCTCCTTCAAGACATAGGAATCAAGCTTAACTTCGACAGTCAACAAGATTGCGATATTGGTCCTTTGTATCCCCAGGCCTAGGATCTTGAAGTTCTCGTAGATCGCCTCCACGCTTCTGAGAAGCCCTAGGTTCGTGACCCTCTCGAGACTCACCCATGCATCTGAAGCTATGTGGGACAAATCTGCCTTCAGCTTCTCGTCGAGTTTCATCTCACCATAGCTCGCTCCGAGTAACCTCCCGTCTCTGTTTACCGCATAGCAGGCGAGGATGTCTCCCATCTTCTGTAGCTCGTCACACACATCTCTTGCAGAGTGGGTTTCTGCGAAGGCACACTTCTATTGCCAATGGCTGCCTAATCAAGGTTCACACCCCCTCGGAACGTTACATGCATCTGACCAGGCAGGGGACCGATGGAGCATGGTCATCCCATTCGGCTGAGACAGGAGCCGAGCGTTCGTGAGGGTGCAGCGTGTGCGCTGTCGGTCTTCGGTGATGACTTTCTTGAGGTGCAGGCTTAAAGGAGGTCGGGACGGATTTGAGAAGGGATGGCGATTGGGGGCTACGCCTACTGCTTCGGCGAGGGGCAGTGTCCTCCGATGGAGGGCGATTGCGGCCTATGACTACAACGTGACCATCTGGTGTCCATCCAGCAAGAGCGCCGGGGACACCAACTGCGCCCTTCTCCCCGCGCTCGGCTACAAGGAGCCGCTCTATACCTGGTGCATATCGATAGGCCAGAACTCGTTCATCGTAGCCCAGCCAATCCCCATGCAGGGCCAGCCCTGAAGGGGCATCACCGCCTACGCTAAGGCGAGGTGGCGATCAGCCTGGCGCGTCCAGTTGGGCACGGTCTCCCATGCTCGAATCCCTGCCGGGTCGGTCTCTTCGCTAACGGTTCTCGATGACGCCGTTCGTGCCCAGAATCAGCTTCTTGGCCTTCTTCAACTTCATCTTGCCCTCCTTGGTCGACTTCCAGATCTCGAAGAGCGTCATGGTGGTCAATGCGGAAACCTTCTTCAGTTTCAGAAAGTCCTTCACTTCCGAGGTGAAGTCCATCAGACCCTTCCGCTTGTCCGGCGCGATTCTTCTGTGGGTGTTGGCGACCAGAACCAACTTCTCTCCCCGGCGATACTTGTCGCTGAACCTCGTGATCTGGAAGACCTTGTCGGTATCAGAATCGACTTCGTCTGCCACTCCCGTGACCTCCACGGCGACCTTCCTCTCTTCAAGCAGGTCCATCGGAAAACCCGGCTTGGTCGGTCTTGCTTCAATTCCGAGGTCTGCCAAGACTCTTCTGACGGCCTGGACCAGGGCTTCGCCGTCTTCGGAAAGTATGTCTCGGTAGCTCTCCACCGCGACCTTCTGCGACTGAATCTCGGCGATTTCTTCTTTGATTGCCTCGATGCTCGCGTCGGCCTCTCTGAGCTTGCGCTCCAGCTCGCTCAGGCTCGGGACGCCCACCCTGAACCACCACGGAGGCCTCACCCTCGACTTGTGTCCGACGATCGTGTCAATGATGAGCTCTATCCCATCCTCGCTGCTGCACTTCGTCGGGGGCGGAAGGAGGTAGATTCCCCCCGACCCCTGCTGCGACAACACCACCTTGCCCGCGATCATCTTTCCCGACTTGTTGGTGCACAGCGGGCGCATCGAAACGCGAGGCAGCTTCTCCGAAGGAACTCCGAAGAGGTCGTTGACCGGGCTTGCGGCCAGACCGAGGGCGCCCCTGGCCTGCAGGCCGGGTGCGTTCGCCAGGCCCAGGATCTCGATGCCCCACTTGCCCACGGACTTGAAGTACTCTTCGAACTCCTTCTCCGAAATCGCCGAGACGCTCTGGCCCTCGTTCAGCTGCAGCTGCGGCTTTACGGCCATCCAGTCGTAGTTGCTCGGCGGGACGGTCGTCCAGGCCTCGCCCGAGCCGGGCGGGCGCGTGGGGGCCAGGTAGAACGTCGTCAGGCAGTAGACGTTCTTACCGTTCCCCAACAGCGTCATTATCGGGGCCCGCAGGTTGACCAGCTGTCCGGCCTTGGTCCTCACCATCGAGTCGAACAGGGGCTGGCTCAGCGACGTGAGATTCAGGATGACGGCGTCGTACTCCTCTATGTTGGGGAAGGGTTGCATCCAGTCCAGGCAGTCGGCCCTGTCATGGCCCTGCGAGCCGATGACGAGGATCTTCAATGCCACTAGGTCTGGTTCATGGCTTATTTGGATTGTTGTGGGCCGCTCGCTCGCTCGTTCTGTGAAGTCCTCGTCGGGCGAACCCCGATTTCTCGGCTGTCAAAACTCGTCGGGTGATGGCCTTAGCGGCCGAAGAAGGGTAGATCGCATCCCAGGCTGAATCCGAGCCATCCCTGCGAATTGAGGGCATGCGAATAGAGGACGCCAAACCCAACCGTCGCGCACCCAAGTGAACGATAGACCTTGAAGACATAATCCCCTGTCGCTGGGTGCCCGACAAGAACGCTTCCCCAGAGAAACACGGGAGCGAAGAAGAAGAACGCAAACAAGCCGACTACGACGATGACGGCAATCACCTTAGTGATGCGCCTCATCTGGCGGATTCAGTTCGGGGTATCTCTTTTGTCTTTCGAGGCGTTCTGAATCAGTGTCAGCCACTTGTTGCGCCCTTCGACCTTGATTCCTGCCGCTTCTGCTGGGGTTCTTCCGTCTAACGCCTCATGCGGCTTGATGAAATTGTGGTAGATTTGGAACCCCTTGATTATCGGGGTGTCCATCTGCTTGAGGCCACGCATGACCTTCTCGCGGTCCCGAATCTCGCGCGTTCGCCGTCATCGCGGGTCCTCGCTCGCCTCCCGCTTCCACTTCAGCGCGCGCGCATCTCTACGCACAGTGTCCCAACCCCATTCCCCGAGACACGCGTCTCGACGCAGGCACCCGCGACCCGGGCCTTGGCCCCGCCCCGCTCCAGTAGGTCCGTCTCCGCTGCTCTCTCCGCTGGTCCAGGAAGGCTGATCTTCACAACCGCCTTCTTCCCGGACGTCTCGAAGAACCTGAGCACGAGGCCGTCCGAGTCCTCGGCCTTCTTCGCCGCAGTGATGACGACGCTCTCGGGCTCGGCAGAGATGAACGAACGCGCCTTCGACAGCGGTCCTCCGTGGCTCGGCTCCGTAACCACGTGCATCGAGCAGTTGAACTCGTAGGCCCTCCTCGCCGTCAGGGCCTCGCGGAAGCCCTCAGCGTGGGGGTAGAGTGCGTATGCGGCGCTGTGCTCCCCCTGGTCCGTCACCTCGCCCTCGGGGTCAGTGATGGGCGGGAGGCCGAAGCCCGCGCGCAGCCTGAACGGGTACCCGGCGCTCCTCAGCAGGGTCATCCTGACGACGTCGTTCCCTGCGTCGAAACCGTACTTGCAATCGTTCAGCAGGCTTACCCCGAAGCTCCCGTCCTCGGTCGTGTGGTCCACCCATTTCTGCCCCGGTGCCTCGTACTTCGCCCTCTCCTCAAGGGTCGCCTTGGGCGACAGAGGGTTCCTGCGCGTTATGCTGCCGTAGGGAATCTCGTAGGTGGTGAAGTCGCTGTGGACCGCCAGCGGGAAGGCCACCTTCGCGAGCCTGTGCTCCGCGTGCCAGTCAACCTCGAGCCTGAACTCCACGAGCGGGGACCCGTCGCAGAGTATGACGTCCTGGGTGAAGGTCGAGCCCGGCCTCCCCTTCTGGGCGTAGCTGTACCTCGCTCTGACCCGCGCCCGGACGGGGCCTCTCTCCACGAGCTCCACGTCCGCCGGGTGGTCTAGGTCGACGGACTTGACTCCGCCCTCCTGCTGGTAGATGAATACCTCCCAAGCGTCGAAGATCGCAGCGTCGATGCGCGAGTTGACGCAGGCCCTGCCCCTCACGGGGCTGTCCTCGAATACCTGGATCAGGCCCCCAGGGCTCTGGAGGACCTCTCTGCGGCTCCTCTTCTCGAACACGCTCTTGACCAGCCCAGTGCCCTTGTCCACTCTCACGGCGAGGAAGCGGTTCTCGAGCCTGATCTCTCCCCTTGTCTCAACACACGTTAGAGATGTCCTCCTCGGCCTGGAGCGCCCCGGCACCGCCCTGTACTCCCTGTATCCGATGGACGGCACGTCCTCCGCCGTGAAGATGACCCCGCCCCCATCCACTGCCTGCGAGGGGACCGGCCGCCCCGAGGCATCGACGATCGCGGACCCCTCAGTGTCCCCTGCCGGGACCTCCACCACGCCGCTCCTCGACCACGAGAGAGGGTTGAAGACGAGGACCGACCTGCCCGCCCCCGATGTGTCGACCTCGCGCGCGACAGCCGCAAGCGACGCCGAGATGACCCTGTCCGCCGTCCCGAATATCGAGTCGAAGTCCTTCTGGGAATCTCTGTAGACCTCCGGGATGGACGAGCCCGGCAGCACGTCGTGGAACTGGTTCAGCAGCAGCTTCTGCCAAGCCTCGCTGAGCTCCGCCGAGGGATACGGCCGCCCCCGCAGGTGGGCCACGGTCGCGAACTTCTCGGCCGCTTCCAGCAGGCACTCCGCCTTCCTGTTGTTGCGCTTGGTCCTGGCCTGGGTCGTGTAGGTCCCGCGGTGGAACTGGAAGTACAGCTCGTCGTCGACCTCGGGAATCCCCTTCCTCCAAAGCCTCTTCGTTGCCGCCTTCAGGTAGTCGGCCGACGTTGTGAACGCCCCCTCCACGGGTTTCTTCCCTTCGACGAACTCCAGCGCCCTCTCGACCATGTCCTCCGAGACCCCGCCTCCGTGGTCTCCCTCTCCGAACAGCATGAGAAGGTCGTCAATCTTGTGGCGGGCCTTCAGCAGCCTCAGCTGCTCGAGCACCCGCGGCTCGGCTATCTTCTCATCGTAGGCCCCAACCATCTCGTGGGCCAGGATCGACGAGCCGTCCGGGGCGGTCCACCTGAAGAAGTAGTACGGGAAGGCGGTGGTGTCGTTCCAGAGCATCTTCTGGGTCAGGAAGTACTCCATGCCCGACTTCCGCATTATCTGGGGGAGGGTCCAGGCGTACCCGAACGAGTCGGGGAACCAGGCGACCTTGACGTCGACCCCGAACTTCTCCATGAAGTACCTCTTCCCGTAGAGGAACTGCCTGACGAAGGACTCGCCAGAGGGCATGTTGCCGTCCGGCTCGACCCAGGTGCCCCCGACTATCTCCCACCTCCCCTCCTTCACCTTCTGCCTCACGCGCTCGAAGGTCTCCGGGTGCTCCTCCTCCAACCACTTGTAGTACTGGGCGCTGCTCTGGCAGAAGGTGAACGGGAGCCTGTCCATCAGGCCCAGGACACTCTCGCAGCCCTCGGCGAAGACCCTCCTGGTCTCGCCGAATGACCACAGCCAGGCGGCGTCCAGGTGGCTGTGGCCCAGGAAGTGGCAGACCCCTTCGGTCCCCTTTCGGCTCGTCCTTTCCCCTCTCCGCATGCGCCGCCCCTCGGTGGGATTAGTCAGTTGCGGGCGCGGAGTTCTATCCCGTGGCAGCGCTCAGCCGGACTGGCTTGAGCGGAGCTGTGCCCTTAGCTGCTCGATGGTCACTGCTGGCCCAGGATTAGGGCCAGGAAGAAGGGGTCCGTCGTCAGAGGCATGCCGGACTGCTCCACCGCTTTGGCATAGCACGATCTCACTTCCTGAACCATCTCCTCCCAGAGTTCCCTGTCTTCCTTCCTCAGCGCGCGCGCAACTGGAATTAAACACCGAAACTTCAGGAGTCACATCGCAACCCATACAACACCTGTTCTCTGCAATAGCCGTATATCGTTCCAATCTCTACACCCTCCTGATGTGTATTGAACGCCAAGAACGTGTTGCTGGGCATCTTTGTCATCCTCACTATGATCTTCGCTTCCTGGACGTTCATCGAATATGGTCAAGTCACTACATCAGCTACAACAAGCACAACCACTCGGACCCTCGCAACTACAACAACAAGCGCAACCACTCAGACTAATACAATCACTACAACAGGCACAATCACTCAGACTAGTTTCTCACCCCTCTCCATGATGTTCCTAAGCGCCTCGGGTTACGGAACGGGACCAGGAGGATTCATGCCAGTTTGGGGCGGCGATGCCTACGTCTTCAACTGCGCCAGTGCGGCCGCAACCTCACAGGGATGCACGCAACAAGTTACCAACCATGACCGGCTATAAGCCTGCCCTCTAATCGATCACTCTCGTTCCCTCAAGAGGCTGGCATTCAACCATTCGGGGATTGTCCCCATATTCCTTCTTCGCCCCTACGAGGCGCATCCCT
>Ga0181527_1001906_pt1 | contig 20523 bp, 19 predicted proteins | sample PEATcosm2014_Bin_30_FD_119762 | JGI IMG/M metagenome (GOLD analysis project Ga0181527, IMG submission 119762) | Peatland microbial communities from MTU Mesocosm Facility, Houghton, MI, USA - PEATcosm2014_Bin06_60_metaG | ecosystem: Environmental > Terrestrial > Soil > Wetlands > Peat | place...
AGATACGGCCGCCTTTCCCAATAGCGAAGATTGTGCCGAGAGTAGGAGTCTGGAAGACTGAAATTTGAAATCTCGTATTGCCGCAACCCTGCCGCTTCAAGCCGCTCGATGGCCCGCTCGTACATGCTCGCAATGGCATCTTCGTTCGGCACCAGCCCGGCGCGATAACGCGCTCCGCCCTTCAGCATCTCGCGGCCCAGGCGTGAGTCCTCGTCGACCTCCAGCATGTACACGCTGGCGTGAGGGACCCCGGACGCGATGAGAGCTGAGAGCGATTCCTCCCATGAGGCGAAGGTTTGCCCGGCCAGGCCTGCGATCAGATCCACATTCAGGTTGGCGATGCCGGCCGCACGCAGCCGCTTGAGGTCCGCCTCGATCACGGCACGACTGTGCAGCCGTCCGCTCAAGTGCGCCTCGCTGTCGACGAAGGATTGCACGCCCAGGCTTACACGGTTCACGCCCGCGGCCACCATTGCCTCGAGGGTTGCGTCGGCCAGTTGTCCCGGCGCGCACTCCATGGTGATTTCGGCATCCGTGTCGAGATCGAACTCCGCGCGCATCACCATGAAGAGCCGTGCCAGCAGCTCCGGAGCCAACAACGAGGGCGTTCCCCCGCCCAGATACACCGTATCCACGCGCCGCGGGAGTTCCACTCCGATCTTCTCGGACCAGGCTCCTGCTCCAGCCAGGTCGGCGATTAGTCGCTGCACATAACGCGCGTGATCCGAGGCCGGAAACACGCCTGACGCGAAGTTGCAATAGGTGCACTTCGACCGGCAAAAAGGAATGGAAATGTAAATTCCCAGCGCGTTGCCGGCGAAGTGCTTCATGAAAAGATTGTTGCATGTGGCTGACCCGTGCCCCATCCTTTCGGTCGCTGCGGCGACCGAAAGGGTGGGATCGCAACTCATACCAGCAATAGCCTCGACTTCCGCTCATGCAATGATGTTTAGAAGGAGATCCGCTTGAAAGCCTGGCCAGCTCTGGCAATCTGCGTCATTCAGGTCATTCTTTTTCTCGCGCACTGGTTCGTTCTTGTCACCTTCATCGCTTTCTTGCCCGGACTCGCCCCCGCCAAGGTCGCCGGACTGCATGCGGCCATGCTGGTATTGGCCTTCAGCTTTGTGGTTGCGTCGCTGCTCTCGTTTCGCTTTTCGAATGTTGCCGTACGGTTCGTTTACTGGCTTGCCGCTACCTGGCTTGGCTTTCTCAATTTCTATTTCTGGGCGTCGTTGCTGGCTTGGATGGTTTGGTTTGCGCTGAGGCTGACGCTTTCTCCGGCCCATGCCGCTTCTGCACGCCCGATTATCGCCGGCGTCCTTTACGAGGGCGCTGCCCTCATGGGCCTTTACGGCCTTATCAATGCGCGCATGGTTCGCGTTCGCCGCATCGCAGTGCAGCTGCCGAACCTTCCCGCGTCCTGGCGCGGGCGGCGCGCGGTGCTGCTGAGCGATCTGCATCTCGGACCCATCAACGGCGTGCAATTCTGCCGCCGTCTCGTGGCCAAAGCCCAGTCCTTCCAGCCCGACATAGTCTTTCTTCCCGGCGATCTCTTTGACGGCACCAAAGGCAACCTCGACCGGCTGGTGGCGCCGCTCAAGCAGCTTACGCCGCCGCTCGGCATGTACTTTTGCACGGGCAACCACGAGGAGTTTACCGACCCCACGCAAACCATCGAGGCCATCGCCCGCGCCGGAATTCGCGTCCTCGGCAACGAACTCGTCACCGTTGACGGTGTGCAAGTGGCGGGCGTGTTTTATCACAGCTCGTCCTCGCCGCTGCACATGAAAGCTGCGCTCGACGGCATGCATCTTGACCGCGCGCGGCCTTCGATCCTGCTGAATCACGCACCCACGCGCCTGCCCACCGTGGAGCAAGCCGGCTTCAGCCTCCAGCTCTCCGGCCACACGCATGGCGGGCAGTTTCTGCCTTTCACGTGGATCACGAAAAGCGTCTACGGCCGCTTTACCAAGGGCCTGCACCGTTTTGGCGCGCTCCAGGTTTACACTTCCACCGGCGCCGGAACCTGGGGCCCTCCCCTGCGCGCCGGCACTCGTCCGGAAGTGGTTTTCATCACGTTCGCATAGCAATCTCGTATCTTATTCTCAGGTTGTCAAAGGAGAAGACTGTTTTGAGCTCCGCAACCCCTTCGCCCGGCCGCGCTGACCGTCCCGTGATTCGCACCAGCCTCAGCGGACTCGATCTGCTCATGAATCCGCGCCTCAACAAGGGGACGGCATTCACCGAGGCAGAGCGCGATGCTTTCGCATTGCACGGCCTGTTGCCGCCGCACATCGGGACGCTGGAAGACCAACGCGAGCGCCGCAAGCGCGTGCTCGACGGCAGGCACACCGCCTTCGGCAAATACAGCAACATGCGCGACCTGCAGGACAACGATGAGACGCTGTTCTATTCGCTCATCGCCGAGCACACCGAAGAGCTATTGCCGATCGTCTACACGCCGGCAGTCGGCGAAGGCTGCCAGCGCTTCTCAGAAATCTGGCGCAAGCCGCGTGGTCTTTTTTTGAGCTACCCGGACCGGGGTCGCATCGCACAGATTCTTGCCAATCCCCGCTACGATGCGGTGCGATGCATTGTAGTGAGCGATGGAGAACGCATCCTGGGGCTGGGCGATCAAGGCGCGGGCGGCATGGGCATTCCCATCGGCAAGATGGCGCTCTACACCGCACTGGGCGGCATCCCGCCCGAGCATTGTTTGCCCATCCTGCTCGACGTAGGCACTGACAACGATACGCTGCTCAACGATCCGATTTACATCGGCTGGCAGCACCAGCGCATCCGCGGACAGGACTACGACGATTTTGTCGAGACTTTCGTGAGCGCTGTGGAGCGCCGCTGGCCGCACATCCTTCTGCAATGGGAGGATTTCGCCGGCGCCAATGCGTCGCGGCTGCTGGCGCGCTATCGCGACCGCCTTTGCACGTTCAACGACGACATTCAAGGGACCGCGGCGGTGACGACCGCGACCCTGCTTGCGGCTGTCAATGCGACCGGAATCCCGCTCCGGGAACACATCATCGCCATGTTCGGCTCCGGATCGGCCGGCATTGGCATCGTCGATCTTCTTATCGCCGCCATGCAAGAAGAAGGGCTGAGCGAGGAGCAGGCGCGGAAGCGGATCTACGCCTTCAACCGTTACGGCCTGCTTGTGGAAGGCGGCAAGGGAATTCGCCCCGAGCAGCAAGCGCTGGCGCGCAAGCGCGAGGACATCGCGGAATGGAAGCTCTCGCCTTCAAGCTCCGAGACCGGAGACATTTCACTGCTCGACGTGGTGAGCAATGCGGGGATCACGGTATTGGCCGGCGTGAGCGCTCAGCCGGGCGCGTTTACTGAAGAGATTGTGCGCGAGATGGCGCGGTACACGCCGCATCCCGTGATCTTTCCTCTGTCGAATCCCACGTCGCAATCCGAGGCTGCGCCCGCGGACCTGCTGCGCTGGACCGACGGCCGCGCGCTGGTGGGCACCGGAAGCCCCTTCGCCCCGGTCGAAATCAACGGCAAATCCATCCGCATCGCCCAGGTCAACAATTCCTATATCTTTCCCGGTCTTGCTCTCGGCATTCTCGTCTCCCGCGCCAAACGCGTGAGCGACGGCATGATTATGGCCGCCGCCAAAGCGTTAGCCGGACTGTCGCCGGCACGCACCGACAAGAACGCGCCGCTGCTGCCGCCCATCGCCGATTCGCGTAAAGTGAGCCTGGTGGTGGCTGAAGCGGTGGGCCGGCAAGCGATGACCGACGGAGTGGCCGAAGCTGTTGATGAGGCGAGTTTCGCGGACGCGCTGCGCGCGTACGTGTGGGAGCCCGTTTACCTTCCCTACGAGCGCATCGGTGGTTTGTAGGCGGCTCCGCATCACCCTTCCGCCGGCACACAGTTCGAATCAAAGGAAATCGTGCTATAATGTAGCTACGTTGCTACATCGGAGGTGTGCTGTGGCCATTACGACACTTTCCAGCCGCGAATTCAATCAGGACACCGGCCGCGCAAAAAGGGCTGCCCGAAAGGGTCCGGTCTTTATTACCGATCGCGGACGGCCTGCGCATGTGCTGCTCTCCATCAAGCAATATGAAAAACTGACGGGCAAACAGAAGTCGATTGTCGAAATGCTGGCGATGCCAGAAGTTGCTGAGATCGATTTTGAGCCACCGCGGCTGAGCGGCAAGCTATTTCGTCCCGCCGATTTCTCATGATGTATCTCCTCGATACCAATGTCGTGTCGGAGATGCGCAAGATACGCGGGGCGCACAGCCCCAAGGCGAAAATCAACTGGCACGTAAAGGTCTGGCTGGAATCCGTTCCAGCATCCAGCCTCTATTTGTCTGTCATAACCATTCTGGAGCTGGAAATTGGTTTCCACCTTCTTGAACGTCGCGATCCTGCGCAAGCGGAGGTGATCCGCTCGTGGATACGGAACCATATCCTGCCCGCTTTCTCGGGCCGCATTCTCGATGTGGATATCGACGTCGTGCAGCGCTGTGCGGCTTTGCACGTGCCTGATCCACAGGACGATCGCGACTCCCTGATCGCCGCCACTGCGCTGGTGCACAGCATGACCGTCGTCACACGCAATGTCTCCCACTTTGCACGAAGCGGCGTCAAAGTTCTCAATCCATGGGAGGCGTAACCGGTTCACGCCGCGATTCGCCTTACTTTTCCGCCGGCACCTCCTCGAGTAGCCGCTTCCAAGTCTTCTGATTTTTGCGGAAGCTCTTCTTCAGGTCCTCGAGGATGCGCTCGAAGTCGGCGTTGGTGCGCAGATTATTCCACGCTGGATTTTTCTGGAACCAGGGATAGTTTTCGTTGCCGAGATAGATGGCGCGACGCAGCCAGTGCAACGCTTCGCTGGAGTCGCCTTCCACGGCAAAATAAGTGGCCAACCGGTAAGCCATCTCGCTGTCGGCCTCGGCCGCGGCCAGGGTGTCGTCCTTGAGCAGCGGCGCGGCGCGGCCCCGCTCGCCGGCTTGCACATAGCAAATGGCAAGCGTGGGCACGGCGATGCGCAGCGATGGATCGTCGGCGATCACGCTCTCCAGAATCTCGATGGCCGCGTTCAGATTGCCGAGCCGCATTTGCTGATAGCCGGCGGAAGTGCGCAGCAGCGGATGGCGCGGCTCCAGCGCCAGGCCTTTTTCCAGTTCGTCGCCGGCGAGCTCGATCTGGTTCTGGTAGTGATAGACGCGAGCGCGGTGGTTGTAGAGAATCGCGGCATTGGCCGGGTTCAGCTTGAGCGCGCGGCTGAACTCATCGAGCGCTTCGTCGTACATGCCGTCGCCGCGCAGCGCAATTCCGGCCACCATGTGCACGTTCCAGTCGTTGGCCGCGCCGGCCAGCAGCCCAGCAATGCCGTGCCGCGCCGACTCCTTTTCGCCGCGCGAGAGCAGCATATAAATGCGGTAGAGATTGGCCTCGGTCGACGCGGGATCGAGCTTCAGCGCCTCGTCGAAGGCGCGGCGCGCGCGCATCACGTGAATCTGCCCGCCAAAGCCGTGGCGCGCGTACTGCAGTTCGGCGATGCCCAGCCCGGTCCATGCCGCGGCGAACGCGGGGTCGGTTGCGGTGACGCTCGAGAATAGCGCGTGCGCGCGGTCCAGGTCGGCGCGCGCACTGGTGCGCACCATGAACGAGCTGAGCAGCGCCCGCGCCTGCAAGTACTTTTCGCTCACCGGTCCCGGCAGCGAGCCATCGCGCGGAGTGCCGCGCGCCGCGCCGGTTCCCGGCCCGCCCTGCACCGATTCAATGCCCTCCGCTGCGCCCATGCCCTGCAGCGTGGCGAAGACCTCGTTCGAAATCTCGGTCTGCACCGCGATCAAATCGAGCGAAGAAACGCGAATCGACCCGCCCGAGCGCACGCTCTGCGAGGCCACGTCGAGCAGTTGCCAACTCAGGTCGAATCCGTTTTCCGAACGCACAAAGCTGCCGGCGAGCACGAACTTGACCAGCAGCTTTTGTCCCACAGCCAGCGGATCGAGTTGCGCGATGGGCAGGTGCATGAGCGCGCTGGAAGGCCGCACCACGAGCGTGGGAATGCGCGCGAGGCGCGCCGCGATGGCATCGGCCAGCGCATAACCATAGAGCGGAGCTACCTCTGCGGCGCCGAGATTGGCAAAGGGCAACACGACCAGCGAATTCTGCGCCGCGCGCTCACCCGCCGATTCCCGAAAGCGCTCGGCGAGCATGGAAAGCAATCCCGTGGTGCGCTTCTCCGCTTCCGCGGCGGTGGCCGGCAAATTGGCGGCAGCGTCGCCGGGAATGATGCCGGTCTCGATGCGCAGCGCTTTCATGATGGTCTTGAGCCCTTCGCGCACCTCGGCGGCCGATGCCGTGCGCGCACCGGGATTCTTTTCCAGGCAGGCCATGATCACGCTCTTCAGCTCCGGCGAAATTCCCGGGACGATCTCGCTCAAATCCGGCGGTTCCAGAAACTGGGTGGCACGAATAGCCTGGAAATCCTCGGCATCGGGGCGCGCAAAGGGATGCCTGCCGCTGGCCAGCTCGTAGAGAATCACGCCCAGCGCCCACACGTCCGACTGCACGCTGGAGTGGCCGGTGACAAACTGCTCCGGCGCCATGTAACGGATGGTTCCACCGCGCGCGGTGTAGGTAGCCGCCACCGAGGCTTCCTTGGCCAGCGCCGGCTTCGATGGATCGAAGCGCGCGTCTTCTGGAGGGAGCCGTCGCGCCAGCCCGAAGTCGAGAATCTTTACCAGGCCGCCGTCGGTCAGCATCACGTTCTGCGGCTTGAGGTCGCGGTGAAAGATGCCCAGCGCATGCGCCGCCTGCAGCCCATCTGCAATCTGGATGCCCACCGAGAGCACCAGTTGTACGCTTGCCGGGCCGCGCTCGATCAGTTTGTCCAGCGGCTGGCCCGGAACATACTGCATGGCGATGTAGGCCTCGTCGCCGCTCTCACCCACCTCGTAGATGCCGCACACATTGGGATGCTCGATGGCCGAGGCGAGCCGCGCCTCGCGCAGCACCGTGGTCCGCATTTGTTCGGCGGTCAGCAGTCCCGTGTGCAGCATCTTCAGCACCACGGGGCGCTGCAACAGCGTGTCGTTGGCCTCGTAGACCACGCCGCTGCCGCCGGCGCCCAGCCGCCGCAGAATCTCGTAATGTGCAATGGTCTTGCGCTTCATCGCTCTACTCAAGTTTACCGGTCATCGCGTAAGGATCGCCTTAAAGGAATGCGAATGGCATTCTCCGCCGGTGCCCCATCCTTTTCACGGCTTCATCGTGAAAAGGGTGGGAGACCACAATCGCTCACCCGCCGCGCTCGCCGGTGGAATCTGTTAACGTCGAAATGAAGATGATCCCCGATCATGGACACGCGCATCGACTCGTGGCAATAGGCAGCCGGCGCATGACGGTTTATCTACAAAGAGAATTGCCGGTTCGAGGCGTGGCCTTCGCGTTTGCGCTTGTCCTCTTCGTGTCGCCGCTCGCCGCGCAGCAGCAAGCCCAGCAAAGCCCAACCGAACCGGCGCCGCAAGCTACGCAGCAGGCACCACCGCAGCCGGCGCCGCAGACAGCACCTGAGGCAACACCGCAGACTCCGCCGCAGGCGGCGCCGGAATCGCCCGCTCCAGCCGCGCAACCGGCCTCCCCTGAACCGCAGCAGCCCGGCGCGGGAACGCAACTGCAGACCGGAACTTCAAGCGGACTTACCCTCGATGCGCGCATCGAAAATCTCCTCGCCGATCACCAGTACACTCGCGTAGCCGCACAACTCGATCAGCTTCCACCCCAGGATGCGCAGTTGTATCGCGGCGTACTGGCCAACCGCGCCAACGATCTCAAGCAGTCTGTGCAACTGCTGGAGGCGCTTGTCGATGAGGTGACGGCCAGCGGCGACACCGCGCACGAAAAGTTGCTGCGCACGGCGCTGGCCGAGGACTATCTGCGCCTGGGCGATTGGTCAAAGGCCGCGAAGGCCTATCAAACGCTCGACACCCGCCTGCATGCCAAGCTGACGCCCGATGAGCAGGACGAGATCGAGATGCCGCTCAAGATGCTGCCGCTGGCCAAGGACAACCCGCCCACGACCATCGATCCCTGCGACCCTTTCATACTCCAGGTCAGCACCAATCCCCTGGGCCTCGTCGACGTCCCTGTTTTTGTGGACGCGCGATCGCGAAGCTGGATGCTCGATCCCACGTTGCCGTTCAATTTGATTTCGCGCTCCACGGCAAAAGAAGTGGGCCTGAAGCTCTCTGAGGAAACGGCGACGATTCGCACCCTCACCGGACGGCCCATCCAGGTGCACGTCACCGTGGTTCCACGCTTCACCATCGGCGGCCGGCTCACGCTGCACAACATGACCGCCTTCGTCTACGACGACGCGGACTATGCCTACCCGCGCTCCGGCTACAGGGTCGAAGGCGTGCTCGGCTATCCGGCGCTCGCCGCCATCGGCAGCCTTACCATCACCGCCGATGAGACCATCCAGGTGCGTCCGGCCAAGCAGATCGGAACTCCCGCAAAGGACGACCTTCTAACTGACGGCGCGCCGTTTTATCTGGATGGCGGCCAGGTCATCGTGGCGCTCAGGCGCGTGCATACCTCAGCCGATTCCGCTGCGCCTGCGGATCCCGCCGGCTCCGGTTCCCCCTCCGGTCCCGCCTCCGGCCCGAACGACGAGCGCATGTACGCGATCGACGCGGGAGGGCAGCAGACGTACCTTACCTCGCGCTACTTCGACGAGCATGCCGCAGAGTTCAACAGTATGAAGGTGGATGTCTACGCGCCGTCCGGCCAATCGTCCGGGTCGCAGCCCTCCTACATCGCCGAGACGGTCCCGCTGGGGTTGGGTAAAGCCAGCGTCGATCTGCACTATATTCGCGTGCTCACACAACCACTGGGCTCGGCGGCTCTTGACGATGTGTATGGCGTTCTAGGCGTTGACGCTCTCGGCCAGCTCAAGAGCTACACGTTCGACTACCGGACGATGCGGTTTACGGCTGTTGGGGAATAGAGAGCAGGGAATAGAGAGCAGGCAATATGGTATACCAAGTGTTTTCGAATCATTCTTTAGGCTTTGCAATCTACTAGATCAACCGCGACACCATTTTTCAAAATGACCATCCACGCGCTATTACGCAAGAATATCGCCCTCTCCCCAGCGGTCGTGCCACCACGATAGCCTGAATACTCGGCGTAGCAGTATTGGTCTTCGCTGATCTGTCTCACATATCCGAAACGGCTCGCCAATTGGGCTTCGGACAATCCCAGCACATACTTTTCGCGGTGAACGTCGCCTGTCATCGCGCCCAAAGCATCATCGAGGTTCATGTTTTTGTTGAGCCCATGCGTCCAGAGAACATACTTGATATTCTTCGGATCGCCGGCGTCTGGGTAGGTCGCAACCCAAAGGCCGAGTGTGAGAAGCATTCCCGAAGTCACCAAACACAACGCAAGAACCACTCGTTTCATCCATCTCCCGCGCATCATCGATCACACTTTCAACTTCTTATTGCCTGTTCCCTTCTGTCTACTCCTGCTCCCTCATTTCACGCCGGGAGTCCGCGCAACAATCGTGCAGCCTTTGCCGCCGCCCGTTTTGCATTGATCCCGAGCCCGTTCGTCGGCGAGCGACTGATCGAAGCCCGCGCCCGCGATCCACAGCTTGCCGTTCTCATCGGCAACCAGTGTTTTATAAGGCGGAGTCAGCAGGAAGCGCTTCCATGTCTCCGCGTCGCTCGCTTTCAGCCCAGCCGGCATGGGCACATCCGGCGGCTCCGGTGCGGGCAGCACTTGATCGCCGAGCGGGAGCAGGTTCTGTGCTTTGAGAAATGCTTGCACCGTGTCTGACCAGGCGGCGACGTGCATGTAAAGATGGTGTCCATCGGTACCGTCGGGCGGCGCCATGACAAACTGATTCGTCGCTCCGCTCTTCGTATAGGCGGCTTCGAATTGTTGCGCCATCGCGGGCGGAAACCAGTGGTCATTCTCTGAATAAATCCACAGCATGGGCAGGTCGCCGTGTTTGTGCGCAGACTTGCCAAAGATCCGGAAGGCGTCGATCACTCCCGGCAGGTTGCAGTTGTTTTCATGTCCATCGCCGCCGCGCCCGCCGGCGAAACTGATGGCGGCCTTCAGACCCGGCGGCGGATCGGCCGAGAGCGCCACTTGCGCAAAGCCCCCGGTGGAAACGCCCACACTCACGATGGTGCCGGTATCGACCTCGGGGAGGCCCTGCGCAAACTTCATCACGGAACGCAAATCCACCGTGCTGGCCTCGCCCGTCTCGTCAAAGCTTCCATAGCCTGAACGGCAGCCGCCATTCATGCTGTCCTGCTTTCCGCCCGACTTGCCATAACCCGCGCGCACCACGACGATCGCGACATACCCGCGCCGCGCGAACCACAGGGCTTGCGGCAACTGCGCCCAGGGCGTCACGTGCATGCGATCCTGCGGGTCCGCGGCCGTGCCATGCGTAAGCACCACCAGCGGATGCTTGCCCGGAAGCGTGAGGTAGATTTCCAGCACATCAAGACCGTTGGGAAACACCCCCGGCACCGGCACAAACATTTCCTTTTGCACCAGGCGAAGCGCTTGTTGCGGCCGATTGGGCTGCGCAGGATTTGATGCGATGGCTGGCGCCTGTGCCGTCGCGGCAAGGCTGAAGGCTCCAAGAATCACACTGGAGCTTAAAAGAGCCTGCAGATTTTGCATGGCAACAGTTGAGTCCAGACCGGACCGGATGTCAAGCGGCCCTCCGCGCGCAATGCTAACGAGGGCGGCGCAGTTGCGGCTTCCCTGGTGCGAGCGCCTGGCCTTTATCCATCTTGATCTGGCCGCGGCGGCCGAAGGCCAGCATCAGGATTCCGAAGGCCAGCAGCGGCAATCCCCACCACAGGTTGGCATCGATGCCCAGACTCTTTGCATACACGTCCATGCGGTCGCGCGTAGAGAGGCCGAACGCGGAGAGAATGGTTCCCGTAAGCGTGAAGAACATGCCGACGGCAATGCGCGCATCGACATGGAGCACCGGAGGCGTTGTTGGCTTTGCCGCCGCGCTCGCGGCCGTCGTGGAAAGCGATCTTCTCGACAAATCCGTGAAATCCTTTTTCGCCATTCCGCACTCCCTACAGCCAGAAAATCAGATTCACCGCAATCGCCGCCAGCAGAATCACCGCAGCGGCGATGGTTTCGGGCTGCTTCCACCACGCGGCCTTCGTTGGTTCTGGCGCACGCACCAGTCCGGCCAGTTCTGCCGGCTCGCGCGGCTCGGTGCAGAGGCTCACCACCACCGTCACCAGCAGGCTCACGACAAAGGCAAAAGCCGCGGTTCCCAATGCCAGGGCCATGTCGCTCGCGGGACGATGCAGCACTTTGATCCATCCGCCGTGAATGCCCGGATGGTCGCCCCGCGACAGCGCCGTGCCGTGGTGCAGGAGCGCGGCGGCCGCGCCCGCCAGTTGTCCGGCAAACGCGCCGTGTCCGGTGGCGCGCTTCCACAATGCGCCCAGGAGCAGCGTGGCGAAGAGCGGCGCGTTCACCACCGCAAAGACCAGAACGACGGCGTCGAGCAGGTCGTTTGAGCGCATGGCCGCGCAGGCCGCGGCGAAGGCCAGTACCATGCCGCCTAAAGCCGCCCAGCGGCCGGCCTTCAAAATCTGCTTGTCGCTCGCGTCTTTCTTGAGAAACGCCTGGTAGATGTCGCAGGCGAAGACGGTGTTCGACGCCGCCAGGCTTGCTGCAACGCCGCTCATGAGGCAGGCGAGGAGCGCGGCAAGCGCAAGGCCCAGCAGGCCCGAAGGCAGGAACTGCAGCAACATGTTGGGCATGGCCATTGTGTAGTCCAGCACCGGCTGGCCGTCCGCGCCTTTTACCGGTTGGCCGGTTGCATCGGCTTTGGCGGGAACCATTCCCTGGCCTGCTTCCACGGTTGGCGGCACCACGGTGATCTCGTGATAAATTGCGCCGTTTTCGCTGTGGATCACGATGGTGGTGTGCGGCGTGGGCAATCCCAGCGCAAGCAATCCAGGCAGGATGAACAGCAGCGGGACAAAGATGCGCAGGGCTGCGGCAACCAGCGGGGCGCGACGCGCCGATGCCGCATTCTTTGCTGCCATGGCGGTCTGCAACAGCCGGAAATCTGTACACCAGGTGCCTCCGCCGAACACAATGCCTACGCCGAGCACCAATCCCACCACGCCAATAGAATGCGTGCCAGTGTGCGCCGCGCCGTGCAGGAATCCGGCGGGGACCGCGGTTTTCAAGCCGCTCCATCCACCGGCCCGCTTCAATCCCAACAGCACCACGGGCAAGAGGCCGGCCACCAGCACGCAAAACTGCAGCAACTGGTTGTACATGGCGGCCGCGAGGCCCCCCAGCAGCACATACGCGAGCACCAGCACAGCGGGCAACGCCATCGAGAGCAGCAGAGCGCCTGTGGGCGGCAGATTCAACCTGCCGGCTACGGTATCGAAGACGTGCAGGGCCGCGACGATGCGTGCCATGGCGCAGAGCGAAATGCCGGCGCTGAACAGGGCCATCGCCGTGAACAAAACGGCATTCAGCGCCCGCGTTTTTTGGTCGAAGCGCAGCCCCAGATACTCGGGAATGGAGCGCACGGGTGCGCCCGGCGCCGAAGCCGCTCCATAGAACACCGGCACGAGGACCAGCGCCGCAAAGAGGAGGGCAGGAATGGAACCCAGCGCGAACAAACCCATGCTGGCGAGGCCGTATTTTGCTCCGGCGGCGCCCATGCCGAGCACCTCCAGCGAGCCCATGCTGGCGCCGGCGAGAGCCAGCCCGCACAACCAGCCCGGCAACCTGCGCCCAGCCTGCAGGTACTCCCGGCTGCGCGTCATAGCGGGAACGAGCGTTACACCCGCCGACAGCACAAAGAAGCAGTAAATCAACAGGATCAGCCAGTCAGCGGAGGCGAGAATGGGCACAAAAAGCTCCTTCCTTCCTGATGTTACAGAACCGGATGGCGGCGATGAGGCACAGGCTAAGGGGTTATTGATCCGGCCCTTAAATACTGCTACCGTGCCCCATCCTTTTTCGCGTCTTTTGCGGAAAAGGGTGGGAAACTTCGTCACTGTTTACGGGCCGGATCAATAGGCCGTATCGACATATGCGCTCAGCACCCATGACAGCTTTTGAGGGAAATCTGGATGATGCAAAGACAACCGCAGATCGTTCGGCTCCGCTTACCCCATGTTCGTGTCACGAACACGGGGCCCCAAACGCGCTCCGCTCAGGATGACACTTTAAATTCAATCGCTTAGCCGACTGCCAGATGTCGATACGACCCAGGGTTATTCCACAAAAAGAAACGGCGGCAGGAGAACCTCCTGCCGCCACTGATCTGCCAAGTGTGCTTGTTTTCTCTAGAAACCCGTAGATCTGTGCCTTGCCGGTGCGCGCAATGGCTGGTCAGATTCGCCGAGCCGCTGCCGTCCTGGGAGGGCGCAGGGTGATTACTGTACTTCTCCCGAACCCGGAGCCGGTGGCGGTGGAGGCGCCGGAGCCGTCATTGGCTCATTGGCCGGCGGCTGGTCGCCCTGCGGCCTGCGGAACGGTCCACCCGGTCCGCCAGGACGCTGGCCACCCGGTCCCCATGCGCCGCGGCCGTCGTGACCGTCGCCAGGCATGCCCTGGTGCTGCATCCGGTTCATGCGCAGGGTCTGCAACTGCTTCCACTGGTCCGGCGTCAACTTCATCCGGATATCCAGCAGAAAAAGCGCATTGGCCTTTTCCAGCTCCGCGCGCGCCGCGACGACCTTGTCAATCTGCGCCTCGATTGCCTTCTGGTCGGGCGTATCGGCCTTCATCAAAGGACCCAGCGTGACCTCAGCCTTTTGCAGATTGGCCTGAAGATCAATCAGTTTCATCCGGTGATCCTGCAGAATGCCGTCCATCGCCTTGCGCTGATCGTCGCTCAGGGTCAGCTGCTTCACGATGTTGGGATTGTTCCACCACTGTCCGCCACCGCCCACACCGCCGAACGCACCCTCCATGGGAGGCGGGTGCTGCGCGAACCCGGGTCCGATCCCTTCCCCGCCTGGCCCTTGCGCGCTGGCCAGACCCCCAGCCATCAGAACTCCCGCTATCGTCAATACCAATCGTGCAGTCTTCAACCCGCTCATCGTCCTCTCCTCCCCTTGCATCGCAAAGGATTTCCCTCTCTCGCCTTCTCTTTCGCGTGCTCTGTCTTTTTACTGTGTTCCGTTGTCGTTCATCAACTGCGCCAGCGGCTCCATCGCCGCCGGAACCTGCCGCGAAACATCGCTGTCCACGGTGGCCAGCAGGTCGTCATCCTGGCCGCGGGCGCTGTCCTGGCCGCCGACGCTGGCTTTTCGAGTTGTGGCCGCCGGGGCTTTCTTGTCTGATTGTGCGCTGATTGGCTGCGCGCTGGATTGCACCGTGGCTGGCTGCCCGGCTGCCGCCCGCTGCTCAGCCGCCTTTTGCGCCGCAAGCCTGGCCAGCTCCTGCCGGCGATAGATTTCATGCCCTGCGCCGGCCAGACTGCCCGCGGCCAGCAAGCATCCCAGCGCCCAACCTGCCACCATCCGCCAGTTGTGCCGTACGGCCAATCTGGCCGCCGTCCGCGGCCGGCTATACGCCGCTTCGCTCCAGGCATCCATGCTGGCCTTGAAGTGCCTGAGCGCCTGCTCGAGCTCGAAATCCATCTGGGGGCTTTCTCCCGACCTATCCTGCTGCCAGTTCATCGACTTCCTCTCACTTCGGTGCGAACTCGTCCCAGCGCGCGCGAAAGGTGCGCCTTTACGGTGCCTTCGCTAAGCCCGGTCGCACTTGCAATTTCGCTCAACTCCCGCTCTTCCACGTAACGCAGCAAGAACACCGTTCGCTGCCGCTCGCTCAGGCCTTTTACCGCCTGCCAAACCTGCGCCACCTGCTCCCGCGCCAGCATCTGCTGCTCCGCATTGCGTTCCCCGTTGGGCAGCCATTCGCTGGCCTCGTCCAGATCTACGGCGTTGATGCGAGTCTGCCGCCAGAATTGAATCCGGCGGTTGCGCCAGTAGTCCTTCTGCAGGTTGATGGCAATCCGCATCAGCCAGGTCATCGCGCTCGAGTCGCCGCGAAAATTCTTCCAGTTCCGGTGCGCTTTCAGGAAACATTCCTGAGTAAGCGTCTCTGCCAGGTCCACATCGCGCAGCGATGCCAGCAGAAACCGGAAAATCTGCGGCCGGTGAGTCTCGACGATCCTGGCAAACTCCTGCGCAGCAATCTCCTCCGCTGTTGCCGAAGTTATCGGCTCCAATGCTGTGCCGGCTGCCATCACTTTGGTAGACGCTCCCCTGCGGCGCAAGTTTACAGCCCTCCCCATTCATTTTCGCGCCGTTTCAGCGCCAGTATAGGCGCGGAACGGCTCATTCGTCGCGCTGAAAATGCTGCTTTTCCGCGTATCGTGGACGCCCCCGGCTGCCCGCGGCAGGCCTGCCCATGGCAACGTTATAATTTGGGCGGCAAGTAAAGCACTTAGAGAAAGAAACGGAGATAGAAATGATTTCGCGCCGAAAGTTCGTGAACGGCCTCACAGCGGGTGTGGCGAGCACGGCATTTGCCTCTACCGCAAAAAGTTATGCGCAGATTCTCGGCGCCAACGACCGCCTGAACTTCGCCATCAACGGCCTTAACGGCCGGGGCTACGCGCATCTCTCGGCGCTCAAGGCCAACAGCAAGACCGCCCGCGTTGCAACCGTCTGCGACGTGGACTCCGGCATCCTGGCCAAGTTTGCGGCCAAGGCGGAGCAGGTGCTTGGCTACACGCCAAAGACCGAGGGCGATTTCCGCCACATGCTCGAATCGAAAGAGGTCGACGCCATCACCGTGGCCACGCCCGACCACTGGCACACGCCCATGGCCGTGCTGGGCCTGAAGGCGGGCAAGCACGTGTATGTAGAAAAGCCATCCAGCCAGAACCCCCGCGAAGGCGAGTTGCTGGTGGCTGCGCAGAAGAAATACGGCAAGCTCGTCCAGGTCGGCGATCAGCAGCGCTCGTCGGATTACACCATCAAATTGATCCAGAAGATCCACGACGGATACCTTGGCGACACCTATATGGCCAAAGCCTGGTATGCCAATACGCGCGGATCCACAGTTTACGGCAAGCCCGGTCCCGCTCCCGCAGCGCTGAATTGGGACTTGTGGCAGGGCCCGGCGCCACGCAGTGAGTACAGAGAGAATATCCATCCCTACAACTGGCACTGGTTGCGCCGCTACGGCACGGGCGAAACCCTCAACAACGGAACCCATGAAGTGGATGTATGCCGCTGGGCGCTCCAGGCCGAGTTTCCCCACGCCGTGACTGCCTCGGGAGGCAATTACCAGTTCAAGGACGACTGGGAGTTTTACGACACCCTGATCACCAACTTCGAATATGAAGGCAAAACCATCTCCTGGGAGGGCCGCAGCCGCCAGGGCATGCGTCTCTATGATCGTGACCGCGGCTCGGTGATCTACGGAACCAAGGGATCGGTGGTTATCGACCGCGGCGGCTACGATGTGTACGACTGGAAGGGCAAGCAGATCGACCAGTACCGCACCGGCCACGAGACCGCGACTACGGACACCATCGGCGCCGATATCATGACCGACGCCCACTTCGCCAACCTGATTGCGGCCATTCGCGGCGAGGCGAAGCTCAATTCGCCGATCCCGGTCGCCAATGTCACCGTGACCATGCTTCTGCTCTCGAACATCGCCTGGTTCGTCAATCGCAAGCTGCGCATCGCTCCTGAAACCGCGCACATTCTCGACGATCCCGAGGCCATGAAGTACTGGGGCCGGACGTATGAAAAGGGCTGGGAAGTAGTGGTGTAGAAGCTAGGGAGAAAGTGCAATGCCTGCAACGACTGCCTCTTTGCCTGCCGCGCAAGCTGGAACCATCACCCTGGGCGGCGACCTGACGGTGAACCGCATGGGTTTTGGGGCCATGCGCATTACCGGCAAGGGAATCTGGGGCCCTCCAGCCGACGTTCCAGGGGCCCTTGCCACACTGCGCCGGGCCGTGGAGCTGGGCGTCAATTTCATTGACACAGCCGACTCTTACGGCCCCGATGTCTCCGAGGAACTCATCGCCGAGGCCCTCTGGCCGTATCCGGCGGGCCTCGTGATCGCCACCAAGGCCGGGTGGGTGCGCCACGGTCCGGGCGTCTGGCAGCACAACGCCGCGCCTGCGCACATTCAGGAGGCCATCGAGGGCAGCCTGAAACGCCTGCGCCTGGAGCGCATCGACGTTTACCAGCTCCACGTTCCGGATCCGGCCGTCTCCTTCGACGCGTCCATGGAAGCTCTGGCGCGGCTCCAGGAGCAGGGCAAGATCCGCCACGTTGGACTCTCCAACGTGACCCTCGAGCACATCCATCGCGCACAGAAGATCGTTCCCATTGTGAGCGTGCAGAACCGCTACAGCTTCTCCGATCGCGAGTGGGATTTCGTGCTCGATGATTGCGCGGCCAACGGCATCGCCTTCCTGCCCTGGGGGCCCATGGCGCAGGGGCGCAAAGCCAATGAAGTGGTGGAAAAGATTGCCGCCGCGCGCCAGGTCTCGACGGCTGTGGTTTCTCTGGCGTGGCTGCTGCGCCGTTCGCCGGTGGTTCTGCCCATCCCCGGCACCAGCAACGTGAAGCACCTGGAAGAGAACGTGAGCGCCGCGGGCTTCCGGCTGAGCGATGCGGAGTTTGCCGAACTGGCGGCGGTGGCGCCGAAGCCTTATTGGCTGCGCGGGTAGTGGGCGGGCTAACTAAAGAGGGTAATAATATACTTGACAAAAGAACCCCATGGGGGTACTCTAAAAGCATGGAACCGAAGACACTGCAAGACGCGATTCTCTTCTTCTCCGACCCGGTTAACTGCCGCGAGTACCTTGTAGCGCGGCGCTGGCCCAAGGGCGTTGTCTGCCCCCGTTGTGGAAGCCAGAATGTGCTTTTCCTTGAGAACTACAAGCGCTGGCACTGCCGGGAAAAGCATCCCGCCCCGCAATTCACGCTCAAGACAGGGACGCTTATGGAAGATTCCGCAGTCGGCCTTGACAAGTGGCTCACCGCGATCTGGATGGTGGTTAATTGCAAGAACGGCGTGAGCAGCTACGAGATTAAGCGGGCGCTGGGCGTGACTCAGAAAACCGCATGGTTTCTCGACCATCGGATTCGGCTCATGCTGGAAGATGAGTACCGGAATAAGCCGCTTTCTGGCACCGTCGAGATGGACGAGACTTTCGTCGGCGGCAAGCTAAAGAACATGCACAAGTCAAAGAGGCCCAAGGGAACAGGACATAGCGGCAAAGCGGTAGGTGCAATGGCAAAAACTATCGTCGTCGGCATGATTGAGCGCGGTGGACGTGTCAAGGCCCAGGTTGTCAAAGAGCGCACCTGTGAAGTGCTGAGCCGGATCGCTCACGACAACATCGAAGCCGGTTCAACTCTCGTCACAGATGAATGGGGCGGCTATAATACCGCCAATTTCGAGCGTGCGATTATCAACCACGCCGAAAGCTATGTGCGCGGTTTGGTCCACACGAACGGGATCGAGAATTTCTGGAGCCTGTTGAAACGTGGCTTGAATGGCACCTATGTCAGTGTGGAGCCGTTTCACTTGTTCCGTTACATCGATGAGCAGGCTTTCCGGTTCAACAATCGGAAGCTGACGGACGCGCAACGGTTCGACATTGCAACGCGGGGCATGGTGGGAAAGCGTCTCACCCTTGCCGATTTAACCGGCAAGACGAGCGAGGCATAAAGGCTCATCAAACCGCGTCAGCGGCGCGGCCAAAGAACAAGGTAGAATGATAGTGCGGACGGTGGGGCTTGAACCCACAATTCCCTCTCACAGGACGGCGGTTTTAAAGACCGCTGTGTATGCCAGTTCCACCACGTCCGCACCATGCGGGGAGCATCCTAAAATGCTCCCCGTTGCTGTTTGCGGGGATGGCGCGTGGTGGCCCTCTGATTCGCGTCCTCATACCATTAAGAATCAACCAATTGCAGAAGACTCGAAAGGCTAGCTAAAGGGAGAATCGCGGGTATTTTTCGGGCAGACTAGGACATTTATCGGGCATTTAACGGACATTTATCGGGAAATGAACTCTTCCAAAGTTATCCCCATCGCCTGCGCAATAGCCTGTGCGACAGGCTTTCCCACGTTGCCGGTTGTGCGGAAGCGATACAGGGTTTTCGGATCAACATTGATTCGAATAGCGAATTGGGTTTGAGAAACACCCTTGGCGTTGAGGTAGTCTTCCAGCTTCTTAGCGGCAGACTCTGAATGTATTGATCTAGGAATCCTTCGCTTTGGTGCGGTCAACGGCGGAGCTGTGCCTACCCGCCTTGCAGACTCTTGCGCCGCAGCGTGCGCCATCAGCAACAGTGGCGAAGCTGAAGCCATATCGATTCCGGCTCTAGCATAGGCGGCGGCTTGTTTACCGCTGAGCGCCACCGGAGGCTCAGGAGCGGCTTGCGAATTGGTGCTTTTCAGATCTTCGAGGTAATCCGACAGTGCGCCTTCTATCGCCTTTGCCAGCTCTGCCAAAGACGGCATGCCGTGCGCATTATGGGCCGCGTAAACCTTTAGGGTTCGATAGAGGGTGTCCTGCACAATATCTGGAATCCACTCCGGTTCAAAGCCCCTTTTCTTTTTATACGCGGGGTATACCACTTTGAAGATTTCGACTGAGTGTGCGCGCAACACATGGAATGCACGCTCGCCATCGAATTCATCTCCCTGCCAGCATTTTGTTAGTTCTCGATGGAGACGCGATTCCTGATGATCTCGGTCGGAGATTTCTTCTGGAGTCAGATGAGGTAGAACTCTTGTGGAAGGACTGTCAGGCACACGCCCCCTTGCTTCAGGCGCGAGTGAGCAGTACGATAGGGGTAACCAGCCGCACTATCGAAATGCCCCGGCCTCGCGCCGGGCTTTTCGTTTTGTAGCTGGCATGATTTTACAGGCTATTCGCGCTATCATAGCGCCATGAAGCCCCTGCCAGCCCCGCCCGTCCCCGGCAAGACCGAAGCCGAACGCTTCGACAATGCCGTCCGCAAGACGTTCACCGTCTCGAAAGAGGAGATGCAGCGCCGTGAAGCCCAGTGGCAGAGAACTCACGCCAAGCGTACCGCGAACGGAAAGTGACATGAAGAAATGGGCGGTATTTTTGATCCTGATTGGCAGCGGATTGGCGGCTTACGGGATTTCCGGCTGGCAGTTGTATGGGACGGTTGACAGGTACTTTTCCGCCGGTTGGCCACTGAACAGCCAAATCGAAATTGTGATCGGAGTGGCATCGCTTGCATACGGCCTGATCCTAAATAAAGACTCAAAGTAGCCGACTACCCTTATTGCCATTTTGCGAAGTGTATTATTACCCTAAAGAGTAACTTCTGGATTGACGACTAACCACCCGGAATTCAGTGCCGAGGGGGCAGGCCAGCGCCGTGCTATTGGTCTGAAACTAACCGTGAGTTGAAGAAGGACACGACTTCGGCGTTGAATTGGGCATGAAAGGCAGTTCGGTCGAAGCCGGGTGCATCG
>Ga0181527_1001907_pt1 | contig 20515 bp, 20 predicted proteins | sample PEATcosm2014_Bin_30_FD_119762 | JGI IMG/M metagenome (GOLD analysis project Ga0181527, IMG submission 119762) | Peatland microbial communities from MTU Mesocosm Facility, Houghton, MI, USA - PEATcosm2014_Bin06_60_metaG | ecosystem: Environmental > Terrestrial > Soil > Wetlands > Peat | place...
ATTGGGCGATGCTGCTTAGGTCGGAATGCTGTTGCGGGGTAAGCAAGATTTCGCTGCCAGAGGCCATGACAGCTTTGATGCTAATCGTCTAGTAATGGTTACTCTGCGACAGGCCACTAGCAATCGGTCCCGAACTCTTTCGAGTAAACCTAATGAAAATAGAACTCTTGTTTGCAACGATTCTGGTATTCGGGCAGCTCTCTGTCTCTGCTCAAGCGCCACAAGCCTCACCGACGCAGGTTCAGCAAGGTTCAGTCAAAGTCAAAGATGTTGTCGCTATGAAGCAGGCAGGCCTTTCCGATGACATCGTGATCGCCAAAATTCGACAGCACAATACGCCCAGCGACCTGAGCACAGACGATTTGATAGGCCTCAAGAAAGAAAAAGTGAGCGACGCGGTTATAAGAGCTCTCATCGATCCCCAGGGACAACCCTCGGTGTCTCCGACTCCGGCCACAACTCCGGTACTCGCTAGTATTCTGAACATCAATCCCTCGGGAGCAACTCCCGGAGCTGGTCTGGCAGCTGTCGGCGATCCGAATGATCCGCTCACGCCGCACGATTCGGGAATCTACCTATACACCAAAGATCACGACGGGAATCCCAAGATGGTCATGCTCGAAAGAGCCGCCTATCAAGGCGCGAAGACCGGCGGGGTCTTTACTTCGGCGATGACCTACGGTATCGCTAAGATGAAGACAAAGGCGGTCATTCCAGGGAAAAGCGCGGGCCTTCGAGTTCGTGACAGCAAGCCGACCTTCTATTTCTATTTCGATGACAAAGCCGCTGGCCTGGGCCGAAGCAATTTCCTCGCGTCTAATGTCTCGAATCCCAGCCAATTCGCGCTGCTTCGTTTGAATGTTGAAAAACGCGACCGTACGACCGAGATCGGCGAGCTCAGCATGTGGGGTGGTTCTACCGGGTCCAGTGAGAAATCAATGGTCGCATTCAAATCAGAACGCATTGCGCCTGGACTCTACAAGATTGAGGTCGCAAGCGATCTAAAAGCCGGGGAGTACTGCTTCGTTGCCGGCTCGGCGATGGCCGGCGCCTACGGCGCTGGTGCAACAACGGCCCATGACCTATTTGACTTCGGCATTGATACGATGTGAGGAATCACCCCTCTGAGAGGGTGGACACGCGGACTCTAGCCTTTCTTCGCTGCCCTCTTCTGCTTCGCCCAACGTGCTCGCTGCGCAGCCCCGATCTTGGCACGAGCCTCCGCTGACATGGTGCGCCGCTTGCCTTTTGGGCGTCCTGGCCCTCGATGAGAGGTTCCATGCACTCTCTCAAGTGCGCTGATGGCTGAATCAACGCGGATTAGTTGTTCACGAAGTTCGGCAAGAATTTCGGGTACGTTCATGTTGGGGATTGTAGCGTAACGCAGAGGCCGCTATGGGCATGCTTCCGCTAAGCGTCTCCAACTGTTGTGGGTCAGAGCGCTCCTGCAAACTCGTCGCATCGTAGTCCCGTCCCACATTCCAGCCCGCTCGCTGCAACAGCACCGTGATCCTGCGATAGCCATAGCGGCCATATTGGCTGGCCAGCTGGATGATGGCTCGCGTCCCCCTTGCACCAAAAGTGAGGAAGAAACCTAATTAAGGAAAAACGACAGCGGGATTCGGCATTGCCATCAGTCTCCCCTTGAGCAGGCGTCCCACTCATACCACGGCATCGAGAAACTGGCGAGCGGTCACGATCTGCGTGCTGGCCCATGAAGCGGGGAAATCTTTCACGTTGCCGGTCACCAGATAATGCGCATCCGCAGCCTGTGCACATTCCAGGAAAATGTCATCATCGGGATCAGAACAGGCGCGCACCTTCTCGGTGGGCTTCACCCAGAAGCCCTTATCACGAATGGTGCGAAGCGTTGCTTCGATTTCGCTGTCACTGCGATTGAACCGGGGGCGGCGGATGACTTCTTCATACTCCGCATAAATATCCCCACTCACGCAAAGCTGCGTGTCCGGCTCCAGGATGGTCATCACAAATATCTGCGAAGGCGGTCCTTGCGGACTCAGCAGGGCGGAAATCAGGATGTTGGTGTCGAGGACAACCCGAATCATTGTTCCAGGGGCTGCTGGCGATTACGCCGTGCTTTCCGCGCAGCATCGATTTCCGCATCGATCTCTTCCATAGAGAGCCGGTCCAGCCCTAGCCGCTTCGCGCTCTCCCAGGACTTCTGGAGCCATTCCGGGGCAGACACGGACGCCATCGTGCGAACGCTGATCGCTTCGTCTTCAGCAACCGAACGTCCCAGCAGGCTTTCGATAGCCATCTTCTGGTCCGGCGAGAGGTCTTTCGCTTTGTGAATCATGCGTCTAATCCAATGTTAACAATACGTTTAGAGTTTAGGCCGTTTGCCCGTGATTGTCACGAAGAATTGCTCCGATAGTATCACTTCACCTCCATCAGGTTGTGAAGAGGACTTGCACCTCCAAGCTGTCGACTATGCTTGGCACACAGAAAAAACCGCGCCAGCGAGGACGCCAGCGCGGCCTTAACGGCGCTCAGTACTCGCTCGGCAAGTGAATCACGTTGTTGGCGAAGTACAGTGTGATTTCATCCAGCGGAAAATCCGTGTGCTCGATCTCCTTGGTGAACACGATGTTGCCGTTGCCATCATCGCACGTAACCGTGGTCACCACGGGGGAGGATACGCGGGGGTGCTATATTCGGCGGGCGCTGGTGGTCGAGGTCGGTGGTCGGTTCTGTGAAAGTCTATTGAAACTCTAGCCGCAGTGTGGACAGGGCACCGTGCACAATATTAATATCGGTTTTCCACCTACGGGCTTCGCAGAGACTCGGTATCGACGGTTCAGAGACTAATACCTTGGCCGTTGTTGCTGCCGCTGCTGGTGAGAGACTGTGAGTTTTCGGCGAGAGAATGAGCGGGAGAGTGTCGCGCGTGCTCAAGCGCAATTTCTTTGCTGACCGGCTGCGCCTGCCGATCGAAGAACTGTCCTTGCGTGTCGATGTGCAACCAGCCGCCGGTGTGATTGTGTTGATAGCTCTGGATGCCGGCGTTTTCGTGCTTCCAGTCGTAGCCCTTGGCTTCACTTCGCAGAGCTGTTTCGATGGGGGTGTAGTGCCGCTTGTGCTCGATCTGTTCGGCAGTGAGGTGTGAGCTTTGCTGTTCGCTACGTTCCGGTTTTAGTTCATTGTGCTGTTGCATGGTGTGCTCCTTTGGCGGTTGGGGCTGTGAATGCGCGGCCCGCTGCTGAAAGTCCACGGCGGAGGTCTTCGTCATATCGGTGCTGAGGCGTTCGCCCAGCCTGGCGGCGTCGTTGGTATAAATGTGGGCGTCCTGGGACGCCCGCGAAATGGAGACGTAGGCAAAGCGAGGGTTGAGAAGTTCGGCCGGCGCGTTCGTGTCCATGTTCAGGATGACGCGGTTTTCGGTCAAGCCTTGGGAACTGTGGCTAGTGACCGCATAGCCATGATCGAAGTGCCGCATCTGGGCCGGATCGAAATTGACGGTTTTTCCGTTATCCATCTTCACCGTCAGCGAATTGTCTTTACCGATTGCCGCGATGCGGCCTAGATCGCGGTTGTGCACGTCGAGGTCTTTGTTGTTTTGTGTGAACTGGATGCGGTCGCCGCTGGAGAACTCGCGTGCGATATCGGTGTATAGGTTGACGCCGCGCAATCGCTTTGGATCGTAGGAAACATGCTGGCCGTCAGCTCTCTCGACGGTAAGCAGGTTGCTTTTGGGATCCGTGGCTACGACGGTGGCGTAGGAGTTTTTTCCCACGCCAACCTGTTTGCTGCCACGCACGTACTGCAGCGTATCGCCGGCGTTGTACTTGGCGGCCCATGCTCGATCGGCGCCGCGCATTTCGTTTCGAGCCACGAGAACGGGAAAAGGGACGTTCTCTTTTCCGAGTGCTCCACGGGCTTCGAGCTCTGTCCTCACGGCCTGATTGATCTCTCGTCGGGATGCGTTGTCCGGGGAGACGATCAAGGTCTTTTCGGGGTTCGTCGCGTAGTCCTTGGCTATGGCCGCGATGCGTTCTTGAGGGTTGGAAAGCTCTGTGATTCGGCCCTGAGATTGAAGCATCGAAATGCCGGTCTGGGTCTCATTCCTAGAAAGATGTTCGACCGCTTTTAGCAGCTCGGGGTCTTTTTGCCGCATGATCTGGTCCAGTTGCGCGGTGCGCATTCCAGCGTCCTGGAGTTGCTCGAAAGGCTTTCCGGCGTCTACGCCTTGATGTTGGCGCGTATCGCCAATGAGCAAAACTCGGTCCTGGGGTCCTAGACGCTCAAGGAATTCCCTCATCTGCCGGGTGCTGGCCAAGCTGGACTCGTCCACCATGTACAGGCGGCGGTTTCCGGGGTCGTCGGGGTTGCTCTGGGCCTGCTCTCGGGTTCCCCTGGCTAAATGGGCCTGCAAGGTGTCGGCGGAGATCCCCGCGTTCCGGAGCTGCTGCGTGGCGCGCGAGGTCGGGGCGAAGCCCTCGACGGCGTAGCCGTGCCGCTCCGCACGCTCGCGGATGGCTTCAAGAGTGGTTGTCTTGCCGCTCCCGGCGAGTCCTTGTAAACCTTGGATTTGATCGCGTGAGGTTAGCACCTCCTCGATCGCGCGGCGCTGCGATGGGTTCAGGAAGTCGCGGGCAGCCGCGTGAGATGCAGCCCGCTGTTCGCTCATGATTGGCTCGACGGCGTTCTGGCCGCGCTGCATGTGAGCGACGGTCGCTCGTTCCGCGGCGATGGTTTCGCGAGTCGTGAATTGGCGCCCGGTATCGTGCTTCTGAGCGTCTACCGTGTGGAACTCCCCGGCGCCGTTCCGGTGCTCGAAATTCTCGCGCACCTGGCTAAAGGTGAGGTCTCCCATGCCACGCCGTAGCGCGTCCCGCATGATGTCCCGCTCGTCGGTAACGGCCTCACGCTCGAAGTTGCGCTCCTTGGCGTAGGAGACGGCTTCCTGTGCCCGTTGGGCCGCGTCTGGCACTCGGTTCTGTGTCTGCGCATGGGCTCGTTCGTGGGCCTCTCGAACAACCCGGTCGGCCTGATTGCCGTACTCGGCGGCGATCTGCCGGTGAGCTGCCATCACCTCGGCGCGTGTGTGAATTTGCTTTTTGTCGCGGGTGTTGTGGGCGGCGATCTGCGCGGCCTCCGGCCCGCTAAAGCCGCTCCTGGCGATGGCCTCCTCGATCTGCTGGCGGCGCGGACTGGAAGCGTCCAGGTACTCCTGCGAATAGCCTTTGATTTCAGGTGCGCCGCTCTTCCCTGCCTCGATCTGGTAGCCCAGATTTCGAAGCTGATAGGTAAGCTCCGCTTGATAGACAGCGGTTGCAAACTGCTGGGTATCGAAGAAGCCGCGCTCCTGTAGGGCGCGAGTGGAACCATCCTCGCGCTCGGTCATATTAAAGATGACGGCATGGGTGTGGAGCTGGGGGGCGGCGTAACCATTGACCGGGCGGGCGGTGTCATGCTCGAATTTTGCGGCGATGAATTTGCCGATGGTCTCGGCGGCGTTGTTGCCGCCGATCCGCGCCTGCGTGTACCGCTCCAACTCCGTAAGGGCAGTTGTCACCGCTTGCCGGTGGGCCTCTCTGACCCGCTCGTCGCCGCCCACCAGGGCAGTCAAGGAAACGGATTTTGGAGCTGAGAACGTCGCATCCCAAGCGGCCCGGTGTTCTACCGGCTTCACGGTCGTTCCGTCTGCCGTTCGGTACGACTGCCCGGTGCGATGGCGCACCAGTTGTTCGCCGGTCGTGGGATTCTGCCCTTCGCTCAACCGTGCAAAGTGCTGCGCGTCGATGGCTCCGGCAAGCCCGTATCCCTCGGCCATCTTACCCTGCCACTCGCCCACTACGGTGTCGCCTTGCCGCCAATAGTTTTGCTCGGCAGACGTGAATTCTTTCGCGTGGTATGTCTGCGCCTGGCCGGAGCTGAGGGGTTTTGAAATGGTGAGCAAATGGGCCTCTTATTCCGTAATAAAGTCCAACGTGGCTTGTATAGGCTGTTCGGCCTCGGCGGTGGCTTCGGCGGCATCCTTTGGGCCGACCGGCTCAGCGCCAGCGGCTGCGAGGTCTTCGTGGGCCGGCTGGTCGGCCACGGCCTTTGTCTGACCGTTCGGCTTCGTCTCCAGGTCAATCACGGGGGACACCGTCGCCGCCGCATCTTTCGGTTTTAGCGTCTTCGGCTCGAACGTCAGCTTGTCGTCCGGCAAATCTCTCGGCTGGAATGGAATCTCATCTCCCACCATATCCAGGTAAGGAAACGAGAAGCCCGTGACGTAATTCTCGTATTTCATGAAGGCGTGGAGATCGGGCAGCCCGGAGATTTCCGACTCCATCACCACCGGCTCAACCTGGCGGTCTAACGCGAAATTCCTGCCCGACCGCGTTCCATCGAAGTGGGTTTCTTTCATGCGCTCGATTTCGACTTTGCCGATGGCTTTGCTGACCCATTCGCCGGCGTTCGGCTCCTTCGTTTTCAGGTAAATGCTCGTCGCTGGCTGCGACAGCATGACCTCCGCCAGATGGCCATAAATCACCTCCAGCTGGGCCTTCCCCTGGAAGCCCATAATGATCGGATTGTTGCTCTTGCGGTTCTCCGTGATGGCCGTGTGAAGCTGGGGAAGACGCTGCAAGCTGGCCAGCTCGTCGAGCACAAACCAGACCCGTTTCTGCGATGCTTTGGGTTGATTCATGAGCCGCAGCACGAGCATGTCGATCCAGACGCTTTGCAGCGGACGGAGCGCCTCCCGCTCTGCTGGGAGCGAGGTGATGAATATCCATCCTTTGCGTGTCTCCGACCACTCGGTTGCGCTCCACTCTCCATTGCCAGCGCCCTTGTGCGGCAACAAGCGAAGGCTCTTTGCAACCTTACTCAGCGACGCCAGGACGCCGACTCTTTGCGGGGCTGCCGACCAGTCGATAAAGTTCGCGACCTCCGTGCCGAAGACTCGATTGTCGATTTCCTTCGGGTGACTCATCCATTCGATAAGCTGCTGCGGGGTCGGTCCGTAGCGAAGCAAATGAGCGAAGATCTGCTGTGGTATCTCGACAAAGAACTCGCCCTTTTTGTCCTGCGGCGGCTGGAACAGCGACACCGCAATTGCGTCCGCCTCTGAGCTTCTCCGCAACTCCTCGGTTGGTCCCCAGTAGGGGCATCGTTTGTCGAGCGGATTGAGAATTATGTCGTGCCGCGGGTCATAGAAGCGGCGCGTGTACTCGAGCGCCGGGTCGTAGACGATGGCGGAATCGCCCCGGCCTCGAATCTGCCGGAGTATCTGCATAATGAGTGTGGTCTTGCCTGCGCCGGTGTCCGCAATGATCTGCATGTGCTGCGCCTCGGCCTTGGCCGGGATGCGAACCAGCTCCGTTAGACCGTCCGTTTTAATGCCAATTCCATCGCCCCGCACCTTGCGGTTGAACTCTTTCGGCGTCAGCCGCTCCGGCCCTTTTAGCCGTCGCCCGTACCTCATTTGCTTGCGGCGCTTGATGTCTTGTCGGACGGAAAATGGGAGCTGCATGAGCAGCGAAAGCAGGCCGAACAAGAGCGGAAGTTCGTAGATTTCCTGGAACTCGTCGCCATTATAAACCGCGCTTTTCAGGTACTCGTGCAGGGGGGCATCTTTGTACTGAAGCGGCGCTCCGCGAACGAGAAATCGGTAGCCCTGCGCTTTGGCCGCTGGCGATAGCGCCAACGGAATGTCCTTCCCTCCCGGCGCGGGTGTCATGCCTTTCTGCACGTCGTCTTCGGTTGCCAAGCGGCCCATTTTTGTGCCGTCGCCGACATAAAGCAGTTGGTACTTGTCCGTCTTGTTGAAGGCTCCGCCTGCGGCCGCGCGAACGTAAATCGGTGTGTAGTATTGCTGCAACGCCGACTGGCCAAAGCTGAAGCGTAGGTAGACGAAGAAGCCGGTCAGCACCAGCGCAAAGAACACCGCGCCATAGCTGTAGATCGGGCTATGCGGCGGGAAAATGATCGTCTCTTTGCGGCCCCACTGCATTGCTGCCATTACGCTCGCTCCAAGTTTGTCTGCGTCTGGACCGCCAATGTTCGCTTGTGCTTTTTCACCTCGGCGATGATCCCGTCGAAGGCTTCCGGCGTTATCTTTTGGCCTGTTGCCAGCGGCCTTAGAAGGTTCGTGAGCATTAGCCGGAGACCGAGAATTTCGATCAGCTCTGGCCTCACGGTCGGCTCGCCCGAGTCGCGCGCCAGTTCGTCAAGGATGAGCTGCCGGATCAGTTCGCCGGGTGTCGTTTCTCGGTCCCGGCAATGCTGTTCGAGCGTTGCCAGCTCGTCAGGACTTAGCTTCGTTCCGGCCGTCTTGACCCGACATTTTGCACTCTTCGCTGCGCTTTCCGCCATGCTGTCATCACTCAGAAGCGACATGTTTCCCTCCCTGGAAACCCGGAGTGATCTAGAGCGCCTTGGAGCGCCCCAGAGCGCCTTGCGGCGCGTATCTTCTTTATTTTCTGCACGTCGTTTGGAGCGCCCCAGAGCGCTCTAGCACGACCCTTTGAGGGATGGAGTGTCGAAATTCTTCCGGTGCGAAGCACCGTTCTTGCTCCGGCACGAAATTGAAGCGCGGATCATGCCTTCAACACCCGCACAGAAGCCGTGGACTCCAGCCCGGCTGCCTGCTTCTTAGTCGGCTGCTCCGGCGCGTCTTTCGCGTCCTTGTTCGGCCCTCTACGTACGCGCAGCGTGGAAGCAACCTGCTTGGCCTGGGGCGTCTTCAGAAAGTCCTGAAAGTCGCGGTCTTTCGAGAAGACATAGTTGAGCGCCTTGTCCACCACATCGTCGGCGGATGCGTGGACGAAGGCGGCGTACTGATCGACCTGCTCGGCTGTGGTTTCATCCAGTCGAACCAAGGCATTGATGTAGTGGCTTAGGTTGATTTCGAGTAGCGGCATAGTCCTCCTTATTGGTGTGTAATCAGGCAACTTTGCTCCGGGTCATCATCCGCTGCGCTGTCTGGGCAATCTCCCACGCACGGGCGGAGCAAAGTGCGGCGGGAATCTCGAAGCGGCGGCGGACTATCAGCATGGTCACAACGTCCTCTATCGGAACGCCTTCGATGAGCCAAAGTCGGGCTGATGCGACATCCACGGTTCGCTGCGCGTAGTACAGCGGATTCGGTTTATCGGCGCGGCGCGAAGCCAGCTTGCGCGTCAGCTTCGCGGCGTCCTTTCCACGGGCAAGTTGATGCAGAACCCATGCCCAATCGTGCTCGGAATTGGTGTGCTTACCGGGATGCTTTCGCGGTGTGATTGAACGGTACGGAAGGATGGCATCCGCCGCTAAGATATCCAGCCGGAAGTCATCGGAATTCCAAGCGGAATCGCCGGGGTATTCGACGGTGATGGGATACGCCGGATCGTACTTGCAATTCAGGAATCCCGGCAGGCGGAGAACCCGGTTACAGTCCGTGCAGGCGGGATCTCCCCCAAAGGTAATTGCGAGCAATTTCAGGGCGCTTTCCTGCTGTTCGAGGGTGAAGCCGTCAACTCGCCAGAGGACCTGATATTTGCCGAGCGATGTTGAGACGATTGCGTTCGGTATGGGAACGGCATCGGAGGCCCGGAGCGACGCGAGGCGGGCCTCTCCATCGGTGTCCAAATCAAGGTACAAATGACGGATCGCGGCGATGCTCTCTTTGGTGCGTTTGCGGCTGGCAGGGCGAACCGGATTGGCAGCCACATAGATGTTCGCGCCGATAGAGTTTGCGTGGGCCAGCCAGCCGAGGTAACGAGGCGCAAGCGCACGCTCCAAGGGAGCAATGCGCTGAAGAATCCCGGCGGGATTCTCGCGTCGAAGTAGCAGAGCGATGAACTCACCCGGAGCGAAGCAACGGGTGAGGAAGTCGGCGGCGATATTCGCCGCGTACTGTGTCCTATGCTGTGGCATGTTCCACCTCGAACACCGGTTCAATCAGGAAGCGTTTCGCATCGCGGTCGTATCCGCGAAGCGCCAGCACCTCGCGGACTATGCGGCGGCCCGGCTGCCGCTCGACATGGACGACGAAATCAACAGCTTCTCCGATCTCCGCTTCGGTGTCGGAGAAGGTGGTTTGTGCGTGGCTGCGCATGACCAGATTGGCGAAACGGCGAAGGGCTTTCTCTGCCGAGTTGGCATGAATCGTCGCCAGCGATCCCGCATGGCCAGTGTTGAAGGAATCGAGCAATGTTCGCGCCTCGATTCCACGTACTTCGCCGAGAATGATCCGGTCGGGTCGGAAGCGAAGCGCGTCCTTCAATAAGTCGTCGAAAGACACATTGGTCTTGAAAGTACTGGTCTGGCATCCGACGGCAACTATGTTCGGTTTGCGGATCTGAAGCTCTGGGGTGTCTTCGATAACGAGGATGCGTTCATGCTCCGGAATTGAGTTGGCGAGTATCCGCAAAAGCGTCGTCTTTCCGGTCCCCGTTCCACCGCTGATGAGCAGCGTCTTGCCGCTGCGAATCTGCTCCGCTAGGAGGTCTGCAATCGCCTGCGTCAGTGTGCCGCGAGCAATCAGATCATCGACCGTGTAATTGCGGCTGGTGAATTTCCGTATCGCAATTGCCGGCGCTGGACTCACGAGCGGCGGAATCCAAGCCGCAAGGCGGCTTCCGTCGGGAAGCTGCGCATGTAGTCTAGGGTTGTCTTCGTCCAGCCTTTTGCCGAGATGATTGGCGATGACTTCGAGGCCAGTGCGCAGCCTGCCGGCGTCGAAGGAAATGTTCGGTTCCTGGCACAATCTTCCATCGCGCTCGCAAGACCAAGACGCATCCGGATTGCCCATGATTTCGCTAACGTCTTCGTCGAGCAGCAACGCCTCAATGGGCCGAAGGAACGGCAGGATCAATTCGAAACTCATTGCGGGAACCTCACAGCCGTGGAAGCCCAGCGGGTAGCCGGGCTTCCGAGAGTGAAAAGGAAGGGCCTATGCGGCCGTTTCCTCTGGGGACGATTCATCGTGCTCCTGATCTTTCTCCTGGTCTTCCGGGGCGGCCTTCTCAGCGCGGTCGAGCTTCAGGATCGAAGCGACCCGAATTTCCCAGACGCGCTGCTTCGAGTCCGTTTTCTTGCTGGTGTATTCCCGGCTGCGCAGCTCGCCTTCCACCTGGATATGCGCGCCTTTGACGAGCGTCTTGGCGAACTCCGAGAGCTTGCCGAAGACGACGCAACGGTGCCATTCGGTGTGCGAGATGTACTTGTCATCCTTCTTGTAGGAGGACTTGGTTGCCAGCGAGAGGGTGGTAAAGCTGCGATTGTCGTTGGTGCGAACTTCTGGGTTGCTGCCGAGGAATCCGATGAGGGTTACTTTGTTCTGGTACATAACAGTGTCTCCGTTTGTTGAATTTTCCCGTTGTTGATCGGGTCACACTGGGCGGAGCCAAGCGAGTGGGCCCGGCTCCTAAGTGCCGAAGGTCTGCTTTCCGGGAGGGGCCCGAAAGAAGTTTGCGCGGCGCGTTTTGCCGCGGTTTGCAAACTTGTTTTGGGAGGAACCGAGACCCCGAAGGGGCGCGCAACGCGAAGCAGAAGACCGAGTGCCGCCGGGCGCCGGAAAGGCCCCGAAGCTGTGACCGAGCAAAAGGCGGGATACATAACGGCAGACACGCGCCAGAGCAAAGTTCTCATCTGCATCTTGGCGAGAGAAGTCCGCCGCAATCGCAGGGCGATTCGAGTCGGCATGTCCGCCGCAAGAAGGGTGTAATTCGCCACCGTTGTTGCGCGACGAAAGGCCCGCGATAGCCCGCTCGACAAGCCACGGGGACAGGTGGTGAAAGTCAGCCGGAATAGCAGCAAGAAACGACATGAATAAGCCTCTGTGAAGATCGATGAATCCTTCATCCTTAGCTGAACGCCTGGTCGGCCCGGAAACGCACGATGGTCAGACCGAGAGGGTTCACGGCCAGCTCGTTGTTCTTCACGTTCTCGCGGAAGACGTAGGTGACGCTGGCTGTCCATCGCTCCCGCTTGAGTTCGGTATGATCCGCCGGATTGCTGTACACCTTCTCGAACTCGATGCGCGCCGAATACGGCGACTGCCGGAGATCGTCAAGGATGACGTTCTTGATCTCCACATCGACATACGGCAAGGTGCTGTCTTTGACGTAGTTCTGGATGCTGTTGTCCTTGCGCTCCTGATCGATCACGGCACGCTGTACATCGCTATTGAGGAAGTAAAGCGACTGGGTTTGATCGCGCTCGATGGTGAAACGATTGCGGCTGAAATACAGTTCCGCCCAGCGGGTGAGGTAATACTTGTTCTCCGCTTCCTGCGGGCGGTACTGGAAGTTGCGATAGTCGATCGCTTCCGCGTGGCCCACGTCGTTAATCCGAACGATCATGGGGTGCATGTTGGCGAGGGCCGTCTGGCTCTTGAAGGTCAGCGCCGCCAGTGCGAAACAGACGGCGGCGAGTACAAGAATGGTCACCTTGAGATAGGTGTTCATTACCAGCGGATCGCCGTATTGTTCCAGGTAGCGTTCCGCGGCACGAGTAATGTTCGGGGTAGCTTTCGTTTCGACGGTCATGGTTTCTGTTTCCGAGTTCATCTGTGACCTCGTTTCTCCTGCGGTTTACATCGCGGCCCGTATCGCCATCATCGCCACACCCAGGCCCCCGCCGTGTCCGCCCGTACCGCCAGTGAACAAGCTGTGCGTCATAGTTGGAATCTTGAAGAGGATGTAGATGTTCACCAGTACGAGAAGGACGAGAAGCGGCAACGTCTGGACCATCATTGAAGGGTCCGACATGCTCTGGCCAAGTTGGATGTAGTAGTTCGTCAGAACATGAGACAGAATGCTCATCGTGGCGGCGGCGACCACCTTGTAAAAGCTGAATCCGAGATACGCCTTGAGCCAACCCCAGAACAACCAATCCAGCTTGTCGAAGACAAGAAATGGGATAAAGATCGGTCCGAGCAGTCCGATGATTGTTGCCGCAATCGCACCGTAGGCCACGATTGCTGATACGATTGCGGCCAGCAGAGCTAGAAGAAATTGCACCGCAAAGTACACGATCGCGTAGTACGGAGACATCATGCTATTCAGCATCCCCGGCCCTGTCTTGGAGGATGCGGCATGGATCTCGTTCAGCATCGTGTTTGAACCGTCTGATCCAATTAGGTTCACAAGGTTGATCGTGCCGCCGTCGATGAAGCCTTTGATGGAAAAACCAAGTCCAGGGATAGAACTGTCGTAGTAGTTCACCATCACGTAAGCAAAGGTAAGCAGCATGAAGAGGTTGAGGAACCTCCCCATGCTGAACCCGGCGCCGCCGTGGGCCGACGCGAGTGCTTCCTGCACGCCGAACCAAACCAACATGATGGTTGCAAGCGCTATGACGATGTGAACCCCCATCGCCGTAATAGAGGGTGCCGCCGTGGCTGCGAGCGACTGACACGCCTGAGCGATAAACTGGAAGAGACTCATATTTCATCCCCTGGTTGTTTGCGCCTGCTCAGTACGCCTGTGTAAGGAGATTCGCCGACCCGGCGCTGGTTGTTGTGATATTGGCGTTGTAATAGCTTTCGTATCCTGCCGAGTCGCGAAATGCCGATTTCATTGCGTCCTGTTGCTGCTTTTGGGCAACGATCTGCTGCAGGGCGAGATTGGCGTTGATCTGGTTTGCGTCCTGCAGGGTACGCAGTTGCAAAAGCAGGGCCTGATTGATGCGCTGCAGTTCGGCCATGATGGTCTGTTGGGAAGCGTCCTGGGTTTGGGTCGCAGCTTCAAGATTAGCGATGTCGGTTTGTCTAGCAGACTGATTGGCGCGGATCGTCCCAAGCGCTTGTAGGTTGTTGGTCATTACGGAGTCGGTAATATCGACGGTGGCTCCCTGCGCGGCAATCTGCATCTGCCCGGCAACGCTGGCGGTGCCGTAGCCGGGAACAACGTGGGCGGTGTTCGGGACGCTCACCTGCTGGTACGCGGCTGCGGCCCCCTTTCCGGTATTCGCCGAATTGAGCCAGCCCATCGAATTGCCATAGGTGTTCGAGATTTGCTGCAGCAGTAGCAAGTCGGAAGTTGGAGACAGAAACCGCGCATAGAGCATCCGTGGCGCGAGGATCATCTGATGCGTGAGCTGGTATTGCTGCTTTGCGACGTTGTAGGCTTGCAGTGCCGTGGTTGCGATCTTGACGGTGTTAGTGAAGATTTGTTGACCCTGCTCAATCTGGTGAACTTCGTTGGCGATGGAGGCCTCTTCGTTCTTGATCTGCGTGACGGCGTGACCCGCCTGTGTAGGATCGAAGACGACGCCGGAACCGAATTGCGCGAGCGCGGCGGGTTGCAACGCTGCGGCAATTCCGATGGCGAATGCGGTAACGATTAGTTTCTTCATTTGTCTCGTCCCTTCGTCGCCGTTGGTTTCGTAATGCTTTACAGCGGTACGGCTTTACTGCTGTGCAGCGAGAATCTCTTTTTGGTTTCGTAATGCTTTACAGCGGTACGGCTTTACTGCTGTGCAGCGAGAATCTCTTTCTGGAGCTGCGCAAGACGGTCAGCCTGTGGCTTGCACCGTGCGTCTCGTTCTTTTTTCTTGGCTTCTAGGGCTGCGATCTCTTCTTGAGTCAGCTTCTTTCCTGTCAGAAGATCTGCCGATCCGGCGGTTTCTGGATCGATGCAGTCCTTGGCATAGGCCGGGTATTCCGCGTTGTACTGATCTTGCAACTGCTTTACTTTTGCCGCTTTGCTCTGGCAGCCGCCACCGGTGAGAGTCCACAGAACTAAGAGGGAGAGGGCAACTTTTCGCATGGGGAGCCTCCTTAAAACGTCTGTGGAATAGTGTGGTTCGAGTACGCCGGAAGAAGCAAGTCCTGCGTGAAATACACTTTCACGCGGTGGCCCTCCCGGATCGTGATGGTCGGCGGTATCTGTATGAAGCGGTCAAGGATAGTGGTGGCAGACTGCGAAACACTGCCCGCCGCCCCGTTGGTGAATGCCTGGGAACCGCTCGTGGTGATGGTGCCACCACCCTGCGTGATCTGGCTCGCTCCGGCAACCACGCCCAAAGCTATCGAGGTGCCGAAGATCTGAAGGTAGTGGTTGTTGACCTTGTCCTTCAGCCCTTCCTCTCCGATCTGGTCGAGGCCTTGGAACTGGTCGAGATCGACGGAGTAGCCGTCAGGCATGATCAGGCGGTGAAAAACGACAGCCATCCGCCGCTGTTGGCCAAAGCCTGCCGCTCCAATCTTCTTTGCTTCGCCCAAAACAACCGTTCCCTCGGGAATGATGACGTGTTGATGATCGTGGGAATAGAGAGGATTTGAGACAAGGACTTTGACCGGTCCGACGGCATCTCCATCCAAGCGATTCATAAGAACAGTGTCGAGAACCGACCCCTCGTAGACGAGATAGGGTTGGCCGATGGCCGAATCAACATTGGCCTCTAGTGGCCGTTTATAGCCTCCGGGCGTGTCTTGCTGTTTTCCTTCGGCTGGTGGGGGACCGAGGCCGCTGTTTACCTGCCGTTCGGTAGGGTCATACTGGGCGGGCATCACCCGGCCTTGCTGTTGTTGTTGTGGCTGTTCAGCGGAACGGGAGTACACAAGGTTGGAAGCGAAACGGGAGTCGTCTGCCCGTTCGCGTTCTTTTGCGGCGATCAGCTGTGCCTGCTGTTGTACGGGCGTGAGTTGCATCTGCATATTGCCCTGTTGCGCCTGCGGGCAGGGCCGACCCGGAACGCAAGGAACGGCAACGCCGGTCGGACCGTAGACCGCGGCGGCGGCCTGCTGCGCGGGCGTCGCAGACGCGAGCGCTGGATCTCCCAAGGCGGCAGCGGCGATTGTTGCCTGCTGCTCTTTCTGACGTTCGGCCTGAAGCTGGTTCTTTAACTCCTGCACATTGTTGTCGGTGTTGTCCTGCAACGTGGGTTGCGGTGGTTGCCCTTTGGCGGCAGCCTGCTGTGCAGGCGTCTTCTTTCCAGACGAGCTGAAGAGCGCCGCCACAATGACGAGCATCGCCGCACCCAGATAAACGAAGGTTTTGAGGTTTTTCTGCAAGACACCTTTTGGCAGTTCCAGGTTGCGGCGCAACGTAGGCTCGGTTTGCGGCACTGTCTGCGCGTCTGTGCGGGGAGTAAAGATGTTTTCGGTCATGGCGGCTATCCCTTCCGCGTGAATTCCATCCGCTTTTTACCCAACTCTACATAGCCGCTGTTCATGATCTTCGGGATAATGTACGTCCCTTCCCGAAGGTCGTAGGTGACGAGGTTGGGTTTGCCGTCCTTCATTTCATACACGCTGAACTTTTCAGGCGCATTCGTCTTGATGTAGGTGAATTTGTCGTCGTGATAGATCGACTGGATATCGAAGGGGGCCTCGTTCGCCTTGTAGACATAGTCGAACTTGAGCTGTGTTGGATAGGCGCTTTTGTACTCATCCACTGCTTGTTCGACGTGCGATTGAAGCGCAGCAAGCTGTTGGCGCGACTGCTCCAATTGGGCGGCGGGCACGAACTGCGGAGGGCCGCTCGCGGCCACAATCGCAGAACGGTCGGCGGGCTCGACGATCACCTTCAAATCAGGGGTTGTCGACAAGGCAGAGATGTCCTGGAGGGTAAAACTGTAGATGTTTCCCTTGTCCGTAATGAGATTCAAGTTGGAGCTGATGCCTTGTTTGGCCGGATGCACAAAGCAAAAGTTGCCAACCACATCCACGATCCAGAAATCCTTATCGCCAGTAGCGGCTTCCATGATCTTCTCGGTCGTGGGCAACTCGATCAGGGTCGTATATTTCACTTTGGCGCGGATCGGAATGATGTCCTGCGAGTGATACTGCACCGTGCGTGCAGACTCCTGCGCCAGAGCACCGATGGCAGAAACAACCAAAACAAACTCGACGATGAATCTCAGCTGTCGCATACTTGTCTCCTTACAAGGTGCTCTTTGATACGGCCAGCGCGCGCGGCTGGAATGGATACTCTTCCGCCAGATTGCGAAGCCCATTCGCAAAACCGAAGCGGTCGAAATAGTCCTGCTTCTTGAGGTTGTCGCGGGCGTTGTTGGTCGCCATCCAGTGCGAGACCGAATCGACGTTCAAATGCACTTTCTTGGAGGTCTGCGCCTTCCGAATCAGCATCTGGCCCGGCGGAACAAGACCGCCGATAAGGTCCAGTTCCGTGTCGTTCAGATGAAACGCCTCTCGGTAAACTTCACGGTTCATGTCCGGGTTGGCCAGAAAGATCTTTGTGGGACAACTCTCGGCCACTATCGCCAGCATCCCCGACTCCTCAAGTTCTTTGATGGATTGCGTAGCAAGGATCATTGCCGCCTTGTGCTTGCGCCAGGTCTTCTGCGCCTGCACCACGTAATTGCGGATCGTCTCGTTCTTGATGAAGAGCCACGCTTCGTCGAGCAGGAAGATCTTGAAGGTGGCGAGCTTCTTGGGATCGGTAATTTCATTCGACGCGCGGTGCAAAACGTAAAACAGCAGTGGTTCCAAGACCTCCGGCGCATCGTTCCAACCGTGGAAGTTGAACGTCTGAAAGCGAGAGAACGAAAGCGTGTCCTCAGCGTTATCGAAGAGAAAACCGTACTGTCCACCGCGGGTCCAGCGGTGCAGGCGTTCTTTCAACTCGCCAATGATGTTGGCAAAGTTCGAGATCGTGCGCTGGTTCGGCTCCAACACGTAAATCCGCTCGATCGCATCCCACAGGCGGCGTTCCTCCTTGAAGTCCAGCCGGTAACGCTGCTGGTTGCCTTCAATTAGCACGCGGAAAAAGCTGAAGAGAAACTGCAGGTTCTCTTTGGTCTGAGGCAGTGAGAAAGGATTGATGGTGAAGTCCCGCGCCTCCTGGCCGACGTTCAGGTACGATCCGTTGAAAATCGTCGTCAGGGACTGGAAGCTGCCGCCGATATCGAAGATGAAGGTCAGCGGCTTGTACTTCTGCGCGTTCTGCAGCAGGAAATTGCAGAAGTACGATTTGCCACTCCCGGTCATCCCGAGAATCAGCGTATGGGCAACGTCGCCGGTATGCAGGTTGAGAAAGTATGGCGTGCTGTTGTCGGTTTCGAGTACAGCCCAGTATTCCGTACCGAGATGCGCGTTCGTCTTCTCGCCGGGAAGGATGGTAAACAGAAAAGACAGGTCGGCGTAATTCGTGTTCAGCAGATACAACTGACGGAGGTTGAGCGCATAGTTGCCCGGCACGGTGGCGAAGTAAGCGTTCAGCTGGTTATAGGTTTCCGCGAACAAATTGCCGTCCGCGTTGGTGAAGACGCCAGTAAACTCGGCAACAAGCTGATCGAGTTCCGTTCTTGACCGGCCATACAGCACAATCGTGAGCGAGAAATCGCCCAGTGATTGACCGTCACCCAGGGCGCGCAAGCAATCGCCAAGATTTTCAATGTCGGCCTGCTTGGACTCGTCCACCAGCACATCGCGTGGGTTCGTCGTCGAGGCGTCGTTGCCCATTTGGGAGACAAATCCTGTCTTCGACATATTGAAGTGGCGGCGTCGCTTGTTCACTTCTTTGCGGGCCCTGTCCGCGGGGAGCGGCGTCCATTCGGTGACGACATAGAAGTTGGCCGGAATCTTCAGCAGCGCGTCCAGGACCAGGGGCCGCGTCTCTGTGATGGCCTCTTTCATCGTCAGCACACGGACAATGTGATCGCCTACCCGCAGATGATCGCGTTCCGCTTCGATGTCGGAATTGACCACCTGATAGTCGAGAAACTGTGTGGACTGTGGTCTGCCCGCAACACGCCAGTCGTCGTAGTTCAGCAACCGACGGAAAAACCTGAACTGTCCTTGCTGATTCAAGACCTCGATTTGCATGAAATCTGCGAGCTGGCGAGCGAATGCCTGCACGTGCTGGTCGAGCCGCTGAAGATCACGCTCGATATGCGTACGCAATAGCGTCTTCATGCTGTCGTTGGTGAACTGCGATTTGAGTTCGCCAATCGCGCCCTCTGGATCGCGCAGGAGGCGGGCCAGCGCCGTGCCGACACCGGCTTTCGACCTGGCGCCTTCGAGCAGGATGCAGTAGAAGATTTCGACCTGATAAAGATGGTCACGCTTCGCTTCAAAGAACTTCCGCCGTTGGTCGATCGCTGCTTCCACAATAGGGTCGTCATACGTGGCGAACGGTATGTCCGGGCGGTTCGATTTGAAGAGGTACTGGTAAACATGGAAGCCTGAGCCGAATGCTTTGAGGGCCGCTTCCAACCGCTTCACCGCATACTCCTGTTCGGAGCGGTCAAGACTTTCATAGTCCACGCCGGGAAAACTGAGAACCATGCCCACATCCCCGCTCTTGGTAAGGAAGGCCGTCTCATTCCAGAAGCCGTAGAGGTTGATGTGGTCGTTGAGAGCTGCACTCTCCTTCCACGGTTTCATGACCTTATCGAGACGCAGCATCACACCACCTCCACACGGGGGACTTGCTGTTTCGCGGCGTCGTAGCGCAGCTTGTAGCGTTCGGACTTTGCCAGGATGCGGAGGAACGAAGGATCGCTGTTCGTAACCCAATGGCCGAAGGCAAAGCCGCCAATGAAGACCGCGATACCGGCGAGGATGGAATTGAAGAGATTGAAGGCCCCCACCGCGCCGACGCAGACGAAGTAGAACAGTGTGCGCTCCACGCCCAAGTAGGTGAGAGGCTTATGCAAGCTCTTGAAGACTCGATTTGTGCGATGTCTCTGTTGTGGCTTGTCCGGCATAACTCCCTCATCTAAGCGCGGGTTGAAGGTGGCTGGGAAGGGCGCTATACGCCCCAGAGCCAACTCAGGACATTCACCGCGAGAACAGCAATTCCCGTTCCGGCGGCAACACCAGCGAGCGCCTTTTTTGCACCGGGTTCGCCGTGCGCGAAGCCGTAGCCGCCGATGACGATTGCAACCAGACTTGCAACCTTCGCAATGGTGCCGGTGAAAAGGCTTTGGATGGCGTTAAAGCCGGTGTCGAACGGTGAACCCTGTGCCAGCGCGGCCACAGGTATGACAAGAAGAAGAGTTAGAAGAGCGGCGGTTGGACGCGCCCACTTCGACCGAAGAATGGTCTCGATTCGGCGGATGAGATGAACTTGGAACCAACGTGGCATATGCACCTCCAGCAGCAGCTCAAAGTGGCTGCTTTTGGCGCAAAGCTAACCTCACTCAATCACCCTGTCCAATGAATGTTCGGCGGACAGCTATTCCCGCCAGGAATAGCTCGGAAAAATTAGAGTGATTCGGTCGGTAAACCTCTTGTCGAGAAGCTCTCGATATTCGTTCCCTCGGATTGTCAGGCGCTACCCGCGAAGTCGGTGGTCTTGACCGATGGGAGGGGCGGATGTCAAACTGTTGTTGGCAGGATTGAAGAGAAAACATTTCGGCGCGGTTTTCTCTTCTGCAGCGCGTTCGCCGTACAATAAACGTACAATGGAAGCGGGATTGTGGGGCATTGGGGCCTTTAGGCCGAATGTAAAATCAATAAGTTACGTGTTATCAATGTGATGGAGTAGTTCAAATCCCCCCTTCCGCACCATCGTATTCAATTTCATTGCCCGGCAGAGGAGATTGCCGGATCCCAGCTTCGGCTCCATTGGAGTTTTGTGTATGTGGGTAACAGTTCTGATCACGATCG
>Ga0181527_1001908_pt1 | contig 20494 bp, 14 predicted proteins | sample PEATcosm2014_Bin_30_FD_119762 | JGI IMG/M metagenome (GOLD analysis project Ga0181527, IMG submission 119762) | Peatland microbial communities from MTU Mesocosm Facility, Houghton, MI, USA - PEATcosm2014_Bin06_60_metaG | ecosystem: Environmental > Terrestrial > Soil > Wetlands > Peat | place...
ACCGGCTGCGCGGAATACGATGCCAGCGCGATTTTGTCGGAAAAGAAATAGCCGGCGAAGTTCATGGCGAACGCGAAGAACAGGCCGATGAAAAGGCCCTGGCGGCCGTACAGCGCTTCGCCGGCGACCAGCAGGAGCGCGCTGAGCAGGCCCAGCAGCGCGGCGGTCTTGAGAGTGTTGGCGGTCATATCGGGTTACACCTCCACGGGGATGAGTTTGGCGAATTCGAGCTCGCCCGCACCGGCGGCGGCATCCACTTTCACGGTGTCGCCTTCGCTGAATTCACCGTTGATGAGCTTGAGCGCCAGCGGGTCCTGGATCAACCGCTGGATGGCCCGCTTCATGGGGCGCGCTCCGAATTGCGGATCGTAGCCGTCGGCAATGAGAAGGTCTTTGGCCGCGGCCGTGACCTCCAGTTTGATCTTGCGTTCCTGCAGAAGCTTGCCCACGTTGTGTAACTGGATGTCCACGATCTGCCTGAGGTTCTCACGCGTCAACGAATTAAATACAATGATATCGTCCACGCGGTTCAGGAATTCGGGCCGGAACAGCTTGCGCAGCTCTTCCAGCAGGCGGCGGCGCGCGTCCTCGGTGCGCTTGTCCTTTCCATGCACCGAAAAGCCGATGGTATTCTTCTCCAGCATTCCCGTGCCCACGTTGGAAGTCATCACGATCACGGCGTTCTTGAAGCTCACCGTGCGGCCCTGGCCGTCCGTCAGGCGTCCGTCGTCCAGAATCTGGAGCAACATATTAAAAACGTCGGGATGGGCCTTTTCGATTTCATCCAGCAGCACCACGGAGTAGGGCCGGCGGCGAATCTGCTCGGTAAGCTGGCCACCCTCCTCGAAACCCACGTATCCCGGAGGCGCGCCCACCATGCGGGCCACCGCGTGCTTCTCCATATACTCCGACATATCGACGCGGATCATGGCCTTTTCGTCGTCGAACAGATCTTCCGCCAGGGCGCGCACCAGTTCGGTCTTGCCGACGCCGGTGGGGCCTAGGAAAATGAAGCTGCCGATGGGCCGGTTGGGGTCGCCCATGCCGGCCCGGTTGCGCAGAATGGCGTTCGCCACCAGGCGCACGGCTTCATCCTGGCCCACCACGCGGTCCTTCAGCCGCTCGGGCATGTGGACCAGTTTTTGGATTTCGCCTTCCATCATGCGCGCCACCGGAATGCCGGTCCACTTGGCCACGATGCGAGCGATATCGTCTTCGCCGATCTCCTCTTTGAGCAGCGCGTTTTCCTTGACGGCTTCCATCTCCTGCTCGGCGGCCTGGATGTCTTTCTCAATCTGCGAGAGGCGGCCGTAGCGTAGCTCCGCGGCCTTTTCCCAATCGCCCGCGCGGCTGGCCTTTTCCACTTCCTGGCGAAGCGCGTCCTGCTCCTCTTTGAGCTGGCGCACGCGCGTGATGGCGCCCTTCTCGCGGTTCCAGCGCTCTCTCAAAGTGGCCGATTCGCCGCGCAGGCGCTCCAGCTCGTTTTCGTCCTGGCGCAGGCGGTCGCGCGAAGCGTTGTCGCTCTCCTTGCCGAGGGCCTGGCGCTCGATTTCGAGGTGCGAGATGCGGCGGTCGAGGTCGTCGAGTTCGATGGGCACGGAGCCGATTTGCAGGCGCAGCGCCGAGCCGGCCTCGTCGATGAGATCGATGGCCTTGTCGGGCAGGAAGCGGTCGGCGATGTAGCGGTGCGAGAGCACGGCGGCGGCGATGATGGCGGAATCCTTGATGCGCACGCCGTGGTGGATCTCGAACTTCTCCTTCAAGCCGCGCAGGATGGCGATGGTGTCGTCGACCGTCGGCTCGCCCACCATCACCGTGCGGAAGCGGCGCGCCAGGGCGGCGTCCTTCTCCACGTACTTCTTGTACTCGTTGAGCGTGGTGGCGCCGATGCAGCGCAGATCGCCGCGCGCCAGGGCTGGTTTGAGCAGGTTGGCGGCGTCGATGGCCCCCTCGGCCGAGCCCGCGCCCACCAGCGTGTGCAGCTCGTCGATGAAGCAGATGATCTCGCCATTGGAATCGACGATTTCCTTGACCACGGCCTTCAACCGGTCTTCGAATTCGCCGCGGAACTTGGTGCCGGCGATCATCGAGCCGAGGTCGAGGGCCACCAGCTTCTTGTTCTTGAGCTGGTCGGGGACGTCGCCGCGAACAATGCGCTGCGCCAGGCCTTCGACGATGGCCGTCTTGCCCACGCCCGGCTCGCCGATCAATACCGGATTGTTCTTGGTGCGCCGGCTCAGCACCTGCATCACGCGGCGGATTTCATCCTCGCGGCCAATCACCGGGTCGAGCTTGCCCTGGCGGGCGGACTCGGTCAGGTCGTGCGCGTAGCGTTCCAGGGCCTGGTACTTGGATTCCGGATTCTGGTCGGTGACGCGCTGGCTGCCGCGCACCGAAACCAGGGCTTTGAGGATGGCGTCATGTGTGGCGCCGGCGCGGTCCAGCAATTGGGCCGCCGGGTCGCCGCGCTGCTGGGCGATGGAGAGCAGCAGGTGTTCGGTGGACACGAACTCGTCCTTGAAACGGCCGGCTTCGTCGAAGGCGCGCTCCAGGACCTCGTTCAGCGGCTGCGAGAGGTACGTTCCGGGCTGCATGCCGGCGGTCTTGGGCAGGTTGCCCACCAGTCGCCGGCCTTCCGCCACGATGGCATCCGGCTGCACGTTGCACTTGGCCAGCACCGGCCGCACGATCCCTTCCTTTTCTTCCGCCAGCGCGATGAGCAGGTGCAGCGGGAAGATCACCTGGCTCTGGTTCTGTTCGGCGACCGCCTGCGCCTGCTGCAAGGCCTCCTGGGCTTTCTGAGTGAGCTTGTCCAACCGAAACATTTGGTCCCCCTATAAACAAATATAGGGCCGGGCGCCCCTGAAGGCATCCCGGCCCTGCGAAATTCGATGCTTCAGGCCTTGACTTCGACTTTGACCTGGCGCGGCTTGGCGGCTTCCTTCTTGGGAAGCGTCACGCTCAACACGCCGTTCTTGAACTCGGCGGCGATGTTCTCGGTGTCGAACGTGTTGGGCACCGAGAAGCTGCGCACAAAGCTGCCGTAGTTGCGCTCGATGCGGTGATAGCCCTTGGTGGTGTCGTTCTTTTCGAACGTGCGCTCGCCGGAGATGGTGAGCGTCTGGTTTTCCACGCGGACGTCGATGTCCTTCAGGTCGACATCCGGCAAATCGGCTTTCAGAACCAGTTCGTTTTCGGTCTCGTAAATATCCACCGCCGGCGCCCACGGGCGGTTGGTTTGGGGTTCGGTCAGCATCCGGGAGAAGGCGTCTTCGAACAGGCGCAGATTGGCTAACGGGTCGTAATGACTGAGAGACATGGTGTTTAGACTCCTCATAAGTTTAGTTTAGAGGCCGCATGACGACCTCATCCAATAACAATAATATAATATGAGCACATTAATGTCAAGTTTTATTGAGCACTATTTTAGAAGGAGTTAGGGGCGGAGAGAAAAAACCCGGCTACCTCCCCTTCATCTGCAAAACGGTGATGGAATAGGGCGGAAACGTCCGCTTGAAATTCTCGCCCAGTCCGTCCACGTTGGTGGTGACGGGCACAATCTTGGTCGGTTCCGTGATCGAGTTGGTGTCATCCGGGCTGCTGGCGCTCAGCGTGATGGCCTGTCCCTTGGCCTCCACGGCGGCCAGTCCGCTGATTTCCACCTGCACGGGCTGCGGCGTGCCAGCCCGGTTCACCACCTTCAGATAAATGGTTCCCGTCTGGCTGTCCCGCGTGGCGTCGAAGAACACCATCGGCACCTGTTGCGGCGGCGGCGCTGGCTGCGGCGGAGGCGGCGGCGTGCCGGGCGCGCCCCGGCGTCCTCCCGGCGCCGGCGGCTGCCATTCCCGCGTGGGAATGCCCTGTGCGGTCGCCGGAAGAACCACATCGCCATGGTGAACGCTGAACATCTGCTGGGCGTAATACGCCGGCGAGCCATAGCTCCCCATTGCGTCAAAACCAATCAGATCCGTGGGCCACTGCATGCCTCCCTTGTTCACGTTCACAAACAACGGAGCATAGGACTCCATGATGACCAGGTCCGAGTTTCGTTCCATGCCCGTCATCCAGGCCGCGTCGCCCAGGGCGCCGCTCATGTTGGGCGTGGGCGCGCCCACGCGCGTGGCCCACTCTCCCACGAAAACTTTCTGCCCGGCGCGCTCGCGCGTGTCGTAATCGTGGGCGTGCGATGCCATCTCGTCTTCCGAGCGGCGGTAGTAGTGTTCGTCGAGCACGTCCGTGTTGCGGCCGCTCACCCGGGCCGTGGTCACCACATTCAGCTTGGGATACTTGGCCTTGATGGCATCGAAAAACTGCGCAAACCGGCCTTCATAGCTTCCCGTCTGCCGGTCGAACTGGTCCTCGTTACCCACCTCGACATATTCCAGCTTGAAGGGCGCCGGATGCCCGTCTTTAGCGCGTCGCGCGCCCCAGGTAGTGCCGGCCGCACCCATCACGTATTCGATTTCGTCAAGCGCGTCCTGGACGAAAGGCTCCAGGTCTTTCCCCGCCGCCACCCGCTCGCCGGCCAGCGAGTAGCCGGCATAGACCGCCAACACCGGCTGCATGTGCAGGTCTTCGCACCATTCCAGAAACTCCAGCAGCCCCATGCCGTCCGACGACCAGTACCGCCAGGCGTCGTTCATGTGCCCCGGTCGCTCGGAAATGTCGCCGATGGTCTTTTTCCAATCGAAGCGCGTGGCGATGGTGCGTCCTTCCACGTAATTGCCGCCCGGAAACCGCAGGAAGGACGGTTTCATATCGGCCAGGAGCTGCATGATGTCTTTCCGGTTGCCGTTGGGACGGTTGTTCCACGTCGGCGGAAACAGCGAAACCATGCTGAGCCAGACCGTCCCCGCGCTGCCGGCAGAAATTACCAGGCGGTTTTCCGCGGACGGCTTCACCGCGCGGGTGCTCAGAATGGCCTCGTACTTCTTCCAACTCCCCGTGATTCGCGGCACCTGCGCACTGGCGTGGACTGTGGCGCCATCGTTGCCGACAATGGCGATTCTGAGAGGCCCGGTAAATCCCGCGGCGGCCTTGGCGTAAAACGAGGCCCGGTAGCGCGTATTCGGCTTCACCGGTATACCCCAAAACCCTTCGTTGGCAATCCCTACGCGACCTGCCTTCGTCACCGTAAGCTTCAGGCTGGTCGCAATCGCGTCGTTGAACGGCTGGCTGGGGTCGAGCGCCATCGTTCCCGTTCCACCCTGTTCCTGAACAAGCTGCCAATGCACCGGCTCTTTGGCGTCTTCCTTGAAGCTGCGATTGCGAACCAGTTCCGCGTACAGCCCGCCATCGTAGGAGAAATTGATCTCCTCAGTCATCAGCCCGTAGAGCATCGGGCTGACGTGCGCCGCCACCTGGTCGGCTTTGATCTGGAGAACGACTGCGTCCGCCGCTTGCCCCGGCGCAGCCGCGAGCAAGGCGCAGAATGCGACTGGAATGATTTTGGTGAACATAGCTTTGGAACCACTATAACCCTTGTGGCGCCGGCGATCTTGTCGCCGGTGTCTTTCCGCGGTTACACTCGGCGTATGGACGACCTGAACGGAAGAGTCGCCCTGGTCACGGGCGCCAGCCGGGGCATTATGATCCAGGCCGTTCTGCCCGGTATGCGGGCGCGCCAATGGGGCCGGATCGTGAATCTCTTATCGGTGGCGGCGCAAGTTGGCGGAGTGGTCGGTCCGCACTATGTCAACGGCGGCTGGTTCATGAACTGATGCTCAAGCCTTCGCGGGCCGCCCGGCCTCAAGCGTAGTAAGCCGACAGATCCTCTTCCCGCGGACGCCGGTTGCGGCCCAGGTTGGGCGGCAGGTCCTGCATCGGGCCGCGCCACTCCAGCATCCGGTCCACGTCGGCGTGCAGCCGGTACTTCCGTTGCACGTCGGCGATCTTGGCGCCCACCACGTCGATCTTGGCCAGATCGTATTGGCCCAGGCCGCCCTCATAGGCGTAGTTCAGATAGCCCGGCCAACCGGCGTCGATTTCCATGCACGCCAGGCCCACGCGATCCGCCGCCAGGAAATCCGTCGAGGCTATGGCGATTCGATGCGGCACCGGCGTGCCCGAAACGGGACCGTTCCCTTCCATGCCCTCGAACCCGTCGATGAGCCCCACTCCCCAGTTCGGCTTCATCATCTGCGCGCCCAGATACATGTTGTAGTTGCCCGCCCGGATGCCCACGTGAAACTTGCGCTTGTCGCTGTCCCCCCAAACCGCCTTCACTCCGGGAGGCGGAGTCATGGCCGCTCCCAGCACCATGTTCTTGATCGTCATGGTGGCCACCACCATGTTGTGCGTCTTCAGCACCGCCGAGGAAATCACGAAAGCATCGGGGTCCACGAATCGAGCGCCCATCCGGATGGGGATCGGATGCATGTCGTAGTCGATGCCGTACAGCAGTGCGTAGCGGTTTGCATCCTCGTTGGGAACCAGAAACTTCATGTCGAACGCCTTGTGCTCGGCAAAGATCTTGTCCCAGCCGAAATCGCTGGTGGCCTTCGCGGCCGGAGTGCCGCAGCATTCGGCCACCAACACCTGACCTTTGAAACGGGGCGCCAGGTAGTCGAGGATTCCGAGTACTGTATCGGCTTGGGTGGAAATCAATGCCCGCGATGGATCGCTGCCGTTGGGTTTGATGAGAACGTACTTCCTGGTCTTAAGACCGGGCAGGATCTGGTCGTTGATGGCTAGCAGCGCATCGGAGACGTTCTTGCGCCGGTTCTCACCCTTTATGATGGCAACCTTGGCGCGTTGGTTGGAATACTTGAACAGTTTCTCGACATTGCCAGTGCCCATACGAGGGTCCTGCGGCGTCGCCCCCGGATCCACGGGCGGCTTCTGCTGCGCCTTCATAGCCAGCCCCTGGGCGGCGGCAATCGCCCCGGCGCGGGCGAAGAAAGATCTGCGTGAAACTGACATCGGCCAGTAACCTCCTCTCGGTCCATTGCGACCGAACTCCTCCAGTATACCTTAATTTCGGGGTTTGGGGTCCGCTATTGGCCGCCCGATCTCACGCGACATTTTGGCCCTTAGGCGCCTGACCAGGGAGTAGGAGAGTCTTGATCAACTCACCCTCGCCGCAAACTGTCATGGCGGAGAATCGCTTGTACCACTGGCCGTCGGGCACTTCGGGCTCGCCGTCGAGCCACTTCGCCAGCAGTTCTAACTGGGATGCGGGAATCTTCCGGCTCTGGACGCGGTCCAGCAGATGCTGCAACAGAGCGGGCGGTACATTTTGGCGGCGAACTCTCGGCACACCCTGCTCCCTTAGATTCCCGTCCTAGATCCCATAGAAGCCGCGCGTGAGACGCTCTTTGACTTGCGCCGCCTCGACGGGATTCGAAGCTGCCGCGAGCTGCTTAGCCAGCAAGCCCAATTCTCTGGGGCCAAGGCGGTTACCTTTGCCTTCCAAGACCGCCAGCTCCGCGGTTTCGATGGCGACCTCTTCCCCGGTTGGCTTGCGCGCCACCACCCGGCTCCCAGTGATCGCCTGCCGCACGAACCAGTGATAGACCGCCAGTGCGCTCTTGATCACCTCGGTTCGCTTTGACCCCGTTAACGCGGCCATCTGGTCGACTAGCACAAGTTCGTTCGGTGTCAGAACGGGTTGAATTCTCGCCATACTCGGATATCCTCAGTTTCTGTGCTTATTCTACCCCTTTCTGCCCAGGTTGTCGAACGCGGGCATGCACTTGTTTGACAAGCGCCGTCTTCATCCCATATACTATCCATATTCGTAATCGAATGTCGAAAACGAAGTCCGATCGCAATGTCTTCGCGGATGACCGCGACCTCTACTCCGGATTGATCCGGCTTCACGTGCTGCACCACGCCGCGCATGCGCCTATCTTCGGCCTGGGCATGGTCGAGGAACTGGCCCGCCACGGATACCGGATCAGTCCCGGAACCCTCTACCCCTTGCTGCACGGCCTCGAAAAGAAGGGATACCTGCGCGCGGCCGAGCTGCGCAACGGCAAATCCCGGCGCATGGTCTATCGCGCCACTCCCCTGGGGCGAAACGCGCTTCGGGCCGCCACCGGCAAGGTGCGCGAATTGTTTCGGGAACTCATGGAAGGCAAGTAGCCAACGTGTGGAAGCACCATAAACTCGAATTGATGGCGCTGGCCGCCGGCGCTTTGCTGGCGCAGCAGCCCCCGCCTGCCGCGCTCACCATCACCCAGGCGGTCCAGAACGCGCTGCACAATTACCCGTCCGTTCAGGTCTCGCAGGAACAGATCGACGCCGCCGCCGCCGGCATACGCCTCGCGCGAACCGCCTACCTGCCGCGCGTGGACGCGCTGGCGCAGGTGAACCGGGCCACCCGGAACAACGTCTTCGGGCTGCTGCTGCCGCAAAGTACGATCCCTTCTATGTCCGGCCCGGTGATCGGTTCCAACAACCTCGGCACCGCCTGGGGCAGCGCTATCGGAACGCTGGTAACCTGGGAGCCCTTCGATTTCGGCTTGCGCCGTGCCACTGTCGCCGCCGCCGCGGCTGCGCAAACCCAGTCGGAGGCCACGCTCAAGCGTACGCAGTTCGAAGTTGCGGTGGCGGCGGCGGACGCCTATCTCACGCTGGTGGCCGCGCAGGAAACGGTGCGCGCCGCCCAGGCCGGCGTGGACCGCGCGGAAGTCGTCGTGCGGACCACCAATGCGCTGGTCGGCGCGGAGTTGCGTCCTGGCGCGGATGCCTCGCGCGCCCAGGCCGAACTCGCCGCTGCGCGCACTCAACTGATTCAGGCCCAGCAGGCCGTGGAAGTGGCGCGCGCCATGGTCGCCCGCTTCCTGGGCATTGAGCCGGCCCAACTCGCCATCTCTTCGCCGCAGTTGCTTCAGCCGCCGCCGCAGGAATCCGTCCCGGCGCTCGATCCGGCCGCCAATCCTTTCGCGGCGGAACAAAGCGCCGTAATCGAACAAACCAAGGCGCAACTCAAGGCTCTCGAGCGATCTTACTTTCCGCGGTTTTACTTGCAGGGTTCCGCTTATGCTCGCGGCACCAGCGCGGAGACCGATGGCAGGCTGCTCGGAGGTGTGAACGGCCTGGCCCCCAGCGTCCAAGACTACGCGCTCGGTTTCACCGTTACGTTCCCCGCTCTCGACCTGCCGTCGATTCAGGCGCGGGAAGCCGCGCAGTCAGCCGCGGTCCGCGCACAAACGGCCCGCTATCGTCAGATTGCCGCCGATCTCCGCGCCCAGTGGAACGCGGCCGTCGCAACCCTCCAGGGTGCCCGCAGCATTGCCGCCAACACTCCCACCCAGGTATCCGCCGCGCTCGCCGCGGTTCAGCAGGCCACCGCCCGCTATCAATCGGGTCTGGGCAACATCGATGAGGTAGCGGAAGCGCAGCGCCTGCTCACGCAAGCTGACATCGACGACGCCCTGGCTCGCCTCGGCGTCTGGCGCGGGCTGCTGGGAGTGGCCACCGCCGCCGGAGACATTCAGCCATTCCTGGCGGAGGCAAGCCAATAACATGCGCCTTGTCTTAGCCGCTCTTAGCAGACCGTTGACGGTGGTGGTGGCCCTCATCGCGATTGCCCTTTGTGCCGTGCTCGCCATCGAACGCATGCCCGCCGACATCTTTCCACAGGTCGGCGACCCCGCGATCTACGTGGCGCAGCCGTACGGCGGCATGGATCCCGCCCAGATGGAAGGTTACTTGACTTACTACTACGAGTATCACTTCCTCTACATCACCGGCATCGATCACGTTGAGAGTAAGAGTATTCAGGGCGCCGCTCTCATGAAGTTAGTGTTCCACGAGGGCACTAACATGAGTCAGGCGATGTCCGAGACAGTCGGCTATGTCAACCGCGCCCGCGCTTTCATGCCTCCCGGAACGGTGCCGCCCTTCATCACGCGTTTCGATGCCGGAAGCGTCGCCGTGGGCATGCTCGTCTTCAGCAGCGCCACCCGCACGCAAGGCGAGATGCAGGATTTCGCGATCAACCGCGTGCGCCCGCTCTTTGCGACGCTCCCCGGCGTTTCCGCGCCGCCGCCCTTCGGCGGAAACCAGCGGACCATCGTCGTCATGCTCGATCCCGACAAGCTCCGCCAATACCGGATCTCGCCCGAAGAGGCCATTGCCGCCGTCGGCAAGGCCACTCTGGTGATGCCGTCCGGCAATATGTGGACCGGCAACGTCGAGCGCATCGCCCGGACCAACGCCGCTCTGGGCGGCAATCTTTCCGAGTTGCTCGCCACGCCCATACGCCCGGTCTCCGGCGCGACGGTATACCTGCGCGACATCGGCGCCATCGAGAACGGCACCGACTTGGTGACCGCCTACGCCCACGTCAACGGCAAGCGGACCGTCTACATTCCCGTCACCAAGCGCTCCGACGCCTCCACGCTCGCCGTCGTCAACGCCGTCAAAGCGGCCATCCCCGACTTCAAAAAAGTGGTGCCCGACGATGTCGATGTCAGCTTGCAATTCGATCAGTCGTCCTACGTCACCAACTCGATTCGTGGCCTCGTGATAGAGGGATTGCTCGGCGCGGCGCTCACCGGATTGATGGTGTTGATCTTCCTCCGCGACTGGCGCAGCGCGCTCATCGTCGTCGCCAATATTCCGTTTGCCCTGCTCGCCGCCGTGGTCTTCTTGTGGGCTGCGGGTCAGACGATTAACATTATGACGCTGGGCGGGCTGGCGCTGGCCGTGGGAGTCCTGGTTGACGAGGCCACCGTCGAGATCGAGAACATTCACACCCGGATGCTTCCCGGCGTCTCCCGCGCGCGGGCCGTGGTGGAGGCTTGTAGCCGCACCGCCATGGCCCGTCTGCTCTCCATGTTCTCGATCCTCGCCGTCTTCGTTCCGTCTTTCTTCATGATCGGCGTGGGCCGCCAACTGTTCGTTCCGCTCTCCCTCGCCGTCGCGTTCTCCATGATCGCTTCCTATCTTCTTTCGAGCACCCTGGTCCCCGTGTTCTCGACGTGGCTCATGCGCGAAGCCCATCGCGGCGAGGAGCGGCGCCTGCGCGCGTTCTATTCCCGCTATCTGAATGCGGTTCTGTGGCTTCGATGGCCGCTGGTTTTCGGTTACCTGGTTGTCTCCGCCGGCGTGCTCTACGTCCTCCTCCCGCGCATCGGAACGGAAGTTTTCCCCGACGCCAATGCTCCGCTCTTCCGCATCCGGCTGCGGGCGCCGGCGGGCACGCGCGTCGAGGAGACCGAGCGCATCGTCCTGCACGCGCTCGATGTCATTCGTCGCGAAGCCGGCGCTTCGAACGTCGAGATCACCAGCGACTTTGTCGGCGTGGTGCCCTCCAGCTACCCGGTGGATCTGATTCACTTGTTCACCAGCGGCCCGCAGGAAGCCGTCATCCAGGTGGCGCTCAAGCCCGATGCTCCGCGCGGCGAGCCGTTGCGCGAACGCTTGCGCGAAAGCCTGCGCCGCGAGCTGCCCGGGACGCAAATCTCGTTCGAGGCCGCCGACATAGTAAGCCAAGTGATGAGCTTTGGATCTCCCACGCCCATCGAAGTGGCAATCCAGGGCATCAGTCTGCAGGACGATTACGCCTACGCCCAGAAGGTGCGGGTCCGGATGGCGAAGTTGTCCTTCCTGCGCGATTTAGAGTTCGCTCAGGAGCAGAACTTTCCCACGCTCGATATCACCATCGACCGCGACCGCGCCGGCCAGTTCGGCTTGACCATGGCGGACGTGGTGCGGTCGGTGGTCCCCGCCACTTCTTCTTCGCGATTCACGGACCCGAACTACTGGCGTGATCCGGCTTCCGGCAACGCTTTCCAGATTCAAGTCGAGCTGCCTCAAAACCGCATCCAGAGTGTCGAACAGGTCGGCAATCTTCCGGTGATGAAGGGCGGGCAATCGGAGCCGCGGCTTACCGATATCGCCGGCCTCAAGCTCGGCACTATGCCCGGATTGATTGAACGCTACAACGGCCAGCATGTGGTAAGCCTCACGGCCAACATCCATGGGTTGACGCTAGGAGAAACAGCGCCAAAACTCAATCGGGCGCTGGCCAGCGCCGGCCCGCCGCGCAAAGGAGTCACGGTCAAACTGCGCGGCGAGATCCCGCCGCTCGAGCAGACCATCTCCGGGCTGCGAATTGGTCTGCTGCTGGCCGTCCTGGTGATCTTTCTTCTTCTGTCGGCCAACTTCCAGTCCATGCGCCTGGCGCTCGCCATCATTTTGACCATCCCCGCGGTCCTCTGTGGCGTGGTGGCGATGCTCCTCGCCACCGGCACCACGCTCAACGTTCAGTCTTTCATGGGAGCCATCATGGCCATCGGAATTGCGGTGGCCAACTCGATTCTGCTGGTCACTTTCGCCGAACGCGCGCGCCACGAAGGCCGGCCGGTTCTTGACGCCATCCGCGAAGGGGCCGGCGGCCGGTTGCGCGCCATCCTCATGACCGCGGCGGCTATGATTTTCGGCATGGCGCCCATGGCCATCGGGTTCGGCGAGGCTGGCGCGCAATCGGCGCCGCTCGCCCGCGCCGTCATCGGCGGCCTGATCGCCGCCACGTTTACCACTCTCACCATCCTGCCTTCGATCTACGCGGTTTTCGAGCGCAAGGCATCCGTGACTTCCCCATCGCTCAACCCGATGGACCCAGCGAGCCGATATTATGATGCGACCTGAGAATTCTCTTGTTCTGGTGTGTGTGACCATTGCTTTTGCGCAAACCGCCGAGCTCGCGCCCGTGGTTTCGAAGCCCGTCTCCCGAACCGTCGATCTTCCCGGCGAGCTCCTGCCGTTTTTGAGTGTCTCGCTCCACGCCAAGGTGCCCGGCTATGTCGAGCGCGTTCTGGTCGACCGCGGCAGCATGGTGAAACAGGGCGACCTCCTGGTCACGTTAAGCGCGCCCGAATTGAAAACTCAGATTGTCGAAACCGAATCCAAAGTGCAGGCCGCGGAATCCGACCGCCGCCAGGCCGAAGCGCAACTGGCCGCCGTCCAGAGCACCTACGAGCGTCTCAAGAAGGCCGCCGAAACGCCCGGAGCCGTGGCCGGCAACGAGCTGATTCTGGCGGAAAAGCAGGTCGACGCCACACAAGAGCTGGTGCGCTCCCGCCGTCAGGCCGCCACCGCCGCCCAGTCCGTGGTCGAGGCCCGCAAGGAACTGGAAGCTTATCTGACCATCACCGCGCCGTTCGATGGCGTGGTGACCGATCGCTTCGTGCACCCCGGCGCGCTGGCCGGCCCCGGCGCGGAGACTCCGCTGCTGGTCATCCAGCAGGTGTCGCATCTTCGCCTGGTGGTTCCGGTCCCCGAGGAGGATGTGGGGGGAGTGGCGGCGGGCGCCAGTGTGCCGTTCCGTGTCCCCGCCTACCCCGAACGGAAGTACACCGGCACGGTGGCGCGCATCGCTCACGCACTCGATCCCAAGACCCGCACCATGCCGGTCGAACTCGACGTCTTCAATCGCGACGGCTCGCTCGCTCCCGGTATGTATCCGTCGGTCGGTTGGCCTGTCCGCCGTGCCCGTCCCGCTCTTTTCGTGCCCCGGACCAGCGTGGTGACCACCACCGAACGCACCTTCGTCATCCGTAATTCAGACGGCCGCGCCGAGTGGGTCGACGTGAGGAAGGGAGCGGCCGATGGCGACCTCATCGAAGTGATCGGCAATTTGCGCCCTGGCGATATGGTGGTCCGCCGCGCCACCGATGAATTGCGCGAAGGCGCCGCGATGCCTCACTGAACCGCCACCGTGATGCCGTTCTGGCTGACGTTAAACAGGAACCACACCTGAATCGGCAGCGCGCCCGGCCCCACATTGGTTGGGATCTGCACGTTGAGCTGCATCACCCCCGCTGCCATGCCCGGAGCTTCCCCGGCGTACGTACTGAGAGCCGTACGCCCGTCGATCTGTACCACGGGCGCCAGTAGCGGCGCCGGCGTCACCTGCGGAGGCGGCAACGTTACGCTGGTAATCGTGCCGGTGACTCCGAGCGGGCTGGTCTGGCCTTCGCCTGTCATGAACATCTGGACGATACTGCCCTTGGCCGCCGGATTGCCCGGCCCGTTCAGACTGTTGTCCTGGTTCAGGATGGCCCCCAGCCCGCTGCCCGACGAGTTCTGTGCGAACAGGCCCGGAGCCGAGGCCGCCAGGCTCAACCGGTACGCGTTGGAAGTCTCGCCCGAATACTCGATCCACACCGAGGGGCTGGGAATGAGCGCCATCTCATACGGCACCACCGCCGACACCTGTGTGCTGCTGGCGTAGATCATCGGAGCCGGGGTGCCATTGAACAGCACCTCGACGCCGCCGATAGTCGTCGCCAGCTTGCCGGTGGCCGGGTCCCTGGTGGCGTATGCGGCGGCGGACGGTCCAATACCCGTGCCAAAGATGGTAACCATCTCGCCTGGCGAGACCGGTCCGCCGATGAAGCTGGCGGCGTTCACCACGCTCTTGATTGGGGGTAGCGGCGCCGCCGCCGCGGCTGGCTGAATGACGGTGACCGGGACGCCGCCAATCAAAACGGTCCCGCTCAGGGTCGCGCCGGAGTTGTTGGGAAAGACCGCCAGAGCAACCGAGGCGGAACCGGGGCCGGAGGATGTGGCGGAAGCCGTGATCCAACCTGGCAAGCCGGAGATGGCCCAGGGGCAGGAGGGGGCAGCTTGGATGCCGACGGTCAGACTACCGCCCGAGGCCGGGGCCGGCAACGTGGTGGGCGAGACAGAGTAGGTGCAAGTAGAGCCAACTGGCGTCAAAACACGGACGCGATAGTTGTTCTTGTCGGCAACGTAAAGGTTGCCTGCGGAGTCCACGGCCACCCCGGTAGCATTGGCCAACTGGGCGCTGGTGGCCGGGCCGTTGTCGCCGCCGAAGCCTGCCGTCCCGTTTCCTGCCACGGTGGTGATCACCCCGTTCGCGACCTTGCGCACCCGGGCGCCGTCCGCGATGTACAGGTTTCCGGCAGAATCCACGGCCACGCCGTAGGCGCCGATTTGGGCGCTGGTGGCCGGGCCGTTGTCGCCTAAAGACGAACCGCCCCCCGCCACCGTGGTGATCACCCCATTGGAGACCTTGCGGATGCGGCCGTTGCCGGTGTCGGCAATGTAGAGGCTGCCAGCCGAGTCCACAGCGACGCCGTTGGGAGCACTCAACTCTGCGCTGGTGGCCGGGCCGTTGTCGCCCGCGAAGCCTGGCGTCCCGGTTCCCACGACGGTGGTGATCACCCCGTTCGCGACCTTGCGGATGCGATCGTTGGAAGAGTCGGCGATATAGAGGTTGCCGGCTGCGTCCACGGCGACGCCCGCGGGATTGCTCAACTGGGCGCTGGTGGCTGGACCGTTGTCGCCGCTGAAGCCGCCGTAGATGGACGCTCTGCTGCCCGCCACGGTAGTGATCACCCCGCCCCAGACCTTGCGGACGATCTGGTTGCCAGTGTCGGCGATGTACAGGTTGCCGGCGGAGTCCACGGCGACGCCCGAGGGTGAGTACAAGTGGACGCTGGCGGCCGGGACGTTGTCGCCTAAATAGGACGAGCCGCCCCCTGCCACAGTGGTGATCACCCCGCCCGAGACCTTGCGCACGAGGAAGTTGGAAGTATCGGCGATGTAAACGTTGCCGGCGGAGTCCACGGCGACGCCTGCGGGGCCGTACAACTGGCCGCTGGTGGCCGGACCGTTGTCGCCGCCCAAGCCTGGCGTCCCGTTTCCCGCCACAGTGCTGATTACTCCGCCCGAGACCATGCGGATGCGCTCGTTGAAACTATCGGCGATGTAGAGGTTGCCGGCAGAGTCCACGGCGACGCCGCAGGAACATTGCAACTGGCCGCTGGTGGCTGGGCCGTCGTCGCCCAGGGTCCCGCCGCCCCCCGCCACGGTGGTGATGAATCCGCCAGAGACTTTGCGGATGCTGTTGCTGTTGGCGGCGATGTAGAGGTTGCCGGCGGAGTCCACAGCGACGCTGTTGGGCTGGCCTGAACCGGCGCTGGTGGCCGGGCCGTTGTCGCCGCTGTTGACTGGCGTTCCGTTACCCGCCACGGTCGTAATCACCCCGCCCGAGACCTTGCGGATGCGATTGTTAAAGGTGTCGGCGATGTACAGGTTGCCGGCGGAGTCCACGGCGACGGCTTCGGGTTGGTTCAATTGGGCGCTGGTAGCCGGGCCGTTGTCGCCCAAAGACGAGCCGCCCCCCGCCACAGTCGTGATCACACCGTTCGAGACCTTGCGGATGCGTTGGTAAACAATACTCTCGCAGACGTACAAGTCGCCGGCAGAGTCCACGGCGATGCCTGAGGGATCGTTCAGTTGGGCGCTGGTGGCCGGGCCGTTGTCGCCGCTGAAGCCGTATGTCCCGTTTCCCGCCAGAGTGGTGATCACCCCGTTCGAAACCTTGCGAATGCGTTGGTTCTGAGTGTCGGCTATGTAAAGGTTGCCGGCGGAGTCCACGGCGACCCCGGCGGGAGAGTTCAATTGGGCGCTGCTGGCCGGGCCGTTGTCGCCGCTGAAGCCGGGCGTCCCGTTTCCCGCCGCCAGGGTCAACATGCCCGTTGTGGCGTCCAGTCGTAGGACCGTGTTTCCATACGGGAAAAACACGTTGCCCGCCGGATCAGCCGCAATGTATTGAGTTCCTTTATTCAGGCCCGAGCCGTAGCCCAGGCTGGCGGACGTTCCTGGAACGTTGACAGGCATTCCGGTTCCAGCCAACGTCGATATGGTGTAGGTCTGACCCCATGCGGAACAGGTTAAGACTGTGGTGAGAAGAAGAATGGAACGCGTGCGCATTTTCGAAAAACCTCGTGGTGCGGACGCGGGCCTGCTAGTAGCTTAGCACTGCCATCGGAAGCGCGGGTGTACAATCGAAGGCGATTACCGAAACGGAAAGGCGCACTTCTATATGAAACGTGTTCAAGCCAGAGATTTGAGCCGGCGCGCGATGCTCTGCCAAGCTGCCATCGCCAGTGGATTGGGCGGCATCTTCACCATGTCCGCCTCGGGCCAGCAAGGCACTCCCGGCCGGGTACCCACGGGCGGCCAGAACCCCGGAAACGCCGGAGGCGGACGCGGCGCGCCCGTCCACTATGGCCCAATCAATAAGTTCTCCTCACCCAGCGACCTGAAGATCACGGACATACGGGCGCTCAGGATTGCCGCCAATTTCGATTACCCGGTCATCAAGATCTTCACCAACCAGGATGTCTACGGCCTGGGCGAAGTGCGCGATGCCGGCAACGAGAACCTGGCGCTCTCCATGCGACCCCTGCTGGTGGGAAAAAGCCCCCTGGACATAACGGCCATTCTCCAGAGCGTTCGCCCGTTCGCAGGTCCAGGACGCCAGGGCGGCGGTTTCAGCGCCATCGATATCGCCCTGCACGATATTGTGGGCAAGGTCTACGGCGTCCCGGTCTGGCGCTTGCTCGGCGATAAGAAACGCGATCGCGCGCGCATGTATTGCGACACCACCGGAACCTCCGACCCCAAGAAGTACGGGGATCGAATGGTGGAGCGCATGAAGAAAGGGTTCACGTTTTTCAAGATGGATGTCACCACCAACTTCGTGGGTGTCAAGCCGGGGTATCTGGATACCGAAGGTGTCCCGACCGACAAAGGGCTCGAGTACGGAGCCGAGTTGATCACGGCCGTGCGCGATGCCATCGGCTGGGATAAGCCCCTGGCGGTGGACGCCGCCAGTCTCCGCTGCGGAACGGTCCCCGACGGCATTCGCGCCGCCCAAACGTTCGAGAAATGCCGCCTCGCATGGCTGGAAGATCTGTTCTACACCGGCGGTTTCTGGCGCTGGAAGGAGTTCAAGGAAATCAAGGCTCATACCCGCACGCCGCTGCTCACGGGCGAGGACGGTTTCGGCCTGGAGGAGGGGTTCCAGCAGTTGATCGACAATCGCGCCGTCGATATCATCCATCTGGATCACGGCACCTCCGGCGGTTGCCGCGAGACCAAGCGGATTGCCGATTACGCCTACGACCGCGAGCGCATCCCCACGGCCATTCACATGGCGGGGTCGCCGCTGGCCACCATCGCCGCCGTTCATACCGCCGCCACCCTGGATTCCTACATTGCCATGGAATGCCATGCCGTGGATTTCCTCTCCTGGTGGCAGCAACTGATCACCGGCGTACCGCAGCCGCTCATCGACAAAGGCTACATCACGGTTCCCGATGCCCCCGGCCTGGGCGTGGAGCTGAACGAACCGGTAGTAAGAGAGCACCTGCGCAAGCCCGGCTACTTCGACCCGGCCACGAAGTGGGACGACAGCATCACCGGTCGAGGCTTAGGCGGTCCATGGCCGCACTTCAACGTGGACGGCGTCTGGGTAAACGAGCGGACCGAGGACTACTGATCGGACCGGCTCAATGCCTCCAGTGGGTGACTCTTCCGTCCGCGTACGTGATGTCCCCAGGCTGCGCTCCCGCCGGGCAACTGCCTACATACTTCGAGTCCATGATCATGGTGGTCTCGCTCACGCCGCCCATCGCCGGAGTATAAGTGGAATGGGACTCGGCGTGGGCCGCCGTATCGCCCTGAAAAATGGTCGTGCCTTTGCTGTCGATAACAGTACCTGCGACCACGCAATGTAATTCGACGGAGTGCTTGCCGCCTTGGAAACTTTCGCTGACCGTGGTGCAGCCCTTCATGTCGGCAACAAGAGCGCCGCGGCCGCAAAAACCAGTATCTTCTTCATCGTCCCCTCCATGTGCGTACTGTCTCAGTGTATCGTGCCCAGCGCCAGAAATGCGGCGCGCAAGCGGGCGTGGCGCTGCATCAATCGAAGGTATCGCGTTTCACTGGCGCTCTCTTTGGCCCGGAGTATCTTCGCCGCGGCGGCTTTCTCTTGCGGCGTCCAACGCGCCAGGTCCGGGATCAGGCTCAGAACCATAGCCAGGCCGCTGGATGAGTCGCCGGCGGCGCGCGCGCTCTCGACGGCCAAGCCCAGGTTGCGCACGCGGAAGTTGTCCCAGACGCCCTTCTCGGACGACGGGGCTTCGAAAAGCATGTAGCCTTCGGCCAGCTTCTCCAGGGTCCGCCTGGAGCTCCGATAGCCCGGCGTTTGGCTCATGCGGCGTTCTTCACGGTCCGTCAGCTCCGCCACTTTCGGATCGACCGGACGGAACCCTAGCTTGCGGTAAAACCAGAATGCCCCGGAGTCCACGGCTTCTGGATTCTCAAGTCCCATCTGGTAGGGATCTACCGAGAAGCAGGTCACGCCCAGAACCTGGTGGAACAGGCCCAGCAGCCGCGCATACAGCCACGCGGATTCGCCTTCGCGAAAGGTGTAGTAGAGGTTGAAGCCGACTTCGGCGCGCTCGAACAGCGAAAGCAGCTCCACGTAGCCCGCCGGCACGCCGTTCTTGAAGAACATGCCGCCATGGTAAGCGCGCAGCGGCAGGCGCCATGCGGGCGGCACGCCGAAGAAAAAGATCTCGACGCCGCGGCCCGCGTCGGCATGATAAACCCCGTCCTCGTCGGGGTGACTGAAGCCGTAAAGCTCGCGGTAGCGCATGGCGGAAGTGTCGAGAATCAGATTCAGGATCTTGCGCGCCTCCGGCCGGGAGAGACGCCGCACGGGAACGGGCGGTCCATCGAGCTCCCGCGCCAGCGAAACGTCGCTGCGCCGCAGCAGCGGTTCCTGGTGGCAGTACAGCTTCCGTCCGGCGAGGCGCAGGCGCGATCGCGACGTGCGCGCGTCGCCCACGTGCCAGGTGAGCGGCAGATCGAGCGTGTCGAACAGTTCCGGCGACCCGGCCAGGCGCTCCAACAGCCACGCCAGGTCGGACTCCCCCCGCGGCCGCGCCGCCGAAATCCACTGGCGATAGGGGACGTGCGCTTCCACCGGCCAATCCTCTCCCAGCAGCGGCAGGAAGCGGCGGAGTACCGGGCCGAGCCGATCGATGCCATCGTAACGGTCCCAGGCGATTTCAATGTCGCGCGGATGGCGGGCCGCGAGGCGCCGCGCCACTTCACAACTGAACACCGCCGTGAGCGACGTGCCCGCGATGCCCGATATCTCCGGCTCCTCCAAGGCGGCAAGGTCCGCGACGCGGCCCGCGAATGAGAAGAGAATCGCGTCCGCCAATCGCGCCACCTCCGGATTGCGTGGATAAGCGCGTAAGAAAAGCGCCGTCTCATGCAGGCGGATCAGGCTGGCGGCGTCACGGAACTGGCGCCCGGCTGCCGCGGCCAGCAACCGTTCCAATTGGCCGTCGCCGGGCGGGCCGAAGCGGCTCTTCCATTTCTCCAGTTGGTCCAGCAACATGTCTTACCTCATCAGTTCGGCTGCGATAGCTGCCTGACCCAAAGCGATGCCGCCGTCGTTGGGGGGCACCTTCGCGTGCAGAAACACCTCGAAGCCCGCGCCGCGCAGGCCGGCCACGGCGAGCCCCAGCAACCGCATGTTTTGAAACGTGCCGCCGCTCAGGCAAACCCTTGCCAGCTTGGTCTCGCCGCGGATGCGCCGGCAGGTTTCGACGATAGCCTCGGCCAGGGTGTTGTGGAATTTGGCCGAGATTGCGGGCCGCGGCGCGCCTTCCTCGGCCTCGCGCGCGATGCGCTCGATCATGGGGCG
>Ga0181527_1001911_pt1 | contig 20455 bp, 15 predicted proteins | sample PEATcosm2014_Bin_30_FD_119762 | JGI IMG/M metagenome (GOLD analysis project Ga0181527, IMG submission 119762) | Peatland microbial communities from MTU Mesocosm Facility, Houghton, MI, USA - PEATcosm2014_Bin06_60_metaG | ecosystem: Environmental > Terrestrial > Soil > Wetlands > Peat | place...
CTTTTTCGGCGGGCAATACGGCCAACTGCCCGACGCCCGCCTACGCCGACGGCTTTGTCTTTTGGTCCAACGGCTACGGCCGGGGCGGCATCTGCCTGAAACTCAAGATCGAGGACGACCAGGTCAAGGCCGACGTGGCCTGGACCACGCAGCAAATGGAGTGCCACCACGGCGGCTACGTCATCCACGAAGGGTACATCTACGGCAACCACGGCGACGGCTGGGCCTGCCTCGACTTGAAGACGGGCAAGAGAATGTGGAACGATCGCGGCGTGGGCAAGGGTTCCCTGTGCTTCGCCGACGGCATGTTGTACCTGTTCAGCGAGAACGACGGCCAGGCGGCGTTGGCCACCTGCTCGCCCGCGGGCCTGCAACTGACCGGCAAGGTCAAGGTCAAGGGCGCCGGCCCGAGCTGGGCCCATCCGGTGGTCGCCGGCGGGCGGCTCTATCTCCGCTACGATAGCAACCTTTACTGCTTCGACGTAAAAGAGGGCGGGTAAGCGTTCCTTTTGGAGGACAGAACGATGCGAGCTTTGCAAGTAACTGTGCTTTGCGGCATTTCGGCTTGGGCCCTGCCGGCCCCCTGCGCGACGCTGGAGGTCGGCCCCGGTAAACCGTTCGCCATGCCCTCGGCCGCCATCCAGGCGGCCAAGGACGGCGATACGATCCTGATCGACACGGCGGGCAAGTATAGCGGCGACGTGTGCATCGTGCGGCCTAACAACCTGACCATTCGCGGCGTCGGCCCGGGGCGGGCCAAGCTGGCCGCCGCGGGCCGCGACGCCGGCGGCAAGGGCATCTGGGTCACCGCCGGCAACGACATCACCGCCGAGAACATCGAATTCTCCGGGGCCCGCGTCCGCGACCGCAACGGCGCCGGCATCCGCGCCGAAGGCAAGAACCTCACGCTCCGCAATTGCCGCTTCTACGACTGCGAGGACGGCATCCTGGGAGGCGCCGGCGAAATACTCATCGAGCGCTGCTCCTTCGAACACTGCAGCCTCGTCGCCACCCCCGCCGCCACCCATTCGCTCTACATCGGCGAGCGCTGCACCAAGCTCACCTTCCGCGACAACTACTCGACCTTTGCGCACGAAGCCCACCTGCTGAAGACCCGCGCCAGGGAGAACTGGATCCTCTACAACCGCCTGACCGACGAGCAGGGCACCGGCAGCGCGGTGGCCGACTTCCCCAACGGCGGGCTGGTGGTGATGGTCGGCAATATCCTGCACAAGGGCGCCAACGCCCAGAACACGCGGGTGATCGCCTACGGCTTCGAAGGCATCAAGCACCCGCGCAACGCCCTGTACGTGGTGAACAACACCATGGTTTACGAGAACCGCCGCCCGACGGCGTTCTTCGTGCACGTGCAGCACGCCCCAGAGGGGTTCCTGCCGGTGCTCGGCAATAACCTCTGCATTGGAAAAATCCCGCTGACCAATGCTGCCAAGTTCGACGACCTCGGCGGCAACCTGCTTTTCAAGACGGCGGCCGAGGCGGGCGTGGTCGACGCCGCGCACTACGACTACCACCTCAAGGCCGGCTCGCCCTGCATCGGCAAAGGCGTGGCCGTGGACAAGGTCAAGGTGGACGGCTTCGACCTCACGCCCAAGTTCCAGTACGTCCACCCCTGCGAGCTGGAGCCCCGGGGGCAGGCCGGCGGCCTCGACGCGGGCGCTTTTGCATACTTGCAGCCTGCGAGCCACTGATGCCTGGCGGTTACGAGATCGTCGATTTCGCTGAGTTGTCGCCCGTGGCTTGCCCTTGCGGCCAGGCGCGGCGGGCCTTCCTGGAAGTGCCCGACTTCCCCGCCACCATCCACCGCACGGAAATCACCGCCGCCGCCGAGACGCACTACCACAACCGGCTGACCGAAGTCTATTACATCCTGCAGTGCGACGCCGGCGCCGCGCTGACGCTGGACGGCAAGACGGTCCCGGTCAAGCCGGGAATGTGTATCCTGATTCGTCCCGGGGTGCGTCACCGGGCCGTCGGGCGGATGACGGTGCTGATCGTGGTCTTTCCCAAGTTCGATCCCGATGACGAGGTGATTGTCTAACAGTCGGCACACGCGCCCGCCTCAGTCCGCCGCTCTTGCTCGCGTGGAGAATCATGTTGCGTTGCGCAGGTACAAGACCGCGTCGCCGCGGAAAGGGGCCTTCAAGGCGCGTTTGGCCCCGCCGGAGATCGTCCCGCCGCGTGTAACGGTCCCGTCCGCTCCGTTCAGCCACTCGACCGCCAGCTTGCCGGCCGCCGCGGACAGGTCCAGGCTCACTTCGCCGCCGCCGGGCAGGTAGATCAAGTATTCTTGCCCCGGAGCGGCCAGGCAGAATCCGCTGGAAGCCAAGTCGCCGCGCGGCTGCGCGTGGGCCAGATCCATGCGCGTCGCGTAGCGGCGGGTTTGGCCCATCGCCGCGCGGAGCGTGTCCCAGTAGGGATCAGGCCGGCCGCCGGCGGGCCGGTTGCGGCCCGGATCGTGGCTCGCATCGAGGTAGGGGTCCATGAACAGGCATTGGTTGCCGCGGGTGAAGTTCTCCCACACCCAGGCCCGCTGGGCGGCCAAGCCGTCGGCCTTCAGGCCGGTCCAGAAATACGAGTGGTCGGTGTCGTTGACGACCACCTTGCGGCCGTCGCTCTCGGGCAGCTTCGCCACGGGCGAGATCCAGGCGGCCGGACTGCGGCGGAGCTCGGCATCGCTGCCCCCCGGCCATTGGACCGTCATCCCGACCGGATGCTGCCTGGGCTGGGCGGCCTCATACCTCTGGATGAAAGTGATGAAGTGGGTCTGCCAGGTGGTATCCGCCGGGCTGAAAGTGTCTTCGTTGCTGATCTCGTAAAGCACGTTGTCCAAGTCGTTGACGGTATCGATGACTTTGCGGACATAGGCTTCCTGCCGCTCCGTGATCTGGCGGTCGGCAAGCGTGTGTGCTCGGCGGCCGCCGCCACCGTCCAGCCCGTTGACGTTGTTCTTGGGGTTGAAGGGGTGTCCCTGCCAGGGATCGCCGCCCATGTTGCCCTTGCCTTCGACGCTGAAGCCGTTGAAGAGCATGACCGAGGCGTAGATCCCGGCGTCGCGGGCGGCCGCCACGCGCTGGCGGAGGCGCGCGAAGTACGCCTGGTTGAAGCGTGTCACATCGAAGCGGGGCTTGCCGTCCAGGGCGGTGCCGGGCCCCGGGCGCTGGTAGGGCATCGGATCGTAGCGGATGTCGCCCTGTTGCGCGGCGGGGTTCCAGCAACTCTCCCAGACCCATAGCCGGAAGCAGTTGTGATTGTGCCGCTGCAAGAAGGCCAGGTACGCCCCGAAGTCCATGGGCGGCGGCGAAGGCAACGTCGCGAACCTATAGTCCTGAAAATTGCCCCAGGTGTGCGAGCCGGTCAAAAAGATCACCCGGTTGCTCCCATCCGTGAAGTAGCGGGGATTGGCCGGGCAGACCCGCAACGGGCCGCGGGCTGCCGCGGGTTGGGCGAGGGCAGCCGCGGGTTGGGCCAGCGTTGCCGGCCCCGCTGCAGCTTGCCCCGCGGGCAGTGGCGGCCCGCTGGGGATCGATTCCCTCCGTACGTCGGCGGCGGGGCCGGCGGTTGCGAGATGCAGACATAGCAAGGCCAACACCGTCCGGGACGCGACTGTCATGCCGGGCCTCCATTTCGGGCAAATGCGCAAGATACGGCGACGGTGGTAAGCTGTGCCGGCCATGCGGGTTTTGCACAACCTCCGGATTGCACCGGGTCGATCAAGGGTAAGGAATGCAACGGTGGCATCGATTCTCGGGGTTTTGCCGCGTCGGGTCGCTTTCCAGGAGTCTAAAAATGAAACCGGCCGTCATAATTGGTGGAACCTTGGCGATGCTGGCCGGCCTCGTGGCCGGACGGCTTGCCGCTCAGGACTACGCAGGGGCTACGCCTACCCCATCCGTGGGGGCTGGACAACTCGTCAGCACACCTGCCCCTGGTTCCGCCTCCATGATATCCTCCCTGGGCCCGTCCGGCACCAGCCCGGTTGCCTCCCCCTATCCCGCGCCGCTGGGGCTGCCCGGCTTCACCTATGGTGGCCAGGCCGCGGCGATGCTGGCGTTAGGTTCGGGTTATGGAGCGGGCGGCATGTACCCGCCGGGTGCTTATGCACCGTCCGGCGGACCCGGCGACCCGGCGGGAACCCAGCCCGGTTATGCCACCGCCGGCGGCGATGACAGTGCAGGATCGGCCGAGTGTGCCACGCGGCTGACGGTGATGAGCGGGGCCGTCTTCTTGCACCGCTCGCTGGCCCCACACGAACCTCTGGTCCAGGAGTTCTCGATCCCCCCTACGCCGCTATTGGATGCGCACGACTTGGGGCTGCAGTGGGCGGCCGGGACGCGGATCGAGGCCCTCTTGAGTCTCGACGAGCGGTGGGCTGCCGAGCTGGTCTATCTCGGCATCTCGGATTGGGGTGCCACGCAGAGCTTCACCGGCAGCCCTGACCTCCCGCTCTACGTGCCGGGGCTGAGCCAAGCGTTCATCTTCCAGGACGCCACGGCCCGCTACCTCTCCGACCTCTACAGCGGCGAGCTGAATCTGCGCGACAAATTCAGCCGGCACATCACTTTGCTGGCCGGTTTCCGCTACTTGAGCCTGCGGGACAAGATCGTTCTGTCCGGCGAGTCGACGGTGTTCCCCAACCAAGGAACCGCCATGATGGCCGCCCAGACCATGAACAATCTCTACGGCTTCCAGATCGGCGCCGACGTCACCGTCCCGCAATTCATCGACCGGCTCTCGATCAACGGCATCGTCAAGGCCGGCATCTACGGCAACGACGTGGACCTGACGCAGACGATGACGGGCACGGGCGTGTTCAGCGACTCGTTTTTCAGCGCCAGCCGCGGCCAGGCCTCGTTCGTGGGTGAAGTGGCCTTGCGGCCGAGCTACAGCTTGAACGGGCATTTCAGCGTCTTTGGCGGATACGACGCCTTGTGGCTGGAAGCCGTAGCCTTGGCGCCGCCGCACCTCCCCCCCACCAGTGCAATCCATGCCAGCCGGACCGCCTTCTATAACGGGGCCACCATCGGTCTGGAAACCAAGTGGTAGTGGCCTGGGTGGGGGATTTAGGGATTTGGGGACCCATTCCTGAATCCCTAAATCCCCAAACCCCAAATCCCGAAATCCCACTCTTGGATCTCCGGCCTTCTTGCGTCGCACCGCCCCCCCACGTGGTGCGGTCAGGATACCACCCGGCATGATTGACAAGCCGCCCCACGGCGTAGTACGCTGAAGGGATATTGTCGGCAATCCTGTCGGCGGCGGACACAGGGGCATTGGCCAAGGGAGGCGCACATGTCGTCGCGCAAAGGGTTCACGGGGCGTTGGATCAGGCGAGCCGGTGGTTCTCGGTCGGCGGGACGCCCGCGGGCGGCCGGCCGCGGACGGGATTACCTTCGCCCGTTGCGGTTGGAATCTCTCGAAGGGCGGATGCTGCTGACCACCACGTCCGTTGCACACGCGCTGGCTGCGGCCGTTGCGGCACCGGCGCCTGCGGTGGACATATCTTCGGAACTGCTGCAGCTTGCCCAGCAGTACCAGGCTTACCAGAAATCTGCGCCGTTGCACAGCGCGGCCGCCGGCTTGGCCGGCGCGAGCAAGGCCGCGGCGAAGTTCACGCCGAAAAACCTGGACGTGCACCTCGTGGGCCAGACCGTGGTGGTGGACGCGGTGGCCTCGGGCACCACAGCCAAACTCAAGGCCGATCTGGTCCGCCTGGGCGCGAAGATCATCGGTACGACGGGGCGGATGGTCTCGGCTTACGTGCCGTTGACCGCCATCAATTCCCTGAAGTCGCTGGCCAGCCTCCGCGAGGCAGACGCGGTCACGGTCACGGTGAAGGCGGGGAGCGTGATGACGCAGGGCGACGCGGCGATGTATACCAACGAGGTCCGCCAGGACCTGAGCCTCAACGGCACGGCGCTGGACGGGGCCGGCGTGAAGATCGGCGTGATTTCCGACAGCTTCGATTCGGACAATGGAACGTCGACCACGGCGACCCAGGACGTGGAAAGCGGGGACCTGCCCGGCCCCGGCAATCCCGAGGGCTATGACACGCCCGTCACGGTTCTGTTTGACGAGAGCGGCACGGACGAAGGCCGGGCGATGCTGCAGATCATCCATGACGTCGCTCCCGGGGCCACACTATACTTCTGCGCGTGCGGCCCGAGCGACACGACCATGGCCAGCGCCATCCAGCAGTTGCAGCAGGCCGGCTGCAACATCGTTTGCGACGACGTCGGCTACAGCGACGAGTTGTTTTTTCAGGACGGCATAATCTCGCAGGCGGTTACCGCCGCGGTCAATGCCGGCGTGCACTATTTCTCGGCGGCGGGAAACGACGGCGATGCGTCCTATCAAAGCAACTTCAATGCGGGCGCCAAGGTCACCGCGATGTCCGGCAACGGGCAGGACGGCATCGGCACGGTCAACATCGCGGCCGGCACGCTGCAGAACTTCAATCCCGGCGGTGCCGCGGACGATTACCAGAAGCTCACGGTTCCCGTCGACGACGGCACGCCCATTTTATTGCAGTGGGACCAGCCGGCCTACTCCGCCTCCACCAATGCCGGCGGCACCGCCTCGTGCCTGAACGAGGTGGACGAGTACCTGCTGTCGAAACCCGTCCTGTCGCCCGCCAACGTGGTCGCGTACAGCAATTACTCCACGGTCGGCGGGGACCCGATCCAGGAACTGGACTTCTCCAACGACGGCTCCTTCGGGGCGCAGACGACGTTTTACCTGGCGATCGAGTCCGTTTCCGGCATCGGCCCTGCTCCCGGGCTGCTGCAGTACATTCTGGACAACGACGGCGACGCGACCATTACGATCGGCGACTACGCCACCAACAGCGGCACCTCCTACGGTCACCCGATGGCGGTGGGGGCGGCGGGCGTGGGCGCCGCCTGGTACCAAGAGACTCCGGCCTACGGTGTCAGCCCGCCGAGGTTGGCGCCGGGGGACCCTTGGGACGCGGCATCGTACTTCTTCTCTTCCGAGGGCGGCATTCCGACCCTGTTCAGCGCGTCGGGCATCCGCTACGGCCAGGAGATCGTGCAGCAGGCGCCGCTGATTGTGGGCCCGGACGGGGTGAGCACGTCGATGCAGGCGACCGCGACTGGATACGGCTTCGATCCCTTCTTCGGCACGTCGGCCGCGACGCCGCACGTGGCCGCGCTGGACGCGCTGATGATCGAGGCGGCCGACCTGTCGGGCCAGACCCTGACCTCGACGGCCGCCTACACCGACCTGGAGAACACCGCCATCGCCATGGGCACGCCGCAGAATTGGAACACGCCCGTGCAACCGGGCCCGAGCACCAGCAATTACTACGCCGGCTACGGCCTGGTCGACGGCCCGGCCGCCGTGGCAACGGTCGGCGGCCCCTACACCGTGACGCTGGCCGGCACCAGCGGCAACGACCAAATGAGCCTCAGCCAGGACGGAAACGGCAACCTGGTCTTCACGCTGAACGGCACGCAGCAGTTCGTCTTCCCCCTGAAGGACATCTCGAACATCGTCGTCGAGGGCGACGGCGGCAGCGACACGCTGACCGTCAACTACAGCAACGGCAACCCCATCCCCGCCAGCGGCCTCACCTTCGACGCCAGCGCCGACACGGGGGCCACGCTGGACGTCTCCGGCGGCCAGTTTGCCAGCATCAACGACACGCTCACCGGCCCCACGGCTGGCAGCATCGCCCTTACGCTGACCGGCGCGCCGTCTTCCGCGACGATCCAGTGCATGGGGGTCACGTCCGTGGACCTCGCCGTGACCAGCGTCAACGACCTGACGTTCAGCCTGCCGACGACAGGGTCCAATTCCAGTGCCGTGCTGGGCGACGATTCCGGCCACAAGGCCGGCGTCTCGGAAATCCACGGAATGACCTTCCAAGATACGCTCTTCGCCAATCCCACCAACAGCCTGACGGTGAACCTCGGGCCCGACGGCGACGTCTTGACCTTGCAGCCCATGGATGCCGCGTTCAACCCGGCCGGGGGCAACGGCGTGGCCGCACCCTTGATGATCAACGGCGGGACGGGCGGCAGCACGCTGGACATCAGCGACACGTCCACCGTCGCCCGCACGCTCAACTTCGCCTATCCCACCCCGCTGTCCGGCGGGCTGAGCGTGACCGGCTTCGGCGGCGTCACCATCGCCCTGACGCAGATGGGGCAGGTCGACTATGCGAGCGGGGCCAACGACAACGCCCAGGCCACGGTCGTCGGCTCGAACAACCCCGACCAGTTCACCGTCACCCCCAGCGGGCTCAACAGCGCGACGGTGGAGCTCGACGGCGGCTCGCCGGGACCGAACCTCACGTTTTCCGGCCTGGCCCCCAGCGGCGGCCTGACCCTGGACGGCGCCGGGCCGAGCACGGCCCCGGGCGATACCCTCTTCTATTCCACCACCGGCACGGCGGTTGTTACCCCCTCGCTCACCACCCCGGGCAGCGGCACGATCACGCAATCCGGGATGATCGAGGTCGCCTACCTGAACTTCGAGACTGGACCTATTGTGGGGAGCCCGCCGACCGCCGATGCCAACGGCCCGTACACCATCTCCGAGGGACAAAGCCTGGCGCTGGACGCGAGCGGCTCGATCGCAAACAACGCAGGCGCCACGCTCGTCTACACCTGGTACCTGGACGGCAGCTTGCTGGTCGATGCGGGGTCGTCCGCCCAGACCACCGTCCCCTGGTCGACCATTCTTGCCCTGGGCCCCGCGGACGCCAGCCCCCTGACGACCCACACGATCGGGCTGCAGGTGACGGATTCCATCGGCATGGTAAGCACGGCCACCGCCAGCTTGACCATCCAGCACGTCGCGCCGACGGTGTCGATCAGCGGGTCGGCCACCGCCTACGCGACCGTGCCCTATCCCCTCGCGCTCAGCGCCCAGGAGATCGGCGTGGAGACGATCACCGGCTGGCAGATCAACTGGGGCGACAACACCCCCATGGACAACATCACGGGCGATCCCTCTTCGGCCACGCACACCTACGCCACGGCCAACCAGGCCTGCACCATCACCGCCACGGCCTTCGACCAGAGCAGCGGCTACCCGTCCAATAGCGTGTCGGTCAACGTCGGCACGGCGATCATCGGGCTGGCGCCCATCACTTTGGCGCCGGCCAACGTGGTGCCCTTCCAGACGGTCAGCGCCAGCAGCATCTACTATAATCCCGGCACGTCGGGCACCCTGAACGGCACCTGGAACTGGGGCGACACCAACAAACTGTTCCCGGCCACGATCGTGCAAGCCCCGGGAGCCGTCAGCGGCATTAACGGCAGCTACACCTATACGAACCCGGGCACGTACACCATCACCCTGGCGGTGCAGGCCAACGGCGGCCCGCCGGTGACGGCCACGCAGCAGGTTGTCGTGACCGCGGCGGCGCTCGAGCCCGATCCCGCCAATCCCGGGGGGACGATACTGGCAGTCGGCGGGACGACCGGCAACGACATCATCCTCTTCGGCCAGATCGGTCCTGCCGGCACCGTCGCGGTGGCGCTGAACAATCGCATCCTGGGCTCGTTCAGCACCAACGGGATCGACGAGATCATGGTTTTCGGCGGCGGGGGTACCGACTACGTGAACGCCAGCGGGACCGGGCTAAATGTCATGTACGTGGGCGGCTCCGGCAACGACACCATGAAGGGCGGCGCCGGGCGGACCGTGATGATCGGCGGCACAGGCAGCTCGAAGCTCACCGCCGGCAGCGGCAGCACGCTGATGATCGCCGGGTCCACCGCCTTCGACAACAACACCCGGGCCCTGGCCGCCATCATGGCCGAATGGGACTCCAGCGACTCCTACGCGCAGCGCGTGGCGTACCTGACCGGCACGCCCGGCGGACACAACGGCACGTACTACCTGCAGCCTGGAGCGACCGTCCACGGCAGCAATTCCGCCAGCACGCTGACCGGCGGCAGCGGCAGGGACCTGTTCTTTGCCGACTATCCGGCCAGCTCCTCCAGCAAGTCGGTCAAGAAGGACACGTTGCTCGGGCTGACGCAAGGCGAGATCATCGCCGACCTGAGCGTCTCGCTGGAGTAGGACTCGCCGGGACGCCGGGACCGCTTGGCGGGCGGGCTTTGCCCGCCGTGCCCGCGGTGGGGCTCGCTCCGCCCGACCCACCCTGCGACTGGTTGACACGGCTCGCCGGAAGCGGTAGGATAGCGATTGGATAAGGGCTGTCCGCGGGTTCTTGCGCCGCCTGGCGGGGCGGCAAAGGAGAAGGCCGTGATGCGGCGATACCTTTGCAACATGGGCCGGGGGTTCACCCTCGTGGAACTCCTGGTGGTCATCACGATCATCGGCATCCTGGTGGCGCTGACGCTGACGGCCGTGCAATCCGCCCGCGAGGCGGCCCGGGGCGCCTCGTGCAAGAACAACCTCAAGCAGTTGGCCAACGGGGCGTTGCAGCACGAGACGATGGTCGGCTACTTGCCCTCCGGCGGCTGGGGATGGTACACCATCGGGGACCCCGACCGCGGCTACGGCCAGACGCAGCCGGGCGGATGGCTCTACAACCTTCTGCCCTTCATCGAGCAGCAGGCATTGCACGACCTGGGGGCCAACATCCCCTACGGCAGCGCTTCGGGGGCCCAGACCCAGACGCGGATCAACTACGGCATCCAGTTGGTGCAGACGCCGCTCACGATCGCCATGTGCCCGACGCGGCGGCGGCCGGCACTATTTCCCATCAACTGGGGCGGCAACACCACTTACGTCGCCAGCAACTACGGCGGCGTGTCCGTACCCGCCAGTCACCCCCTCGTGGCGCGCACCGACTACGCCGTCTGCTGCGGCGACGGTGGCGCCACGGAGATCGACGGCGGAGCCAGCGACCCCGGCTTCGGCAGCGTCACGGTGCCTTACAGCAGCGGCAGCATCGCCGGCTGGGGCCAGCAGTTCACGGGCGTCAGTTTCCGCTGCAGCCAGATCCAGATCGCGCAGCTCAAGGGCGGCACCAACAACACCATCTTGATAGGCGACAAGTACGACCTGTCCACTGCGTACTACAGTGGGAACATCGCGGCCGAGAACGAGAACATGTACGTGGGCATGGACAACGACATCTTCCGCGCCACCAACGTCGTCCCCCTGTCCGACCGCTCGACGACCGATTCCGTCAACCTGTTCGGCGCCGCCCACCGTGAAGGGTGCAATTTCGCTTTCTGCGATGGCTCAGTCCGGTCGCTGAGCTATTCGATCGACGGGCCCACCTACTTACAGCTCGGGCGGCGCGTCAAGACGCAGCCCGTCGACGACTCGAAGGTCCGCTAGCCGCCGTGGGCCAGGTTTCTTTCCACTTCCCAAAAGGGATAAGGTATCCACGGAATACGGCGGTCGGTCGGAAGGGTCCGCTCGCTCGCCGCTCGGGGCGGCAAAGGAGAAGGCAGTGATGCGGCGATACCTTTTCAGCATGGGCCGGGGGTTCACCCTCGTGGAACTCCTGGTGGTCATCACGATCATCGGCATCCTTGTGGCGCTAACGCTGTCGGCCGTGCAATCCGCCCGCGAGGCGGCCCGGGGCGCCCAATGCAAGAACAACCTCAAACAGTTGGCCAACGGGGCGTTGCAGCACGAAACGATGGTCGGCTACTTGCCCTCCGGCGGCTGGGGATGGTACACCATCGGAGACCCCGACCGCGGCTACGGCCAGACGCAGCCGGGCGGATGGTTCTACAACATTCTGCCCTTCATCGAACAGCAGGCATTGCACGACCTGGGGGCCAACATCGACTACAGCAACTCTAGCGGGGCCCAACAGCGGCAGCAGTTCGCCATTCAGTTGATCCAGACGCCGCTCGTGATCGCCATGTGCCCGACGCGGCGGCGGCCGGCGCTCTACGCCATGACCTGGAACGGCACCTACGTGGCCAGTAATTACGGCGGCGTGAATAACCCCGCCAGTCACAACGTCGCCGCCCGCACCGACTACGCCATCTGCTCCAGCGACAACGGCAACACGCAAATCGACGGCGGCGCCAGCGACCCCGGCTTCGGCAAGGTCACGGTGCCCTATAGCGGCAGCGACATCGCCGGCTTGTACCAATCGAACACGGGCGTCAGTTTCCGCTGCAGCCAGGTCGCGCTCGCGCAGCTCAAGGGCGGCACCAACAACACCATCCTGCTGGGCGACAAGTACACCTGCGCCACGGGATACTACAGCGGCGGCATCGGGGCGGAAAACGAGAACATGTACGTGGGCTATGACAACGACGTCTTCCGCTCCACCAACGCCGTCCCCATGTCCGACCGCTCGGAGACCGATTCCGGCACCCTGTTCGGCAGCGCCCACCTCGAGGGTTGCAATTTCGCCTTCTGCGACGGCTCGGTCCGGCCGCTGAGCTATTCGATCGATCTGACGACCTTCCAGCAGCTCGGGCGGCGCGTGAAGACGCTGCCCGTCGACGACTCGAAGGTCCGCTAGCCCGCGGGTCTCGCCAACGTGCCGGGCGGGTCGAGGATTCCCCTTCAGGTCGCAGCTCGCCGCGGCTGCGGCCGGTTGCCGGTCTCTTTCGAAGCGACTCTTGAAATCGGGCCAGGCGTTGTGCTAAGGTGACGCTCGTGCCGCGGGTATCCGCAGGGCCTGGGGCGACCCAGGTATCCTAAGAGCCCGCCGCCGGAGATTTCCGGCGGCGGGCTTTTTTGTTTGCGGACAGTTCCCAAGCAGGAAAAAAGGGGACAGTCCCCATTTGTGCGAAGCACCCTGCGGGCCGTTCCGGCAAATGGGGACTGTCCCCTTTTTTCATGAGATTGCCATGCTCGCGCCGTATCTCATCGCCGAAGTCCGCCGCCTGCTGGCCGAGGGAAAACTCAGCCGGCGGCGGATCGCCTGCACCGTGGGCGTCAGCCGCGGGGCCGTCCAGGACATCGCCCTGCGGCGGCGGCCGGGATACGACTTGCAGGCGGAGCCCGCAGAGGACATCGAGCCCACCGGTCCCCCGCTGCGCTGCCCGGGGTGCGGCGGCATGGTCTATCTGCCCTGCCGCCTGTGCGAGGCGCGGCGCGCGGCCCGGCGCGGGCGGCTGCATCCGCAGCGGTTGCCGGAAAACGCGAGCGGCGCAGAGCCGCTGTCGCTGGAGCTGAAAGAAGCTCATCGCTTGCGCTACGAGCGGGTCCGCGCGGAACGTGAAGCCGCCGCGCCGGCGGAAGACTTTGCCGCCCCTAGCAAGACCGATCCCCACCCATAGCCCCCTGCTCCGCAAATCGTCGTTTTGTTAGCGCGTTTTACTTCCTTTCCCCTTTTGCAGGAGACGCAATCATGACGGGTTTCGAGCTGAGCGTATTGCGGGTGTGCCGGACGGCGGCGACGGCCGTTGCCGCCGGCTTGGCTCTCTGGACGGCCGGTATTTCGCAGGGCGCACTTTCCGATTGCGTGGACGCCGCCTGCCGGATTACGGCACCCGACGGCAGCCGGGGCACCGGCTGCGTCTTCGAGATCCAGCGTGGCGTGGTGTATGTGCTCACGGCGGCGCACGTGGTCGGGCAGTCGCCCAGCGTGGAGTGCGAGTTCTGGTGCCAGGGGCATCAGTCGCAGCCGTTGGGGGGCCGCGTGACCGCCCGCTCGGCGGCGGCCGACGCCGCGATCATCGCGCTGCCGGACGCCGCCTTCGCCGGCCGGCTGCCGGCCGCGATTCCCCTGGCCCCGCGGAACTGCACGCTCCGCCCGGGCCAGCCGCTGGCCTCGGTCGGCTGCGCCAACGGCGGCTGGTCGACCGCCTGGAAAGGCCACCTCTTGGACTGCCGCAACGACGAGTTGCGCTTCGTTCCCGTGCCGGCCAATGGGCGGAGCGGCTCGGCACTGTTCGACGGCGACGGGCAGCAGATCATCGGACTGGTGCGGGCGCGGACCGGCGACGACTCGGCGGGGATTGCCACGCCGCTGGGCACGATTTACCGGGCGTTTGATAGCCCCGCCCGCACCGCAGCCGGGCCGCAGAGGATGCCCGGGCGCGGCGCGCCGCCGCAACTGGTCCAATGCGGGCCCTATGGCTGCCCGGCCGGCGGCCCCTCGCCTGCTCCGGCTCCCGGCGAATACCACCTCCTCCCCTTCCGCCAGAACCTGGAGCGACAGATCGACGGGCTGAAGAATTCGGGCGGTCCCTGGCCCACTCTGCCCTCGCCGCCAGCCGCCGCTCCGCAGCCGGCGCCGGCGGTGTCCCCGCAGGGTCCCGATCCGGCCACCGTCCAGGCCCTCGGCGATCTCGGACGCGCCGTGCAGCGCAACGCCGGCGATCTCCAGCAGCTCCGCGACGAGATCCTGCCGAAAGCCATCGACCAAGCGATCAAGCCGCTGGGTGAAAAGCTGTCGGCCGTCGACGCCGCGGTCCAACCCCTGGAACGCATCAAGGAGCGGCTCGACGCGGACATTGCGGGCGGCGGGCTGCGCGGCAAGCTGGCCCAGCACATCGAGGACCTCGCCAGCGGGAAGGCGGAAAGCGGAGACCCGAAACTCCGCCTGATCCTGATCACGCTGGCGGTGGTCGGCGCGGCCGGGGCGATCCTCTTCATGATTATCCGCGGCCACCAGGCGGCCAGCTCGCTGGCGGGAGTCGTCACCCAGGCGAAAGCGGCCGTGGACGCCGTGGCCGCCAAGAATCCCCTGCTCGCGCCCGTGGCTACCGGGCTGGACTCCGTGGGCAGCCTGATTCTGAAGCAACTCAGCGGACTCCAGGGCCAGCAGCCGTCGCCGGCCCCCGCGGCCACGGCCACCCCGGTTGCCGCCGCCAGCCCGGCGCCCGCTGCGGCACCGCCGCCGGCCGCGACGCACTAAAGCGGTTCCAGCGACGCGCCCTTTCCCACCTGGGACAGGCGAAAACAGCCATTGCCATGCCGCCCGGGAAGCTGTATACATAAGAACACCTTGGACACCTTCTGCGGGACAGCCCGCCTGATACTGGACCAAAGAGACGCTGCCTTCCATTCAGGCCGAGGGAATCCGTGATGGACCGTTCGACGTTCGACCCGATCCCACGCCACGACGCGTGTGTCGCAGCCGTTCTCGGCAGGCCCGACCCGGCGAGGACCGCCGCGTTTCTCGCGGAGATTCTCGACGAGCCCGACCACGCCGGCGGCGCCGCCTTTGCCACCGCCATTCTTGGCGAGGCGGGTTTCAACCCCGACGAGCCCCGAGACGAGAGGGGTAGATGGACCACGGGCGGTTCCGGAACCTCGGGAACCCTGGGCAATCACGAACCGGGCGTGCGAAGGCAAGGCCGCTTCTTGAGCGGCGAGCACCCGGGCTGGCGCGGGCGGCTAACGCCCACGCATGAATTCACGGTCACAATGGACAAGCACGGAGCGATCCACACGTATAGCTGGGGCAACGACTTCAACGACGCCAACGGATCCCACTGGTATCAGGATCGGCCGGAGGACAGGAAAGCGGCGACGGACTCGCTCGAGGGAAAGAAGGGCGTGGCCGTTGTCGGTCCGTTGCAAGGAGATGAATCTCTCAACCCCTACATTGACCAAGCCTACGACATGCTGCACGACGCAGGCAAGAACTCGCCGTCAAGCCACCTTAACGGCGTGCTTGGGATGAACTGCAAGACCGAGGGCGACCGCTTGCTCAAGCTCGCAAAGGGACTCCAGGCGGCCGAGAAGGCGAACACTCCGGGGCTCCGTGACGCGATGCGAACCGTGGCAAGGGTGCATGCTGGCCTCAAGCCATGAGGGCGGTCTGCGGGCGGCAGTAATTTCGTCCGCACGCTCCGAACGCTACCGAGCGGCGAAAGAATCGAGGATTGATGATGGAAATTCCCGTTGTCCTAACTCTGCACCGCTTCCGCATTGCCGCCGCCCTGCTCGTGGCGGGGCTCATGGTTAATCTGGCCCCGGCCCAGGCTCTTATGGGCGTTGGGCAGGGAGAGTACGTGATCAAGCCCGCCCCCGACGAGCTGCTTCTTTGTCTGGCCTTTGCGCCGGACGGGCGAACGTTTGCCGCCGGCCAATTCGCGCCGGACGGGCAAACGCCCGCCGCCAGCCAAACGGCTCGGGTGTCGCTCTACGACACGGCCAGCGGTAAACTCCTGAGGACCATCGCCTCCGAGTCGAAGAGGCGCAGCGCCGCGAGCTTCAAGCCGAGGCCGTCTGGCGCCTTCCCCGCTTGGGTACTGGGCTTGGATTTCTCTCCCGACGGAAAGCTGCTCGCCGGCTGCCGCTCCGACGGGACCATTTGTCTATGGAAAACCACGGGCAATGAGGAGCCGGCCGTCCTCGAAGGGCACCGGGGCTGGGTCGCGTCCGGCCGTTTCTCCCCCGACGGAGCCCTACTGGCGTCCGAGGGTCTGGACCACAACGTCCTCGTCTGGGACGTGAAGCAGCGAACGGTCAAAGCCCGCTTGATTGGCCGGGAGACCCGAGGCTTGGCCTTCTCGCCCGGCGGAAGGTTGCTGGCCTGGGCCGACGGCAGTCAAATCAACCTCTGGGATGCGGTCGTCGGCCAGCAGCAGCGAAGCCTCGATGGATCAGCGGACCTGCCGACGTGCCTTGCCTTCTCGCCCGATGGAAACACGATCATCTGTACTAATCTCGCCGATGAGATCCGCATTTGGGATGTGAAGACGGGGGCAGAAAAGGGTGCTCTCCGGGCCCGTGCCGACACGTGGTGCGGCGTCTCCATCCTGCGTGACAATCGAACCGTAATCAGCGCAAGCAGTGACGGCGCAATCCGCGCGTGGGACCTGACGCGGCAAAAACAGATCGGCTCAGTATCGTTGCGATCGCGGCAATCCGTGGATTCAATGGCCGTGTCCCCCGATGGAAAAAATATTGTGTGCGGCGATTCTCAAGGCGCGATCGAGTTGATCAAAGTCGATCGGCTTCTAAAATCCCCGAGCGGCGGGTAAACGGGGCGGCAGCCCGGGCGGCAAGAGCGAACAGACCTACCTGACATGGGTCGGGAATTCTTGACCGTTTATGGTGTTGTTGAGAAACATGCGTTCGCGAAATAAGGAGAACGCGATGACCCGAGTTGTGTCCCTTCTTGCCGTTGCTCTGCTGCCGTTATTGGGCAACGGGCCGCCGACAGCGGTAGCCGCCGAGACAACGACGCCGAAACCTGCGGCGCGAAACGCCGAGCCGGAAGTTTCCCCGCCTGTGACGCCGGAAGGTGCCGAGCGTGTGCGCCAGGAGAGTTGGAAGAAGCCGAGGATTCCAGGACCCAAGGACATCGAGTCGATAACGGCCGAGGCATATTCGAACATCCTGCCCGTTGCGGACGTGCCCCCTTTCGTCCTTCCGAAGAAGTACTACAGCGATCTGCTACACCACTTTCGCGATGCCGAACCAGACAGGATCGCCAGCACCGTGAGTGAAGAATTGGGCACCATCCGAATCGCGCTGGTGAGAGGCAGGTCTGTTCGCATATGCTGGTTCTGGTCGGGACAGGGTGACCGTTTGTGCTTTTCGTGGTGCGGCATGCGCTATCGGGCGACCGGCGCGCGATTTGCCAAGGACGAAACCCTGGCGGTGGATAGCCTCGTCCGGCGGATTTACCAGGTAGAAGTGCTGCACAAGGATGGGAACTCGGAGCCCATCTGGTGGCCAAGCCAAGGAAGGGCCCGCGACGGCCGGCAGTGATGCCGCCTGCGGCAAGCAGTAATGGCAACGAGCGAGAGAAGGTCAGCCATAAGCGCGGAGACTGGGCCTTCGTCGATGTTGGGTGGATCGACCCGGGCGAGGTGAGATTCTCGGCAACGCTGAATTACCGGCCCTGCTACGAGTCTGTAATCGGAGGACCTGATTCCTGACCTCTGAGCCCTGCCGCCTGACCCCTGACCCCCGGCCACTGACCATGAAAATTCGCGATCGGATCAAGGAGCTGCGGCGGGTGCGGGCGGGCGAGCTGCGGCCGCACCCCAAGAATTGGCGGACGCACCCGCAGGCGCAGCGCGACGCCCTGTGCGGCACGCTGGCCGAGATCGGTTACGCCGACGCCCTGTTGGCCCGCGAGCTGCCCGACGGCTCGCTGCAGTTGATCGACGGTCACCTCCGCGCGGAAACCACGCCGGACGCCGAAGTCCCGGTGCTGGTGCTCGACCTGGACGACGCCGAGGCGGACAAGCTGCTGGCCCTCTTGGATCCGTTGGCCGGCATGGCCCGGGCCGACGATGCGGCCTTGGCCGAGTTGCTCTCGGGCGTGGACACGGACAACGAGGCCGTCCGCGCGCTCTTGGATGAGTTGCTGCGGGAACCCGAGGGGCCAGTGGTCAGTGGTCCGTTGCCAGCCGACCCGCTGCGCGGGTGCCCCGACGGACCACGGACAACGGACAACGGACCGCGGGAGGTGGAAGTACCCGAGTCGTTCCAGGTCGTCGTCGAGTGCCAGGACGAGGCGCAGCAGCGGGTGCTCTACGAGCGGATGGCGGCCGAAGGGTTCAAGTGCCGCTTGCTGACGCTGTGAGATGTTTGGTCCGTAGTCCGTTGTTAGTTGTCAGTTACGACGGACAACTGACTACGGACAACGGACCACTAACCACGGACAACTTCCATGCCCACCATCGACGTAGGCGTCGAGTGCCCGGTGTTCAGGTCCTTCCGCGTCGAGCAGGTGGCGGGGATGTTCGACGTACCGCTGGCGGCGCGGGCCGCAGAGCGCTTCTCGCTGCAAGTGCCCGACGACTTCCGCGAAGCCCAGTGGCGGATCGGGCTGGTGGTCGGTCCCTCCGGCAGCGGCAAGACCACCATCGCCCGGGCCCTGTTTGGCGCGCAACTCTACCAGTGCCGCGAGTGGCCGCGCGACCGCGCGGTGATCGACGGGCTGGGAGACCGCCCGATCAAGGAAATCACCGGCCTGTTCACGGCCGTGGGCTTCAGCTCGCCGCCGAGCTGGATCAAGCCGTACCAGGTGCTCTCCGGGGGCGAGCAGTTCCGCTGCGACCTGGCCCGCGCGCTGACGCAGGCCGGCGCAGGGACCGGCCACCTGGTGGCCTTCGACGAGTTCACCAGCGTGGTGGATCGGAACGTGGCGCGGGCGGCCTCCGCGGCCATCGCCCACGGGTTCCAGAAAGGCCAGCTCGGCGGGCGGTTCGTGGCGGTCACCTGCCACTACGACGTGACCGAATGGCTGCAGCCGGACTGGGTGATCGACATGGCCACGTCCCGCTTTCAATGGAGGCGTCTTCCACGACCGCCGATCGAGCTTGAGGTCTTTCGTTGCGCGCGTGGTGCGTGGCCCTTGTTTGCGCGTCATCACTATTTGAGCGGCGCGCTAAGCAGCGTGGCCTGGTGCTTCCTGGCCCTTTGGGAGCAGAACCCGGTGGCCTTCTGCGCGGTGGTCCCGCTGTTCGGCAAGAAGCGCCGCCGACGGATCAGCCGCATCGTCACCCTGCCGGACTACCAGGGGATCGGCATCGGCATGCGGCTGTGCGAGACGGTCGCCGCGCTCGAGCGGGAGGAAGGCCATCGGGTGAACCTCACGGCCAGCCACCCGGCGGTGCTGGCCCACTGCCGCCGCTCGCCGCGGTGGCGGGCCGTCGGCGTGCGGAAAACCGGCTCGAAGGGATGCGATCGCTACCGCGGCTCGGCCGGCCGCGCGGTGGTGTCGTTCGAATTCCTCGAATAGCGTCGTGGTAGGCGTCAGTTTTCAGTTTTCAGTTTTCAGCTTTCAGTTCTCAGCCCCGGTCTAACTGACAACTGACAACTGACAACTGACGACTGACAACTGACAACTGACGACTGACAACTGACACCTGCCTATAGGACCCCCTGCATGGCCAGCCGCGGCAGACCTCCCGTCCTGGACGACACGAAGAAGCACGTGATCGTCGCGCTTTTGGCCGTCGGGTGCAGCCAGCGGGTCATCGCCCGCTACGTCGGCTGTGCCCGCGAGACCATCCGCCAGACGATCGCCCGCGACGAGCGCTTTGCCGCCCGCATCCGCGACGCCAAGTGCAACGCCGAGGTGGGGCTGCTGCGCTCGATCCGCAACGCCGCGAAGAAGGAGCAGCATTGGCGGGCGGCGGCGTGGATGCTGGAGCGGGGCTACCCCGAGCGCTACGCCCGCCGCGGCCCCGACGTGATTACGGTGGATCAGATCGCCGCGCTGTTGGCCCACTTCTGCCAGATCGTCGTGGAGGAGCTGCCCGCCGCCCGCGACCGCAAGAAGATTCTCAAGCGATTGGACGGGCTGGCGCGACGGCTGGGCGGCAGGCCGCCGTTCGAGCGGCGTGCCCCGCAAGCGCCCGCTGCCGACGGGAGCACGGCCGATGGTTAGCGTGGACACTCTCATCGCCGACAGCGGCTTGTCGCGCGAGCGCGTCGGCGACATCGTGCGGATCCTGCATCGCGAATATGCCCAATGCCACGGCCGGGCGCGGCGGCAGGCCGCCGGCCGCGCGCCGTTGGACCTTTTGGCCTGGGGCCGAAAATACCTGCCGCGGCACTTCCGGCGACCGCCCTCCCGCATGCACCTCTGGCTGGC
>Ga0181527_1001913_pt1 | contig 20447 bp, 18 predicted proteins | sample PEATcosm2014_Bin_30_FD_119762 | JGI IMG/M metagenome (GOLD analysis project Ga0181527, IMG submission 119762) | Peatland microbial communities from MTU Mesocosm Facility, Houghton, MI, USA - PEATcosm2014_Bin06_60_metaG | ecosystem: Environmental > Terrestrial > Soil > Wetlands > Peat | place...
AACCAGGCGCTCACAGACCGCCCGGCGGAATTCCCTCGCATAACGCTTGGGCATGGACTACCTCCTGGTAGCTCACGACCAAACTCTTATATCGCTGGCTCGGCCTATGGGGTCTAGGCCAGTGTGTGCGCCTCGGGGGATTCGAACCCCCAACCTGCGGATTAAGAGTCCGTTGCTCTGCCGTTGAGCTAGAGGCGCAGGAGGGAGTGTACGCGATCGTCGGCGCTCGTCTTCACTGGGACGATCGGATCTGTAGTGACCGAGGATGATCGAAGGTGATCATCGGTCTCAGGGCAGGGGCGGAGGGCGTGCGCATTCAAGTGGGCGATCGAGGGCGTGCGCATTCAAGACCGTGCGAAAAGAGGGTGACCGAGGGTGACTAAGGGTGACCGAAATGAGGGTGACCGAGGGGACTTGAACCCCCGACCTCCAGGGCCACAACCTGGCGCTCTAACCAACTGAGCTACGGCCACCGCGGATCTCAAGCATGACACACTGCTCATCGAGACCACATACGAGACGACCATGAGGCGCCACGTCGGCTGTCTGCGAATCTGTCGCGACGACGTCAGCGACGTCCCGGTGTCGCCGGATCGTCCATTCCTCGTGGTGGAGCCTCTATCGTTGATTGACGGGTCGGTCGGTCGTCCGGCAATTCCGGTACAGTGCCCGCCCCCGTAGCTCAACTGGACAGAGCAGGTGGCTTCTACCCACCAGGTTGCGGGTTCGACTCCTGCCGGGGGCACGTTGTCGGGGGCACGTCCGCCGGGATTGCATTTTCCCAGCTGAGAAGGTGTGCGCCACTGACGGCGACTTGACCTGGGCTCGGCGCGGGCACGAACCGATCTGTCTTCGCGCAAGGAGCTGAAGCGAGGTGGTGTGCTGAACAGTGAGAGAGCCTCGAGGTCGCCTGCATCTCGTCGTGTCATACGTCCTCGGCGCGACTTCACCACGTAGGATCTCAGGCCCTGACGACATGATCGGGAGCTCGGCCGATGGGTAGCGAATACCGGGATCGCTGGATCGAGTGCACGGCAGATGCGATGAGAATCCGTGGGTACTACTTCCCCTGGGGCACCAAGCGCATTCCCTACCGTTCGATTCGCTCGGTTCGGCGCGTTGGCATTGGCAGTTTCACGGGGAAGTGGCGGATCTGGGGGTCGGCGAACCCGCGTTACTGGGCGCACCTTGATCCGCGAAGGCCCGAGAAGAAGGTCGGGCTCGTACTCGATCTCGGCCGGTTCGTGAGTCCCTTCATTACCCCTGACGACACTGATGCCGTAGAAGCCGCCATCCAGGCGCACTCCAACCTCGATCCGGGTGGCGAAGACGGTGCACGCGGTCCGATCATCTGAATGTCATGCGACTGTTGACCGCTCGGTCGACGGGTTGCCTCGATGCTGTCTTGCGCGGGAGCGTCGCTGCTCGCGCCGAGCGGTTCAGTCGTTGCGGCCGGTGATGGCGACGGTCAATCCCAAAGCGATCATGGCCAGGCCGCCAGCGCCTCCGACGAGCTGGAGGCGTCGAGGGGAACGAGCAAACCAGGCACGCACGGTTGAGGCGGCGAGCGCCCACCCGCTGTCGGAGACCAGGGCGATAACTGACGAGACCACGGCGAGAACCAGCATCTGTTCAGGCACATGACCGGCGGAGCGGTCAACGAACTGGGGCAGGATGGCAGCGAAGAGGATTACTGCTTTGGGGTTCGCCAAACCCACCACGAACCCGTCGCGCATGGCACGGCGATGACCGTGGGGCGCTGCATCGGCGGCGAGAACCGAGCCGAGGTCCCGGCGATGGCGAAACGCGCTCACACCGAGCCAGATCAGGTAGACGGCGCCGGCGAACTTGACCACGGCGAACATGGTGTCAGAACGTGCAACCACCGAGCCGATTCCGAAAGCCACTAATGCGGCCACCACGTAGATGCCGACGGCATTCCCCACCACCGTGGCAAGCGCGACCCGTCTTCCGTGCGCGAGTGCTCGTCCTACGATGAAGAGCACGCTCGGTCCTGGGATGACGATGAGGATGAACGATGCCGCCGCGTAAGCCAGGAGCTGACTGGAAGAGACCACGTGAAGACGGTAGCGCGGTTGCGTAGTAGTCCAAAGGTGGATCCCGGTTCGGAAACGGGCGCGCTCGGAACGCGTAAAGGTGGCGGCGGTGGGTACGCCCGCGGCATCATCATCAGGGTTGTCGCGCTGGGAGCGTTAGCCCTCTGGCATCGGAGGGGTTGAGCTTGTTCGCCAGCATTGCCACGTGGCTGGAGCACTTCCACGGTCCGGTCGTCTACGCCCTGTGCGGAGCGCTCGTGTTCGGCGAAGCGGCCGTGCTGCTGGGCTTCGTCATACCGGGCGAGACTGCCGCTCTGGCAGGCGGTGCGCTTGCCTCTCTGCACGAAGCCAACCTCGCCGTCATGCTCGTCGTGATAGTCGCTTGCGCCATCGGTGGCGACTCCACCGGGTATGAGGTTGGCAAGTATCTGGGTCCATGGTTGCTCGAGCGGCGGCCCCTGCGCGACAACTTGGGTGTCCACAAGGCGCGCCATGTGATCGCACGCTTCGGAGGGCCCGCCGTCTTCCTGGGGCGGTGGGTAGCTCTAGCGCGCGCGATGGTCCCAGGCCTCACTGGCATGAGCGGAATGCGCTATCGCACGTTTCTGGCTTACAACGCGGCCGGGGGCATCGTGTGGGGTTCGACATTCGTGCTGTTGGGTTACGCCATTGGCGAGAAGTTCCAGTCCGTGCTCTCGGCGGCAAGCACAGGGTCGTACATCGTCGCCGCGGTGGTGGCAGCGGTGGGCGTCGGTTACTTCGTCTTGCGCAAGCGGCGAGAGCGGCGAGAGCGGCGAGCTTTGTTGACGTCCGGGGAGTTGCACGGTCACCGACAAGCGAACACGGACGAAGTTAGCGGGACTGTGCCGGAATGGCGCAAAGACAAGAGGGCCCCGGAGTCTGGCTCGAAGGGGGTCCGATAACGAATCAGTGGCGGGAGGCCGTTCGGGCCTGGATCACCTGGACCGATGACACCGGCACGCCGCTCGACTCGCCGCCCACCACCCAGGTCACAGACCCCTCGACCGCAACGCCCGCAAGTGCTACTGGCTCAGGGAGCTGTGCCACCTGCGACACCTTGGCGGTGGCCTCGTTGAAGGACCAGATGCTTGGCACGGTCGCCGTCGGGTAACCACCCGCCGAGCCGGTTGTCGAGCCCGTTGCGACGGACCGCGCGGAGCCGGGGCCATGTTCAACCGTGATGCCACCTATGACCAGGACCTGGCCCCCGACGGTCACAGCCGAAGCTTCCGACAAAGGCTCGGGAAGGTGGCCCACTATCCGCGCCCGATGCGTAGCCGGATCAACCATCTGGATGGTGTCCACCAACGACGAGGCTCCCGACTGAGACATGCTCTGGCCGCCGAACACGTACAGCTTCGTTCCGAGCGCGGCGACAGCTCCGAACTGCACTGGCTGGGCAAGGGAAGCCACCGTGACGAATGTTCGCCCGTCGTTCGTGGCAACCACCTGAGGGACGGTGCTCGTTCCGTTGTCCCCGCCCACGAGATAGGTCGTCGTGCCGATGGTCGCCACGCCGGCGTCGGCGCGGGCCTGGGGGAGAGCGCCGAGCACGGTCGCTGTCGTGAGGGCACTGGTATTGCTCGATCCACCCCCCGTCGTCGGGAGGGCACCAGGTTCCGAGAGCTCCTGCACGGTGGAGAGCGCGGTGGGTGAGCTCCCGCCGAAGACCACGTCCTGTCCTGCGATGACGGCTCCGCTGGCGTCGTCGAGGGCCATGGTGAGGTTCCCGACGTGCACGAGCTTGCCGGTAGAGGTGTCGAACACGAAGATGCCCGAAGCCAAGGAGCCACCTGTGGTCGCACCGCCCATCACCACCAGCTGAGTACTCGGAGCGCTAAGCACCACCTCACCGTCGACGGGCGCAGCCAGCTGCGAAGAGGCGAGGGCGGCGGTGAAGATGGGTGTGGTTCGGGCTGTCCTCGACGAAAGTCTCGTTCCGCGTTGAGAAGAGACGGTGGTGCTGGATCGCGCGCTCGTCGTGCCCTTGGTGGTACGCCCCGAGCCTCCTACGTACCTCACCAGGCACACCGTTGCCGCAGCCGCGACGAGCACGATCGCCCCTAGCATGACCAGTGAGCGCATCCTCCGGGCGCGCCGTGTGGCGTGGCGGGCGTCGAAGCCCGGCAGGCGCCCGGCAAGCGAGGCGTTACCGGCCGGTCCGCTCCTCGGCGAGCTCAACGTCTCTGCACCCCCCGGGACATGTCCGGCACCGTAGGCACGGCTCCGGGCAACGGACCAGTCCTCTCAGGTGAGGGCGAATCCGGCGGGCCAGTCATCTTGGGTGAGGGCGAATCCCGAGCACCGAGGCGTTGCCTCTGGGGCGGACGTGCGCGGCGGCAGGAATGAACGGGCCGGGAATGTTGTTGAACGCGCAAGTATCCAGAAGGAGAGGACCGACGTCCCTTACGGGAGAGAGTCGGCACGAAGCAGGAGAGCAGGAAGAAGGAGCTCGATGACCGACACGCAGACCGCTTTGTTGACCAGGGAGTACAAGGGTGCGACGGTGCCCACCCCCGGCGCCTACGAGATCGACGCCAAACACACCTCGGTCGAGTTCGTTGCCCGTCACCTCATGATCACCAAGGTGCGCGGGCGCCTCGACGACGTGTCAGGCACCATCTTGATTGCCGAGGTGCCTGAGGAGTCTTCGGTGGAGGTGTCAATAGGAGCAAAGAGCGTACACACGGGCGAAGAGCAACGAGACCAGCACCTGCGGGGCGCGGAGTTCTTCGACGTGGACGAGCACCCGACGTGGATGTTCAAGAGCACCGCTGTCGAGCACGTGCGTGACAACGCCTGGAAAGTGACCGGTGACCTCACGATCCGGGGCACGACCAGACCGGTGGTGCTCGATACCGAGTTCGACGGAGCAGGCCCTACGCCGTGGGGTCCCAGCGCCCTGGCCTTCAGCGCGGCGACCGAGATCGACCGGGAGGACTGGGGACTTACCTGGAACGTGACCCTCGAGACCGGGGGAGTCATCGTGGGCAGGAAGGTCCGCATCGAGCTCAACGTGGAAGCTCTATCCCGACAGCCCGAGGACTCTCCAGCGAGCTGAGTGACCGCGGCCCATCAAGGGGCTGGCGTGATCGCGTCGACCTCGTCCATCTGCGCGGCAGTGAGCACCCAGCTGATTGCCTTGGCGTTCGCACGCACTTGTGCCGGCGCGGTGGCACCGGCGATCACGGAAGCCACCGTGGGATTCGTCACCAGCCAGGCAATGGCCAGCTCCAAGACGCTGTGACTGTTTCGAGCTGCGTAGGCCTCTAGGGCCTCGACCACCGAGAGAGTCTCATCCGAAAGGAGGCTGTGCGCGCCTCCGGTTGGCACACCTGCGAGGCGGGTTCCTGCGGACGGCGGCTCTCCGCGGTGGTACTTACCGCTGAGCACCCCAGATGAGAGTGGGAAGTAGGGGATGAACGCCAGCCCGAGGCGCTCGCACTCCGGTAGGACCTCGAGCTCGGGTTCACGCTTGAGCAGGCTGTATTCGTTCTGAACGCTGACGAAGCGCGCCGCTCCCTCGCGCACTGCCACTTGCGCCTCGCGAATCTGCGCCGCGGAGAAGTTCGAACATCCGATCTCACGGACCTTGCCAGCGCGCACGAGCTCGTCGAGCGCTGCCAGGGTGTCGGCGATCGGGGTCTCGGGGTCCGGCTGATGCAGCTGGTAGAGGTCGACGTGATCGGTTCCGAGGCGCCGCAGGCTTGCTTCCAGAGCACTCCGGACGTACGCGGGCTTGGCCCCTTGGTGCTCGGCGTCCACAGGCATTCCGAACTTCGTGGCCACCACCACCTCGTCGCGGTGTTTGCCCAAGGCACGCCCGAGAAGCTTCTCGCTGCGGGTGCCCCCGTAGATGTCGGCTGTGTCGAAGAACGTGATGCCCGCGTCGAGGGCGGCGGAGACCACCTGAGCGGTCTGGTGCGCGTCGATCCTCCCTCCGAAGTTGTTGCAGCCCAACCCGATGACTGAGACCTCGAGCGAGCCGATGCGGCGCTTGGCCAAGACTTCGGTCACGGTGCCAGCTCATTCATCGTGGGAATGCTATCTCCGGCCTCGGTTGTCGGACGTAACGTCGGCGAAGGGCCTCCATCTCGTTGTGTCTGGTGTCTTGTCCGGTGTCCAGCACCGGCATGTCGCAGGCGGGCATGATGGGTCAATGGACCACGATGAGCCCGCGCCACAGACCGATGCCACGGAACAGGGTGAGACCCCCGAAGCAGTGTCCGTAGGTTCTCCTGAAGTCGGAGACGAGAAGCCTGAGGCCGATGCACTCGAGCAGGCTCACCCTGTGGACAGTGAGCGGGTCAGGGTCGTCTCCCCCGGGCGTGACGACGTGCCGGAGGCAGACTGGCTCGAGCAGTCCGTGGTAGAGCCGCTCGACGAGGACGAACTGCGTTAGGGCTCTTCAGGACAAACGCGAATCAGGCTGATCGCGCACGGTAGTTGTCGCCGGGTATCCAGTAACCGACGGCGGTTCTGCGTAACCGTCATGCCGTCACTTGACGAAGCGTGACAGGCGGCGGTCGGCCAAGGGCTTGCCGCCGGTCTGGCAGGTGGCGCAGTACTGTAGCGACTTCGTGGCGAAGGAGACTTCGCGGATTACGTCACCGCAGGAGGGGCACGACTCCCCGGTTCGCCCGTGCACCCGCATGGAGCGTCTCTTGTCCCCCTTGAGCTCCGCCGCGCCCAAGCCGGTACTGCGCTGAATGGCCTGGCGAAGCACACCCACGAGGGCCTCGTGGAGCCGAGCGACCTCGTCGTGGTCCAGCTTCGAAGCAGACTTGAACGGCGAGAGCTTCGCCGCGTGGAGTGCCTCGTCGGAATAGGCGTTGCCCACGCCGGCTATCAGAGGCTGATGCACGAGCGCGTTCTTGATGGTTCGTGACTCGCCTGCAAGCAGTTCCCCCAGGGCGTCGGCGTCGAGGTCGGGGTCGAGTGGGTCTGGTCCGAGCGTCGCTATTGCTTCGACCTCGCTCGGATCGCGGACCACCCATAGAGCCAGTCGTTTCTCGGTGCCCATTTCGGTGAAGTCCATTCCGCTTCCATCGGAGAACCCGAGACGCAAGGCGAGTGGGCTTCGTCCCGGCCTGGCCCGAGTGGCGGGCAGCGAATCCGACCATTTCACCCAGCCGCCTCGAGCGAGGTGCGCCACCAGCCATAGCCCGTCGAAGCCCATGCACAGGTACTTCCCGCGCCGGGTGCATCTGGTCAGCGTGCGCCCGATCAACGTGTCGAGAGCGGGTTCAAAGGTCTTGAGCGCCGCGATTGCCGCGAGCTCACAGCGCTCGACTGCAAGACCCCGCGCGCGCTTGTCGATGAGCTCGGTGAGAGCCTGGACCTCCGGGAGCTCAGGCATGCTCAACTGTCCCACACGCGCGGCTGCCATTGGAGCGTTGTGCGTGTCAAGGTTGTGGCGTGCGCGGATGTTCACGAGTCGGCGGTGGTGGCGCGGGAACGCGCGAGACCAGGTGTTTCCTCGCTGTTGTTGTCGTTGTTGTCGCGGCGGTCTTCCTCGCAGGGTGTGGTGTCATTGGAGGAAGTGTCTCGGTCCCCAGGCATGCGAGGTCCCTGTCGCCCTCGGCCACCGTGGGGAGGACCACGACCACGACGGAGCCGCCCTTGCCCGTGACGCCGATCCTGTGGAGCCCCTGCGGTTCGGACCTCCAGTGTGGTTCGGTGACCGTCCCCCTGGACTATTCGCACCCCGAAGGCGCCACGATCCAGATCGCCGTGGAACGCCATCCTGCCGAGGTGCCCGCGCAGAGGATCGGATCGCTCGTGATCAACCCGGGCGGACCCGGCGGATCGGGCATCAACGACCTCCCGAACGAGCTGCGCGTGCTCACTCCCGGACTCGTAGACGATTTCGACATCGTCTCGTTCGACCCGCGCGGCGTCCAGCGAAGCGACCCCGTGAATTGTGGTTCGAACGACGCTCCCGCGGACACGACCAGCTTGCTTCCCGACGTTGTGCCTACGACTGCCGATGCCCAGCAGGCTCTCTTGTCGGACGACCGTGCTTATGCCGCCCAATGTGAGCAGGACAGCAGCGCGCTGCTTCCGTCTGTCGGCACAGTGGACGCCGCACGTGATCTCGACCGCATCCGCGCCGCTCTCGGGGACGCAAAGCTCACTTTCATAGGCCATTCATACGGGACCCTTCTTGGTGCCACCTACGCCCAGATGTTCCCCACGCACGTGCGCGCGATGGTCCTCGACGGGGCGATCGACCCCGCCATGAGCACCGACCAGTTCGTCCTCGATCAAGCCAAGGGTTTCGAGGGCGTGCTCGACGACTTCTTCACCTGGTGCCAGGGCGCGTCTTCGTGTCCGTGGCACCCATCGGGAGACCCCACCTCCGCTTTGCTCGCGCTCATCGCGCAGAGCGCCCAGAAGCGGATTCCTGCGGGCGACGGTCTCAGCGCCGGGCCCGGCGAGATATACGACGCTCTGCTCGACGGGCTCTACGCCCGTAACTACTGGCCTTCTTTGGCCGGCGCGCTGGGGGAGGCAGCAGAGGGCAACGCGAACGCTGTGCTGTCGATGTCCGACGGCTACCGGCGAAACGGCTCCACGAACGGCAGCGACGCTGCCGAGGCGATCGATTGCCTGGACCATCCCGTGTCTCGGGACATCTCGGGCTACGCAACGTTGGCAAGCAACGCCGGGGCACAGGCTCCCGTGTTCGGCCCGCTGCTCGCGTGGGACCTTCTGGGCTGTGCCGTGTGGCCGGTGCCGCCCACTCGCATCCCGGCGCCCACGACTGCGGTGGGCGCCCCCCCCATCGTGGTGACAGGGACCACCAGCGACCCCGCCACTCCCTATCAGTGGGCGGTCAATCTGGCCCACGAGCTGTCGCGCGGCGTCCTGGTCACGTGGCAAGGCGAGAACCACGTCGCGTACTTCTACAGCCCTTGCGTGCGAGACATAGACCAGGCCTACCTCATCTACGGATCCCTGCCCGCAGCCGGCACGGTGTGCACCGACTGACAAGCTGTGCCCATGAGGGTGTACCTGATCGACGGTACATACGAGCTCTTTCGTCACTTCTACGGCCGCCCGTCCAGAGTGGGCGCCGACGGTAGAAAGACAGGAGCGGTCCTCGGCGTGCTCCGGGACATGGTGTCGATGATGAGCAGAGGAGCTACCCACCTGGGGGTCGCGACCGACCACGTGATCGAGTCGTTTCGCAACGACCTGTGGCCCGGCTACAAGACCGGATCAGGTGTCCCGGCGGATCTTCTCGTGCAGCTTCCGCTCCTGGAGAGAGCCCTCGAGGCACTGGGCGTGATGGTGTGGCCGATGGTGGAGCTCGAGGCGGACGACGCGTTGGCATCAGCAGCCGCCGTGGCAGGAACCGATCCGGCGGTCGAGCAAGTCCTCATATGCACGCCCGACAAGGACCTGGCCCAGTGTGTGGTGGGAAGCCGCGTGGTCCAGCTCGACCGGCGAACGGGCGACGTTCGTGAGGAAAGCGGGGTGTGGGCCAAATTCGGCGTCGCCCCACGATCGATCCCCGACTGGCTGGCGCTCGTGGGCGACTCGGCCGATGGCTTTCCTGGCCTGAGCGGGTGGGGCAAGCGATCGGCGTCTGTGGTGCTGGCTTTCTACCAGGACATAGATGCGATACCCGCGGACTGCGCTGACTGGGACCCGAAAGTGCGCCAAGCAGTGCGCGGCGCGCCGAAGCTTGCGAGCCGCCTCGTTGCCGACAGGGAGCTCGCGTTGTTGTTCCGGGACATTGCCACACTCCGAGTGGAACGTTCGTTGCTCACCAGCACGCAGGAGCTCGAATGGCGTGGTCCGACGCCCGGGTTCGCCCAGTTGTGCGAGGATCTGCGCTACCCGGCACTCGTCGAGCGCGTGGCATCGCTGCAGGAGAAGGATTAACCCGTACTGAGGCTGTAGCCGATCCCCGGGGCCGTCTTGAGCAGCGTGCCCGAGGGGTCGTGGAGCTTCTGACGGAGCCTGTGCACGTACGCGTGGAGGTACTGCGCCTCGCCCGCGTAGGCGGTGCCCCACACGGCGACCAGGATCATCTCGTGCGTGCAGGTCTTCCCTGCGTGGCGGGCGAGGTAACAGAGCACGTCGAACTCCTTGGACGTGAGCTCGATGTTGATCTGGTCCAAGAGGGCCTCGCGGTGCACCATGTCCAGGCGGAGCGCGCCGATCGAGATCTCCGCCGTCAGTTGTTCATCGGGGTCGGTCCTTCGGTGGCGGATCGCGGTCCGGATACGCGCTTCGAGCTCCGCCATGCTGAAAGGTTTCGTCACGTAGTCGTCAGCACCTCCGTCCAGCGCTGCGACCTTGCGGTCTTCGGCGTCAGTCGCGGACAAGACGAGTATGGGAACCTCGCTCCACTGGCGAATCCTCCGACACACCGTGAGCCCATCCACATCGGGAAGACCGAGGTCGAGCACCACGACGTCGGGGGATACCAGCGCGGCTTGCGAGATTCCCTGTTCCCCGTTTATGGCGCTGGCAACTTCGTGACCACCAGCGCTCAGTCCTAAGCGCAGCGCCCGCAGTAGCGAAGGGTCGTCGTCGATCACCAGAACCTTGGCCATCGCAGCTAACCCTTCGCACCGTCGGCGGGCGCGAGGGGCAGCGTGAACACGAATCGGGCACCGCCGTCAGGGGGTTCCTCGACCCAGATGCGCCCTCCGTGTGCCTCGACGAAGGTCTTGGCCAGAGCGAGCCCGAGACCGGCCCTGCCACCGGTGTCGAAGCGCACGAAGCTCTCGAACACGGCTTCACGTTCACCCTCCGGTACCCCGGGCCCGTTGTCGGCGACCGAGAGGGCGAGGCCGCCGTTCTCCAGCTCGCCGGACACTGTGATGGGGGTACCCGGAGGGCTGTGGCGGTCGGCATTGTCGAGGAGGTTCGTGAGCACCTGTCCTATGAGGAGGTGGTCCACTTCGATGGCAGGCAACTGCTCGGGAAGGAGCACCTCTACCTGGCGCTTTCCCAGCGATGGACGAATTCCTGCCACGGCCTCGGCGACGAGGTCGAGCGCGGACGAAGGGACCTTTCGGATCTCGAGCACTCCTGCCTCGAGGCGCGTCATGTCGAGCAGGTTGGTGACCAGCCGGGTCAGACGGTCAGCTTGAAGATCGATGAGGCTGTGCAGCTCGTAGGCATCGGTGTCCAAGAAGGTGTTGGCGGGGTCCAAGAGGGCAGAGGAAGCGACCTTTATGGTCGCCAACGGTGTGCGCAAGTCGTGCGAGACCGCTCCGACCAGTGCCTGCCGCAGCCGATCACTCTCCTCGAGCACCTCCGCGCGAAGAGCGCGCTCGTGAAGCTCTGCGCGCTCGAGGGCAAGGGCCAGGTGGTTCGCAAGTGTGGGCAGGAGTTCACGCAGCGCTGCGTCGCTCGGGGCACCTCGCAGGACCAGCAGGCCCTGCGGGCGCCCATACGCGCTCAGGGCCAGCAGCCGGACCGCCTCGCCCGAGGTCTGTGTGCTGAGTGGGACCGGAACCCGCGCTCCCGGACGCAGCTGCGCCAGCTCGGTCTCGCTGATCGAGGTTCCCGAAGACGCCACGACCTCGAGCCGGCCGTCGACCGAGAGCAAGAGCGTTGCGCCGCTGAGACCAAAAGACTCTCGCACCTCTTGCACGATCGACTGCCTCAAGTCGGGGACCGGCTTGTCGGCCAGCAGAAGCTCGGAGAGCTCGAAGAGGTGGCGGGCGTTCGCCGAGCGTGCATTGGACGCAGCACGCGCCTCGCCGAGGGCCGCGACAACACGTGCAACAAGCACCATGACGACTACGTAGACGCCCAGCGCTACCCAGTTCTGAGGAGCGCCCACGTGCAGCGTGTAGTAGGGAGGGATGAAGACCAGGTCGTAGACTAAGAACCCGGCTGCCACGCTGACCAGCCCGGCCACGAACCCTCCAGTTACCACCCCCGCCACCACCGGCACCACCAGCACGAGCGCGGTGCTGGCGATGCTCAGATGCGAGCGCAGCGGCAGCATCGCAGCGCCGAGGCTCGCGGAGGCGAGGACCCCGACAACCGAGCCTGCGAGCCGCCGGTTCATACAGCGATTGTCCCACCGGACGAGCAGCCCGAGAGCAGTAGCCGGCTCGTTCAGAGAATATTCAGGAGATCGGTCACCTGTTCAGATCCTGTTCAGGCGACTCCACGCCATGATCGGATCATGGCCGACTTCCTCGCAGTCCTAGGCATGGTCGCCTTCGTGGTGGGCATGCTCGGCTTGATCTGGGGGCTCGATCACGCATGACCGATGTCCAAGGCATCCTTCTCGCCCTGTCCATCATCGTGTTCATCTACCTGGGCATAGCGATGTTCAAACCCGAGTGGTTCTAGATGGGCTTCACCTGGACCATAGTCACCCTCGTCGTCGCCCTGGGTATCACCTGGCGTTACTTGGGCTCCTACATGGCTGCGGTCTTCGAAGGTCGCGTGCATTACTTGGCGTGGGCCGAGCGACCGGTCTACCGGGCCCTCGGGACTTCTCCCGAACACGAGCAATCCTGGAAGCGCTACGCGGGGTCGATGGTGATCTTCTCCGCTATCACGATGGCAGTCAGTTACCTGATCATGCGGATCCAAGGATCGCTTCCACTCAATCCCCAGCACCTTGGCGCCGTGCCACCGGCGCTCAGCTTCAACACCGCCGCGTCCTTCCTGACCAACACGAACTGGCAGAACTACGGCGGCGAGACGACGATGTCGTACTTCTCCCAGATCGGCGCGCTGACTTTTCAACAGTTCCTGAGCCCGGCCGTGGGCATCGCCGTGGCCATCGCCATGGTACGCGGCTTCTCCCGGCGCAACTCGCCGACCATCGGGAACTTCTGGGTCGACATAACCCGCTGCTTCCTCTACATCCTGCTGCCGATGGCTTTCGTGGCTGGGATCGTCTTCGTCGGCCAGGGGGCGGTGCAGACCATGGCTGGCACCGTAAGCATCCGCGACTCTCTGAACGGGGTCACCCAGACGATCCCCCGAGGCCCTATCGGCTTCATGGAGGCCATCAAGCAGCTCGGCACCAACGGGGGCGGGTTCTTGAACGCCAACTCGGCGACCACCTTCGAGAACCCGACCGCCCTCACCAATTGGTTGTCGATCTACCTCCTGTTGGCGATCCCGTTCGCGCTCACCTACACCTTCGGGAAGATGGTGGGGAGCGTTCGCCACGGCGCAGCCCTATTGGGGGCCATGGTGATCATCTTCGGGGTTTGGTTTGGTGTCGCGAGCTACGCCGAGCACCAGCCGAACCCGGCAGTCGTCGCCGCGGGGGTTCATCAGACCTCGACTGGGAACACCGAGGGCAAAGAGGTTCGCTTCGGCGACACCACGACCGCGATGTTCGGCATCGCCTCGACTAGCACCTCGACGGGGTCGGCTGACGCCTCGTACGACTCGTTCACCCCGATCGGCGGTTTTGGCCTCATCAGCGGGATGATGCTCAGCGACGTGACCCCGGGTGGCGACGGAAGCGGACTTTACACGTTCCTCATGTTCGCCATCCTCGCCGTGTTCATCGGCGGCCTCATGATCGGGCGAACACCGGAGTACCTGGGTAAGAAGATACAGGCCAAGGAGGTGAAGCTCGCGGGCTTCTGCGCGCTCATCATGCCGATTATCGTGCTCGTCCTCACTGCCATCGCCGTCTCAATCCACGCCGGGCGAGTCGGGCCGCTCAACTCCGGACCACACGGGTTCACCGAGATTCTCTACGCGTTCACTTCTCAGGGCAACAACAACGGCTCAGCGTTCGGGGGCCTCACGGGCAACACTGCCTTCTACAACATCACCGGCGGTATCGCCATGTTGCTGGGAAGGTTCGCCATCATAATCCCGGCACTGGCCCTGGGCGGTTCGCTGGCAGCCAAGAAGGCGGTCCCGCCGTCGCTCGGGACCTTCCGCACCGACAACGCCATGTTCGTCGGACTGATGATAGGAGTGGTCTTGATCATCGGTGGCCTGACCTTCTTCCCGGCGGTGTCGCTCGGCCCGATCGTCGAGCAGCTGAGCCACGGAAAGTTCTTCTGATGACCTCTCCGGAGACGGAACCGATGCAGCCAAACGGGACGATGGATGTGCCAGCGGTGACGGCTACTCCGACGACCGCCCACGGTGTGGCACAGGCGCGCGGCCTTTTCGACCGCCAGATCCTCGCCCAGGCCGGGGTCGACTCGTTCAAGAAGCTCGTTCCCAAGGTCCAGGTCAAGAACCCGGTCATGTTCGTGGTTCTAATCGGGACGATCGTGACGTTCATCGAGGCGATCGCACATCCGAGCATCTTCACGTGGAGCATCACGATCTGGCTCTTTCTGACGGTGATGTTCGCGAACTTCGCCGAGGGCATGGCCGAGGGGCGGGGTAAGGCCCAGGCCGACACCCTCAGGCGGACCCGGACTGAGACCGAGGCGCGCCGCCTTCGTCCCGACGGTGGCGAGGAACGGGTGGCCGCCTCGGTGTTGGCAAAGGGCGATCTCGTCGTCTGCGAGGCGAACGACTTAATCCCTTCGGACGGGGAGATCACCGAGGGGATCGCATCGGTCGACGAGTCTGCGATCACCGGGGAGTCAGCACCGGTCATCCGCGAGTCGGGGGGTGACCGTTCGGCCGTGACGGGAGGGACGAAGGTTCTCTCTGACCGCATAGTTGTTCGCATCACCGCCGAAACCGGTGACACGTTCCTGGACCGCATGATCGCCCTGGTGGAGGGCGCCAACCGGCAGAAGACTCCGAACGAGATCGCTCTCACGATCCTCCTTGCCGTGCTGACGCTTGTGTTCCTACCAGTGGTTGTGACTCTCCAAGCCTTCGGCTCCTACTCGGGAGCGACCGTGTCGGTGGTGATCTTGGTGGCGCTCCTCGTGTGCCTGATGCCCACCACCATCGGTGCCCTGCTGTCGGCTATCGGTATCGCAGGGATGGACCGCCTCGTGCAGCACAACGTGCTCGCCATGAGCGGCCGGGCGGTGGAGGCGGCGGGTGACGTGCAGACGCTGCTTCTCGACAAGACGGGCACCATCACGCTGGGCAACCGTATGGCGTCGGATTTCTTCCCCGTCGGTGGCCACAGCGAAGAGGAGGTTGCCGATGCTGCGCAGCTCGCCTCGCTGGCCGACGAGACCCCGGAGGGTCGTTCCATCGTGGTTCTGGCGAAGGAGCGTTTCTCCATCCGAGAGCGCGACATGGGCGAAGGGCGCACGTTCATCCCCTTCTCCGCCACCACGCGGATGTCAGGGATCAACGTGGATGATCGCCAGATCCGCAAGGGCGCTGCCGACTCGGTCACACGCTGGGCGACCGAGCTTGGAGGGACAGTCCCCGCCGACCTCGATCCCATGGTGGAGCGCATCTCCCGGAGTGGGGCGACGCCTCTTGTGGTTGCCGATGGCCAGGAGGTCCTCGGGGTCATCGAGTTGAAGGACGTGGTGAAGCAGGGTATCCGCGAAAAGTTCGACCAGATGCGACAGATGGGCATCCGCACCGTGATGATCACCGGTGACAACCCGCTTACTGCCGCGGCCATCGCCCAGGAGGCAGGAGTCGACGACTATCTGGCTGAAGCGACACCCGAGGCCAAGATGGACCTCATCAGGAGCGAGCAAGAGGGCGCGAAGCTCGTTGCCATGACGGGGGACGGGACGAACGACGCCCCAGCTCTCGCCCAAGCGGACGTGGGCGTGGCCATGAACACCGGCAGCACGGCTGCCAAAGAGGCCGGCAACATGGTCGACCTCGACTCGAACCCGACCAAGCTCATCGACGTGGTAGAGATAGGCAAGCAATTGCTCATCACCCGGGGCTCGCTCACCACGTTCTCCATCGCAAACGACGTGGCCAAGTACTTCGCCATCGTCCCGGCCCTGTTCATTGCCACTTACCCCCAACTCAAGACCCTCAACGTCATGAGACTGCACAGCCCGCAGAGCGCGGTGTTGTCGGCCGTCATCTACAACGCCCTCGTGATCGTGGCCCTCATCCCTCTGGCCCTGCGGGGCGTAAGGTTCCGGGCTGCCACCTCGGCGGCCATCCTGCGCCGCAACGTCTGGATCTACGGGGTGGGTGGGGTCTTCGTCCCGTTCATCTTCATCAAGCTCATCGACCTCGTCCTCGTCGCCTTCCACGCCTACTGATGGAGCCAACTGATGATCGCTAACCTGCGCCGCTCCGTCATCTTCGCCGTCATCGCCGTGATCTTCATGTTCGCCTACGCCTATGCCGGCACGGGTGTCGCCCAACTCTTCTTCAAGCACCAGGCGAACGGATCCATCACTGTCAAAGGGTCCACCCTGATCGGACAGAACTGGTCCAGCACGAGCTGCCCGGGACATCCATTGGGCAGCTGCGTGTTCCACGGCCGGCCTGACGACACCGGACCTTACGCTGCCAACCCCAAGGCCGAGCCGCCGGTCCCCGGTGGAGACAACCCTCTGGTCGCCAACGGCAACAGCGGCGAGTCCGGAGCAACGAACCTCGGCCCCCGGTCCAAAGTCTTGCTGGCCAACACCGAAGTGCTGGTCGCCTACTGGCACAAGCTGGGTGTCAACCCCACCCCCGATCTCGTGACGACGTCTGGTAGTGGCTATGACCCCGACATCACGCCGCAAGACGCCCTCGTTCAGATTCCAATGATCTCCAAGGCCACCGGCATCAAGTTTTCGGCCTTGCGGATGCTCATTGCCAGGGAGACCCAAGGAGAAGAGCTGGGCTTCCTCGGCAGCAGCTACATCGACGTCCTTCAACTCAACGAGGCGCTAGCTCGGCTCCGCTGAGCAGCTTCGGGCTCACGGGCCCGCCTACTGGGGGCAAGCCCGTGGCGAGGCCGACCGTCGGGAGACACATCGTCCCGGGTCGTTCCCGGTGCACGCTGCATCGTGGAAGGTACTGCCAGAATGGTTGGCAGACGGCTTGAGATCTGAAACCGCGATAACCCTGGAACCCGCGATACCGTCTGGAACCCGAGGCCACGGCCCGAGAAGGAGCCCACGGATCGAGGGCAAGCCGATTAGCAGAGTCGACGCGCTAGGAGCACTTGGGTGAGATGACAGAAGAGAGGCGATCGATCCCTTCGCGGACCATCGAAGAAATGGGCGTCGTCTCGAGGACCCGACCGGACGTCACCAGTGTGGTGGAGGCGGCCGGTCACTTCCGTATCTACCTGGGTGCTGCTGCCGGCGTCGGCAAGACCTTCTCGATGTTGGACGAGGGCCAACGCCGCCATGGCAGAGGCGCCGACGTGGTGATCGGCTTCGTGGAATGTCATGGGCGACGCCTGACAGAGGAGCGAATGGAGGGACTGGAGATCGTCCCGCGCAAGGTGGTCGAATACCGCGGCACCCGCTTTGAGGAGATGGACCTCGACGCTGTGTTGAAGCGGCACCCTAAGGTCGCTCTCGTCGACGAGCTCGCGCACACCAACGTTCCCGGCTCGGGGCGGCACGAAAAGCGGTGGCAGGACGTGCTGGAACTCCTCGAAGCTGGAATCGACGTAATCACGACCGTGAACATCCAGCATCTGGAGAGCATCGCGGACGCGGTGGAACGAATGACCGAGGTCCAGGTCCGCGAGAGGGTCCCCGACTGGGTCGTGCGTAAGGCAGACCAGATCGAGCTGATCGATTCCTCACCTGAGCAGCTCCGCCGAAGGATGCTCCACGGCAACATCTATCCACGCGACAAAGTCTCCCAGGCCCTGACCCACTTCTTCCGCACCGACAACCTGATCGCACTCAGAGAGCTTGCACTGCGGTTCCTCGCCGACGAGACCGAAGAGGAGTTGCTGGAGCACCTGGAGCGCCACAAGACCCAGGTTCTGTGGGAGACCACCGAGCGGATCCTGGTAGGGGTGACCGGTGCTCCAGGCGTCGACGCGATCGTCCGGCGCGCCGCCAGGATGGCAGCGAGGCTCAAGGCGGATCTTCATGTGGTCCACGTGATAAGCGGCGATGTGGAGCATCAGCCGGGTGCTGAACGCATCGAGACCTTGCGTCGCCTAGCCTCGGACATCGGTGCGCACTGGCACGAGGTGCGAGCCGACGATCCCGGGAAGGCGTTGATGGAATTCGCGCGCGCCCACCAGATCACCCAGATCATCGTAGGATCGAGCGAGCGCAGCCGTTGGCAAGAGCTGATCGGCCGCGATTCGGTCATCCGCACGGTTCGGCGGCTCGCAGCATCCGCGGGCATCGACCTGCACATCATCTCCAGACGCGGCGAATCCGCTGAGGCAGCGATGCTCAACCCGCCGGAGAAGTCCTAGAACAGAGCACCCCACCTGGCCGAGGACCCGTCGATTCTACAGACACGTTGATGTCCGAGTATCGTGAGTTCGTAAGTTCTCTATTAGCACGTAGGGCGTCCGGCTGAGCCGGTCCCAACTCACTTGGTTGGTGATGCCCTGGAGGTGAGGATGACATGACCGTCTACGCCGCTCCGCTGGCTGACATCGAATTCGCCCTGACATTGGTCGGGCTCGAAGAGATGTCGAAAGTACCCGGCTGTGAGCATGCCGATCTGGCCACCGTGAGGGACCTGTTGTCCGAGTACGGCCGCTTCGTGACAGATCAAATCGCCCCCCTGAACACGGTGAGCGACGAGGTGGGAAGTAATCTTGATCCTGCTGTCGGCCACGTGGTCACGCCAGAGGGTTTCAAGGAGGCCTACCAGCGCTACGTGGAGGCTGGCTGGGGCACGGTGACCTTCGATCCGGAGTACGGCGGCGGCGGTTTCCCGGGACTGGTCGGCATTCCCCTTGTGGAGATGCTGGTGTCGGGCTGCTTCGGGTTCGCGATGTGCCCCGGGTTGACTCACTCGGCTGCCGATCTGCTCGCGCGGTTCGGGAGCGAGGAGCAGAAGCAGAAGTTCCTCCCCAAGATGGTTCCCGGGATCTGGACCGGCACCATGGACCTAACAGAGCCGGACGCTGGGTCCGATCTCGCGCAGGTGCGGACTATGGCCAAGCCCTGCGACGACGGAACATGGTTGGTGTCGGGTTCCAAGATCTTCATCAGCTGGGGCGACCACGACATGGCTGAGAACATCGTGCACCTCGTTCTGGCGCGTACCCCAGATGCCCCTGCCGGGACCCGGGGTATCTCGTTGTTCGCCGTCCCTTCCCGCTTGGTCGGCCCCGACGGCGAGGCAGGTGCGCCGAACAAGGTCAGCTGTACCTCTACCGAACACAAGCTCGGCATTCACGGTAGTCCCACCTGCACGTTGGCGTTCGATGACGCCCAAGGAGAGCTGGTAGGGGAGCTTCACAAGGGCCTGAAGGCCATGTTCATGATGATGAACGCGTCTCGAATCGGGGTCGGTATCCAGGGTCTTGCCGTGAGCGAGCGTGCCTTCCAGGCGGCCGTTGCGTACGCGGCCGAACGCCGACAGGGTCGCATTTTGGGCGGTGACCCCACCCCGGTCACGATCATCAACCACCCCGACGTGCGGCGCATGTTGACCACCATGCGGGCTCAGCTGGAGGCCATGAGGCTTCTGCTCTACACCACTTCCTACTCCGTGGACATGGCACGAAGACTCCCCGATGGGCCGGAAAAGGAAGCGGCCTCTCGTATGGAGGCTTTCTTGACCCCCATCGCCAAGGCTTGGCCGACCGATTTGGCCAACGAGGTCACGTCGCTCGCCATCCAGGTTCACGGAGGTGCCGGGTACGTGGAGGAGACCGGGGTGGCGCAGCACTACCGCGACGCCCGGATCACCGCCATCTACGAGGGCACCAACGGGATCCAGGCAATGGACCTGGTGGGACGAAAGCTGAGCATCGACGAAGGTGAGCCGATGATGCAGATCGTGGCCGGCATGCGCGACGTCTCGGCCCGCCTGAGCTCACTCGGCCACGAAGTCGAGGCCAAGCAGCTCATCGAGACCGCCGAGGTGTGGAGCAGCACCGCTCGATGGCTGGTCGAGAACATCGCTACACATACCCTCGACGTCTTCGCCGGCGCTTCGCCGTTCCTCACCATGTCAGGTCTCGCCGTGGGCGGATGGCTGATGGGAAGGCAGTTGCTGGCCGCCAAGTCATCGGGTACCGACAAAGCTGCTGCCGCCAGGGTCATCTCGGCGTCGTTCTTCCTCACACAGCTGTTGCCGCAGGCGGCAAGCTTGGCCCAAGCGGTGCGTGCCGGAGTCGACAACCTGCTCAGTGCCGAAACGCTGGGAGTCGAAGCTTGAACGATCCTGGTTCTCGCTAGAACCGTCCGAGCCCGGCTCGGCGCGGTCAAGGTGACGTTGGACACCGAAGCACGCCGCTCATCCTGCGCTCAGTTCCTTCTTTTGGATCTTCCCCGTGGGACCCTTGGGGAGCTCGGCGACGATGCGCACCTCACGCGGGTACTTGTAGGCCGCTAGCCGTTCTTTGCAATAGGC
>Ga0181527_1001918_pt1 | contig 20437 bp, 17 predicted proteins | sample PEATcosm2014_Bin_30_FD_119762 | JGI IMG/M metagenome (GOLD analysis project Ga0181527, IMG submission 119762) | Peatland microbial communities from MTU Mesocosm Facility, Houghton, MI, USA - PEATcosm2014_Bin06_60_metaG | ecosystem: Environmental > Terrestrial > Soil > Wetlands > Peat | place...
AATGTAAGAAGGGCTTTAACTGCAATCGTGTTCTCTTACAGAGTACGCCCTCGGTAGCTCACTGTGGGCGGTCTCACTCCGTTCCATCCGGCCCCGCCGGAGGCCCAGCTGAGCCGCGACCGTCAGGGAGCGGTTTTTTTCGGCCGGTTAAGCACCCCGCGCATCCGGCTCCCACCATACGGGGGTTGAAGTTGCGACAATAGCGGGAAGAGGCACATATATGACCATCATTCTTCGGCCTGAACACGAAAAAGTGATTGCAGAGGCGATTCAGTCCGGCGCCTACCACAGCCCCGAGGAGGTCATAGAGCGGGCATTAGAGGTGCTGCGTTCTGAGGATGAATGGCTCGCGCAAAACGAAGAAGCCATCAACCGGAAAATCGAGCGCGGCATTGCGCAGCTCGATCGAGGCGAAGGCATCTCCGGTGAGGAATTGCGTGCCCGCCTGGGAAGGCGCAAGCGGCCTGGCTGGCTGAACAAAAGCCTCGATGAACACCTGCCTTGTCGCCCCAGAGGCTGAAGAGGACATCTTCCACATTTGGCTTTACCTGCTGCGGGAAGCGGGTATGGAGACGGCGAATCGTATCGAACGCGAGATTCTCGAGGCGCTCGGGAGCTTGGCGGAGACTCCGGGAAAGGGGCACCGCCGCCCCGACCTGACGAGACGCAACGTTCTGTTCTACACGTTGTACCAATATATGGTCGTCTACCGCGCTGGTGCTCCACTGGAGATCATCGCGGTGCTGCATGGCAAACGCAACGTGAAGCGGCTTTTCAGTCGGCGACTAACCCGAAGTTAGACTCATCAACGACTCCCCTATGGGGCGCCCGGCGTATAATCACGAATTGACAAGCTCTTTCCACAACCGGGTCGCCATCGTGACCGGCGGCGCTTCGGGCATCGGCCGCGCGCTCTCGGAGGAGTTGGCGCGCCGCGGCGCGCTGGTGGTGGTCGCCGATATCGACACCGCAGGCGCGAAGGTGGTGGCCTCGGCCATCGCCGCGAATGGCGGCAGGGCTGCGGCCGCGCTCCTCGATGTCACGCGAGCTACGGATGTCGAGCGCCTGGTGGAAGACACCGTGCGCGCGCACGGACGTCTGGATTATATGTTCAACAACGCAGGCATCGGCGTAGGCGGCGAAGTGCGCGATCTCTCGCTCGATCACTGGCGCAAGGCCATCGACATCAACTTGTGGGGAGTGATCTACGGGACCACCGCCGCGTACGCCGCGATGCTGCGCCAAGGGTCCGGACACATCGTCAATACGGCTTCGGCCGCCGGCCTGGTCGGAGAACCGGGCCTTGCGCCCTATTCCGTGGCGAAGAGTGGCGTGGTAGCCCTATCGACGGCGTTGCGCGCGGAGGCCGAGGGTTTCGGCGTGCGCGTAAGTGTGGTGTGTCCCGGCTTTGTGGACACGGCCATCTACGAGAACGCCATCGGCATCCACATCGATAAAGACGAGTTTCTGGCGAAGCTGCCGGTGAAGCTGGTCTCCGCGCCCGACGCTGCGCGCGCCATTCTGCGCGGCGTGGAGCGCAACGAAGCGATCATGGTGTTCCCGTTCTATGCACGCCTGGCTTGGTGGCTCATGCGCATCAATCCGGGCATCCTCGCCCGATTCCACCGCCGGACGTTGGCAGACCTGCGGAAGGACAGGCCAGGAGGCCTGTCCTACTCGTAGCGCAGCGCGATGAGTGGATCGATGCGGGTAGCCCGGCGCGCTGGAATATAGACCGCCACCCACGCCACCGCCGCCAGCGTGGCCACCACGGCACCGAATGCGATCGGGTCGTTGGCCTTTACGCCGAACAGCAGGCTCGAGAGCACACGCGTCAGGCCGAACGCCGCAGCCAGCCCCACTGCCAGTCCGATTCCCGCCAGCATCAGACCGCGCCCGATCACCATGCGCAGCATGTCTCTGCCGCTGGCGCCCAGCGCCACGCGGATGCCGATCTCCTGTGTTCGCTGCTCCACGGAATACGACATCAATCCGTAAATCCCAAGGGCCGCCAGCAGCAAAGCCGTGCCCGCGAAAATCGCCAGCAGCAGCATGTTGAAATTCGAGCGCGCGGTGGATTCCGAGATCACCTGTTCCATGGTGCGGAACTTGGAAACCGGTAATTGCCCATCCACAGCCAGGAATTCGTGCTGAATTGCGGACGTTAGCGCGGTCGGTTCCATCGACGTGCGCACTATCCAGCTAAGCGGGATTATCTTGTTGGCAAGCTGCGTGAGCCCGTCGGTGACCTGGCTGGCGGGCACGTACATCACGCCCTGATTGGAATCGGTCAGGCCGTTTTCGCGCACGTTGCCGACGATGCCGACGATCTCGCGCGCGGGCTCCTCGAATTCGGGACCCAGGCCGTGGCCGATCGTGATGCTAGCCCCAACGGGATCTTCCTTCTGCCAGTATTTCTTGGCCATCGCCTCATTGATAATCACCACGCGCGCGGAGTTCCCGTTGTCGTGTTCGCTGAAGACGCGTCCGCGCAGGAGCGAAATCTTGAACGCCGTGAAGTAGTGCGCCGATACGGACCGCCATTGTTCGTCGCCGTTATATATAGCACCCTTGGCGGGCGGCTTGCCAGCGATGTTGAAAGGCAGGTCCACGCCGCCTTCGATGGGCAGCATGATGGCGCTCGCGACGGATTGCACTCCGGGCAGGCTCTCCAGACGCGGCGTCATTTGCCGGATCAGATTGTCGACCCTGGCGGTGGTGCCGTACCGGCCGCCGGATAGCGACGCCTGCAGCGTCAGGACGTTGTGCGGATCGAAGCCCGGATCCACGGCGCGCAGGCTGGCAAACGTGCGGATCATCAGCGCCGCGCCCACCAGCAGGATCACCGCCAGGGCGATTTCGCTGACGACCAGAAAGCCGCGCGCGCGGTTCTGATGGCGGCCGGTTCCCGAGCGGCCGCTGGTATCTTTGAGCGCCGAGTTCACGTCCAGCCGGGAGACGTGAATCGCCGGAAAGAGTCCGAACAGGATACCGGTGGCGAACGCCACGGCCAGCGTGAAACCCAGCACGCGCCAATCGAGCGCCGAGACTGCCGTCGAGGACTGCAGGCTGTCGCTGATGCGCGGCAGGTTACCCGGTGCGATAGCCAGCAGCGCCCGCACACCCCATGCGCCAATCAGAAAACCAAGAACGCCGCCTGCCAAGGCCAGCATCACGCTCTCGGTCAGGAGTTGCGCGACGATGCGCATGCGGCTGGCGCCCACGGCGGTGCGGATGGCCATCTCCCTCTGCCGCGTGGACGCGCGCGCAAGCTGCAGGTTGGCGACATTCGCGCAGGCGATCAGCAGCACGAAGCCGACCGCGCCCAGAAGGATCATCAGAGGCTTTTTCACGTCGCCTACCTGGGCTTCCTGCAACGGCGTCACGGCGACGCTTTCGGTTTTTTCCATCCACTTGGGATTAGCCTGGCGAAACCGCTCGCCGGCGATCTTCATCTGGGCCCTGGCGGCCTGCAAAGTAACGCCGGGCTTCAGGCGTCCGGCGACCATCAGATAGTGGCCCTGATCGACGCTGTTCGGATCGGCCTGCAAGGGTATGAAGATGTCCGCCGGCGGATCGGACTTGAAGTTGGCCGGCAGGACTCCCACCACCGTGGTGGGCTCGCCGGCTATCTGGACGGGCGTACCCACCAGCCGCAAATCGCCACCCAGGCGCCGGCTGAAGAGTTGATAGCCGATCACCGCGACCCTTGGCCCACCCGGTAGATCCTCTTCAGCGGCGAAGGTGCGGCCGATTACGGGAGAGACGCCAAAAACGCGGAAGAATTCCGAGGAAACGTGGATTCCTTTCACCTGATCGGGATGGTCGCTGCCACCGACGTTCATGCCCGGGCCGGCGAAATCGTACGCCGCCATGGCTTCGAAAACATCGTTCTTCTTCCAGGCATTGAATTTCGGGATGGAAGCCGAGTTACCAATGCCATCGGGAAACTGTCGGGCAATTTGCATGATCCGGTCGGGCTCCGGAAAAGGCAACGGCTTCAGCAGGACTACATTGATCACCGAAAAGATGGCCGTGTTAGCGCCAATACCCAGAGCCAGCGCAGCGATGGCGATGGCCGTGAAACCGGGGCTGGAGCGGAATACACGGAAGGCGTGCCGCAGGTCGGACAGCAGGTTCTCCATACCTTGGAATACGATTGAGGGCGCCAAGGAGTTCCACGATTGTGGCGGCCTGAGAGGCCGCCGCAGGCCGCGGGCCTGCCCCACTACACCGCCTGCTTCACCTTCTTCGCGAATTTGTGCCGGAACTTCTGAACTTTCGGCGCCACCACGTACGCACAATACCGCTGACGCGGATTGTTGGCGAAGTATTCCTGATGGTAGTCTTCGGCGATGTAGAACGCCGATGCGGGCGCGACCTCGGTCATGATCGGATCGTGGAAAGCCTTGGCCGCCGTCAGCTCGCGAATCACTTGTTCGGCCGTCGCGCGCTGCTCATCCGAGTGATAGAAAATCGCCGAGCGGTATTGCGTTCCGGCATCGTTGCCCTGCCGGTTGAGAGTGGTCGGGTCGTGAATGGCGAAGAAGACTTCCAGGATGTCGCGGAAGGAAGCCACATCCGGATCGAAGGTGACTTGCACGACCTCGGCGTGACCGGTGCGGCCGGTGCGCACGTCGCCATAAGTCGGATTCGGCTGGCGGCCGCCCATGTATCCGGATTCCACGGAGAGCACGCCCTCCATATCGTCATAGACAGCCTCCAGGCACCAGAAACATCCCCCGGCGAGCGTGGCGGTTTCACGTTTGGACATGGTCTTAGGGTAGCGCACCTGTGGCGGCTTCGATCTCCACTTTGTCGCTCACGCGCAGCAGAAAGGTGCTGGGATTCTTCATTCCCCATTTCACATAAGGGATGGTGAAGCTCGTCTTCGCGGAAGCCTGGCCGTTGCTTATCCGCACCTGGACCGGAAGTGTGATCTCATGCGCAACGCCGTGAATGCGAAACATTCCGTGTACCTGAATCTGCGACTCGCCCTGCGGAGCTACCGCGCCATCCACGCGGTCCGGCGTAAAGACGATCTCCGGATACTTCGCGCTTTCGAGAATCTCCTTGTGCATGCGGCGATCGCGCGCATCGTCGCCGCTCACGCCGCTGGCGGCATCGACCACCACTTCGCCGGAAATCTTGCCCGTGGCCGGATCGAAGCGCACGGCGCAGCGGGCCAATTTGAAGCTGCCGTGCACCGTGTGCAGAGTGGCGGACAGCTTGAATTGCGCGGTGGCGGTCGCGGGATCCGGATTCAGCACGATTTCCTGGCCCCATGCGGCGGCGCCAACGGCCAGCGCGGTCAGGAGCAGTTGGGCGCGCATAGATGGAAGGATAGCAGCCTTTGAAAGATGCGCGGCTCGCAGGCCATGGCGCGGAATGCAGGCTTGCGAAGCCACGTTCGCCGATCCATAGTCAGCATCAGTTTCGACATCAGCGTGGGGCGCCGGGCCAGGAGGCGGTGCGCGGCCTGGTAAGGCGCGAGATCTCCGGATGCCAGGCTATCGGCCAACGCGATCGCCTGGCGGAACGAGAGGCACAGCCCTTCGCCGGTGATCGCATCCACCGAGCCGGAAGCGTCGCCGATGAGTGCGATATTACCGCGATAGACGCGGGGGAGGCTGCGGTTTGCCGTAACGGCGCCGCGTTCTGTGGTCGCGCGCGGCGCCCCTGCCAGGCGCGCGGCAAGTTGCGGAAACTGCGCCAGAGCTTCATCCAACCGCAGGCGCCGGTTGCGGGAAATGAGCGCGGCGCAAACCTCCCGCGGACTGACCGGTGTCACATAGATCTGGCAGCCCGCGCCCCAGTGCAATTCCATATAGTCGCTCCAGGGCGCGACGCGAAAGTGTATGCGGAAGCCGAAGCGCTGGTTCACCGGCCGCGTGACGGCGAGCCCGGCCCAACGCCTCACGCGAGAATGAAAACCATCCGCGCCGACAATCCATCGGGCGGGCACGGTTTCGCCCGCGATCCAGACGCCGTCCGGGCCCATGCCGCCGACCGTCGCGCCCCACAACATGCGAACGCCCGCCGCGGCTGCCGCTTCCACCATCCTGGAATGCAAGACGGTACGGCGCACACCGAGCGCATATCCTTCCGGAAACGCGGACTCGACGGAGACGCCGCGGTCGATGAATCGAATGCCGCGGAAGGACAGGCCAGGAGGCCCGTCCCACTCGACACCGAGACTGCGCAGCGCGGCCAGACCGTCGGGCATCAATCCTTCGCCGCAGGCTTTGTCGATGGGCGGGCGCGCGCCGTCCGCAAGTGTTACCTCGAGGCCCTTGCGGCGCGCGGCGATCGCGGCTGCGAGGCCAGCGGGGCCACCGCCGATTATGAATACGTCAGTTGGCTGCAATAACGGCAGACGGACGCCGGCGCGATTGGGTTCCGGTCAGGGCCGTTAACTCAGGCAAGATTCAATGGAGAACTGGCAGGATCACCGACGAGGGGTGCGTCTTAGATCGAATGACGCGCTGGGTCGCGGCTTGAAAGTCGGACTCTTTCGCCTCGAAGATGTTCGGTACGAACTTCTGAGGATTCCGGTCGATCACCGGAAACCAAGTACTCTGAACTTGAATCATGATGCGGTGGCCTTTCAGGAACACGTGGTCATGCGATAGCAGATCGATGCGATACTCGTAGGGCTTCTTCGGGGTGACAGGTTCGGGCTTCTCAAAACCGTTGCGGAACCGGCCGCGCAAAACGTCCGCTGCGATCATCAGCTCGTAACCGCCCATTGGCGGATCTTCCGGTACGCTTGCAGGATAAACGTCAATCAGCTTCACGATCCAATCCGAGTCGGTTCCGGATGTGGAGGCGAACAGATCGGCGATCACGTCGCCGGCGACGGTGAGGTCCGATTCGAGCGGCTTCGTCTGCCAGACCGCCACGTCGGGACGGTTCTCGGCGAAGCGCTGATCGTCGGTGTGCCAAGTGTCCCAACCAGGCGATCCGCCGTAGGTTTCCGGAATGGGCCGCTCGCGATACGGAACCGGCCGGCGTGGATCGGAGACAAAGCTATCGAACGCATCTCGGCCCTCGGCCGGGAGATCGAAGGACGCTTCGCTCGAAGCGTGCAGGTACAGCCGGCGCTCCTGAACCCCACTGGGAGGCCACTGATCATAGGTCTTCCATGCGTTGGCGCCAGTCTCGAAAAGCTGGATGCGGGGAAGGTCTAGCGGGCCGTTGCCTTTCAGCCAGTACGCGAACCAGCGCGCCTGGATGTTCTTGCGGAAGTAGTCGCCAGTGTTGCTTCCAAAATCGAGATTCTTCAGCGTGCGTCCCGCGCCCGAAAACCAGCCGCCGTGATTCCACGGACCAACAGCGAGGTAGTTATACTGACGCGACTCCGGTGTCTCACTCGCGGCGAAAATACGCCATGGCCCGGCAAAGTCCTCCTGGTCGAACCAACCCCCGACGTTGAGGTTGGGCACCTTGACGGAGCGAACCGTTCTCTGCACTGCCTCTTGCTTCCAGAAATCGTCGTAGTTCGGATGCGCGACGAAATTGTTCCAGGTGGGCCGCTGGCCGTCGAAATAACGGGCATTGGCTTCGCGGAGGGGGCCGAGCTTCAAATACCAGTCGTAAGTATCGTACTGTTTAAACTGGAAAGGCTTATTGGTCTTGCCCGTCTCCATCATGGCACTATATTCGAAGCCGTAACTAAGCCGGAACGCGCCGTTATGGTGAAAGTCGTCGCCCAGAAACATGTCGGCAGGCGAGGCTTGTTCGGAGGCGGCCTTGAGTGCGGGGTGCGGCTCAATTAGTGCCATCTCGGTAAGCCAACCCCCGTACGAGATCCCCATAATGCCCGCCCGGCCATTGTTTCCGGGGATGTTCTTTATGAGCCAGTCGATCGTATCGTAAGTATCGGTGCCCTCATCGATAGAGCGATCGTCTTTCGGATTCCTGATCGGGCGCTGGAGCACGAACACGCCTTCGGACTGGTAGCGGCCCCGGATGTCCTGGAAGACCAGGAGGTAGCCATCACGGGCAAGTTCGGTCATCCCACGGTTGATACTCCCGGCGGCGGAATCCCATCCGTATGGGGAGCGCTCCATTAGGAACGGGAGCGCTTCCTTGCGTACCTTGGGAGAAAAGACAATCGTGTGAAGATGAATTCCGTCCCGCATGGGAATCGTGTACTCGTGCTTTTCGTACTCGTCCGCGACCCTTGACTGACTCTCGCTGTCCCGGGTGAACGTTAAATCTCCAGGAGTTCCGCCCGCCGTGAACTTGCCCTTGATTTCATCGCCGGATGGAGAGAGTATTCCCTCGAACTTGAATCCTGCGTCCTTCACTTCCAGACCCACCTTGCCATTCGCAAACGAGATCAGGTCAATCTTGGCCGCCGCGCCGGAGGCCAGTTCGACGATTGCGCCGCCGCTGTATACGCCTTCGCGGGGCGGCGACACGTACAGAATTACGCGCTGCTTCCCTTGACCAAATAGAAGCGCGCCCTGCCAGCAACCATCAATGCCCCTGGCGGGTGTTTGAGCAACCAGGGACTGAAGAGTTAGAAGTGTTGCGAGCAAGTATTGCGGTATTTTCATTTAGTCCAATCCAGCGAGATACTGGAAGCTCTTGCGCAGCGATTCGATGGGATCGCCGGGTGTCTCATCCTGCTCGACGAAGTAGTGTTTCACGCTGGCCTGCTTGGCGGCGCGGATAACCGCGGCGATATCCACGGCGCCATCGCTCAGATCGCGAAATGCGGCGCGCGGGATATTCTCGTTAAACCGCGGCTTCACACCGGGCGCGACATTTTTCAAATGCACAAGCGGAATACGATCGCCGTATTGTTGCAGGACGGTGACCGGATCGACGCCCGCCACGTGCGCCCACATGACATCCAGTTCGAGGCTGACGAGGCTGGGGTCGGTGGTCTTCATCAGCACATCGAGCAATCTGCCATCCGGCGTGGGCTGGTATTCAAAAGCGTGATTGTGATAGCAGAGGCGCATACCGGCTTTGCGAGACAACTCGCCGGCAGTGTTCAAAGTCTGGCCCAGTTTGCGAATCATCTCCACACCGCCGCGGTCGCGCGGTTCGATCCACGGGCAGACCACGTATTCGAAGCCGTGCTTGCCGGCGTCTTCGAGCGCGGCCGGCAGCTTCTCCGGCTGGTGGATGAAAAGCTGCTCGTTGAGGTGCACGCTGACGGCCTTCAGCGAAGTCTGTTTCAGGCTGGGCCAGATGCCCTCGAGGCGATCCGCGGTGCATTCCACTTCGCGATAGCCGATCTGCTCGATGGCGCGCAAAGTTTCCAGCGGTTTCTTCGGCAGGACAGTGCGAACGGTGTAGAGCTGCACGCCGACGGTTGGGAGAGCGCGGGCGTGGAGGGAAGCGGCCGTGGCCGCGGCGGCGGTAGTTAGAAACGATCGTCTGGACATGGAATGCATGCTGAGATTATCTCATTCCGAGCGCAGCGCGGCGACCGGATCGATGCGCGTGGCGCGCAGCGCGGGAACCGCGGTCGCGGCCAGTGCGACCAAGCCGAGCACAGTTGCAACCGCCAACGAAGTTGCCGCATCGGCCGGCGCTACCTCGAAAAGCAGACCCGTCAGCATCCGCATGCACATCAGCGATGCACCGAGTCCGATCGCAAGTCCCGCGCCGATCAGCGGCAAAGCCCGGCCCACGGTCAGGGTCAGGATGTTCCTGCTCTCGGCGCCCAGAGCCATACGGATGCCGACCTCCCGCATCCGTTGGGCGACCGAGTACGAGATCACGCCATAAATCCCGACCGCCGCCAGCGTGAATGCCAGCGCGGCGAACAGGCTGAGCAGTGCCAGCGCGAACGTACGGCTCGCCAGCCTGCCCCAAAAGTAGCCTTCCAGTGGCTTCACATGATAGACCGGAGACCCGGAGTCGACGGCGTCGAATATGCCGCGCACGGCACGCTCCAGGCGCATGGGATCGCCCGATGTGCGCGCGACCAGCCGGTAGTAGTCGATGATGGCTTCCTGGTTGAGCGCCGTATAGATCTGTAGGTCAGCCGGGTGGTCGATACCATCCTGGCGCACATCGCCGACGATCCCAACTATCGTCATCCACGGCGCGGAGCTATTCCGCTCACCTAGCAACTTGATATGCTTTCCGATCGGATTCTCACCCTGGAACTGGGCGCGCGCGAAAGACTCGTTGATCAGCGCCACCCGGGGCGTCGTCTCGCTATCCTGTTCGCTGAAGAGCCGGCCGCGCTTCAGCGGAATGTGCATCACGCTGAAGTACTCGGTGGAGACGGAAAACCGATCCGCCAGCGGCGCGTCTCGTTCGTCGGGGACCGGCCGGTCTTCACGCTGGACTTGCCCGGTGTCCGTATAGTCCATGGGGATCAAGCTGGTCATCGCCGCGCTCTCGATGCCCGGGATGGCGCGCAGCCGTTCGAGAACGTCACGGTAGTAGCGGATGACGTTGCCTTCGTACCGTGGGCCGAGCAAGGACGTGGTCAGCGTCAGCACGTTGTGCGGATCGAATCCAGCGCCCACGCTCATCAGCCGCCAGAACGTCTTCGCCATCAGGCCGGCTCCCATGGCGAGCACAAACGCGAGGGCGATCTCCGCGATGGCGAGCCCGTTTCGCAGACCGTTATGCGTGCGGCCGCTGTCATTCGCGCCCTTCATTGCACGGTTCAGATCGACGCGGGATGCCCGCCAAGCCGGGGCCAGGCCAGATAGCAGTCCGGCGAGCACCGTCGTGCCGAGTGCAAAAGCCAATGCTGCGGCATCCACGTGCGCCGCCTGCGCCCGGGGAATGCGTTCGGGCGCGAGCGATGCCAGGGCGCCCGTGCCGCAAATGGCCAGCCCCATCCCGAGCAGACCGCCCCCGAATGCCAGCACCAGGCTCTCGGTCGAAAGCTGCCGGATGAGCCGCCCCCGCCCAGCGCCGAGCGCAGTGCGTATGGCGATCTCTCTGGTCCGCCCTGTGGCGCGCGCAAGCAGCAGATTGGCCACATTGGCGCAAGCCAGCAGCAGGATAAACCCTGCGGAGCACCAGACCGCCCACAGCGCCGTGCTCGCGCGTCCGATGAGCTGGTCTGTCAGCGGCGCCACGGCGAGCCGCGCGCCCCGCAAATGCGCCTCCGGAGTCTCGCGCACGATCGACTGGAAAATCCTATCGAGTTCCGCGCCTGCCTCTGGGAGCGCCACGCCGCGCCTCAGGCGTCCGATGAGGTGCACGGGTTCGCAGTAGCGGCAAGCCGCGCGGCCGTCGAGCACGAGCGGGTAGTACATTTCGGGATTCAGCTCGGAGGTGGCCTTCAGCAGAGACTTGAAACCGGGCGGCAGCACGCCCACAACCGTTACGTTGAACCCGCTCAATCGGAGCACTCGTCCCAGAATGTGCGGGTCCGCGCCGAATAGGCGCAGCCAAAGCCCATGGCTGAGAATGAGTGCGAGGCGCTGGCCCGGCTGCTGTTCTTCGCGCAGGAAGTTGCGGCCAAGCTGCATGCGCACGCCCAATGTGTCGAAGAAAGTGTGATCGACGCTGAGGCCGCGCAGCATTTCGGGCTTGCCGGATTGATAAAGGATGCCGGGACCGTCCCGGTACGCGGACATGCTTTCGAAGGACCGGCTGCGGTCCAGCAAATCGCGAGCGGTAGTGTAGTCCAAATCGGGATTGTACGGAGCGCCGGTGGCGGTTTCGGCAACGGTGACCAGGCGCTTAGGTTCCGCGTACGGCAGCGCGTCCAGCAGGACGGCTTTTACCACGCTAAAGATGGCCGAATTCGCGCCCACGCCCAAGGCCAGTGTGAGTATGGCGACGGCCGTGAAAGCGGGGTTCCGCCTCAGCGTGCGTAGGGAGAAGCGGATGTCGTGCCCCATAGCAGATCACTCACTCGCCGTGCAGCGCGGGGAGCCATACAGCGAGCAACGCCGCCGCTCTTAGCAGGACTGGCACGCTGGAACGCCCACAGGTTCCACGTCTTGACGCCGAACAGGAAGTTGGCCAGGAAGCGCGTGCAGCGGAGTCGCGGTTCCGTGGATCGCCCATCCGAGACAGTCCGAGGGTTGCGCTAGCTTCCACTTTCCGAATCCCGACTCCCGGCTCCCGACCTCTTGCTCAAAACCACCACCGCCCCAATCGCCATCGCCGCCAGCCCCACTGCTGCGGCAATCTTCGGCGCCGGATCGGGCACTGGCGGCGGCACAAACGTGACTCCGGTCTCGTCCGTGCGCGCCGGCTCGCTGGCGTAGCGCCCGCGCAGCGGCCTCGGGAAATCGCGCGCCAGATCCGCCAGCCCAACCGCCACCGCCAGGCCGAACATCGGCTCGCCGTGACCCGCGCCGATCACCAGCGGCCGCAAGTCGGCCAGCAGTTCCACAGACTGATGCGCCTGGTCCCAATCGTATGTCACCGGCGCGGGCGGGCGCGAAATGCGCGGCTCCTGGGTCACCATCCCCATCACTGAATCCAGGTCCATCGTGACGCATGCATCGCCCGCCAGCAGCACGGACTCGTCCCGCTGGAAGAATGCGACATGCCCCGGCGCATGTCCCGGCGTGAAGTGCCAGCGCCAGCCCGCCAGCCCCGGTACTTCGCCGCCTTCCGGAAGGTCGTGCAGATGCTCCCCCAGGTCTGCATGCCAATTAGGAAGGAACCGGCTGAAGAACGAAAACGCGCCGCCGGCCATGGGATCCTTTGGCGGATAATCCGACTCGCCGGTGAGGAACGGCCGCTCCAAGCGGTGCGCATAGATCGGCACGTCCCAATATTCCGCCAGTTCCAGCGCGGAGCCGGCATGATCCCAATGCCCATGGGTTAGCAGGATCGCCTCGGGACGCGTGTCCCGGCCAAAACGCTGTTCGGCCGCATCGCAAATTCGCGCCGCATTTCCGGGAGTGCCCGTATCCACCAGCACCCACGGCCCGCCCGGGCTGCCCACTAAGTAGATGTTCGCAATCAACGTGCGCAGCCGCGCTACGCCCGGCGTCATTTCTTCAACTGGCATAATCTCAGGATACCCGACCTACTGTCGTCTAGCACCGCCAGCGAAGTCGGCAGCTCGCCATCTTCGGATGACCGTCAATCCGTGGGCTGAAGCCCACGGCGGCACGCTGAAGCATGCGCCACTCAGCGCCGTAGCAGCTTAAAGCCGATCTCGCGGCCAAGGCCCTGCACCAGCGCGAGCGAGATCCACAGCAGCGCAAACGGCTCCAACAGGCTCGCCTGGGAGGGCGGTCCGGCATCGATCGACTCAAAGCCGAGTTCTTCAGCTAACCGAGCGCGGTCTTGATTTCCCGGATCTGCGCGGCGTGGCGCCGCGGATGCACCGAGATCACAAGGAGAGCCTCATGGCAGTTGATGGGACCCACCAGCGGATGTGTCATCGTCTTGGCGCGAAGATCTTCGTTACAGTCCTCGACGAACCGGACGGTTCGCTCGCGCGTAGCGAGAAAGCTTCCCACGGCATCCGCCAGCGTCGCGAAGCGTCCCGTAGGCCGGCCCGCTTCCGGCGAGATTACGGGAGTCGTGCGGTCCGCGCCCCGGGCCAGGATCGCGGCTTCCCGCTTCTGGTTCGCGACGGGCGAGCCGGAACTCTGAGCCTGGGTAATTCGCGAGAGCAGGAGATCCTCGGAGACAGCGACATGCTCCACGCATTCGAGGACCGACCAGCGGCCGGGCGCGGGTCTTACGGCCGGCACGTCCTCGGGAAGGCCGCGCAAAGCGTCCAGGAAGGCATCCCGGCCAGTTGCGAGTTCCTTCAGGATGCCGGCCTTCTCGTGCGGTTGCATCGGCTCGGTGACGATTCAGTCAGGCCAGAGTGGATATGTCACAAAGGGGAAGGCGCTCCGGTTTCCCGGATTACAAAGGCCCTCAAAAGGGCAAAGCCCTGACGCCCCAGGGTTTTTCATCCGCCAGTCCCTGGTACTCGGGCCGGTGCTCCACCACTCTGGCAAGTTCAGCGTATCATAACTGCGGCGCTGCTAGTGGGGCGGCCGCGGTCGCGCCGCCCGGGGACTGCGAGGTGGAAAGGATGCCGTCACCGGGAGCGTGCGCTACACCGTCCCGCGGTAAAAGACTGCTCCCCTAGAGAGGGCCATGGCTCGGAGACAGGCCAGGAGGCCTGTCCTACTCCACGGCTGTCACGATCAGCGTGGCATCGTCCTGGAAATTGCCGCCGCTGAATTCGGCGATGGCCGCCATCACGCGCTTCTGCATGGCTTCCGCATCCAGCGCGCGATTGGCCCGCAGCAGTTCCATCAGCCGCTCCTCGCCGAACTCTTCGCCTTCCGCGTTGGCGATCTCGGTGATGCCGTCGGTGAACAGCACCAGCCGGTCGCCCGGCTCCAGGTCCACGTGCTCCTCCCGATACTCCCAATCCGGGAAAACGCCGAGCACTACGCCGCCATGATCCAGGCGCACGCACTCGCCGTTCGGCCGCACCAGGATCGGCTCGCAGTGGCCGGCATTGGTGTAACTGAACCGCCGGGCGCTATCGAGCACGCCGTAGAAAAATGTGATGAACTTGCCGCTGCCCACGTTCGCCGCGACGATCCGGTTGATGCGTCCGCAAAGCTCGCCGGTGGGAAGCATCTCGCCGGCCAGTGCGTGCACCGCCGCCTGCACGTTGGACATCAGCAGCGCCGCGGGTACGCCCTTGCCGATCACGTCCGCCACGCACAGCGCCAGGTGGTTGGAGTTCAGCCGCAACAGGTCGAGATAGTCGCCGCTGACTGCCCCGGCCGGACGCCACGCGGCCGAGATTCCGTAGCCCGGAAACTCCGGGATCGATTGCGGGAGAAGGCCGCGTTGCGTCGCGCTGGCGGCTTCGATTTCGCCCGATTCGCGGGCCGCGCCGCTGCGCCGTTCATTGCGCGATTCGATCTGCGTGCGCAGGGTCGACAGCAGCTTCGAATTGTCCCAGGGCTTCTCGACGAAATCGGCCGCGCCGCGCCGCATGGCTTCCACTGCCAGCCGAATGCTGCCCCAGGCCGTCATCACCACCACGGGCAGCGTGCTATCGAGCTTCTGCACGCGCGCCAGCAGGTCCAGACCCTCCTGGCCGGAAGTCGTGTCGAGGGCGTAGTTCAGGTCCATCAACAGCACGTCGTACTCGCGGTCGTGCAGCCGTTCCAGCACCGCTTTCGGCGAGTTGACCGCTTCAATCTGGTAGCCTTCGCGCTTCAGGAGAAGGTGCAGCGCTTCCAGAACATCGGGTTGGTCGTCGGCGATTAATGTGCGGGGTGCGCTTAATTCGGGCCTTAGCATTGCGTGCCTCTTTAACTATGACGGTATCCCGATAGAACAGTTAGCGGGCCAATCGCCAGGAGGGGCTAACCCCCGTACTGTCAATCGGCTAGTGGGCTACGGCCGTGGCGCCGCTGCCCGTCCGCGCAACAAGCCGTCCCAAAACCAGACACTTGCGCTGCCCGACTATGTAACAATCGTAGCGAAGCGGCATGCCCAAACTTACGCTCTATGTATTACCGTCCATCAGTTTCTTCGCGCGTGGGGCAGGCCCTCAGCGTGCGGCGGCCTCTCAGGCCGCCCCTTTCGCCGTCCAGCAGCCTACTCGGCCTGCGAACCCGCTTTCCAGCGGGTCCAGCCGCCTGAAAGGCGGCTGCAGCCAAGATTGGCTGCCCCACAAGTCCTGAAATGCCCAGCGCGATCGTCATCGGCGGTGGATTGGCCGGTCTCTCCGCGGCGGCGGCGCTCGGGGGCGCCGGGTTCCGGGTCCAAGTGTTCGAAGCTCGCCCATTTCTGGGCGGCCGCGCGACTTCGTTTCCGCTGGCGCAGTCCGGCGACGATTCCGTCCTGATCGATAACTGCCAGCACGTGCTGTTGCGCTGTTGCGTCAATCTGCTGGATTTCTACGCGCGGCTGGGCGTGCGAGACAGCATCCGCTTCTATCGCGAGTTCTACTTCATCGAGCCCGGCGGCCGCATCTCCTGCCTGCGCCGCGGCGCGCTGCCCGCCCCGCTGCATTTCACCGGATCGTTCCTGCGCCTGCGGTTCCTCGAGGCCGGCGACAAGATGGCCATCGCGCGCGGCCTCGTGGCGCTGCGGCGCGAGCGCACCCGGCGCGACGATCTGGATCGCATCACCATGCTCGACTGGCTGCGCGAGAAGCGGCAGACCCCGCGCGCCATCGAGCGCTTCTGGCGGCAGGTGTTGGTCAGCGCCATCAACGAGGATGTCGACCGCATGGCCGCGCGCCACGGGTTTCAGGTTTTCTGGCTGGGCTTCCTGGCGCGCGCCGAAGGGTACGAGATGGGGGTGCCCGCCATCCCGCTGGGAGAACTCTATCGCGCGGAACTCTGGCAGGCGGCCGGCGATGTCTCGCTGCGGCTGCGCACGCCCGTGGAGCGCATCGATCGGGATGGCATCACCGCCGGCGGCGAGCGTCATGCGGCCGATTACTATATCTGCGCGCTGCCTTTCGAGCGTCTGCCGCCGCTGGGTCTCCCCGCGCCCGCTTTCGAGCATTCTCCGATCACGGGCATTCACCTGTGGTTCGATCGCGCGGTGACCGACCTGCCGCACGCCACGCTGCTCGACCGCACGGTGCAATGGATGTTCAACAAGTCCGAAGGCCGCTATGTGCAGCTTGTGGTGAGCGCGTCGCGCGAGTTGGCGGCCAGGAGCCGCGCGGACATTGTAGCGTTGGCGATCAGTGAGCTGGCCGAATTCTTCCCCCGCGCGCGCGAAGCGCACCTGGAAAAGGCACACGTGATTAAGGAATTGCGCGCGACGTTCTCGGCCGCGCCGGGCACCGAGGCGCTGCGGCCTGCGCCGGAGACCAGCCGTCCGGATCTGTTTCTGGCCGGCGATTGGACGCGCTCCGGCTGGCCCGCCACCATGGAAGGCGCCGTCCGCAGCGGATATCTGGCCGCCGAGCGAGTGGCTTGCGCGAGCGGCCGGCCGGCGCGCTTTCTGCTGCCGGATATCGCGTAAAGCGGCATGTCATAATCGAAGAATGCGTTCCCGTTTTGCGCTTTTGACGGCAGTCTTCCTCTGCGCGTTCGCGGCCGGGGCCAAATCGCCGACGACCAAGATCGATGTGCGGGTCACTTCGATGGAGGGCACGCCCGTCGAGCACGCCGAGGTGGCGATCAAGTTTGTGAAGGGCGAGAAACCCCGCACAATCTGGAGGCTGCGCACGCACGAGGACGGCATCGCGAAAACGCCCGCCGAGATGCAGATCCCGCAGGGCACCATTCTGGTCGAGGTGACCGCCGCCGAGTTTGCGCCCTTCAGCCAGACGTTCGAGGTGCACGAAGACAGGAAGACCATCGAGGTGAAGCTGACCTCGGCGATGACCAAGCTCAATGTGCACGTCACCACGCCGGGCGGCAAGCCCATCGACCACGCCGACGTGGTAGTGAAGTTCATGTCGGGCCGTTCCGTGATCCAGCTCGGCAGGAAAATCACCACGAGCTGGGAGATGCGCACGAATCAGGAAGGCATTGCGAAGGTGCCCGAACTCCCGCAGGGCACCATTCTGATCCAGGTGATCGCCACGGGGTATCAGACTTTCGGCCAGACGTACGAGGTGTACCAACTCGAAAAGACCATCGACGTGAAGCTGAACTCGCCACAGGAGCAGTACTCGGCGCATTGACGCAAACATCTGCCCAATTGGCCGATAAGGCGGACAGGAGGCGCATTATGGCCAGTTCCATAAGTCCCCTGAGTTATTTGGATACGAGCGCCTACCAGAGCCTGCCCCCGACTTCGTCCACCGCCAGCGCGGCGGGCGCGAGCGCGGGGGTCAGCGCGACGGCGGAATTGCAGGCGCTGGAGCAACAGGGCGATTTTCAGGAGTTTTTCAATAACTCGATGGCAGCCGCGCTGTTGCAGCCAGCCGATGGCGCCAGCAGCGGCACAGCAGCCAATACCCTGATCGACAACATGTTGCAGCAGGTGCTGGGAGCTTATCAGACGCAAAGCACGCCGGGTAGCTCGAACGCCGGTGCGACGAGCGTGTCGGGGTAGCCAACCGCTCCGTTACGGTCGCGGCTCGGTAAACGGGTGTGGATCGGTGAACGGGTGTGGATCGGTGAACGGGTGTGGATCGGTAACAGTGCCCAGCAGTTCGCGGGCGGCGGCCACCACGGCGGCCGGCAGGAATCCGAACTTCTTCTGTACCTCTTTCAATGGCGCGGACGCGCCGAACGTGTGCATGCCGACCATGCGTCCATGCGGCCCCACGTAACGGTCCCATCCCAGCACGGATGCCTGCTCCACGGAAACGCGCGCCGTTACAGACGGCGGCAGGACACTCTCGCGATACTCCCGCGGCTGCCGCTCGAACAGTTCCCAGCTCGGCATGCTCACCACCCGCGCCTTCACGCCTTCCGCCGCGAGCTGCTCATAGGCCTCGACGCACAAATACACTTCGCTGCCGGTGGCCAGCAGCAGGACGTCGGGCTTGCCGTCCGGCGCTTCGGCCAGAATGTAAGCGCCTTTCTCCACGCCCGATGCCGCGGCATATTTCGTGCGATCGAGCGTGGGCAGCGCCTGCCGCGTGAGGATCAGGGCCACCGGTTGATGGCGCTGCTTCATGGTGAACCGCCAGCACTCCAACACTTCGTTGGCATCCGCGGGCCGCAGCGTAATCAAGCCGGGCACCGCGCGCAGCGAGGCAAGCTGCTCGATGGGCTGATGCGTGGGGCCGTCTTCGCCCACGCCGATCGAATCGTGCGTGAAGATGTGGATCACCGGCAGATCCATGATGGCCGCGAGCCGGATGGGCGGCTTCATGTAATCGCTGAAAATCAGGAACGTGGAGCCGTAAGCCCGGATCTTCGAAAGCGACAACCCGTTCACGATGGCGCCCATGGCGTGCTCGCGGATGCCGAAGTGCATGTTGCGTCCGCCGCGGTCGTCGAATTCGAAGTCGCCGGCGCCCTCGAAGGTGAGGCGCGTCTTGGTGGACGGGAATAGATCCGCCGCGCCGCCGATCAGCCACGGAATGTTCCAGGCGATCTTGTTCAACACCCTGCCGGACGAGTCGCGCGTGGCAAAGCCTTTGGCATCGGCGGGGAATGTGGGCAAATCCTTGTCCCAGCCTTCCGGAAGCTGCCGGTGCAGCATGCGGTCGAGCTGATCGGCCAGGTCCGCATGTTCGGCCTTGTATTCCCGGAAGCGGGCCATCCAGGCGTCGCGCAACTGCTGGCCGCGGTCGCCCATCCCCGCGCGGAAGTGCTCGCGCACGCCTTCGGGAATCAGGAATTTGGCGTCTTCGGGCCAGCCATAAGCGCGCTTGGCGAGGCGCACCTCGTCTTCGCCCAGCGGCTCGCCGTGCGCTCCGCTGGTGTCCTGTTTGTGGGGCGCACCGTAGGCGATATGGCTGTCCACGATGATGAGGGTGGGCCGGTCGTTGGCGCTCTTGAACACCTGCAGCGCGCGCTCGAGAATCTCCAGATCGTTGGCGTCGCTGACGCGCGTGACATTCCAGCCATAACCGATGAAGCGGGTGGCCACGTCCTCGCTGAACGCCAGCGCGGTATGGCCTTCGATGGTGATCTTGTTGTTGTCGTAAATCCAGCAGAGATTGGAAAGGCGATGGTGGCCCGCCAGCGAGGCGGCTTCCCCGGTGATGCCCTCCATCATGTCGCCATCGCCGCAGATGACGTAGACGTCGTAATCGAACATGTCGAAGCCGGGGCGGTTGAAATGCTTCGCCATCCACCAGCGCGCCATGGCCATGCCCACGCTGTTGCCGACGCCCTGACCCAGCGGACCGGTGGTGGTCTCGACGCCCGAGGTCCAGCGGTACTCGGGGTGCCCGGGACAGCGGCTGTCGAGCTGCCGGAAGCGCTTTATGTCTTCCAGCTTGACGGCCAGTTCGCCGAGCGTTTCGTATTGCGGGTTGACGGCCTTTACACCGCTAAGATGCAGCAGCGAATAAAGCAGCATGGAGGCGTGGCCGTTGGATAGCACGAAACGGTCGCGGTTGGGCCAGATGGGATCTTCGGGATCGAAGCGCAGAAAATGCTGCCACACGGTATAGGCCACCGGCGCCAGCGCCATGGGGGCGCCGGGATGTCCGGAATTGGCTTGCTGTACCGCGTCGATGGAGAGGGTGCGAATAGTGTTGATCGTAAGCTGGTCGAGTTGCTCGTTGGTCATGAGGGTCGGTCCGCGGGCCGAATGTTCATGATACCGTGGCGCTCTAACTCCCGGTGGCGATTAGTGGCGCGCGCTGGGTGCTTAACCGTTTTGGGGAAACCGCTCCCTGACGGTCGCGGCTCGGTAACAGTCGCGTTGTCTTCGCAAGGCTTACGGAGCCGCGACCGTCAGGGAGCGGTTTTCGTCAGCCAGCAATCCCCAAAATGGTTAAGCACCCGCTCACGCAGGAACTTCGCATAGCGACTTTTTTGGCCGCTGAATCAAGAGCATAGCGGCAAATTCGCAAAACAGAAATTCGCACTTGCGTTTTGGGTGGAACTGCGGTACAATCTTTCCGTTATATGAA
>Ga0181527_1001920_pt1 | contig 20421 bp, 16 predicted proteins | sample PEATcosm2014_Bin_30_FD_119762 | JGI IMG/M metagenome (GOLD analysis project Ga0181527, IMG submission 119762) | Peatland microbial communities from MTU Mesocosm Facility, Houghton, MI, USA - PEATcosm2014_Bin06_60_metaG | ecosystem: Environmental > Terrestrial > Soil > Wetlands > Peat | place...
CAACGAGGCGCCACCCCTCGATTGCCTTTTCCCTCCCGGCCTTCGCGCTTCACGTGACGGCGTTTTGCAAAGCTCGGGCGCGGACGCGTCGCGAGAACGGGATTGCTTTATCCGAGCACTGATACGAAATCCGGATCGTCGGTTCATATATCCGCTCGTCCCCGCGAAGGCGGGGACCCAGTTCTGGATTCCCGCTTACGCGGGAATGAGCGGAGTGTTTCCGAAGAGATCATACGGATCCCGTATGATGGAACGATCACGCCGCGTCGCGCGCGGCCTCCGGCGACAACAGCCCGGCCGCGATCAGGGCTACGCGGATGCGGTCGATTTCGGCGCGGCCGAGTTTCACCAGAGGCGGCCGCACCACGGCGCGCGGCAGCCGGCCGAGCAGCACCAGGGCTTCCTTCATGCGGTTATGCATGTCGGCCCAGGGCTCGGCGTAAAACACCCGGGCGAGCGGATAGATGCGGTCATTGAGGCGTCGCGCCGCGGCGAGATCGTCGGCCTTGACCGCGCGGAACAACGCCGCCTGCAGATCGGCGATGACGCTGCCGGAGCCGGACAGGAGGCCGTTGCAGCCGAGCACCAGAGAGCTCAAGAGCCAGGCGCTGTGGGTGGTCAGCACGTTCACCGGACGCTCGAGGCTTTGCAGCTCTCTGACATGCATCTCGTGCTGCGGCACATTGCTGGCCCAGTCCTTGATGGCGCGGATGGTCGGCACCGCCTCGATCATCGCCAACAGCGTGTCGTGCGGGTAGCCCTGACCCGTCGCCAGCGGATACTGGAACGCGATCAGCGGCAGGCTCGTCGCGTCGGCGATGCGCTTGAAGTGCTCGATCGCCATGGCCGGCGACTGGCCGAGCGTGAACGGCGCCGGCGGGAACACCAACAGCGCCGAGGCGCCGCCGGCTTCCGCCATCCGCGCGATCCGCGCCGCCTCGAGGCTGCCGTCGGCCCAGACCCCGTTGACGATCGGCAGCCGGGCCCCGATTTCGTCCTGGGCGATGTCCAGCACCCGGCGTTGTTCCTCGAAGCTGCAGGACGCCACCTCGGTCGAATGCGCGTTGATGGTGATGGCGGACAGGCCCTCGACCGCCACGACGTCGCCGAGATGCTTGCGGAAGCTCTTCTCGTCGATGGCGAGGTCGTCGGCGAACGGCAACAGGACGGCCGGAATGACGCCGTGCGGCACATAATGGGTGTGGCGGGGCATTTTGCGGCTCTCCTTTTGCGGACACCGTTACGATCTATATCATGGGCCGGAGTCTGTTTCGATCACCCCCAACCGCTCGTTCCCGCGAAAGCGGGAACCCAGAAGGCGCCGCAGCGATCGAGCAAGTCCACCTGGATTCCCGCTTGCGCGGGAATGAGCGGAACATGATATGACGCCGCGATGACTGAAAAAGACCCCGCCCCCTTCCCCAACCCGTTCTTCGAGGCCTGGGCCACGCCCGACCAGGTTCCTCCCTTCGACCACATCGCGTCTACGCATTTCCGCGACGCTTATGCGCGGGCGCTCGCCGAACATGCCGCCGAGGTCGCGGCCATCGCCGCCGATCCGGCGCAGCCGACCTTCGACAATACGATCGCCGAGCTGGAACGGGCCGGACGGGCGCTCGATCGGGTCAATAATGTGTTCCATGTCCTCGCCGGCGCGCACAGCAACGATGCTTTGCTCGAGATCGAGCGCGAAATGGCGCCGCAAATCGCGCTGCATTGGAACAGGATCAATACCGATGCGGTCTTGTTCCACCGCATCGACATGGTCATGCAAAACGCCGACCGGCTCGGCCTCGATGCCGAGCAAAAGCGGGTGACCGAGCGCTACCACACCGACTTCCGCCGCTCCGGGGCCGCCCTCGAGGATAATGCCAAACAGCGGCTCGCCGAGATCGCCGAACGGCTGGCGGCGCTTGGCACCGCATTCAGCCAGAACGTCCTTGCCGACGAACAGGCCTTTGCGCTGCGGCTCGACGGCGAAGCGGAGCTTGCCGGCCTGCCCGATTTTATGCGCGAGGCGATGCGGTCGGACGCGCTGGAGCGCGGGCTCGACGGCCACGTGGTCACGCTGTCGCGGTCGAGCGCCTTGCCGTTCCTGCAGTTCTCCGACCGGCGCGACCTGCGCGAAAAGGTCTATCGCGGCTTCGTCATGCGCGGCGACAATGGCGGCGCGACCGACAATAAGAGCATTATCGCCGAAACCGTCCGGCTGCGGGCCGAGTGGGCGCGGCTGCTCGGCTATGCCGATTTCACGCATTATCGGCTCGACGACGCCATGGCGCGCACGCCTGCGGCAGTACGCAACCTGCTCGATACCGTCTGGGCGCCGGCGCGGGCGCGCGCGCTCGCCGACCGCGACGCGCTGCAAGCTCTGGCGCAGGACGAGGGCGGCAATTTCAAGCTCGCGCCGTGGGACTGGCGCTATTACGCGGACAAGCTGCGCCAACGGCGCTGCGACTTCGACGAAGCTGCGATCAAGCCGTACCTCGATCTCGACCGCATCATCGCGGCGGCCTTCTACACCGCGGAACGCCTGTTCGGGCTGCGGTTCACGCCGCGCACCGATGTGCCGGTCTGGCATCCCGACGTGCGGGTCTGGGACGTGCACGGCTCAGGCGGCAAAAATGTCGGCCTGTTCTACGGCGACTACTTTGCGCGGACATCAAAGCGCAGCGGCGCGTGGATGACCTCGCTGCGCGACCAGGAACGGCTGTCGGGCGATGTCCGCCCGCTGATCGTCAATGTCTGCAACTTCGCCAAGGCGGCCGACGGCGAGCCGACGCTGCTCGGTTTCGCGGACGCGCTGACGCTGTTCCACGAATTCGGCCACGCCTTGCACGGGCTATTGTCCTGCGTCACCTATCCGAAGATTTCCGGCACCAGCGTCGCCACCGATTTCGTCGAATTGCCGTCGCAGCTTTACGAGCACTGGCTGCAACAGCCCGAAATATTGCGACGTTTCGCCCGCCACTATCAGACCGGCGAGCCGATGCCGGAGCAATTGCTGCAACGGCTCGTCGCCGCGCGCAATTTCAATATGGGCTTCACGACCGTCGAATACCTCGCCTCCGCCATGGTCGATCTCGATTTCCATTCGCTGCGCTCGCCCGGCGAGATCGATCCGACGGCATTCGAGGCGGAGGCGTTGGCACGCATCGGCATGCCCGACGAGATCGCGATGCGACACCGGCCACCGCACTTCGGCCATATCTTTTCCGGCGGCTATTATGCCTCGGCCTATTACAGTTACATGTGGTCGGAAGTGCTCGATGCCGACGCATTCGCGGCCTTCGAGGAAACCGGCGACATCTTCGATCCGGCCACGGCGAAGCGGCTGCACGACACCGTCTACGCGGCCGGCGGCTCGCAGGATCCGGCCGAGGCCTACAAGGGCTTTCGCGGCCGGCTGCCAAGCGCGGACGCGCTCTTGAAGCAGCGCGGCTTCTCCGCCACCGCACCGGCAAACTGAGAAAACGTCATGGATTTGTATAGCGCCGGCCATCGCCGCGGCGTCGTTTGCGCGCCGCATTCCGCCGCCGTGGAGACCGGCCGCCTCATCCTTGCCGAGGGCGGCAATGCGCTCGAAGCCATGGTGGCGATGGCCGCGGATATTGCCGCCGTCTATCCGCACATGAACCATATCGGCGGCGACGGCTTTTGGCTCATTCGCCTGCCGTCGGGCCGGCTGCGCGCCATCATGGCCGCCGGCCCCGCCGGTGCGCAGGCTCGACCCGAGCTTTATGGCGAGTATGAGACGATCCCGCCGCGGGGGCCGCTTGCCGCGTTGACCGTGCCAGGCGCCGTCGGCGGCTGGATCGTGGCGCTTGAAGCGGCCAAAGCGACCGAGGGGAAAATGCCGCTCGATGCGCTGCTGGCCCCGGCGATCGCGCATGCCCGCACCGGCTATGCGGTCACGCGCAGCCAGGCCCGGCTGACGCAAGACCATTTCGAGGCGTTGCAGGACGCGCCCGGTTTCGCCGCCACGTTTCTTGCCGACGGCAAGGCGCCGGAAATCGGCGCGCGCTTGAAGCAGCAGGCTTTCGGCGAAACGCTGGCGCATCTCGCGCACGCCGGCCTGGGCGATTTTTATCGCGGCGATGTCGGCCGCGAAATCGCCGGCGACCTCGAGGGCATCGGCAGTCCGCTGACGCGTCACGATCTGGAGCGCTTCCGCGCCACCCTCGCCGAACCGTTGAGCGTGACGCTGCCGTCCGGCACCGTCTACAACACCGGCGCGCCGACCCAGGGCGTGGTTTCGTTGATGATCGTCGCTTTGTTCGCGCGCCTGGGCGTCACCGCGGCGGAAGGCTTCGATCACGTCCACGGCCTGGTCGAGGCGACCAAGCGCGCGCTGCGCATGCGCGACCGCACCGTCACCGATCCCAATCATCTCGCGCATGCGCTCGACCGCTGCCTGGACGACCGTTTCCTCGCCGGCGAGGCGATGAAGATCGACCGCCGCAAGGCGGCGCGCTGGCCGCTGACGGCGGCCGGCGGCGATACGATCTGGATGGGAGCCGCCGACACCTCGGGCCTGGTCGTGTCCTACATCCAGTCGCTCTATTGGGAGTTCGGCTCCGGCTGCGTGCTGCCGGCGACCGGCGTCTTGATGCAAAACCGCGGCGCCAGTTTTTCGCTTCGGACCGGCGCGCTGAATTACCTGGCGCCCGGCCGGCTGCCGTTCCACACCCTCAACCCGGCGCTCGCCGTGCTCGCCGACGGCCGCATCATGGCCTACGGCACCATGGGCGGCGACGGCCAGCCGCAGACCCAAGGCGCGCTGTTCACGCGCTATGTCGATTTCAAAGAGCCGCTTGCCGAAGCGCTCGACCGGCCGCGCTGGGTGCTGGGCCGCACCTGGGGCGCGCCGAAGACGGCGCTGCGGCTGGAATCCCGCTTCGACGGCAATCTGATCGACGCGCTCGCCGCGGCCGGCCACGATGTCGAAGTGATCGAGGAGCCCTACGCCGATCTCATGGGCCACGCCGGCGCCGTGGTGCTGCACCCGGACGGCACTTGCGAGGGCGCGCACGACCCGCGCGCGGATGGCGGGGCGGCGGGGGTGTAGTTGTAGGAACCATTAGGTCCCCGAGGACTTTAATTTTCGTAGCCCCGTTCGAAATTTCTTACGCAACTCCACAGCTGATTTGTCACCTCGCAACAAATCCTTTCGAATGTCGAAATATTCCGTATGCCCGTGCCGAATGAGACAAATGCCAAACGAACGGATTTTCAGAGCGTCATAATAGTCGAGTAGCCAATAACCTATGAGCTGCCGTAAGTATGTAGTCGTGATGCTGGGCTTTCTTGTTGCCTTGACGTCGATCAGGCAGCTGTCAACAAGTAGATCGAAATCGGCACCTCCTACATCGGCGCTTCCAGCCAGCGTACCGCCAATAAGAACCTTGCGGAACTTTGCTATCAACTCCGCATTGTGCTCGTTAAAGAGTCTCGACAGACGAATCACATCAGTAGCGATTTTGGGATCCACGTAGCTCAGCATTTTTTTAATATTCGGCGTCGCGCAGCACACCATGATTTCAAGAGCAGAATTTGCGTAAGGAGCGCGTCCAATCCAGTCGAGATAGGCGAACAAAATGCAATATCGGCACAGTCGTTCTTCCGAATGTGCCGCCAATTTGCGTCTTTCGGGCCGAACGTCAGCAGTAAATTTCCGAAATGAGGTGATGAATTTGGCTGCAATCTTTTCCTTTCGCTTGTGATACCAAACGTTTTCCGCGGTCTCGATCTGCTCCAGACCGGCGCCAAGCATTGTGACCTTTCGATACTCAGGGAGGGCTTTGAGAAACCGGAGCCCGATTGCAACACGGTCACATCGGTGCAAATCACATCGAAAGCAGGCTCGAATTCGATAGTCGATTGCTGTTCCGACGAGCATCGAAAGAACGCCTTGTTTGTGAATCTCCTCTTGCTCAACAAGGCCCTGCTCCCGCAATCGGCGGTTACAAGCGCGAACAATATCCTTGAGGTCCGGAAAGTTACTGTCGATGTACCGCCTGACAAAACTATCATTCGATACTTGCGCGGTTAGAGGACCCGGAATTAAACCTGGGCAAGGAGGTAGGATTTTTGGGGCTTTACCGGCGTTCCTCCTGTCTCGTCCCCGTTCATTTATCTCGGCGCGAGTCATTGCCCGAACGCCGTTCAAAGGCGGCCGTCCTCGTCTAATTTGGGGGAACCCCGGTGAGATAAACGCTTTGCCCACAGGCAAAATGTGTTTCACGGACCTCGGCTCCCAGAACCTCTCGGAGGGTTTCGCGGAAGATTTCCGCTTCTAAAGCTCGGCAAGCATACCTCGGAAAGAGCGAAGCGACAGGCGGGGTAAACGTCGCCGCTGCACCGCGGCTTTCGCTTCGCTCGACTCAGGCTACACGTTGTTTACGCGGCCCGCAGCGCCTTGTTCCGTTTGGCATCTTCCGGCTTGAGTTTCCGCCGCGCCAATTTGAGATCGTAATGAGTTTGCAGATTCAGCCAAAACTCCGGGCTGTTGCCGAAGTACAAGCTCAGCCGCAGCGCCGTGTCGGCCGTGATGCGGCGCCGATTGTTGACAATCCCGGCAATCCGGCTCGGCGAAATCCCGATCGCTTTCGCGAGCTGGTTCTGCGAGAGACCGTATTCCGCAAGGAATTCGTCTCTCAGCATTTCGCCGGGCGTGACCGGGGCAAATTCATTCTGTGCCATCGCCGTCGTCCTACGCCACCCAATTCTCCATCGACAAACCCGGTATATCGCGAAAATCCACCTCATTGTTGGTCACGAGAATGCAGCCGCAGCTGATTGCGTGAGCCGCGATCATCCGGTCGTAATCCCGCCCTCTCGTCCAACCGCATTGAGCGATGATCCGGCCATAGGCAACGGCCGCCGCGGCGTCGAACGGCAGGACGGGCAGAGCGCCCAGCAGAACCTCCAATCGAGCCTGCCGGATGGCCGTGAATTTTGCATCTCTATAGATGCCGCGCTGCAATTCGGCGAGGCTCAACGCCGACAACAGGACCTCGCCGCCGTGCCCGGCGAGCTTATCGAGAACTTTGTCTGTCCCGTCGCGGGCGTGGATGGCGATGTTGGTGTCGAGAAGACAGGGCACCTGCCGGCTCGCCGTTAATCCCGCCGGCGCACGGGCACATCGATCGTTTGCCGCTTCTCCACGCGACTCGGCTTGGGCATGCGCCGGAGCGCGGCGACAACATCGCTCATGCTGTTGCGCGCCGGGTAGATCGTGATGACATCGCCGAGCCGGCTGATTTCCAGATCGATATCCGTATCGGCATAGGCCAGTTCCGCCGGGATGCGAACGGCCTGGCTGTTGCCCGATTTGAATGCACGGGTCCGCGACATCGGTATTCCTTGGCTAGGCACAAAATACCAGCGCGGCCGCCCTGGCGTCAATCTGCGTATATACAATGCGCTTTGCCGCCGTCGAAAACCACAAGACGCCGTCGGCGGCACAGCGCCGACGATCATCCGCCCGGCTGCATCGCCTTATTTTCGCAGGTCGCGCTGCTCGTCCTGATCGGCGAAGAGCGCCTTCGCCGGCCGCAGCGTCGATAGGTGCGCAACCGGATTTGCTTCCGTCTCTCGCGTGAAGGCGATGCCGCATGCCCGGCACTCGAAGGTCCGCAGCGAGGGCAGGTCGCCGAAGCGTTCCGTGGTGCGGGCCAGCCGCATCGGCTGAGCGCAACTCGGACACCGCGGCGGCCTCACGCTCCGACCGGAGATGGTATTCATAGCGCCTCGCTCGCACGCTGGCATGGTTCCAACGTTGATTTAAATCATATCCGCCGCAAGAAATGCGCTGCGGGAACGGCAATCCTGCCCCGACGCGCGAGCGATGCGAGCGCGACTGAGCGCGACTGAGCGCGGATAGGCCTACATTGATATCGATCAAATAAATGCGCGACGGCGCGATGTCCGGGCCGCCCACAAAGGCAAAGCGGCCAAGACCGTAGCCGGGAGGAGATCGGTTCGGTCAGGGCCGCTTGGCTCACCGCATCGCCTGGAGCCGGCACCATATATACCGCCAGAGGCATCGGGATACGTTGATTTAAATCAAGAACAGTTACGGTTGCACATAAAGGTAGGTCCCTACGGCAATGCTTGAGCCGGGATGCCGGCACATCCGCCAGAAACGCCGTCGTCCGAAATCAAACTCGTTGCGCTACGCCATCGGCGTCAGCCCCAGCCGCTCCATCAATTCCCGATCGCGATCGCGGCCGGGATTTGGCGTGGTCAACAGCTTCGGGCCGTAGAAGATCGAGTTCGCGCCGGCGAGAAAACACAAGGCCTGCGTCTCCTCGCTCATATCCTCACGGCCAGCGGAAAGCCGCACCACCGAGCGCGGCATCGTGATGCGGGCGACCGCGACGGTGCGCACGAACTCGATCGCGTCGAGCGCGCCTTCATCCGCGAGCGGCGTGCCGGCGACTTTGACAAGCATGTTGATCGGCACCGATTCGGGATGCACCGCAAGGCTGGCGAGCGTCGCGAGCATGCCGATACGGTCTTCGCGGCTTTCGCCCATGCCGACGATTCCGCCACAGCAGACGTGGATGCCGGCGTCGCGCACATGGTCGAGCGTCGTCAGCCGATCCTGGTAGCTGCGCGTCGTTATGATGCGATCGTAGAACTCGGGCGAGGTGTCGAGATTGTGGTTGTAATAGTCGAGCCCTGAATCCTTCAGCCTATGCGCTTGCGGCGCGGTCAGCATGCCGAGCGTGGCGCAGGTCTCGAGCCCCAGCGCCTTGACGCCCTCGACCATGGCGCAAACGGCATCGAGATCGCGATCCTTCGGCGAGCGCCATGCCGCGCCCATGCAGAAGCGGCGGGCGCCTGCGTTCTTCGCCGCGCGGGCCTCGGCCAACACCGCTTCGATCTCCATCAGCTTTTCCGCGTGAACGCCGGTGTCGTGATGGGCGCTTTGCGGACAATAGGCGCAATCCTCCGGGCAGCCGCCGGTCTTGATCGACAACAGCGTCGAAATCTGCACCTCGGTCGGATCGAAATTGGCCCGGTGCACGCTTTGGGCGCGAAACATCAGTTCGGGAAACGGCAGTGCGAACAGCGCCCGCAACTCGTCGCGGGTCCAATCGTGGCGCGGCGAACTGTCGGCGACACGCAGCCCCGTCCTTTCAGCAGCAAGCGACATAAGGTACCTCGGCCGTCATGCCCGCCCTCATGGCCGGCATCCACGTCTTCCTGTGGCAACCACAATAAAGACGTGGACGGCCGGAACAAGCCCGGCTACGACGCCCTTATTCAAGTCCGAAACCGTGTTAGTGTTGTCTTGCCATGTCCCATACCCCGCCCGACCGGCTCTCGACCGATCCGCGCAGTCCCTATTATGATGCCGAGGTGCTCGAACGCGACGTCGGCGTGCGCTTCAAAGGCGTCGAGAAGAACAACGTCGCGGAATATTGCGTGAGCGAAGCCTGGATCCGCGTCGAGACCGGCAAGACCAAGGACCGCTACGGCAATCCGCTGACGATCAAGCTCAGCGGTACGGTCGAAGTTTATTTCCGGGAGGAGAAGAAGGCGTAGTGCCCGCATCAGTGCAGGGTCGGGGAATCGGAAACAACGCGCAGCTCGATGCGGCCGATCAGCGCCGCGCGATCCGCCTCAAGAGCCGCGATTTCAGCCGCCGTCACTTTCGCGGTGCTGCTGTTCGACCCGAAGACGACGATGCCGCCGAGCACCGCGGCCGCCGATCCCGCCATGAGCGTCGGGTCGAACCGGATTGCGCCGAATAACAGCGCGACGAGCACAACGGCGCCCGCGGCCATGGCGACCCGCGCGGCGAGGACGAATTTGCCGCAGCTCTCGATGCGGCTTTCAAGCTCCTCGATCTTCGCCTCGAGGCGCTCGATCTGGTCGTGCGGGTCGCCGTCAATGTCATCCATGGCCGCACAATGGGGCGCGCTTCGCCCCCTGCAGCACGAGCCCTACTCCGCCGCGACCTGTGTCGAGGGATCGATCGCCTCGACCCGGGCGGCGCAATATTTGAATTCCGGAATCTTGCCGAACGGATCGAGCGCGGGATTGGTGAGGAGATTGGCCGCCGCCTCGACATAGGCGAACGGAATGAACACCACGCCGTCGGGAATGGCGTCGTCCTGGCGCGACGACAGTTCGACCACGCCGCGGCGGGTGGAAACGCGGATGAAGTCGCCCGGCTTGATGCCGAGCTTCGAGATGGTGCCGCGCGACACCGCAGCGATCGGGCCGGGCTCCAGCGCATCGAGCGTCGCGGAGCGCCGCGTCATCGCGCCGGTGTGCCAATGTTCGAGCTGGCGGCCCGTGGTCAGGATGAACGGATAGTCGGCGTCGGGCATCTCGTCCGGCGCCTGGAATTTCGTCGCCACCAGCTTGGCGACGCCGCCCGGCCGCGGGAAGCCTTTCTCGAACACGACATCGCGGCCCGGCACGTCCGGACCATCGACCGGATAGGTGACATGATCCTCGCGCTCGACGCGGTCCCAGGAAATATTGTCGAGTGCGGGCATCAAAGACGCCATCTCGGTGAACACCTCGCTGACGTGCTTGTAGTTCCACTTGCAGCCGATGCGCTGCGCAAGGTCCTGGATGATCCAGAGATCTTGCCTCGCCTCGCCTGGCAGCGGCAGCGCGGTGCGGCCCATCTGCACCTGACGATTGGTATTGGTGACGGTACCGTCCTTCTCCGGCCACGCCGAAGCCGGCAGAATGACGTCGGCGTATGACGCCGTTTCGGTCAGGAAAATATCCTGCACGACGAGATGCTCGAGATGCGCGAGCGCGCCGCGGGCATGATTGAGATCGGGATCGGACATCGCGGGGTTCTCGCCCATGATGTACATGCCCTTGATCTCGTCGGCATGCACCGCGTCCATGATCTCGACCACGGTCTTGCCGCGCTTCGGGTCGAGCGTGACGCCCCATGCCGCTTCATATTTGGCGCGGATTTCGGCGTTCTCGACCGACTTGTAGTCAGGGAAGAACATCGGGATCAGGCCGGCGTCGGAGGCGCCCTGCACGTTGTTCTGGCCGCGTAGCGGATGCAGACCTGTACCCGGACGGCCGACCTGGCCGCAGATCAAGGACAGCGCGATCAGGCAGCGCGCGTTGTCGGTGCCGTGGGTGTGCTGCGACACGCCCATGCCCCAGAAGATGATCGCGCTTTCGGCGCGCGCGAAGGTGCGCGCCACCTTGCGCAACACCTCCGGCTCGATGCCGCAGATCGGCGCCATCTCCTCGGGCGTGAACGGCTTCACGCTCTGGGCCAGCTTGTCGAAATCCTCGGTGTAGGTCTGGACGTATTGCTGATCGTACAGTTTTTCTTCGATGATAACGTTGAGGATGCCGTTGAGCATCGCCACGTCGGTACCGTTCTTGAACTGCATCATCTGCCAGGCGTGGCGTTTGAGCGCCTGGCCGCGCGGGTCCATGACGATGAGTTTTGCGCCGCGCTTGGCCGCCTGCTTGAAGAAGGTCGCGGCGACGGGATGGTTTTCCGTCGGATTGGCGCCGATGACGATGATGACGTCGGAGTTCTTGCATTCGTTGAATGTCGCGGTCACCGCCGCCGAGCCGACACCCTCCAAGAGCGCCGCGACCGACGAGGCGTGGCACAGCCGCGTGCAATGATCGACATTGTTGGAGCCGAATCCGGTGCGCACCAGTTTTTGGAACAGGTAGGCCTCTTCGTTCGAGCCCTTGGCGGAACCGAAGCCCGCGAGTGCGCGCGGGCCGTCGCGGTCGCGGATTTTCGAAAGCCCCTTGGCGGCGCGGTCGAGCGCCTCCTCCCACGTCGCCTCGCGGAAATGCGTCCACGGATTGGACGGGTCGACCAGATCGTCCGCCGCCTTACCGACTCCCTCCTTGCGGATCATCGGCCTCGTCAGCCGCTGCGGATTGCTGACATAGTCGAAACCGAAGCGACCTTTGACGCAGAGCCGGTTCTGGTTGGCCGGCCCATTGCGGCCACTGACGTAAAGCAGCGTGTCGTTCTTGATGTGATAGGTGAGCTGGCAGCCGACGCCGCAATAGGGACAGACGCTGTCGACCGAGCGGTCGGCCTTGCCGGTGAAGACATTGTCGTCGTCGACCAGCGTCGCCGGCATCAGCGCGCCGGTCGGACAGGCCTGCACGCATTCGCCGCAGGCGACGCAGGTCGACGCGCCCATCGGATCGTCGAAGTCGAACACGATCTTCTCGCCGTGGCCGCGGCCGGCCATGCCGATCACGTCGTTGACCTGCACTTCGCGGCAGGCGCGGACGCAGAGATTGCAGTTGATGCAGGCGTCGAGATTGACCGCCATCGCCGGATGGCTGCGATCCGGCGCGGGCGTATTGCGGCGGGGAAAACGGCCCTGCGCGAGGTCCATCCGCGTCGCGATTTTCCACAATTCGGAATTCGGATCGTGCGCCACCTCCCGCGCCGGCTGGTCGGTGAGCAAGAGCTCGGCGACCATCTTGCGCGCCGTCTTGGCGCGATCCGTCTGCGTCTTGACCTTCATGCCCGGCGAAGGCGTGCGGATGCAGCTTGCGGCCAGCACGCGCTCGCCTTCGATCTCGACCATGCAGACCCGGCAATTGCCGTCCGGGCGATAGCCGGGCTTCGGCGTGTAGCACAGGTGCGGCAGCTTGATGTCGAGCCGGCGCGCGGCGCGGAATATCGTCTCGCCGTCGCGGATGTCGATCTCGCGGTCGTCGATGGTGAATGTCTTTGCGGTGGGCGCTCCGCCCTGGATGCCGGTGGCGCCTTTGTTGTCGTGGCCGTAGCCGACCGGCTTCTGTCCGTTGCCTTCGCTCATGGGGGTCTACCTTGCTTTACCAACGTCCCAGCGGCTTGGTCAGTTCTTCGGAAAAGTATTTTAGCACACACAAGAGCGGATTGGGCGCCGCCTGGCCGAGGCCGCAGATCGAAGCGTCGCGCATCAGCGCGGAAAGTTCGTCGAGCAGCGCCGTGTCCCACGGCCCGACCGCCATCAGCTTCGCGGCTTTCTCGGTGCCGACCCGGCACGGCGTGCATTGACCGCAGCTCTCGTCCTCGAAGAATTTGATGAGGTTCAGCGCCACCGCCTTCATATCGTCCTGGTCGGACAGGATCACAACCGCGTGCGACCCTACGAAGCAGCCGTATTTTTCCAGCGTGCCGAAGTCGAGCGGAATGTCCGCCATCGATGCCGGCAGGATGCCGCCCGAAGCGCCGCCCGGCAGATAGGCCTTGAAACTGTGCCCGTCGGCCATGCCGCCGCAGAACTCCTCGATCAATTCGCGCGCGGTGATACCGGCGGGCGCGAGCTTCACGCCGGGATTCTTGACCCGGCCCGACACCGAGAAACTGCGAAAGCCCTTGCGCTCGTGGCGGCCCTGCGAGGTGAACCAATCGGCGCCCTTCTCGACGATGTCGCGGACCCAGAACAGCGTCTCGACATTCTGTTCGAGCGTCGGACGGCCGAACAGGCCGACCTGGGCGACATAAGGCGGGCGATGGCGCGGCAGGCCGCGCTTGCCTTCGATCGATTCGATCATCGCCGATTCTTCGCCGCAGATGTAGGCGCCGGCGCCGCGGCGCAGATGGATTTTGCTGTGCTTGGCAAGAAGAGCCTTCTCGACTTTGGCGATCTCGTCGGTCAGAAGCAGCCGCACTTCCGGGTATTCGTCGCGGACATACAGATAGGTGTCGGCGGCCTCGACGATCCAGGCGGCGATCAGCATGCCCTCGATGAAGCGATGCGGATCGCGCTCGAGATAATGTCGGTCCTTGAACGTGCCCGGTTCGCCCTCGTCGCAATTGACGGCGAACAGTCGTGGCGCCGGCTCGGCGCGAACCAGCGACCATTTGCGCCCGGTGGGAAACCCGGCGCCGCCGAGACCGCGCAGCCCGGCGTCGCTGACCGCTTTGATGACATCGTCGCGGCTGCGCGCGCCGCTGAGGCAGGCCTTCAGCAAGTCGTAACCGCCGCTGCGCACGTAAGCTTCGAACGCGGTCGGCGTCGGATAGGAATGGGCGTGCGGGGGTTTCGCCGCCGCAGCGCCGACTTTTGCCGCATCGGCTTTCATGACTTGGACATGGCCGACCGCGGCAACCGGCGCCCGGTCGCAGGCGCCCATGCACGGCGCGCGCACGACGCGCACTTGCCCGCCGAGCTTGCCAGGCAATTCGGCAAGGAGCCGCTCCGCGCCGGCCATGGCGCAGGACAGCGAATCGCAGACCCGAACGGTGACCGGCGGCGGCGCTGCTTCGCCTTCCTTCACCACGTCGAAATGGGCGTAGAAAGTCGCGACCTCATAGACCTCGGTCAGCGCAAGCCGCATCTCGGACGCCAAAGCGGCGAGATGCGCGGCCGAAAGATGACCGTAGCGATCCTGGATGAGATGCAGATGCTCGATCAGGAGATCGCGTCGGCGTTCGCGCTCACCAAGCAGCGCGCGCACCTCATCGAGCGCCCGCGGATCGAGTTGGCGGCCTTTCGGCGTGCGCGCCGGGCGGCGCCGGCCGGTTCGAGCGCGGTCCTCGGACGGCACTTTCGGCGGCAATTCAGTTACGTTCATCCGTCACCTTTAAAACCAGAAAACATGAGATAGAACAGTAATAAGCGCTGACGGAGATAATTAATAGGCGAGTTCAATCGGGATTTCCGATTACAGTATTGCGTTTCTCGATCGTGAAGATTCGCGCCGCGCGATCTGACGCTTTTCCTCGGGCGTGACGGAGAATGCACCAGATGCTCCGCGTCGTGCTGATCGTGCCCGGCCGCGACACTTGGCCTCACGAATGCGTTACGGCAGTTCCCATCGTCCGACCAGGGCCACCCAGCCGATCGGAACGGCGGTGCCAAGGGGAGTAAATCCGACGCCTCTAAATGCGCACCGGCCCAGGGAACGCGGGATTAGGCCGACTTCACGGGGTTGACCCGAACCATTTGAGAAACCTTGCGTTTCTCTTGCACTCCGCGCGCGCAACCGTGAATTGATTAAAACCGGTTGCCGCCAAAAAAAATCGTCCCAAAAGCGGTTTGCCGATGCGCGGGCAGATTGCTGGCCAATCCCGGCCCTTTCTGATTGCCAGATTAGCACATTTCTATATTTCTATCGGGACGATCCGCATGTACGATTGATTTCGGCCGCAAGTGCCGACACTCTGACGCCATAACATGCGGCTGAAAGTCGCAAATCTAGGGGGACGCCCATGACGACGACATTCGATCAAACCCTGTCGGCTGGAGGAAAGCCGGTCGGCTTGCTTGATCGCGAACGGATCATCGCCAAAGCCGGCTTCAATCGCTGGCTGGTGCCCGCGGCCGCGCTTTGTATCCATCTCTGCATCGGCATGGCCTACGGCTTCAGCGTGTTCTGGCTGCCGCTGTCGCGTGCGATCGGACTGACGGCGGCAAAAGCATGCCCCGACATGACGCTCATGCAGGAGCTTTTCACCACCACCTGCGACTGGCGGGTCGCCAGCATGGGCTGGATGTTCACGCTGTTCTTTGTATTGCTCGGCGTTTCGGCCGCGATCTGGGGCGGCTGGCTCGAGCGCGTTGGCCCACGAAAGGCCGGCGTCGTTGCGGCGCTGTGCTGGTCCGGCGGTCTCTTGGTCGGCGCCGTCGGCGTTTATATTCATCAGCTCTGGCTGATGTGGCTGGGTGCCGGCGTGCTCGGCGGCGTTGGACTTGGCATTGGCTACATCTCGCCGGTGTCGACGCTGATCAAATGGTTCCCCGACCACCGCGGCATGGCGACCGGATTCGCCATCGGCGGCTTCGGCGGCGGCGCCATGATCGGCGCACCGCTGGCGAATATCCTGATCAATACCTTCAAGACACCCACTTCGGTCGGTGTCTGGGAGACTTTCGCCACCCTGGGCGCGATCTATTTCGTGTTCATGATGATCGGCGCCTTCGGTTATCGGCTGCCGCCGGTCGGCTGGCGTCCGGACGGCTGGACGCCGCCGAACAAAGCCAATGCGATGATCACACAGCATCACGTGCATTTGAAGGATGCGCACAAAACCAAGCAGTTCCGGCTGATATGGGGCGTGCTCTGCCTGAACGTTTCGGCGGGCATCGGCGTCATCGGCATGGCGTCGCCGATGTTGCAGGAAATCTTTGGCGGCACGCTCATTGGACATCCGGAGCTAGGCTTTACGCAGCTCGCGACCGATCAGCGCACGATCATTGCCGGCATCGCCGCCGGCTTCGCCGGCCTGCTGTCATTGTTCAACATCGGCGGCCGGGTGTTCTGGTCCTCGCTGTCCGATTATATCGGCCGCAAGAACACTTATTATACGTTCTTCCTGCTCGGCATCGCCATGTACGCGCTCGCACCCTGGGCTGCTCACTCCGGCAATAAGGCGCTGTTCGTGGCGTTCTTCTGCATCATCCTGTCGATGTATGGCGGCGGCTTCGCCACCGTACCGGCCTATCTCGCCGATATCTTCGGCACGCAGTTCGTGGGCGCCATTCACGGCCGCTTGCTGACGGCATGGTCGACGGCAGGCATCGTCGGTCCGGTGGTGGTGAACTACATCCGCGAGTTCGAAATCACCGCGGGCGTGCCGCGCGACCACGTCTATGACGTGACCATGTACGTCCTCGCGGGCATGTTGGTTGCGGGCTTCGTCTGTAACTATTTGATCAAGCCGCTGGCCGATCATTGGTTCATGAAGCCTGAAGAAGTCGCCGCGCTGCAGGCGGCGCACGCCAAGAGCGACTCGGCGATCGTGCACGGATCGTTCGGGATCGGCAAAGGCGGCTTCGACGCCAAGGCGCTGTTGTTCTGGGCCGTCGTCGGAATTCCGCTGGCCTGGGGCGTCTGGCAGACGCTGCAAAGCGCGATCAAGATCTTCTAAGATCGCGCCCGCGGATCAGACAGCAACGGCGCGGCCGCAAAGCCGCGCCGTTTTCGTTGGAGCATGCCCCGCAAAAGTGGAACATGCTGTAGTGAAGCTCACGCGGATTCGCTTTGGACAAGTTCTGCGTCGCGCCACATCTCTTCCGGGGTCCGGACACCCCTGCGCTGCCGGTAAAAGCCGATGACCTGGCAGGCGGTTTCCTGGGTCAGCGCTTTGTAGCGCTCGAAAGCCCGCGCCAAATCGTCCGCCCGCAAATTGCGTTCGGCGACATACATCCGCAGCAGTTCCCTGGCGGTCGTCCACGAGCAACCGACCGCCTTGGCGAGGATGAGGATCATATCCTCGCCCTTGTCGAGCAGCGCGCGCTCGACCAGATCGACGGGGAAATGTCCGAGTTCGGACAGCGCGACCACCGTCCGTTCGAACTCCTGCGCATAGGCCGGAGCGTGAATACTGGCTTCGGTGAACGGCTGCGCATTCAAGCGGCGCCTGCCGTCGCGCACGGCGACGGCGTGCCGGTGCGACGCCTCGCGGACCTCTTGCTGGATCGAGGTCGCGACGTCGTCGATTGCATCGCGGATGACGAGTGCCGCCTGCGGATCGTCGCTTTCCAGCTTGGCGCGCACCGAGGCTGAAGCGGTTTCGAGCAGCTTCAGGAAGCATTGGCGGGGCAGATCGCTGCGCTGACCGAGCGCCAGCGTCAATTTGCTGTCGCTGCGCGCCCGCGTCGTCAGTTTGTTGTAACCGCGCAGCGAGAAGCATGCGCCCTTGTTTCGCACCGCCTTATGCAGCACGCGGCGATCGCCCCGCTCGACCAGAACGTCGGTGACCTGCTCGCTCAGCTTCAGGCGCTGGGCGATGGCGAAAAGATGCGCCTGGCTCTTGGTGCGCGCATTCTCCACCAGATCGGCATCGCCGAGCTGTTCGGAATGGACCAGCACCGGTTCGGCGACCGCGATCTCGTCGTCGAAGGCGAGCGAGCGGAGGAACTTGGGAGGACTGTTGTCGATGTGCGCCAGCCGCCGCGCAAGTTTCGCCCGCGCCTGCACTTCGATATCGGCCGACAGCTCCCGTAGCACGTCGTCGAATACCGCGATCTGATCGCCGGAATAGCCGCGCGCGCCGGCCGCGAACAAATCGGTGATGCGTTCGAGGATGGTCAGGCGTCGTTTCACGTCCCCGATTGCGACCGCATTATTCAATTCGTCGATCAGCGACCGGCTTGGGGTGGACGCGGCATTCTCTCTGGTCAGGGCAGCATTACGCATGGCGACAATGTTTCCAACGAGGTTCGATCAAAGACACCGGCTGCCGTTCGCGCAACCGCCGCGCGCTCGGCAGCCAAAGACGGGTGCAATGTGGCAGCGATATGCGAACAACCACCTCAATCCGCGCAACGCAATCAATCGAAAATTTTAGGTTTCTCTCGACGCACGCCGGCCGCAGCCGCGCGTTTGCCGCTGCTTCGGAAGCGCCGGCCCCGCAGTGGTTTCTCCTCCCAGCAACGCTGAACGGCATTCAGCGCCGATGGGAGGAGACCGCGGCTCTTAACATAGGTTATGGATTCGAGAGTTCGGCGTCAGAACAGCCCGACGATCTTGCCGTCGGCTCCGACATCGATCACGTCCGCCGCCGGAACCCTCGGCAGGCCCGGCATGGTCATGACCTCGCCGCAGATCGCGACGACGAATTCGGCGCCGGCGGACAATCGTACCTCCCGGACATTGACGACGTGATCGTTCGGCGCGCCCTTGGCGTCGGCGTTGGTCGAGAAACTGTATTGCGTCTTGGCGACGCAGATCGGGAATTTGCCGTAACCCATCGACTCGAAATTGGCGAGCTGGTCGCGCACCGACTTGTCGGCGGAAATATCCTTGGCGCGGTAGATTTCCTTGGCGATGGTGCGAATCTTCTCGAACAGCGGCATGTCGTCGGGATAAAGGAATTTCAGCTTGCTTTTGCCGCTGTCGCAGACCTTGACGACCGCTTGCGCGACATTGGCCGCGCCCTCGCCGCCCATCGCCCAATGATCGGCCATCAGCGCTTCGACGCCGAGCGATTTGCAGGTCTCTTCGACCAGCTTGATTTCCGCTTCGGTGTCGGCGGAAAAGCGGTTGATCGAGATCACCGGCACGATGCCGAATTTCTGCACGTTCTCGACATGGCGCTTGAGATTGCTCATGCCGGCTTCCAACGCCTTCAGGTTCTCGGTCTTGAGGTCTTCCTTCTTGACGCCGCCGTGCATCTTGAGCGCGCGGATGGTGGCGACCAGCACGGCGCAGGACGGCTCGATGCCGGCTTTGCGGCATTTGATGTCCATGAACTTCTCGCCGCCGAGATCGGCGCCGAAGCCGGCTTCGGTGACCACGTAATCGGCGAGCTTCAATGCCGTCGTCGTCGCCAGTACCGAATTGCAACCATGCGCGATATTGGCGAACGGCCCGCCGTGGATGAAGGCCGGCGTGCCTTCGAGCGTCTGCACCAGATTGGGCGCCAGCGCCTCCTTGAGCAGCACCGTCATGGCGCCATGCGCCTTGATGTCGCCGGCGCGGATCGGCTTGCGATCGCGGGTATAGCCGACGACGATGTTGGCGAGCCGTTGCTTGAGATCGTCGAGGTCGCGCGCGAGGCAGAAGATCGCCATGACTTCGGAGGCGACGGTGATGTCGAAACCGTCCTCGCGCGGGAAGCCGTTGGCGACGCCGCCGAGCGAGGACACGATCGAGCGCAGCGCGCGATCGTTCATGTCGAGCACGCGCCGCCAAGCGACCCGGCGCGGATCGATGCCGAGGCTGTTGCCCCAATAGATGTGATTGTCGATGAGGGCGGCGAGCAGATTGTTCGCCGAGGTGATGGCGTGGAAATCGCCGGTGAAGTGGAGATTGATGTCCTCCATCGGCACGACCTGGGCATAGCCGCCGCCGGCGGCGCCGCCCTTGACTCCGAACGACGGGCCGAGCGACGGCTCGCGCAGGCACAGCATCGCCTTCTTGCCGATGTAATTGAGCGCGTCGGTCAGGCCGACGGTGGTCGTGGTCTTGCCCTCGCCCGCCGGCGTCGGCGTGATGGCCGAAACAAGAATGAGCTTGCCGTTCGGCTTGTTCTGCAGCGATTTGATGAAATCCATCGACACTTTGGCCTTGTAGTGGCCGTAGGGTTCGAGGTTCTCCGGTGCGATGCCGAGCCGTTCGCGCGCCACGTCGAGGATCAAGCGCTTCTTGGCGGACTGCGAGATTTCAATGTCTGATTTCGGGGATTGATGTTGTGAGGCGGGCATTTGAGGATCCATGCGAGGTTGGAGTGAGAAACGATCCCGGTCATTCAGGTCCCGTCCTGGGGCCGGGCATGACCCGGCCATCCGGCCCCGTCCTACCCTCCCCCGCAAGCGGGGCAGGGCAGAGTGGGGGCAAGACGTGACGGCGTTGGCTTATGTGAATCTCGCCTTGAGCTGAAGATTTGCGGACTTCGCCCATTCGCCGGCTTCGACCTTCTTGCCGTCGGCGGGCTGAACGCGCGTCACCTTGAAACGTCCGTCGGCGCAGACCACGGTGAAGCCGTCGGCTTCGACCGCG
>Ga0181527_1001923_pt1 | contig 20402 bp, 21 predicted proteins | sample PEATcosm2014_Bin_30_FD_119762 | JGI IMG/M metagenome (GOLD analysis project Ga0181527, IMG submission 119762) | Peatland microbial communities from MTU Mesocosm Facility, Houghton, MI, USA - PEATcosm2014_Bin06_60_metaG | ecosystem: Environmental > Terrestrial > Soil > Wetlands > Peat | place...
GAAGCGAACCGCCTCGGCGTTGTGGTCGAGCGGATCGCCGCGCTCGGACCGGCCAGCGATGTCTTTACGGCGGTCTCTTTCCTGCCCGCAGCAAGGGAACGTCTGCGCGTCGTCACCGGCAGCGGCATCCCGGACGATGCGCTGCGATTGTTCTCGACGCTGCGGGGCGTCCCTTTGCTGGTCGTCGAGCCTCGCCCGCAACTGGCATGATGATTTGATTGCCGATCGAAACAAACTGGAAAACGGGTGCCGTGTCATGGCCGAGCCGGGCTATCATGATCCCTCGATCGCCGCAGCGAAGATCGAAATCAATCTCAACCGGCTGCCTCAGCTGTTCAATACGCTCGACCCGTCGCCCTTCCATGAGCGCGACCTCGACCGCGACGTCGAAGATTACATCATCGGCTGGGCCGAAGAGATTGCGCGTCAGCGTCCGCTCGCTTTGGTGATCCATTTGCCGGCCGATCAGGTACCCGGCCCCGGCGCGCCCGATCTCGGCGAGGCCATCCACAATTACTTCGCCTATCGCGAAGGCCAGGAACGCCGGCGGCTGCGCATGCTGTTCCGCGATGGGCGCATCGCGTTGCTGATCGGCGTGATCTTCCTGTTCTGCTGCGCGCTGGTGCGGGGGCTGGCATTATCGCTCGGCACGCCGGGCGACATTCTCGGCGAGGGTATGCTGATCATCGGCTGGGTGGCGATGTGGCGGCCCTTGGAGATTTTTCTTTACGAGTGGGTGCCGATGCGCCGGCGCTGCCGGATCCTCGGCAAGCTCGCGCGAATGCCGGTCGTGGTGCGGCCGAAGTGAAGCTCGCATTCTTTCATTATTACAAATAAGCCGAAGATAGGTGGCCGGATGATTTAATCCGCGGAAACCCGGCCTTTTTGATCCAGCGCAAGGCCCGCTCCGACAAATGCGTCAAGCTGGCAATAGTTCAGTGGAGGGTTTGCTATGAGCGCCGTCGGCCTCGAAAGCATCGATCACACTGTCCAGCTCACACACCTCTGGGTCAATCAACTCGACGCTCGGCTTGGCTGGGCGGACAAACATCGTTCTTACCGCCTGCTTCGGGCCGTGCTGCAGGCGGTGCGCGATTGGCTGCCGGTCAATGAAGCGGCCGGCCTCGGGGCGCAACTTCCGGAACTGCTCCGCGGCGTCTATTACGAACACTGGCGGCCAGCCGCGACGCCGGTGAAGAACCGCCACGAAGCAGACTTCATCGCGCGGATCGACGACGCCTTTAGGACCGATCCGCTGCTTTCCACGTCGGATGCGGTTACGGCCGCGTTCGGGCTTCTGTCGGACAAGATTTCAGCCGGTGAAATCGGGAAAGTGCGTCACGAATTACCGGCGGAGATCAGGGCGCTGTGGCCGCTTCCGTCGCGAGCCGCTTGAGACCGTGATGTTCGGCGCCGCGCCAGCCGCACAGCGCCTGGTCGAGGCCGAACCACATGGATTCGAACGCATCGATCGAGTCGGCGCCCCCGCGCGGGACGGGCGGCCTTATTCGTTGCAGGACAGGCCAAACTGCGAGAGCGCGTCTTCCAGATAGTTGGCAAGGAGCGGCATGCCGAGCACGTAGGATGCGGTGCGTTTGTTGTGAGCGCGCGTGGCCTCGGCGCGTAGTTCGTCCCAATCGTCGAGCGTGCCGTCGCCGCGGCCGAGCCAGGCGAGCGTGACCAGATCGATCTGCTCGTCCTCGGTCATGGCGAAGATCGCCGCCCTGATCTCCTGGACGACGGGATCGTCGCTGTGGTCCTCCAGCACCGCAACCATCGCGTCATCGGTGGGGTTGGAGCCGTCGTCGGGATCGGTCACCACGTCCTTGGCATCGAATTCATGGGCCTTGGCAATGATGTAACAGACCTTATCGGGGGAAATGGACAATTCGGGGGCGTTTTCCGGCATGGCGTACCTCGCAGCTGCGTGCGGTTCGAGAAGATCATGCGCGCCGCGCCCCGCCGAAGCGTTGACTTAACGCAAAAACACTTCACTGAAGAACGCCCTGGCCATGGTTAAGTTTCATGACGCTACGGAACCTGGCTTGACATTAATCCGACGGTTTTCCGTCGTTCGTGTCGTCCAACGACCGCTTGCCGGCGCCAAGCCCCGGTCAAAGCTCCGGTCAAAGCTCCGGTCACTGGGTCAAGCGCGCCGCCGCGACAGCCTGCTGGAACAATGTCTGCATCGCGGCCGTGATGTCGCCGTCGGTGGTCACCGAGAAGAACATTCCCGGCGAGGCACAGCTTTGCAAGTTCGGACCGATCTGATTTTGAAACGGCGCGATCCAGTTGTTGTACCAGGAGTTGGTCGGCAACGGCAGATAGTCGGTATAGAGCACCGCGATTTGAATGCCGCGATTCTTCACCGTCGTGCACCACGTCGTGTCGAACGGCTGCTGGCAGCGATTGCCGTCCAGCGTTTGCGAGCAGCTCGACGAGACTTCGTCGTCGACGCCGTCGGAGACGATGAACAGCACCTCCTGCGGCGTGCTGGTCGGGGTGCCGAGGCCGGGCAGCGGCATGACGGCGTTGATCTGCGACATGGCGGTTTCGAAATTCGTATCGGTGTCGCTGTTGTTGTTCGTTTTCGTCAACCAGTTGTTGTCGTAGACCTGCTCGACATTGATATTGGCAGCCGCGGCTTGCGCGGCGGCGAGATTGGAGGTCAAGGCCTGGATGGTGCTGATGCCGGATCCGTTGAACGTGTAGATCGCCGTTTGATATTGCTGGGTGTTCGAGCCTTCCATCGCCGCCGCCGCGCTCATCAGCGACTGGGTCGCGCTCGCCAAATTCTGCATCCGCGTCACCACGCCCAGTTTGGCGGCGAGCGCATAATTGTCGACGCCGCCGGGATTGCCGAGATTGTCGGCGGACGGATTGGATTCATGGCAGGCAAAGGCGCAGCCGCCCTGCGCCGCGGTGGCGGCGACCATGGCCTGGATGCCGGCCGTCGTGGCGGCGATATTCATCGACGGCGAATTGTCGAGCAGGAGATAGAAATTGATGTTGGTCGAGAGACCCGCTCGCGCGGTCGACGAACCGCTCAGCGCCAGCGTGGGAATGCCGAAAACCCCCATGAACAGGTTCGATTTGGTCGCGGTGTAGGAGACGACGGCGGTGCGTCCTGTCGTCGAGTCGGTCACGGTTGCGGACACGGTCGTGCCGGCGATGTTTGGAATTGCGACGGCTTCGGCGTTGAAGGTGGTCTGCGCCGTCGTCTGCGCGGCGGCAGCGCTGCCCGATATGGCCTGATGATCGACGGCCGAAAGCGCGGCTGTGTCGGCAACCGCGTCGAGCTTCGCTTTGACCATGTTGGCGCTGCCGTAGTCGACGCCGGCGCCGATGGCGAAGATCAGCGGGATGGCCGCAAGACCCATCACCAGCGCCACGGTGCCGCTGTCGTCGCGGCGAAAGCGGCCGGATTGATCGGCCAATTTGCGCAGGAGACGGCTGAGATCGGCCATAGGAAGAAAGCCCGAGCTGATGACTACTGGAAAATACCTATCGGACACTCCTTGCTCGGGGATGATGCTTTTCGGCGCAACCTGGATAAAAGTTTCAACGATTTGGACAAAGCTGCAGGCGCTTTGCGCATGCCGGCAAAGTTCGCCGCTTTCGCGGCGATGCACCGGGTGTCGGAATAAATGTCACGCGCCGGTCAGGGGTGGCAGCGCAACACGCCGTTGAAGTCGCAATAGCCGTGGCCGAGACGACAACAGCCGAACGACGCTTCCGAACAGTAATAAAATTGGTAGTCGGCCCCGCAATGGTCCGAGCAATAGGGACGGCTGGTGAAATTCTCGATTCCGCAATGATTGCGGAATCGCGGCGGCAGTTGCGCCGGTTCTTGCCAGTCGATGTGGACGACCGCCCCTCCGGGCGAAAGCTCCGACGCGATCGCGCGGCAAGGCGACGCCGCGATCGAGGTCAAGAGCGAAAGGACAAGGACCCTCATCATGCCTGCGTTGCCTCCGTTACCTCTGTCATGGCGTCGGTCAGCTTCGGCGCCGCTGCCGGTAGCGCTGCACCCGCGCGGCACGGCAAGCGAACGGCAAAGCGCGAGCCCTCGCCCTCTTTGCTCGCCACCTCGACGCTGCCGCGATGCAGATCGACCGCCATCTTGACGATATACAGCCCGACCCCGGTTCCGACGATGCCGGAAACGTTGCTGCCGCGGTGATAGCGTTCGAACAGCCGGGGAAGGTCGTCCGGCGGGATGCCGATGCCGTGGTCGGTGACAATCACGGCGACCTCGTCGCCGGCATTCGCGGCTTCGACTTCGATCGCGCCGCCGCCGGGCGAGTATTTGACGGCATTGGCAAGCAGATTGCTGAACACTTGAAACAACAGCTTGGCGTCGCCGACGACGGGCGCCGGCGCGGCGGCAAATTTTTCGACGATCGGCGAATTCGGCGCCATTTCGCGATGCAGCTGACAAACCTCCTGCAGCAGCGCCGTCAGGTCCATCTCGTCGGGATGGAAATAAAGACCGGCACCGCCGTCGATCAGCCGCGACGAATCGAGCAGGTTGTCGATCAGATGCGTCATGCGCAGCACGGCGCTGCGGATCTTGCCGGCGCGTTCGCCGATCTCGGCCGGACGCACGGCGGCCTTGATCTTGTCGAGCCGGCGGGCGTGGCCGTCGATGACCGTCAAAGGCGTGCGAAACTCGTGCGAGGCCATCGATACGAAGTTGCGTTGCAGCAAGGTCAGCCGCTGCTCGTGGGCCAATTGCTCCTCGAGCAAAGCCGCCTGGCGGGCGAGCATACGCTGGCTGCGCATCAAGTCGACGGCGTTGTTGCGGAACACGACGGTGGCTTGCGCCATCGCGCCGATTTCGTCGAGCCGTTCCGTCGCCGCGATGTCGATCTCGGTGTCGTTGCCGGCGAGCCGGCGCATGCGGTGGGCGAGGTCGAGGAGCGGCGCCGAGATCGAGCGGCTGATATGGACGAGGGCTGCCACCACCAGCGCGGCCGCGATCGCGATGGCGAGAATGATCAGCCAGAACGCCTGCCGGTAGGCCGAGGCGAGGCGGTCGCTTGCGATTTGCGCGCTGGCGACCGCCTGGTCGGTGAGTTGGCCGAGCGTGTCGCTCGCCGCATTATACGCGGTGCGCGACGAACTGCCGTAGATCTCCAGCGCGTCGTCCTTGTGGCCGTTGCGGGCGAGCAGCAGCATCTGGTTGACGGTGCCGCGATAGGCATTCCAGCGCGCCTTGAACGCCGCATAGAGACCATTCTCCGCCGCGTCGTGGCGGATTCTCTCGAAGCTGCGCTCGGCTGTGGCGATGGTGCGATCGAGGTCCGCCATCTGCTGTTCCGTCACGGCGGCCTCGTCGGGATTCGCCGACAACAGATCGCCGCCCTCGGACGCGCGAAAGTCCGAAGTGTAATTGTTCAGATCGCCCAGCGCACGCGTCGTCGGCAGCCAGATTTCGGCGACATCGGCGGACACCCGCGCGAAATTGGACAGCCGCCAGATGCTGAACGATCCGAGGATGACGACCAGCACGAAGAACAGCAGGAATACCGCGGCAAGGTGGGCGCGGATCGACTGCGGATACCACATGAATTCAGCCGTTGCGTCGAGGCCCTAGGTTCGACAATAACCATAGCGCAAAGCCGCAAGTACGGAAAACAAAAATGAGGTAAATTGCGGCTGCGCGCGACCGCGCGGCCCCGGTTTCGACTCATTTCGAACGAGCCTGCCGGTCGAAATTCGGGACCTGAAGACGATGCACCCCATGGCCCAAGCGCCGAAAAAGATACTCTGCATCGAGGACGATCGCGAAACCGCGGCCTTGATCGCCGAGGAACTGATCGACCGCGGTTATGACGTCAGCGTGGCGCATGATGGCCGTGAGGGACTTGCCGCGATCCTGAAAATCATGCCGGACCTCGTGCTGTCGGATATCAGCATGCCGGCGATGTCGGGCTTCGAACTGCTGGATCGGCTGGTCGCGCTCGAGCCGCGCTTTTCCAGGATGCCGTTCGTGTTCTTGACCGCGCTTACCGATCGCGACAACGAGCTCAAGGGCCGCCAGCTCGGAGCCGACGATTATGTCACCAAGCCGATCGATTTCGAGGTGCTCGCCGCCATCATCGCAGCGCGGCTCGCTGGCGTCGCGCGCGCCGGATTGTGGTCGAAGACGGTCGGGCTCAACGACCGCGAGATCGAAGTCTTGACCTGGGTGGCGCGCGGCAAGACGTCCGCCGAGATCGCGAAAATCCTCGGCCTGACCAAGCGCACCGTCGACTTCCACACCGACAATGCGCGCGGCAAGCTCGGCGCCGCGACCCGCACCGAGGCCGCCATTAAGGCGGCGACCGGGCGGTTGATCGAGCCGTAGCGGGATTACCAGACGGCGACGAGGCAGATGATGGCAAACGGCACCGCGGCGAGGCCGAGATAGAGCCAGGTCCGGTAGCCATTCGGGTCATGCGGTCCGTGGAACAGTTGCACGCCGAGCCACAGGCACAGCGCCAGCCCCAAAAAAAAGCGGATGAGATCGGCCGGCGTCTCGTAGGCCGTCCAGATGGTTTCGCTTTGCGGCAGGCTGACGCGGACGGTCAACGCCAATAATGTGCAGATGAATATCGTCCGCAGAAGCGTCGCTGCGATCCGCAGCCCGGGAGATACCGCCGAAGCCGCCAAATTCGCTTCAGGACTTTGTGGCCTCGCCATTTCGCTCGCTCCACCCGGCAGCCATGGCTCTCTCGCCATTGCATCGCCGGCGGCAAGGGTTCCCCGCCTCGCGATCCGTCCGACTAGGTTCTCCTCCCAGAGAAATATAGAAATAATATAGTCACAAAATCCAAAATGCGTAAGCACTTACTGGCCGAGCAGCCGAGCGTTTGTGGAATGGGCGCGCTCGAGCCTGGATTTGCCGGTGCAAGTCAGTGTTTCGGCCGCAACGCGGTGCCGTTGATTCCGACGACCGCTCTGGCCGGACCGCCCAGTGGCGCAGGCGCCAGCGCCGGCCGAATCAGGTGGACGCCGTCGATCCTGCCACGCCCCGCGATGCCGGCATTCGCGGTCGGACGGACGTTTTGCAGCCCGCCGATTGGACCGCCAATGGCACGGGCAGGGCCTCCAGCCGGCTTGGCAAGGCTCGTCGCCGCAGCCGGGCCCGCGAGCGGCAAGGATATGGCGGCACCACCCTGACGTGCTCGCCGGCGTCTGCGGGCACCGGCGCCGGCCGGTCCGCCCGAATGCCGATGGCGTTGCGGGACGCCGGCTTCAAGGCCGGGCCCCCCGGCGCGCGATGCCGCGGAGAATTGCCCGGCGCCACGGACTTGATGCCGGCTCCTTTCGTTCTTTCGGATTTCACTGCCCCCGCAGCCGGCCGGTCGGCGCGGCCGTCCCGGGCAAAACTCTGCTGCACCGAGACGGCGGCGATCAGCGCAACGGCCAGGGCAATTAGCTTCAACCCGGACTCCTTCGCAGCATTTTGTTCGAGCATGATCTTTTCAGAAAACCGGATTCCACTCCTCCAGATCATGCTCTAAGGCGCCGCAATGGCGAGTTCGTTGCTCAGGAACAGCGCCCCTTCGGTCGCGACCAGTTCGCCGGCGCGCACGCCGTCGAGGATTTGCCAGTAGCGGTCGCGCTGTTCGCCGATCTTGACCGTGCGCCTGATGAAATGCCGGCGGTCGGCGGTGACCCACGCCGTCATCGTGCCGTCGCCCTCGCGCACCACGCCGTCGGCCGGCACGGCGGGCGAGCGCACCGGGCCGCCGACCCGGATGACGAAATTCGCGAACATGCCCGAACGCAATTCGTGCTGCGGGTCGATGACCTCCGAGCGCACCAAGACGCGCCGCGTGTTCGCATCGACCGTCGCCCCGATGGTCGTGATCCGGCCGTCGAAAACCCGACCGGGAAAAGCATCGAGCTTCACTTGCACCGCTTGGCCGACCCGAAACGCGGGACTGTCGTCCTCGGCGACGTTCGCCAACATCCACATCGTGCCGATGTCGGCGACCGTATACGGCGCCGGCGCGTTGCCCGGCTGGACATATAATCCCGGCGCCGCGTTGCGGGCGGTGATCCGGCCGGCAATCGGGCTCGGCACGATCAGCGTCGAGTCGGCGCTGCGATCGGCAATAATGCGGTCGATGTCGGCGTCGGTCTTGCCGAACAGGCGCACCGCGTCGCGCGCTGCGCGCAAATTGCCTTCGGCGGTTTGCTGGTCCGAGGTCGCCTGCTCGACGTCGTGCTGGGATACCGCCCGCGTCGTATAGAGATCGCGCAGACGCGCGAGATTTTTGCTGTCCAGTTCGAGCACTCCCGCAGCCGCGATCAGGGTCGATTCCGCCTGCAGCAAATCGGGGCTGTCGATCGTATACAGCGTCTGCCCCTTTTTCACGTCGTCGCCGACCTGGGCGAACAGCGCGATGATCCGACCCTGATAGGGGGAAAAGACCTGCACCGCCATGTCTTCATTGAAATCGATGCTGCCCACCGCCTCCTTCTCGATCGGGAAATCGCGTTCCGCGACCGCTTCGACCTTCACCGAGGTCAGCTGCGAGTCCGACAGATCGAGGCTGTCGGCGGCAGGCGGCGGCGCGCCCGGCGCATCGGCATTGGCAGTGGTCGCGCCCAATCCGGAAGACGCGCCGTTGCCGGAATGCCAAGCCCAGTACCCGATCGCCGCTATGGCCAGTAGCGCGACGGCGACCGTCGCGCCGAGGCGGCTATGTGTCGTGCGGGGAGCCATCGCTAAGCCGCATCCATTGTCATTGGGATCGCGGCGACAGGGCCATCACCTATCACCGCGGTCTACTGTCATTAATCACAGCATTAAACAGCCAAGTGACAACAATCCAGCACAATACTGAGATTAATCACAGCATGGGTGTGCGACTCATTACAGTTTATCGTCGATATACCTCGTCGCTATTTTTGCTGATGATGGCTACTTGAGTCGCGAAGCGTGCCATCTGCTCCGATACGGCGGCCAGATGGCACATGCGCAAAAGGATTCTCTGCATCGAAGATAATCGCGAAACCGCGGCGCTGATCGCCGAGGAGCTGATCGATCGCGGGTTCGAGGTGAGCACCGTCTATAGCGGTCAAGAGGGTCTGCTGGCCATCATGAAGGCCACGCCAGACCTCGTCGTGTGCGACATCAGCATGCCGAGCATGACCGGCTTTGAAATGCTGGAGCGGTTGAATGAATTTACACCCCGGCTCGGACGGATACCCTTCGTGTTTCTGACCGCGTTGACCGATCGGGACAATGAACTCAAGGGGCGGCGGCTCGGAGCTGACGACTACGTCAGCAAGCCCATCGATTTCGAGCGGCTCGTCTTCATTATCCATGCCCGGCTTGCCGGGATCGCACGTACCAAGCTGTCGCCGAAGCGTCCGAAGCTTAACGACCGCGAAATCGAAGTTCTGACTTGGGTGGCGCGCGGTAAGACATCCGCCGAAATTGCACGCAAGCTCCATTTGGCCAAGCGGACGGTGGATTTTCACATCGACAACGCGCGAACCAAACTGGGTGCAGCGACACGTACCGAGGCCGCGATCAAAGCTGCGGCTAGCGGCCTGATCAAACCGGAATCAGGGACTTCAAAATGATTTCGGTCACGGGCGCTTGGGGCGGAACATGGTTCCGCTGATGATACCTGCGGCCGCCCGACCGCCGATCGGGCTCATGCCCACGCGGGCAGTCGACGGCGGCCGAGCACTGCCGTCCGGTAATGCGGATTCGATAGCCTTTTACCGCGTGGGACGCGCGGCGCTGGGTTGCACTTCGGAACACAATTGACATTGACTTTCGTGGCTTTTCGCGACGACGGCCGGGACGTTCTCAGGCGATTACTCTGCCAATGTACGTGCAACCTAATCCATGTGCGGGATTTTTGTACGATCCACCGGTGCGCATCAAGCTTGGTGGGGAACACGCCAACTTGCTCGAGGCAGCCTCCTGCCAAATCGATTTGCACATACCAACCTCTCGCCTTCATGAGCGGGCGTGAGGTTAAACTGGCAAAGTGCGTAACGCTCATAGAAACCTAGGCCGGTTATGCGACGACAGCGAGGGCAGCGGCAGCAGCAACCCCGACACGACATGGTGGTTGCACGTACGCGATCGATCGACTTTCGCAAGCGCGAGTTTGACGGATGCAGATGCGGCTAGACTATCGGCGCCGGCCCTACCGCAGTCTACTGGAAGAAGTTCAGCGTTTCCCGGTGATAAATCACAGGGCAAGCGATGAATAATGCGGCAATTAATGCTGAATAATTGGGAGTGTGGCTGGACGAGCACAGCCATCGTCGGCAAAATCGGAAATAATATCGCCGGCGGGCTCAATCGTCAGAGTTCAGTTTCAATAGTCGTGCAGTCCCCAATAGTCGTTCAGTTCCTATGTCTCGTGTAGCGGTCAGGTGGCTCGTTGCAGGTACCACCGCTCTCGCGGCCCCGATGCTCGTGACAGCTTGCGCCGTCGGCCCCGACTTCGTCCATCCCGCGGCGCCCGAAATCACCCGGTACACCAGGGAGCCGCTGGCACTGCAAACCTCCTCCACCGACGCGCCTACCGGCCAGCGGCAGGTTTTCCTGGAAGGCCGCGACATTCCTCAGGAGTGGTGGGAGCTGTTCAAATCGTCGGCGCTTAACGCGCTGATCGAACGGTCGCTGAAGAACAATCCCACCCTGCAATCGGCGATCGCAACGCTGCGTGCCACGAAGGAAGCGGTCTACGCCCAGCAGGGCAAATTCTTCCCGCTGGTCCAGGCCAATTTCAATCCGACGCGCAGCCAGACCGCCGCTTCCTTAGCCCCAATCCCCGCTTCCGGCGCCAGCGTCTACGATCTCTACACCGCGCAAGCGCTTGTCTCGTACACCTTCGACATCTGGGGGCTCAATCGGCGCACAGTCGAATCACTTCGGGCGCTGGCCGACGTGCAGAACTTCCAGGTAGAAGCTGCCTACCTTTCCCTCACGTCGAACGTCGTGGTCGCGGCGATCACGGAGGCTTCGCTGCGCGGACAGATTGATGCAACCAACCAACTCATTTCGATCAACACCAAAATGCTCGATATCCTGCAGCGTCGGCTCAACGCGGGCTACGCTAACCGCAGCGACGTGGCCGCACAGGAAGCCGCGCTCGCGCAGGTCAAAGCGACGCTGCCACCGCTGCGCAAGGCGCTGGCGCAGCAACGAGACTTGCTGGCGGCCCTTGCCGGCGCTTACACCAGCGAAGGCCCCCGCGAGACGTTCAAGCTCGCTGATTTGAAGTTGCCGATCGATCTGCCGGTAAGCTTGCCATCGCAGCTCATCGAGCAGCGACCCGACGTGCGCGCGGCCGAGGAGCAATTGCACTCAGCGAGCGCGCAGATTGGCGTCGCCACCGCCAACATGCTCCCAAGTTTTACGATTAACGCCAACGCCGGTTATATGAATACAACGCTTGTCGGCCTGCTCTCGCCCGCGAATGTGGCCTGGCAATTGGCCGGCAATGCCACGCAGACGATATTCGACGCCGGCACGTTGCTGCATACGTTGCGCGGCGCCGAGGCCACCTATGACGCGGCGGCGTGGACCTATAAGGGCACGGTGGTCGGCGCGGTGCAGAACGTCACCGACGCCCTGCGTGCGCTACAAAATGACGCCGATGCGCTGAAGGCAGCGCGCGACTTCGAACGCGCCGCCAAGATCAGCTTCGATCTCGCGCGCCAGCAGATGCAGAGCGGCAACGCCAATGTGCTGTTCTTGCTCAATGCGCAGCAGAGCTATCTGCAGGCGGTCATTCAAGTGGTGCAGGCCGAAGCGGCCCGGCTGTCGGACACCGCGGCGCTGTTCGCGGCGCTCGGCGGCGGCTGGTGGAACAGAGCGGCGCCGCCGATGGAGAAGATATTGGATGTCGGTACGGGGGCGGCCGATACCATCATCGACCACCACGATTGACCTGGCGTCCCCTGCGGCGCACTCAGCCAACCATTGCCTTTTTCGCGCACCGCGGTTCGGCGAAATTCCCGATCATGGATTCCGTGTATTCGTCGCATAACCGCACCAGCACGCTTTCGACTTCGGCTTTTGCCGCATTGCCGAGTTCAACAAGGGGCAAGCGGACTCGCGGCGACATGAACCCGAACAGGTTCAGAGCGTATTTGAGCGGCACCGGATTAGGATCTCGAAACAGCACCGTAGTCAGTTGCGCCAGCGCAAGCGAAAGCCGCCGCGCCCGCACGCTCTGACTGTTTCTCAAGGCCAGAAACATGTCGCGGCAAAGACCCGGCGCGACATTGGACGCGACCGATATGCAGCCATCGCCGCCCTGGGCAATGAAACCCAATGCGGTTCGATCGTCGCCGCTCAAAAGCCTGAAATGCTCTCCGACGACGGGTCGCAGGCGTGCCGGCCGCCCGCTGTCGCCGCTTGCATCTTTGAGGCCGATGATCCGCGGCACCTCGGCCAACCGGGCGATCGTTTCGTCGGCCAGGCCGCGCGCGCATCGCGACGGAACGTCGTAGAGAATGACCGGTAAGCCGGTCGACGCGGCGATCGCTCGGAAATGGCAGTAAAGGCCCTCCTGCGTCGGCCTGTTGTAGTAGGGCACGACGGATAGGATCGCGTCGGCTCCGTTCGCTTCGGCGTCGGTGGTCAGTTCGATCGCATGGTCCGTCGCGTTCGAGCCTGCGCCGGCGATGACCGGCACGCGGCCGCGCGCAACCTCGACCGCAATCCGGACCAGCTTGCCGTGCTCTTGCGCAAGCAAATTCGGGGCTTCTCCGGTCGTCCCGCAGACCACGAGCGCTGTCGCCCCGCACCTTATTTGCAGGTCGCAAAGCCGTTCGAATGCCGCGCCGTCGATGCCGTCCGCGGCGTCGAAAGGCGTCGGCAATGCGGGTGCGTAGCCCGACAGCTTCAAGACATGGCGACCGATCGTGGACATTGCCGGCCTCACGCGAGGTTTGCCGTCTGTCGTCAGGATGGGAGGCTTAAGGAATTTGCTCAGGCAACCCGACGTTCGCGTTGCGCGTCGTCGTTGGACTGCCGGCGCGGCGTCATTGCAGGATCTTGCCGCATATCGAGTTCGAACGGTCCGGTGACTGTAACGAAGGCTTGCGGACGGTCGCCATTCTCGAAGCGGATGTAGCGAAGCGCCTGCGCACGATCGACGAAAAGACCGCCGCGGCAGCCGGTTTTGTCCTGGACAACCCAGTTTCCCCGACGGTCCTGACCGATCAGGAAAACGGGCGGTCGCAAGCACGAGGGGGGTTCAGCTTCGTTTCGCATGGAAGTTCTCCTTTGAGAATCTGCGATGTTGCCTGTGTGCCGGATTACGGCACCGGCAGATCATCGTCGTTTTTCGAAGACAACCGATACTGGCCGCGAAACAATTCCTGCTCAATGGCCGCGCGGTTGCGGCGTTCGCCGGCGAAAGCGCGCGAAATTTCCGATACGAGCTTGCGCCATTCCGCGACCGCCATGCCGAGAAAACTCACCAGCCCCGGCGCAAAACGTGCCGCGACCGCGATGCCCGATGACAGTGCAGCGACAACACGGCTGCCCTCGTTCTCGATATCGAGGTCGATCGGCTCGCGGAGCAACATGGTGGCATAGCCGGCCGGCTCGCTTCGCTTTCGCGCAAAACGCACGGCCGATCGCCGGCACACGAACAGACCGCCGCTGCGTCCTTCGGCTTCGCGCGCCACCCAGAAGCCGTAGCGGTTTTGACCGATATAGAATAACGGGATGGTTTCGCTGAGAACGCTGAGATCCGGTCGCTTCGGGAAGCCGGCCGTCGCCTTGGCCGCAGGGCGCGATCCGGATTGCCGATCGGCTCTTTGTTGGCGTCTCGCCGCGGCAAGGCGGAGAATGCCGGATGCGCTCGACTGCGCAACACCGAAGCGTGGCAACGACTTGTTCATGGTCTTATCCGACGGCACGGGCCGCATGCTTGCGCCGCACGCGGCTGAGTTTCGCAGTGTGGCGCTCCGGCTTGCTGCGCATCAGGCGGCGGCAGCGCTCGATATCGTCGGCGACGCGCCGCAATTCGCTGTCGGATAGGGCATGGTGGGTTGGGTAAGAAGCGAGCCGGTCCAGCGCCAGCGCCAGCCCGCGCCAAAAACCATCGCTCCAGAAACCACCGCTCCAAAAACCATGGCGGCTCGGCGCGCGGCTGTCCGGTTTGGCGAAGCTATCGAAAGGGATGACACTCATGATCGAACCCCATCGTTGTTATCGTTGGCGCTAATTTGCTCCCGGCAGGATATGAATTCGAGACGACGCGCAGGCCTTTGTCATAAAGCCGGCATAGGAATCCGCGGCTACTCGACCACCCTGCCCTAAGCGAAATTATCGCAGCAGATTGCGTTCGAACGATCCGGCCAAATCCGCGGAATTGCCGATCGCACCGGCTCTGCGGCGTCGGTTCGGCGCCTGGCTTCGACAAACGCCCGCAAAATCGCCAAGGCCGGCACTTCATGCCTTGCGTCCACGGTGTCGTCGAATTCGACCGGCACATTCGGCTGCCGCGACAGCGTGCACAGCCATTCGCCGCTGTCGTAGACGAGGCGCCGAAGCCGCCATCCCGGCAATTCCGTTTCGGTGAGGACGGCCGCACACTCGATCCAGGCCTCGGCCGCGATCAGCCGATCGATCCTTTCGGTCTTGCCGGCCTTGTCGAGGACGGGAATGCGGCTGCAGGCGCTGCCGATGATCTTGGCGAAAAGATTTCGCGTCGGCGCCGGCGCGGTTTGCAGCTCCTCGTCAAGTCGCTCGAACAGCACTTCATAGTCGGCGGTAAAGGCCATGACACGATCTCACGACACGACAAGCCCAGCGCTTGTCGCCCCGTAAAATGGTGGCAAAACCCGTATAGAAACCAGAGGGATCGGCGGGCCATGATATAGGGGGAAAATAAGTACCCCCTGCCGCATTGGAATAAATCCGATTTCGGGGTATGGGCTGCGGCATAGCCTTTGGCGAGGGCATCATGGCCGACGCGACCGACCACACAGGCATCATGAACCGCATCCTCGAGATCGCGGCGCAGAACCTCAGGGTGGAAAAGCTGCTGCTGCAGCTCGGTCTCGATCCCTCCCACATCACCTACGATATCGTGCTCAACCGCCTGGTCGACATCGTGGCGGCCAATATCAATTTCGCCAATATGATGGCGCTGATGGGGGCCGCATTCTTCGTCGCGACCCTGATGGTGCGGACGATCGTGCCGCTGCGCGTCATCGGCATTATCAGCAACGTGTTCTTCATCGCCTACGGCGCGCTCGCGGGGTCGATGCCCACGTTTTTCCTGTATCTCCTTTCGCTGCCGATCAACGCCATCCGGCTTCGCCAGATGCTGCACCTGGTCAAGAAGGCCCAGATTTCCGCGCAGGGCGACTTGTCGATGGATTGGCTCCGCCCCTTCATGAGCCCGCGCAAGTACCGCCACGGTGAAACATTGTTTCGCAAGGGCGACGTCGCCAAGGAAATGTTCTTGACGGTCACCGGCAAGTTTCTGGTCGCCGAAATCGGCATCGAACTGCCGCCCGGCCGCATGATGGGGGAACTGGGTTTCGTCGCGCCCAAGAACCGGCGGACCCAGACGGTCAAATGCATCGAGGACGGCGAGGTGCTCACCATCACCTATGAGAAGCTCCTCGAACTGTATTTCCAGAACCCGGAATTCGGCTATTACTTCCTGCGCTTGACCAGCGAAAGATTGATGCAGAATATTGCGCGGCTCGAGGGCGTCATCGAGGCGAACAAGGCGCGCGCAGGCTGAAACACGAATATTTGACCAGTACGCCGCCGGGTCGCGCCGCATTTTTGTGACGGCAAACACAGCGTGACCATTTCTATGACGTTTTTATAATTGTCGCCGCTTTCCCGTCTGGAATTCCTATGAACTGCGCCTCAGTTTCGCCACGGCGAGCAGGCTTCATCTGCGCGCGTCTCGATGCGAACGACCGTGTTGGAGGCCATTCATGACTTTTCGTTTTCCAAAGGACCCTTTTCATTTCCAAAACGACTCGGCGCGCCCTCGATTTTCGGCGCTGGCACCGGTCGTTGGGCTGCTCGTTGCCGCGGCCTTCGCCAAACTCGGCGCCGCAACGCAACTCTTTCATCTTACGCATTAGATTGCGTCCGCCCTTGTCCGGTCCTAGCGTGATTGCACGGGGATGATCGCGGCTAGGGCCGTGAATTCCGCGTCGGCGCGTCTGACAGGCTCAATGCTGAACAGTGCCTCGCGATGGCAGGCCCCTCCACAAGTCACCGCCCGTTTTATAACGTTTCTTGACCGCGACGTCCTCCCCGTGCTCGATTCTAAAGACGCCCACAAGGGCACGCTTCAAGCGCACGTCATCAACTCGCGCGAGATATTGTCGCAAGATCGCGTCAGCGGGTTCGCCCGGCTGGAGAATAGCCGTGATTAGTTCCGAACTCGTCTTGCGGAAGAAACCGAAATTCGGTTTGTCCTCGTGATGCCGACCAAGCCTGTCAATTTGATTAGCAATTGCGAGTACATTCAGCCTGTCTGCGTTATCCAAGCTCACAGCGAAGCGCAGAATCGCTAGGTGCCAAGCGCACAACATCCTGCCGTGCGATTCGAGCAAACCCTGTGAAGTCATTTCTGGATGCCTTACAGAACGTCGCTGGCCGTGCGCAACACCAAATCCAGTGTATTAGCCTTCGACTGCGCCCGACTTCCCTGGTCAGCGGTGTCACGCCAGTCTCGTGTGATTGGCTGGTCGGATGGGAATACGAAGTGTAGCGATGGGGCCATACAGCGAGTGCTGGGGGGCGGTGTTGAAGATGGCACCAGCCGCCCGCACTAGCGACGAGGCAATCCACATACCGATTTCGGAGCTATTTGATGGATTTTGCAGGCGGGGCTGATTTTTCGTGATGCGTTCTCGATCTTCGTCGCCGGCTTCTCGGGAGGGCTCGCGACTGATCGAAATGGTAACGTCCTTTTCGGCGCGATGAACGTCGACCTTGATCGTTGATTTGGGCGGCGACGACCGCAACTCGTCATTCAAGAGTTGTCCGCAACCCTCTGCAAAGAGCTCTGTGTCTATTTCAATAAGGGGCAAGTCTTTTTCGATGGTGGTCTTGATGGCTGCCGCTGACGCCCGCGGTGTGGTTTGATCCAATGTCGAGGCAAGAAGATCAGTCAGATCGATCCAGTCCGGGCAAGAATGTGTCCCTTCAACAGTCGCCCGCAAGGCAGAAAAAGTGTTCCTCAACAGTCGGCCTAGGCGGATTGCCTCATCTCTTATATCTTCAAGCAAAGTGTGCTCAACCTGATCAGCGCCAGCGTGGGCTCGCAACAGTAGGACGCTTGCTGCGCCCAAGACGGTCGTAAGATGTGTACGCCAGCGGTGCGTAAATTCCGCACCTAAAACATACTGTGCCGCACCGGACAGTGCTTCTCGGCGAGCGAGATCGGAAAACCTCATAGCTGCTCCGGTAATCGCAGCTTCTACGAGTGTCCGATCATTGACATCGCTTTCAATCTCGACGGCAAGCGTTCCGTGGATAGTATTTTCCACTCGCAATTGCTTCAGGAACCAGCGTTTGTTTGCCGCGGTAGTAATCGTTCGTGCGCCGTCCGATTTTACTCCACACATCTCAATAGCAACGCGGTAAATTTCTCTTGGAACCAGAGGAAGTGAGGGATCAATGAGCTCGACCCCGATGAAACTCGCTCGCCCTCTTGCAACAACCGATATCCATTGACTAAATCGGGTGACGACGTCGCGGCTCGTTTGGCATTTGGAAAGCTCGAATAAAAGTTGATGAAGGGCTTTTGTGGATTTCAATTCGCTATGGTTCGCTGGCGTTCCTTTCGTGATCACCACGGCACTGCCGAAAGCCGCAAGAAAGAACAAAAGGAGCGCCGCAACGTCGCGAGGGTGCTCCATGTAAAGGCTGTAATAAGGCTGAGTGAAAAAGAAATCACCTGCAAGTCCAGCTATGACCGATGCGGCAGCGGCGCCCAGGAATCCCCATCGCACCGAGGCGAGAACGACAGGTATTAGGTAGGCGAGCCAGATGAGATTAGAAGGAAGGAGCGGATTCAGCGCAAGCAGCGCAGGGGTTAGTACACCAACTAGAAGCGCGGGCATTCCGATTATGTAAGCGCAAGCACGAATACCCGCCAAATCAGACCCCATTTGAACTCTCCACGCTTGGCACATGTATAGGCAAAAAAGCTATATAAAATCCATGTTGTTTGAGCTGAAGAAAAATAAGCGTTTTCGTGTTAAAGCTTGAAGCATCGGTTTTAGGCGAAATGAGAATGACTGGAGTGAGAATGACTATGTCGGCTATTGGCCGAGGCTGTGTGAAAACGTGCAGGCGCGAGAAAGACGCAGAATCGTATTCTCTATTGACTTAATTCGATAGTGGTCGCCAGCGCGTTTGTTTTCCCAATTGACGAAATCGAGACTAAATTTCTATCCGCAAATTCAGTTTTGGAGTTTTTACACAGCCAAGGCCCATAGCGTCATTTCGCTGCGCTGCGGAATAGGGTCGCTCGGGGCATAGCGGACTCTGGCGAGCCGTCCGCCCGGCAGATTTATGGGTTCACGGCCTAGAAACAGTCCACGCTTGCCTGATCTTATAGTGATTGCATGTGATTGCACGGGGATGACCGCTGCTGCGGCGTGAATTCCGCGTCGGTGCGTTTTGATCTGCACCTCCCGATACCGGCGATCTTTATGAAATTCCTATAACGTTTTTGTTCTCGGCGTCTCGAATTCCTATACTGGCACGTGACAGGTAATCGTCGTGAACGGGCGGGAATACTGCGCGATCTTGATGCAAATCAAGGTCGCGTGCCGCCGTCGGGTATCTGCTATAAAAGATACGGGTTTTTATGCTCGGAGCATTCCCATGATGGACGTCGTCATGCTCGCGATAGGCTTTGTCTTTTTCGCGCTGTCGATCGGCTATGTCTACGCCTGCGATCGACTTTGAGGAGAGCCACAATGATGTTCGATTATTCGCTCGCCGGCCTCGTGACCGCGGGGCTGCTGTTCTACCTGATCTACGCTCTGCTCAAGCCCGAGCTGTTCTGAAGGGATAACGACCATGACCGTCATCGGCTGGGTCCAGATTCTGCTTTTTTCCGCGATCGTCATCGCGCTCACGCCGCCGCTCGGCGCCTATATGACGCGCGTCTTCAACGGCGAGCGCACATTTCTGTCGGTGATCATACGGCCGGTCGAAGTCGCGATCTACAAGATTGCCGGCGTCGACGAACGCCAGGAACAGCATGCCGTGACCTATACGGTCGGCATGCTGCTGTTCCATGTCGGCGCCTTCCTTATCCTTTATTGGTTGATGCGGCTCCAGGCAGCGCTGCCGTTCAACCCCGCCGGGCAGACGGCGGTCGAGGAAGGTTTGTCGTTTAATACGGCAATCAGCTTCATCACCAACACAAACTGGCAGAACTACGGCGGCGAAAGCACGATGTCCTACCTCGTGCAGATGCTCGGCCTGACGCACCAGAACTACCTGTCGGCGGCGACCGGCATCGCGCTCGCGATGGCATTGATCCGTGGCTTTGCCCGCCATTCGGTCCGCACCGTCGGCAATTTCTGGGTCGATATCACCCGCTGCACGCTTTACATCCTTATCCCAATTTGCGTTCCGGTTGCTCTCTTCTTCGTTTGGCAGGGCATACCGCAGACGCTCGGTCCCTATGTCGATGCCACGACGCTCGAAGGGGCCAAGCAGACCATCGCGCTCGGCCCAGTCGCCTCGCAGGAGGTGATCAAGATGTTGGGGACGAACGGGGGTGGCTTCTTCAACGCCAATAGCGCCCATCCGTTCGAGAATCCCACTGCCTTGACGAACTTCGTGCAGATCATCTTGATCTTCGCGCTCGGCGCGGCGCTCACCAACGTGTTCGGCCGCATGGTCGGCAACCAACGCCAGGGCTGGGCCATTCTGGCCGCGATGGGTGTCCTGTTCATCGCCGGCGTCATCGCCTGCTATGCGGCCGAGGCGCACGGCAACGATTTCCTCAATGCCATGGGCCTGACCGGCGGCAACATGGAAGGCAAGGAAACCCGCTTCGGCATCGTCGCCTCGGCTTTGTTCGCCGTCGTCACCACCGCCGCCTCGTGCGGCGCGGTCAACGCCATGCATGACTCCCTGACCGCGCTCGGCGGCATGATTCCGTTGATCAACATGCAGCTCGGCGAGATCATCGTCGGCGGCGTCGGCGCGGGCATGTACGGCATGCTGCTGTTCGTCATCATCGCGATCTTCGTCGCCGGCCTGATGGTCGGCCGCACGCCGGAATATGTCGGCAAGAAAATCGAGGCCAAGGAAGTCAAGATGGCGATGCTCGCCATACTGGTGCTGCCGCTGATGTATCTCGGCTGGACCGCGGTGGCGATGCTGGTGCCGTCCGCCGTCGCCGCCA
>Ga0181527_1001928_pt1 | contig 20360 bp, 18 predicted proteins | sample PEATcosm2014_Bin_30_FD_119762 | JGI IMG/M metagenome (GOLD analysis project Ga0181527, IMG submission 119762) | Peatland microbial communities from MTU Mesocosm Facility, Houghton, MI, USA - PEATcosm2014_Bin06_60_metaG | ecosystem: Environmental > Terrestrial > Soil > Wetlands > Peat | place...
CAGGAACAGATCATGCGCATCCTCCACGAACTCGGCGGGCTGACGCTGGCCGACGCGCTGAGCTGCATCAAGTCCATCAGCAAGAAGCGCTCGGAGGAGGTGGATGCGCGCGCGGAGGCGTTTCTGAAGGGCGCGCAGAAGAAGCACATGACGGCCCAGGTCGCCGAGGAACTCTTCGCGCTGATCCGCCACTTCGCGGAGTACGGCTTCAACAAGGCGCACGCGACGGCCTACGCCTGCCTGGCCTATCGCACCGCGTACCTGAAGGCGAACTACCCGATGGAGTTCGCCGCCGCCGACCTGTCCTGCGAGATGGGCGACAGCGAGCGGCTCAAGGAGGACATCCGCGATTGCGTGCAGATGGGCCTGACGGTGCTGCCGCCGTGCGTGAATGAAGGCGCCGGGGACTTCACCGTCTGCGGGGAGAAGGCGATCCGGTTCGGCATGATCGGCGTGAAGAACGTCGGCGAGCGGACGGTGGAGGCGATCCTGCACGCGCGCGAGGCCGGCGGGCGGTTCACGTCGCTCCAGAATTTCTGCGACCGCGTGGACTCGGCGGCGATCAACCGCCAGGCGGCCGAGAGCCTCATCAAGGCGGGCGCATTGGACAGCCTGCCCGGGAACCGCGCGCAGAAGCTCGCCGCGCTGGAGGACGCGCTCCGCAGCGGCGCGCGCGCGCAACTCGACCGGCGCCGCGGACAGAAGAGCCTTTTCGGCGGCGACGCGGGGGCGCGCGCCGTCGAGACGCCGCTGCCGCAGATTCCCGAATGGCCGCCGCTGGAGATGGGACGCCATGAGAAGGAGGCCCTCGGCCTGCGCCTGAGCTTCAACCCGCTCGACCGCTACGAGGCCGTGCTCTCGCAACTCGCCACGGCCACCTCGGCGACGCTGCGCTCCCTGAATGACGGCGCCCCGGTCATCGTCGGCGGCGAGGTCATCGCGATCCGCCCGACGATCACGAAGGGCGGCCACGCCATGGCGCACATCGAGATGGAGGATCCCGCCGGCACGATCCGCGGCGTCGTCTTCCCGGACTGCTTCGAGAAGTATGGCGGCCTGCTGAAGGAAGACGCCATCCTCTTCGCGGTCGGCGCGGTGGATAAGAGCACCGAGCGTCCCGGGATCAAGGTGCAGGAACTGATCCCGATCGCCGAAGGGCCGGCTCGGCTGACGAGCGCGGTCAAGCTAAGCCTGCAGCGCACCGCGCTCAACAACCAGGTCGTGGACGAGATCAAGGCGCTCTGCCAGCGGCATCGCGGCGAGTGCGCGGTGCTCGTCGAGGTCGTCGCGCCCGATCAGAAGCGCGTGCTCGTCAAAGCCGGACGCGAGCTGGCCGTACGGCCGACCGAGGCGTTCATCGCGGAGATGGGCCGGCTGGTCGGCGAAGGCCACGTGCAGTTGAGCCCGCGCAAGCCCCAGGCGCAGTCGAACGGCAACGGACGAGCGCGGTGGAGCCGGGGTCAATTCTGATGAGTGAGAGAAATCATGACGCGACTCTGCATATTTCTGGTTCTAGTCTTTGCCGTCGGCTGTCAGCAGGCCGCGCCGCACGAGACGGCAGTTACGCCTGATCCAGAGCTGGCGCAACTCGAAGCAGCCTTAGCTGCGGCCATGACACAGACCGACATGAATATTGCGTCGGTGAAGATCGCGGAGTTCTTGGATTCGAAGCTCGCATCCGTAGAGAAGCAAGTCGCACGGAAGCTTGATAACGTAGAGCAAGAGCGCTTCGCAGAATTTAATGAGCGCTGGCGCCGCTATAGAATACAGGATGTTCAGTTCTGGGCAAGTTTCTATGAGGGAGGCACAATACAGCCGCTAGTCGCAAATAACGCCTATTCAGCGATTACGGCGCAGAGAATCACGGAGTTGGAGGACCTTTTGGGCTCTTTCGCCGGAAGGGCAACAATAACGCCTGACGAACCGCGTTAGCCAACAACGGGCGAGAAGATAACTCCCAAAAAGCGATTTTGGAATACGCGTCCGAAAGGTCGCAAGAGATGATTTCAAAGCTTCTTAAGATGAAACAGTTGGAAAGGCAAGGAAGGAAAATGCCATGAAGAAGCAACTGACCTGTGTCCTCATCACGCCCTACACGCTCAAGAAGAGCCGCACCGGCGGCATCATCGGGCGGTTGCTGGCGCTCGGCAGGGGAGTCCGACTCGTCGGCGCGCGCATGTACGCGCCGTCGGACGAGATGGTGAACCGCTATGCCGGGACGCTGGCGGCGGAGGACTTCAGCCCGATAGTCCGTGGCGCGCTCGAACAGTACGTCCACACGAACCTGCGCCGCGAGAACCCGTTCGCCATCAGCAACCGCATGTGCCTGCTCCTCTTCGAGGGCGAGAACGCCATTCGCTCGCTCCGCGAGGAGGTCATCGGCGATCTCTCGCCGGACGTGAAGGGCGATACCGTCCGCGGCACGTACGGCGATTTCGTCCTCTCGCACGGCAAGCTCTCCTTTTTCGAGCCGGCGGTGCTCATGCCGACCACCGACGAGGCCAACCGGCGGCAATTGCAGGTCCTCAGCGACTTCGCCGGAAAGGACGGCGGCATCCTCACGAACGTCATCCAGTTCAAAGACCCTTCCAAGGTTCAGACCACGCTCGTCATCATCAAGCCGGACAGCTTCGGCCGGCGCTCGGCGCGACCGGGGAACATCATAGACATGTTCAGCCACGCCGGGCTGTTCATCGTCGGCATCAAACTCCTGCGCTTCACGCGCGAGCAGGCCGAGGAATTCTATGGGCCGCTGCGGGGCATCTTCGTGAAGAAGCTCGCCGGGCCGGCCGGCGAACGCGCGGCCGAGGCGCTGCACTCGACCTTCGGCTTCGAGATCACCGACGAGATGAAGACGAAGATCACCGACGCGATCAAGGGCGCGAACGCCGAGTTCGAGTTCCGGCGGATCGTGAACTACATGACCGGGCAGGACGACAGCGGCGCCGCGCTGCCGCCGGAGGAAAAGGGCAAGTGCATCGCGCTGCTCTATCAGGGCGAGGATGCGATCGCGAAAATCCGCAAGGCCCTCGGCGCAACGAACCCGAGGGAGGCCGAGGAAGGCACCATTCGCAGCATCTACGGCTACGACCTGATGAAGAACGGCGCGCACGCCTCCGACAACCCCGAGAGCGCCGAGCGCGAGCGCAAGATCGTCGGCCTCTGGGAAGAGCGCGGCATTTCCGATGCGCAGGAGACGGTGGACCAGTATCTCGCGAAGCTCTCCGCGGCGAAGTGAAACAGCACTCGATCCTGTTTCATAACCCCCGAAAGACGCGGAGCGCCATCTGTTCTTCCTGATCGTAATCGTAATCCTAATCGTACTCGTCCTTCGTTTGGCTGTGACGGAAACCAGCGATTACGATTAGGAGCAAGATTACGATTACGAGGTTTTGAAACGGGACTAAACAACTTTCACGTCTTCGCGGCTGAAATGAAAACCTCCGTGATCACATTGGGGCCGTTCGAGGAGAACTGCTATCTTGCGCTCTGCACGGACACGTTCCAGGCGGCGGTGATTGATCCCGGCGGCGCGCATGAAATCCTCGCGCGGGCGCGGGCGCTTCGCGCGCACGTCAAGTGGATCCTGATCACGCACGGGCACGCCGACCACATCGCCGGCAATGCCGGGTTGAAGGCCGCGTTCCCCAAGGCGAAGCTCGCCATTCACGAGGCGGACGCGAAGATGCTCGTGGACGCCGAGTTGAATCTATCCGCCGCGTTCGGCGCGCCGATCATCTCGCCGCCGGCGGACCTTCTCCTGCGCGACCGCGACGTAGTCGCCGTCGGAACGATTCGGCTCGAGGTCATCCACGTCCCCGGTCACACGCCCGGCGGCATCGCGTTTTACTCGCCCGTTGATCCGGCCCTGGCGGCCGCAGCGGACTCGAAGCCGCCCGTCCTTTTCTCCGGCGACGCCCTCTTTCGCGGCAGCATCGGCCGCGCGGATTTTCCCGGCGGCTCCGCCGCCCAGCTCATCGAATCCATCCGCACGCGCCTGCTGACCCTTCCCGCCGAGACCATCGTCAACCCCGGCCACGGCGAAAGCACCACCATCGGCGAAGAGGCGCGGTCGAATCCGTTTCTTTCGTGAGGGGAGAAGGGAATGAAACTCGCGATAAAGATTGTCGTGATGCTTTTCGCGGCTTTCGGTTTATTCTGCTTGGTGATGATGTTGGCCGATGTGATTGGCCCACGAACCTACGTGTTGTATAAGTGATGCAACATGGCGCTTCGACATGAAGGTCCTAGTCTAGTGTTTCAATCAGATGATATATTATAGAAGTCATGCTGAGCGGAGCGAAGCAGACCGCCACGGACAATTCGCTTGACAGGAAGGGTTCCAATGGTCAGAATCCGATATTTCATGGCTGACCGCTATATGGTCGGCGGCCATCTGGCAAATCCCGGTTTACTTCGTTCAAGGGCCGGTGTCCAAGTGGCGGATTCCGGCTCGCTGGAAAAGGAGGGAAAAACGGCACGCCATGCCCGTCGCCGCCTGACCGGTCCCTTCGCTTCTTCTTATCATGCCCCGTTGTTGAAGGGAAGTCTCCTCGCCGTCATCGTCGTTCTGGCCGCGTTCGTTCTCATTGCCGGCTGCGCTCATGCGCCGATGCGCCACGACGTTCAGACGGCAGCGAAGCCCTGGACGCACACCACATTTTGCGATGACCCTCAAGCGTTTCACTTTGCCGTCATGTCGGACCGAACCGGCGGCCATCGCCTGGGCGTCTTCGAAGGCGCCGTGGACAAGGTGAATCTGCTGCAGCCGGAGTTCGTCATCTGCATCGGCGATCTCATCGAGGGATACACGGAGGACCCTGCCCTGTTGTCCGCCGAGCGGCAAGAGCTCGACAGGACGGTCGGCTGCCTAGACGCGCCGTTCTTCCACGTCCCCGGCAACCACGACGTCAGCAATGTATTCATGGAGAAGGATTGGGAGCGGCGTTACGGCCGCTGTTACTATTCCTTCGTCTATAAGAATGTGCTCTTCCTCTGCCTGAACGCCCAGGACGGTCCGCGCAGCCCGGACGGCGATACTAGCGCCGGAATCGGCGCGGAACAAGCCGCCTGGGCGAAGGAGACGCTCAGACGAAATCAGAATGTGCGATGGACGTTCATCCTCATGCACCAGCCGCTGTGGCTCTACGAGGAGAACATACACGCGGACCGCGGCGAGACCAAGGGGTATACCCGTTTTCCGGACTTGGAGGAAGCGCTCGGCGACCGTCCGTACACCGTGATCGTCGGACATTATCACCAGTATACGAAGTACCTTCGCCACGGGCGCACATATATCATCCTGGCGACGACCGGCGGCGCGAGTGAGCTCGGCGGAATCACTGTCGGCGCGTTTGACCACGTCGCCTGGATCACTATGACGCCGAGCGGCCCTCGGATCGCCAACATCCTTCTGGATGGACTGCAGGATGAGAACGTCTATATGGAAGCTTACCTCGCGCTCCCGCGAAACCTGGAATTTCGAGACGTGCAGGAATCGCCCGGCAAGGGCCGCGCGATGGCCTTTTCATTGCCCGTGGAGAATCCCTATCCGCAGGAGATAGCCTACCGTCTGGCCTGGGATCTGGGGACGGACTCGCCCTGGAAGGTGACTCCGTCCGCTCTCGACGCGAAACTCCGTCCCGGCGAGAAACAGGTGCTGCGCTTCGAGGCGTCCGGGACCGGCGACCTGCTGCCCCTGCCGGTATGCGTCGGCGAATTCGCCACGCCCAGGGGCGTCGTCGCCAAGCTGAGACAGCCCCTGCCGATAGACATGGAATCCTATGTCAAAGAGCATCGTCCCACGGTAACGGCGCATCGGATCGCTCAGCCGCCGGCCATTGACGGCGATCTCGGCGACGCGGCATGGAATCGCCCGGCGGACATCAGCGCGTTTTGGGAGATGCGGTTCGCGCGGCCCAAAGCCGCGACGAAAGCGTGGCTGGCATACGACGCCGAACGCCTCTACCTGGCCGTACGATGCGCGGAGCCGGCGATGGACAAACTCAAGGCCGCCACCGGCCGCGACGCGGTCCTCTGGCAGGATGACTCGGTGGAATTCATGCTGAACACGAACCCGGGCGACGAGAAGTCCTACTACCTTGCCATCAATTGCGCCGGCGTCTTCGCCGAGGCGTATGATGGCGCCTCCTTCAACACGAACCTCCGTTGCGCGACGGCGAAAGGCGCGGATTTCTGGTGCCTGGAACTGGCGATTCCGTGGAAAGGCCTGGGCATCAGCGCGCCTGCCGCCGGCGCGAAGATGCGGTTCGAGCTGGTCCGCAACCGCGCGCAGACTTCCGAAGTCCTCCAGTACCCGCTGCTCAACGGTGGGAACCACATCGTCCGCAACTACGGAACGCTCCTCTTCCAAGAGTAGCGTCTGCCGCGCGCCGAGCCGCGATCATCGAGCCGGCGCCGCTGCCCAGCCCGCGTCGCCGGCTCGCGCCCCTACTTCTTCGCCTGCCGCGCCTTTTGGATCAGCCCATCACCTGCTTGACCTTCGTGCTGATGCCGGCATAATCGTTCGCCCTTAGGAGTTTCCTGGCGGTGAGGTTGCCGCCGATTCCGAGGGCGGCCGCGCCGGCCTTGATCCAGGCCGCGACGCTCTCCTCGGTCGCGTCCACGCAGCCGGGCGCGTACGGGATTTTCCGGGTCATGCCTCTGGTTATTCAACCGGCTCGTGAAGGTCCTCGTTATTTGCCGGCGCGGTCTATCGGCGGCTTGTTGAACTTCGCGATGTACACCAGGCAGTTCAGGTAGAAAGCCTTGCCCGCGGCGGTCATGGACGATGGCGGCGAGTTGAATCCCCAGAACAGGAAATTCCCCTGGCGTCCCACCGAGATATGCTCCGGGCCTTTATGCGTGCTCATGCCGGCGGTGAGGACTTCGCAATCGGCGGGGGCGTTCTTCGCGAAGGGCTCGGAGACGGCGCCGTAGGTCTCCTTGCCGGAGTCCTGAACGCGCCAGACTTTGAGCTTGGCGGGAAGCTGGGCGGCGGCGGGGTAGTTCTTGTAGGAAGCCGGTTTATCGCGCTCTTCGACCTGCGGCTCGACCTTGAACGGCTTCTGGAAGACTTCATGTTTGAGCGGCTCAAACTGAGCCGCATCGCTGAGGCACCCTCAGGAGAATCCCAATCGCAGGCCGAGCGAAGAGCCCACGCGCGCACCGAAGAAGCCCTCCAGCACGGTCGGCTTCGAGTAGTCCGCCGGCAGATTCAGCTTCGACAGCTCGCCGAGATCCCTGGAAGCGGGATCGTAATCGAGGATGACGACGTCGTACCCTTCTGTCTGCGAGGGAGCGAACTTCGCGACGTCCATCACCTCGACCTTGGCGAAATGCTCCCCAAGGAACCGCGCGAAGTCGTTCGCCCGCGCGCTCTCCGGCTGGCCCATGTACAGGATGTTGAGCGAGATCTTCTCCGCCGATTCCGCGCGCGCCATGCCGGAAACGCACATCAACGCAATGCCGACGGCGAGCGCGGCGAGTCGGTACAATGGCCGCATACTGCCTCTCCTTTCTTGACGGACGGCAACAATGGAACGCAGCCCCGGACACCCAATCATATATTACACCGGCGTTTCCGAAAAATCCAGCGAATTCCGGCGTCGCCGGCGGCTCAAGCCCCGTAAAATACGTGAATAAAGTCGAAATTTTCCCGTTAGCTCAATGGGACTTCCAGGCACTTAATAGTAACATGCATGTCAGTTGACCCGGACGGTGTAGCGCAGTGGGAAGCGCGCCGCCTCGGCGGAGGTCCTTGGTTCGAATCCATGCTCCGTCCGGGTCTTCGCTGAAACATCGAGACCATCGCGATGGACGGGAAACCGGACGCGGAGCTTGTCTCGGACTCCCTCGCCGGCGACAGGGAGGCGTTCAGCGCCCTCGTCCGAAAGTACCAGGTCTATGCCTACGGCGTGGCGATCAGCACCGTGTCGGATTTCGACCTGGCGCGCGACGTGGTGCAGGAGGCGTTCCTCTGCGCCTACCGCGACCTGCGCAAGCTGCGCGAGCCGGCGCGGTTCGCCGGATGGCTGCACGGGATCGTCAGGCACACGGGGCTGCGCGCGCTCAAGGAGATGGCGCAACTGCGCTCCATGGCGGATGACCTGCGCAGGCAGGCGCGGCCGGAGCCGCAGCCGCCGGATGAGGTCGCTGAGGAGACCGAACGCCTGGAGCTCGTGCGGAGCGCGCTGGGAAGACTCGGCACAAAGAACCGCGAAGCGGTGAGCCTTTACTATGTGGACGGCCTCTCGTACTCGGAGATCGCCGGATTCCTCGGCGTGACCGAGGTGACGGTGCAGGGACGCCTTCAGCGGGCGCGCGTTACGCTGCGAAAGGAACTGGAAATGGTCGAGGAAACCTTCAAAGAGCGCGAACTGCCGGGTGACTTCTCGGAGGAAGTCCGAAGGCTGCTCGATGCAAGGATTGCCGGAGAAGCCGAGAGCAGGCGCGCCATTCAGCGGCTCGTCGAAATCGGCGCGCCCGCCGTGGACCCGCTCCTCGCGGCGCTCGACGATCCGCGAAAGCTCGTCCGCCGGGTGGCGGCGCGCATCCTTTGCCAGATCGGCGACGCCCGCGCTTTGCCCGTGATGCTGCGCGCGCTGTTCCGCAAAGCGGCGGACCCATGGATGGCAAATGTGCTTTACAGCGGCCGCCTGCTGGCAGTTCCCGGCGCGCGCGATGCGCTCCTGGCGCAATTGAAAGAGAACGACAGCCTGGGCCATTGGGTTGCGATCAGAATCCTTTCCCTCGGGCGAGGCGATCAAAAGATTTATGATGCACTCCTCGCCTTCTACCGCAATCCGGAGCAATCGGTCTATCGCCGCTATGAAGCGCTCTCGGCCCTTTGCAATTCCGCCCCCGAATCGGCATCGGAGCTTCTGGCGGAGGCCGCAACGGGCGCAAACGTGCGACTTCGAGGGTGGGCCCTGTTGTTCGCCAGCCGTCACGGCGTGCAACTTCCGCTGGAAGCGTGCTTGCGAATCGTAAGGTCCACCAGTAACGCGCCCAGCGGAATTCGTGCGGGCGAACTGGCATTGCAGCACGGAGAGGCAGGACGGCAAGGCTTGGAGCGGCTCATGCGGGAAGGGACGGAGACGGGGCGTGTGCTGGCGGCAGGCGCGCTGGCGCGGAACGGATCACAGGAAGCGATCCATTTCCTTATCGAGGAACTTGCGCGACGCATCAAGGACCGCAGGTCGAGTCCGGCGGTCTCCGACGCGCCGGCTCAATGCGCGCTTGACGAGTTGCCGAAATGGATGGCTGATCACCCGCAGCAGCTGCAGCGCATGGCCGATCTTCTGTGGACGCTGGCCTGGTTCCCGTTGCGAAAAACCACGCCCATTGCGGAACGCGTGTGGCGCGGCAACACCCGCGGGGCCGGGGCGGCGGCGCTCCGAATCCTGGCGCGACAGATGGGTGACGAACTCGTTACCGAGTTGAGACAAGTTCTTCGCGAGGGGAAGCCCGTCAAAGTTGCCCGCGAGGCATTCTGGGCAATGCACAAGCTCCGCGATGCCGCCATCCCGACGGTGCGCGAAATGCTCGAATCGGAGCATTGGACCGAGCGCAAAGCCGCCGTCTGCCTCTTGCGGCGCTGGAATCTGCTCGCCGACGCTGATAGAGCCCACGCGCTGAAAGACCAGTGTGCCGCCGTGCGGCTCGCTATCGCCCAGCGAACCGTCGTACGCCATCGTTGAGGGCACTGGTGGCGTTTCGGTCAGGCGGGCTGGTATACTGTCCCTCGCGGCCCCTGGCTTCCCTTGTGCCCAGCTCGCCCTGAACGAAGCCGAAGGGGCGAAGGGTGAAAGGAAACGTACTCGGTGCAAAACACCCACCTGTGTCTCACCGGAGTGCGTTGCAAAGATGGAAATCATCGTCGTCTCGTCTACAGAGACCTACCGCCGTCTCGCGCGCGAATTGCCGCGCCCCGAGGACGCCGTACTTGAGATCGGTTGCTCAACGGGCGGCGCCACGCGGCAACTGGTGGAAACCGGGGCTTGCGTCGTGGCTGTGGACAACTCCAGGGAATTGGTCGCGCGCGTGGGGCGCGAACTCGGGGCACACGGGAACCTGAAAGTTGCGTGCGTTGATGCCAAAGACATCCCCGCCGTGGCCGCCTTGATGCCCGCGCCGGCGCTGGTGTTCCTCGACATCGGCGGCAATGCCCCGCTGGACCTCGTGGCGCTGCACTTGCGCCTGGTTCTCCGGGCTTTCCGGCCACGGACGATCGTCGTACGCAACTTCGAGCTCGCCCTTCTGGCCGGGATGATCAAGCAGTCCGAGACTCCGGCCGACCTATCCGCGGAACTGGGCCACCACGTCTCGTTCGGGCGAGATGTCTTTGCGAATCTCCTCGATCTCTCAGCCAGCAGCAGGGTCCGCGCGCGCGAGTGGGCGGCATTGAGACTGAAGAAGCATGATTGCCCCATCGCCCGGCAGCGGCTCCGCGAGATGTGCTCTGATCCCCATCCGCGCGTTCGCAAAGCCGCACTGCGCGCGTTACGCGCACTCGGAGAAGACGCGTCAAGCGCGCCACTCCCCGTTTAGTATCGCGTTACGAAAATAACATCATAATACCTGATCGTGTCACCCTGCTATGAGCGCCGCGCGAGCCGCCCGCGTCCGTGACTTGACAGCCTTCATCGTTTATGCCAATGATAGGCTGGGCGGGGTAAATCTCGTGTTTCGTTAGGCGCCGGGCATTTCCGATGGGGGTTTCAGTCATGCGGGCACAAGGAACGCTCGTCGCATGCGCGGCGCTGGCATTGTGCGGTGTGGCTCTTCTCGCCGCAGGGCGGGAAGGGCGGGGCGAAACGGGTACTGAGGGCACAAAGGAGCCGATCATGAGCGAACGCAAAGGGGCGGTGACGATGAAGGGCAAGCCGCTGACGCTGGTGGGGAACGAGGTCAAGGTGGGCCAGATGGCGCCGGACTGCACGCTGACGGGCAACGACATGTCGCCGGTGAAGCTCTCCGAATTCCGCGGAAAGGTCTGCGTGATTTCCTCCGTGCCGTCGCTCGACACCCCGGTCTGCGATCTCGAGACGCGCCGGTTCAACCAGGAGGCCGCCGGACTGGGCGCGGACGTGCAGATTCTGACGATCAGCATGGATCTGCCGTTCGCGCAGAAGCGTTGGTGCGGCGCCCATGAAATCAAGTCGGTCATTACGCTGTCGGATTATCGGGAGGCGGCTTTCGGCTCGGCGTACGGGGTGCTGATCCAGGAACTGCGGCTGCTTGCGCGCGCGGTTTTCGTGGTGGATCGCGAGGGGAAAATCCGGTATATCCAGCTCGTCAAGGAAATCGCGACCGAGCCGGATTACGCCTCGGTGATCGAGGCGGTGAAGAAGGTGAAATGATGACGGCTGAGGATCCGTGGAGCCGCCGATGAGCGCGGATGAAAGAAAATACGACGAGAAGCTTCCTCCGCGTCGCCGCGACGCTGTGCCGGAGCCGTTCATCCTGGTGATCTTCGGGGCCTCCGGCGACCTGACGAGGCGAAAGCTGATCCCGGCGGTGTACAGCCTTTTCCGGCAGGGGTTCGGGCCGGAGAAGTTCTCCGTGGTCGGATTCGCGCGCAGGCCGCAGACGGACGCCGGTTTCGCCGAGGCGATGCGCCGGGGCATCGAAACATTCGCGCGCGCGAAAACGGCGGACGAGCCGAAGGACCTCTGGGCTCGGTTCGCGGCGCGACTGTTCTACCATCGCGGCGAGTTCCACGAGCCGAAGGATTATCAATCCCTCCGCGAACGCCTGGAGGGAATGGCGAAGAAAGACGGCGTCCCCGGCAATTATATCTTTTACCTCGCCACGCAGCCGGACTTCTTCGGCCCCATCGCGGAACGGCTTCGCGAGGCAGGCCTGACACGCTCGAATGCGCAGGGATCGCCCTGGTCGCGGCTGATCATCGAAAAACCGTTCGGCCATGACCTGGCCAGCGCGCGCGAGCTGAACCGCTTCCTGCAGAGCGCCTTCGCCGAAGGCCAGGTCTTCCGGATAGACCATTACCTCGGCAAGGAAGCGGTGCAGAACATCCTGGTGTTCCGTTTCGCCAACAGCATCTTCGAGCCGATCTGGAACCAGAAGTACGTGGACCACGTCCAGATCACGATGAGCGAGGAGATCGGCGTCGAGGGGCGCGGCCCGTATTACGACAAGATGGGCGCGCTGCGCGACATGGTGCAGAACCACATGATGAACCTGCTCAGCTTCGTGGCGATGGAGTCGCCGATGGACGTCTCCTCGCGCGCGGTCCGCGACGAGAAGGTCAAGGTGCTGCAGTCGCTGCGCGCGATCCCGAGGGTCTGCGCGGTGAACGGCGTGGTCCGCGCGCAATACGCCGCCGGGACCTGCCGCGGGAAACCCGTTCCGGGCTACCGCCAGGAGCCGGGCGTCGCGCCGGGTTCGCTGACGGAGACGTTCGTGGCGTTCAAGGCGAACGTGGATAACTGGCGCTGGGCCGGCGTGCCGTTCTACCTTCGCACCGGCAAGCGCCTGCCGCGGCGGCTGACGCAGATCTCGGTCCACTTCAAGCCGGTGCCGCAAATCCTGTTCAACGCCGACCCGGAGAAGCAACTGCCGCCGAACACGCTGACCCTGCGCATCCAGCCGGACGAGGGGATTTTCCTCCGGTTCCAGCAGAAGGTTCCGGGAATGGCGATGGACATTCAGCCGTTCGAGATGCAGTTCGGCTACGGCGCGGCGTTCGGCAAGCCGCCGCCGGAGGCGTATGAGCGGCTGCTGCTCGACGCGGCCTTCGGCGACTCGACGCTCTTCATCCGCAACGATGAGGTGGAAGCGGCCTGGGAGTACCTCGATCCGATCATCGAGGGCTGCAGCGGCGCGCGCGGCGGACAACTGCCGACTTACCCGGCCGGAACCTGGGGCCCGAAAGAGGCCGACGATTTGATCCGGGCGGACGGGCGCGAATGGGCCGCGGCCGACGCGGGACCTTCGCAGCCGTCCGCCGGCGAGCCGGAAGGCGCGGACTATTGAGCTTTCATCGAATAATGGATACAAGACTCGTGCCACTCGCGTCATTCCCGCGAAGGCGGGAATCCACGAACTGCGCGGGATTCTGGATTCCCGCTTCCGCGGGAATGACAATCGAAGGAGCGTCCACTCGTGAGTGAAACATCAGTAATAAGAACAGCATTTCAGAAGTCCGTCCGGACTTCTGAAATGTTGCGCTGTTGACGTTCGTAAAAAGAAAGGAATGCTCTCGCCAAGACGCGCAGGCCGCAAAAAACGAAAAACAACCTGATGAAGTTGTTCTTGGCGCTCTCTGCGTCTTTGCGAGAGACCTTTCCTTTTCTTACACGAAGATCACTAAGGAACTCATTCCATGCCGCAGCCCGCAACGCATGATGCGATCGTGGTCGGTGGAGGTCCGGCGGCCCTTGCGGCCGCGCTCTACACCGGCCGCGCCGAGCTGAAGACGCTGGTGCTGGAGCGCCGCGCCCTGGGCGGCCAGGTGGCGGAAACGGACGCGGTCGAAAACTATCCGGGCTTCCCGAAGGGCGTCTGCGGCCCGGAGCTCATCGAGCTGATGGCGGCGCAGGCGAAGCGGTTCGGCGTGGAGATCCGCATCGAAGAGGTCTCGAAGATCGAGTTGGACGGCGACATGAAAATCGTCACGACCGGCGAAGGCGCGTATCGCGCGCTGGTGGTGATCCTGGCGATGGGCGCGGACCCGGTGAAGCTGAACGTGCCCGGAGAGACGGAGCTTCGCGGACGGGGCGTCAGCTATTGCGCCACCTGCGATGCGCCGTTCTTCCGGGACAAAAAAGTCGTGGTCGTCGGCGGCGGGGACAGCGCGCTGAAGGAGGGCTTGTTCATCTCGAAGTTCGCGCGCGAGATCGTGCTGGTCCATCGCCGACAGGAGTTCCGCGCCGAGAAAATTTATCAGAGCGCGGTGCGCGCGAACCCGAAGTTTTCCCTGCGGCTCGACTGCATCCCCGAGCGCATCAACGGCCGGGAGCGCGTCGAAAGCGTGTCCCTCCGCAACCTCAAGAGCGGACAGAGCGACACGGTCCCGTGCGACGGGGTTTTCATCTTCATCGGGACCGCCCCGAACACGCAGTTCCTCCGCAATCTTTTTGCGCTCGACGGCGCGGGACACCTGGAGACCAACAGCGACATGATGACGCCGAGGCCCGGAATTTTCGCCATCGGCGACGTGAGGAAGGGCTCCTATCGCCAGATCGCGACGGCCGTCGGCGAGGCCGCCACCGCCGCGATGGCCGCCGAGCACTGGCTCGCGGAGCGGAAAGCCAGGGCCGGCTGAACGAGAACCTCCGGCCCTGTGCCCAATCCCGGTATCAGCAACTTCGAGTGCTCTGGGCCACAAATTCGATGACGTATTCGCACGCCTGGACATCGTCCTCGTCGTCGTCCTCGTCCTCGGTCGTTCGGTGCTTCAGTTCGAGGACGAGGACGAGAACGCCGGGGACGAGGACGATTCGCAAATGAACGTCATCGTACTTGAGGCGACATGGACTTGGCACAGAAGGGAGCATCGAATGGCAGGTCCGAAAATCACGGTCATCGGCGCCGGGAGCTATTTTTTCGGCAAACCGGTCATCCACAAGATGGCCACCAGCCCGATCATGGCCGGCGGGTCGCTGGCGCTGGTGGATACGAATCCGAAGGTCCTGGCGACGATGGCGCGCCTCGCAAAACGCATCTTCGCCCATACGAAGTGCGGCGTGAGGCTGATCGGCTCGACCGACCGGCGCGAGGTCATGGCGGACTCCGACTTCATCGTCCTGACCTTCTCCGAGCGCAACGCGCACTACCGCGGGCTGGACACGCAGATCGCCGCGCGCCACGGCATGCGGATGTGCAGCTCGGACACCATCGGCCCCGGCGGGATTTTCAGGGCGCTGCGCGAGGCCCCGCGCGCGCTGGCGATGGCGCGCGACGCGCGGGCGCTTTCGCCCAACGCCTGGCTCATCAACTTCGTCAATCCGACCGCCGTGATGGGAATCGCGCTCCGCCGCTACGCGCCGGAGGTGCGCAGCTTCGCGCTGTGCGACGGACACCACGAGCCCTACAATACGCTCACGTTCTGCCGGCGCGTCGGCCTGCTGCCCGCGGAGGCCAGGACGGTCCCGCCCGAGGTCTATCAGAAGCTCGACCTGGCCATCGGCGGAGTGAACCATTGCACGTGGGTCGTCCGCTTCCGTTACGAGGGGAAGGACATGATGCCTGCGCTGCGAAGATGGCTTGTCGCGCGCGTGGAGGAAGAGAAGCGGAACCCCGGCGAGTACGCCAAGGGGCGCTATAACGCCCATTACGCGCTTCAGCTTTTCGACATTTACGGGGCGTATCCCACGACGCCCAGCCATACGAAGGAATACGTCCCCTTCTTCCAGGGGACGGGGGTCCTGCCGAATTTCCCGGAGCCGATCCGCCTCTTCGACGCGGATGAACGGGCGCGGGAGATGGCCGCCGCGTGGAAGACCACCGGAGAATATGCGGACGGGAAGCTCAGCGCAAAGCAGTTTCTCCGCGAGATTGGCGACGATCACGCGACGGATATCATCGAGAGCATGTGGGGTGGGCTGGGCAAGTCGTTTTACATCAACTCGCCCAATCGAGGGGCGGTGACGAACCTGCCGTGCGACGCCTTTCTGGAACTGCGGTCGGACATTGACCTGCACGGTCCGCGGCCGCAGCCGTTCGGGCCGATGCCGCGCGGGTTGCTCGGCCTGACGCACCAGGTGCTCGACGCGCATGAACTGACGGCGGAAGCTGCGGTGACCGGCGACCGCGCGATCCTGCGCCGCGCGATGCTGACGGATCCCCTGTGCAACAACATCGCCGATGCGGACGCCTGCATCGAGGAACTACTGGAGGCGGAACGCGAGGCGCTGCCGGACTACTGGTATGCCAGGCGCAGCGCCGCCTCAACGGCGAAGACCGCGAAGCGCGTTTAGAGAACAACGGCTTACGCACCTGCTGAAGGGCAATTCCCCGCAATACCCCTTGCGACTTCACCTTGACAAGCGCGATTCTGCCGGTCAGAATCCGACATTTGATGGCTGACCGTCATGCAGGCAGCTTGCGCGCCGGCCGTGTAGAGCGCGGCCACCTAGTAAATTTTGGCTCAACGGCCTGAAGGGAGTTGTGTCATGGTGCGGCGCAAGAGGGCTCGTGCGGCGGCATTCGCGAAGGCGCGGTGCAAGACGTTGGACATCGCGCGATTTCTGAATTTCCCGGGATCGGGATTTCGGGGCGAGACTTGGCGCAAGCTCGTCGAGCGTGCGCGGGCGTTTCCGGCGGGCGCACAGAGAGCTTGGGGAATCCCCTTCAAGATGGCGCCCGAACGCGCGGGGGCCCGCGCCCTCCTGCTCCGAAACGGCGACGAAGCGGGCCTCCCGATCGGCGCACGCGCCGATTGCCTCTGCGTACTTCACCTCTTCCATAAACTCCCGGATGATCCGGCCACCTATACGGAGGCCGCGCCGGTCGGAGAGTACGAGTTGCGCTACAGCGACGGCGCTTTGCACCGCCGGCCGATCCGCGCCCGGCTCGATGCGCAGATCCCGGAAAGCCCGGGACCGGCCCAGATGGCCGTTCCTTTCGGAATGTACCTGCCGCTTGACCCGACCGCGCCTTTCGTCACCGCGACCCCGGGGATGCCCCTGGGCTCGCAAGGGAGCCACTGGGGCCGGCGGCAACACGGGATCTTCATCCCCGGCGGCGAACCTCTGCTCTGCGTGATCCGCAACCCGCACCCCGGGAAGACCATCCGGGAACTCGTTATCCGCGGCCTCGTGAACTCGCCGATCCTGGTCGCCGGCGTCACGGCCTATCGCGGCACAGACCATCCGTTCCGACATCTCGCGCGACGCATGTATCGAGTGCGGAAGTCGGACCACGCGCCGGTCAAGGTCGGGTCACTCGAAGTGGACCTCGGCGCGGTTGCGCGCGTGGACCGCACCCTCGGGGCGCGCGGGAAACCGTGGCTGCGCTCCCCCTATGCCGGCCTCACCACCGCCGTCGAGCCGGAGAAGAAAGGCGAGGACATTTTCTCCATCTACGGCGCGCGCGACGCCACCGTCTCCGCGCGCATCGCCGGGTGCGCAAGGCCGCTTGATTTCTCGCTGGGCCAGGCATACGAAACCGGCGCCTCGGCGCGCGGGGGAATTGTCCTTGAGCGGCTGGGCGGCGCCAAGCAGTGGATGCAGGTCGAGATCGTGGACGGCAGCACCGGCCGGCCTACGCCCGCGCGCCTCCACATCTCCGGCCCGGCGGGCGAATACATCGCGCCGTACGGACATCACGAGCAGATCAACGCCAACTGGTTCGAGGACTACGGGGCGGACGTCAAAGTCGGCGGCCGAAGCTACGCCTACGTCCCCGGCGTGTTCGTCACCGATCTTCCCGTCGGCGACCTCTACGTCGAGCTCTTCAAGGGTTTCGAATACGAGCCAACGCGCTGCAAGGTGACCGTCCGCCCCGGGCAGAAGAAGCTCACCCTCCGCGTCCAACGCTGGAAGGACCTGCGCTCGAAAGGCTGGGTGACCGCGGACACCCACGTGCACTTCGTCAGCCCGCACACCGCCTGGCTCGAAGCGCAATGCGAAGGCGTCAACGTCGTCAACCTGCTCGCCAGCCAGTGGGGCCGCCTCTTCACCAACGTCGGGGACATCACAGGCCGCCTGGGCATCGTCGAGGGCGACACGGTGGTCTGGGTCGGAACCGAGAACCGCAACCACATGCTCGGCCATATCTCCATGCTCGGGACGAAGGGGCTGCCGGTCTTCCCGATGTGCGGCGGCGGCGTGGCGGAGTCGTGGATGGGCGACCCGGACTTCCGCACACTCACCGAGTGGGCGCGAGAATGCAAGCGGAAGGACGGCGTAGTGATCCGGCCGCACTTCCCGTACTGCGGCTTCACCGAGGACCCGGCGCTTGCTGTGGCGGGCGTCGTGGACGCGCTGGAGATCGCGCCGGAGCCGAAGGCCGGGTTCGCGGTGGAGGAATGGTACCGTTACCTCAACAACGGTTACCGAGTGGCGGTGGTCGGCGGCACGGACAAGATGGGCGCGTACTGCGCGCTCGGGTGGAAGCGCACCTATGCGCAACTCGACCCGCGGCATCCGTTCACGTACGAGAACTGGGCGCGCGCGGTCCGCGCCGGGCGCACGTTCACGACGAACGGCCCGCTCCTCGGCCTCACGGTCGAAGGGAACCGCATCGGCGAGACGATCCACCTCTCTGCGGGCGGCGCACGGCTGCAGGCGGATGCCGTCGCCGAGAGCGCGTGGCCGCTCGGTCGGATTGAGATCGTCCAGAACGGGCGCGTGGTTGCAAGCGAATCCAGCCGCGCGGGCGCGCGGAAGATCGCCGTCTCAGCCAAACTCTTCTTCAGCAGTTCCGGCTGGATCGCTGCCCGCTGCGGGGGCGTCGAGCGGACGCCCGCCGAATACACCGCGGCGCACACCTCTCCCGTGTACGTCGCTTGCGGACGCAAGAAGCCCTTCGACGGCCCTGCACTCCAGCACATGCTCCAACTCACGCGCGGCGGCATCGAATACCTCGAAACCCTCTCCACCCGCTTCAGCGACCGCGACCAGGAGCGAATGATCCGCGTCTACCGCGAAGCCGAGCGCCACTTGGTCGGACGGCTGCAAGAAAGAGGCCACGGCGTAGCGATCCTCTAATCCTGACTCGGTCGGGTTGTGTCACTTCCTGCTGACCGACGTCGCTGTTTTAATGACTGGCCAAACAGGACCTACGGTAAACCGCTCAGGCTGCTTATTCCCATCAGGTGCGCGAGGGACGCGGGGGCGTATCGTTTTCGAGAACGGCCGCGAAACAGCTTGATGCCGGCGAATTTGAGAGAACAATCCCACGTCTGAAAGCCGATGTCCTTTGAGGGACGGTCAAATGAGAAATACCGGGTGACATGGGATGGGCGCATGTGTCGGGTTAATTGGACACGTCGCTGGTATCACGGCGAGATATCAAAACATTTCAATAACCTCTTGTGATTGTTTAGGTTAGAAAATGCGGCAGGATTGGGGACGCAAAGATGTGTCGAGCTAACTCGACATGAGGCTGTGAGCCATACGTTCCAGCCAGGTATGACAGCAGCAGCAAGGTTACTCGCAACAACCTGTTGAACAATGTGTTAGGATCAAGCATCATATATGATGTCTTTAGCTATTTTTTGGTACGCGATTTGCGGCATTTGCGCAGATACGCTGCTTTGTTATCTTAAGGTTGCATCGGCTTGCCATAGGGGCAAACGTGGTTCTTTGGAAGGAAAGGGTGGGACATCAGATCGAGCTGGTTCCGGACGATACTTTGATTTAGAGACATCAGGGAGGAACGCAGTCGGCATTCTACCGGGTGGCGCAGGCAGCTTGCCGAGTGGCTTCCGTGACGCCTGTAGCGCATAGGGTATATGACAGGAAGGAGGCGATGCATATGAAGCATTTGGCGGCTGGCGTGCTGGCGGCCAGCTTGCTGATCTTCAACGGGGTTGCGCTGGCCATCAGTTATGACGTAGACGAAACGACACTGGGGGCGTTTGGCACGGTTGATCAGGCCCTGGTCGGGAACAACGGCGACAACGGCCTGAATAATTACTGCGCGCCGACTGCAACCATGAACTCGTTCGCGTTCCTGACCAACGCCTATCCAGGCACCTATGGCAACGACCCGAGCGGCAATCCGGTGTTGTGGGGCGGCACAGCAAGCTGGCTGGCCGCCGCGCAACTCCTGGCGGGCAACAACTTCATGAACACCGATCCGAATACCGGCACCACGCAGTGGAACTGGATCAATGGCAAGTACAACTACCTCGAGACATACGCGCCGGGTCGGACGAGCTACCAGGGATGGGACTCGGTCGGCCAAGGCGGCCAGCCCTGGGTGCAAAACGGCAACCCAACGGCCAACTTCTTGTTGCAGATGCTCCAAGATGGTGAGGACGTCGAGATCGGTCTAACCCCACCGCTGGGCAGCATCGGTCATGTGCTGACCCTCTCGAGCATTCACTGGAACGATGCAGACAACAGCAACACCTTTGACGCCGGCGATACCCTCACCATTGATGGCATTGACCCCGACGGCGGGGGCGTGTTCAATTTCACCCTGAGCCCCCCAGCGCTGGCGGGACAGCCTATGACGTTTTTCGGCGGCGCATACAACGGATACGAACTTGACGCCGCGCTGGCGGAAAGCCCGTTAAGTGCAAGCAGCGCAATCCCGGAGCCTGCGACTTTGACGCTCATCGGGCTTGGCCTGACCGGCCTGGTCGCGAAGCTCGTAGGGCGTAGGAATCGGTAGTTCGCGAAACGCGCCGTTTTCTCGCCGCTCTGTCTTCAATGAAGCGCTCC
>Ga0181527_1001931_pt1 | contig 20351 bp, 16 predicted proteins | sample PEATcosm2014_Bin_30_FD_119762 | JGI IMG/M metagenome (GOLD analysis project Ga0181527, IMG submission 119762) | Peatland microbial communities from MTU Mesocosm Facility, Houghton, MI, USA - PEATcosm2014_Bin06_60_metaG | ecosystem: Environmental > Terrestrial > Soil > Wetlands > Peat | place...
GTCAGCCCCCAGCCAGCGCAGGAACTGCAAATCGCGGCGGTGGCTGACCGGAGCGAAGCTGAGGAAAACGCGCGCCTGCACGCCGTTGAGCCGCTGGATGAGCCACACCACGTCATTCGAGTCGAACAGAATCTGCGAGGTGAAGAAGTCGATACCCGCCCTGGTCTTGATGCGAATCCGATCGGATTCGTTCTTTCGGCTGGGAATCGTGATTCCGCCCAGCATTATCGGCAGTCCCTCCCTCCGTACCAAGGCTGCGGCTTCCATGACGCTCGGCCCGGGATAGCGGATCTCGGTGGATTCACCGCCCACCAGCACGAGGTGCCTGAAGCCCCATTCCAGGCAGGTCTCGCGGAACCATATTTCCGGCTTCGGGTCATGGACGACCACGCGGTTAAGAACTACGTCCGCTTCCAGCTCGCGCTGAATGCGTGAGCCAAACAATCGCGGCTCCACGCGCGGCATAAACTTGCTGGTTCGCTCCGTCCCACGATCTTCGTCGTGAATTTCCGGAAGGTTGACCCCATCCACGAATTGCTTGACCCTTCTCAGTTCAGCAAGGGATTCGTTGATTGCCCCCGGCTGATCCGCCGCCGGCGGGACCACCTCAAAGAGCGTCACCGGAATAGAAGGGTTCAGTATTTTTTCTTGCAGCCTCATCGATTGATACCTGCGTTGCCAGCCTGCATTGCTCGCCCCTGTCTACCCTTTACTTTAGCCCGAGCAGGCGAAAACCGCAACCTTGCGCGCTCAGGGGTAGTGGGTCAGTTTGCGAGAAGTCGCTTCGTCCATGTGGCTGTACGCAAGAGCTAAGGGGGCTACCGCATGTAGTTTCCGAGTCACTGACCACTAGGGAGTTGGCACTATACTTGTAGTTTTCTAACCCAGTCGAACTATGGGTTATAATGTTGCGTCACGACGAGCGGCTATTCGAACAACATGTTTTCGGGCCCGCAGAATAAATCGCAAATGACGAGGTGTTCGATGCATATTTCCTTGCACAAGTCCGGCTTCTTGATCGTCTTAGTTATGGCTGCGTGCGCTCTAGTTTGGCCAGTTGCCCTATCAGCCCAAACGGGTCTGGAGGGCCACTGGGAGGGCGCGATTCAACTACCCGGGACGGCCTTGCAGATCCGGATTGAATTCAAGAGCGCTGGTGCAGCGTGGCAGGCCCACATCGATATTCCGCAGCAAGGTGCTCAGGGAGTGCCGCTCCAGGCCGTGCGCTTCGCGGCGCCACAGGTTCATTTCGAGCTTCCCGCTGGCCCCGGCCTGGCTGTTTTCGACGGCAAGCTGGAGGGCGACAAAGTCAGCGGGAACTTTTCGCAGGCTGGGCAAACATATCCTTTCTTTCTCGAACGCAAATCGGGCTCGGTGCCCGCGCCCGCCGCGACGGCCACGCCGACAGCAAAGCCGAGCCTCGACGGGCTCGACGAATTCGTCACTCAGGCCATGAAAGATTGGAAGGTACCGGGCTTAGCCATCGCAGTTGTGCAGGGCGATAAAGTAATTCTCCTGAAGGGCTATGGCTACCGCGACCTGGAGAAGCAGTTGCCGGTGACCCCGAATACCCTGTTTGCCATTGGCTCGATCACGAAATCCTTCACCGTGACCACCCTTGGCATGGAGATAGACGAAGGCAAATTGGGCTGGGACAAGCCCGTCCGCGATTTTCTACCCAGCTTCAAGTTGTACACCCCGGAGCTAACCGAGGGGATGGTGGTGCGCGACTTGATTACGCATCGTTCCGGCTTGCCGCGCCACGACCTGGTCTGGTACTCATCTGATTTCCCGCGTGAGGACTTGCTCCGGCGCCTGCAGTATCTTGAGCCAAGCAAGCCCCTGCGCACCGAGTTCCAGTACAACAACCTCATGTTCATGACTGCGGGATACATTGCCGGACTGCTAAACAACACGAGCTGGGAGGACGCTGTCAGCCGGCGCGTCTTCAAACCTCTGGGAATGACCGGCACGAATTTGTCCGAGCGGGATACCCAGAATAGCCCGGACTTTGCCCAGCCCTATCGCAAAGGCCGCGACTTAAAGGCCGAATTGAAGCGTATCCCCTTCGATCCGCAATGCCCGGACCGTTGCGCCATGGGTCCGGCCGGCGAAATCAACAGTAATGTCGCTGATATGAGCAAGTATCTGCTGTTCCACATGAATCAGGGGAAGTTGGAAGGCAAACAGCTTCTTTCTGAGAACAACGCCGCGCAGATGCAAACTCCGCAGATGGCCATACAGGGCGCGCCGGCCTACAAAGAAATGGGTGAGGGCAACTACGGAATGGGGTTCTTCCTTTCTTCTTACCGTGGGCATAAAACGGTCGAGCACGGTGGAAACATTGACGGCTTCAGTGCCGACCTATCGTTCCTACCGGCCGACAAGATCGGCGTCGTCGTCCTCTCCAATCTCGATGGAAATCCCCTGCCGGAAATCGTCGCTTATAACGTCTTCGACCGCTTACTCGGGCTCGACCCAGTCCCATGGAACCAGCGATTCCTGGAGTCCGAGAAGAAAGGGAAGGAGTCGGAGCAGGAGGCAAAAAACAAAGGCTACATTCCGCAAAAGCACGGCACGCATCCCTCCCACGACTTGAAAGACTACGTCGGGGATTACTCGAATCCCGGCTATGGCATTGTCACCATCGCCCCCGACGGCGATGCCTTCAAGTTGACGCTCAACAAGGTCAGCAAACCTCTGAAGCACTATCATTACGACGCCTTCCAAGTACCGGAGGATCCACTCGACCCGTTCGAGAAAATGAAGGTGATGTTCCTTACGGATATCAACGGGGACATCTCCAGCCTGTCGATGCCGCTCGAACCCAGCGTGAAGGACATCATCTTCACGCGCATGCCCGATAAGCAACTCACCGAGCGTAGTTTCGTCGAGGCCTTCTCCGGTCAGTACGAGCTCCCCGGAGTTCCGGTGCCGCTGACAGTTACGCTCCGTGGCGATCACACCCTCGTTGCCAGCATTCCCGGGCAGCCCGACTACGAGTTAAACCCGAAGCGTGGCACGACTTTCCAGGTCGCAGACTTCAGCGGCGTTACGATGGAGTTCAAGCGCGATGCCTCGGGAAAAGTGACGGAAGCTGTCCTCGACCAGCTCGGCACCGTCATCATTCTGAAGAAGAAATAGGGCCCTGAACAAGCTGAAGAGAAGAATCGAGCTACCGTTTGTGGAGACAACCCTGCCTGCCCATGAGTTCCTCATCCGCTCCCGTGCTCGGCCAAGCTCCCCAGAGGCGGCTGGCATTCACCGCAAGCGCGCTGGTGCTCTGCATCTCGGCCTGCAAGCTCCTGGTGCATTTGTATGCCGGCCGTCATTACGGTTACTTCGTTGACGAACTGTATTACCTCGCTTGCAGCCGCCACCTGGATTGGGGTTACGTCGACCAACCTCCGCTGATCGCCGTGATCACTTGGCTGGCGCGCTCTCTGCTGGGGGATTCCCTGCCTGCAATCCGGTTCTTTCCGGCGGTTGCGGGCGCCGCCGAAGTTGCTCTCGCGGCTCTGATCGCCCGCGAGTTGGGCGGGAAGCGCTTTGCCCAGGGCCTGGCTGCCATTGCGGTCCTGGTGGCGCCGGGTTTCCTCGCCGCCGACAGCCTGCTGACCATGAACGCGTTCGAGCCGCTGTTCTGGATGGGTTGTGCCTACCTGCTCATCCGCATCATCAAAACCGGCAACCCGAAGCTCTGGATCTGGTTCGGCATGCTGGCGGGAGTCGGGCTCGAAAACAAGTACTCCATGCTGATCTTTGGGGCCGGCATGGTAGTCGGCTTGGTGTTGACTCCGCAGCGCCGCGCGCTTTCGAGTCGATGGCTCTGGATCGGCGGCGCGCTCGCTTTCCTCATGTTCCTGCCGAATCTGCTGTGGAACATCCAGCACCATTTCCCGTTTCTGGAATTGCAGGCCAACATCCACCGCAGCGGGCGCGATGTGCCTCTCGGGCCGCTGGCCTTCTTCGCCCAGGAAACCCTGACGCTGCTTCCCTTGACTCTGCCCATCTGGCTCGCCGGCCTCTGGTTTTACTTCTTCTCCAAACTGGGCAAGCCGTTTCGCGCGTTGGGCTGGGCATGGGTTTTCACGGCGGCTGTCATCGTGAAGCTGAGCCCGCGGATCTACTACCTCTATCCCGCCTTTCCGGTTCTACTCGCCGCCGGCAGCGTGACGTGGGAATCGTGGTTGGACCGGCCGCGATACCAATGGCTGAAACTCGTATATCCCGCCCTGATGGTTGCCTTCGGTGCGTTGTTTGCGCCTTTCGCCGTTCCCGTACTGCCGCCCGATTTGTACATTCGATATACGAAGGCGCTGCATCTCCAGCCGCCCAAGATTTGGACTTACAAGCTGGGCCCGCTGCCGCAGCTCTACGCTGACCAGTTCGGCTGGGAAGAGATGACGGCCACGGTCGCGCGGGTCTACAACAGCCTGCCGCCCGAGGTTCGCGCCAAGACTGCAATCTTCGGCCGGAATTACGGCCAGGCCGGCGCCATCGATCTCTTCGGTCCGAAATACGGCCTGCCGCCCGCCATCAGCGGGCACCAGAACTATTTCTATTGGGGACCGCGAGACTACACCGGGGAGAGCATGATCGTGATGCAGGGGCAGCAGCAGGACCTCGAGCGGCGCTTCGCCAGCGTCGAGAGGGTCGCCAGCGTCTATCACCCCTACTCCATGCCGTACGAGCACTTTGACGTCTTCTACTGCCGCGGCCTCAAACAGCCCCTGAAGGAAATCTGGCCGCAAGTGAAGAACTGGGACTGAAGTAGTCCCCCACGATCACCACCTTGGGCTTCTTGGGTCGCAGGGTTGACCCTCTGCGCCAACTCCATCGCCCGGCGCAAAGAAAAGCAGATCCTTCTCCCGCAGGGGGGGATCAGGAGGACATGTCATTTTGAGGATGACATGTCATTCTGAGCGAAGCGCAGCGGAGCGAAGAATCTGCTTTTGGTTACGGCCCAGGGGGGCGCTGTATTACACCTATGAGCAGGTTCATTTCTTCTCGGGCGCGGACTGGCTGCTGGCAGGGATTCCCGACTGGGCAGAGTCCACAGGAACACCCAGCAGTCCAGCTATGAGGCTATCCAGTTGTGCCAGGTCCACGGGCTTTTTGAGATATGCGTCGGCGCCCATAGCTTTTACCTTTTGCTCTTCCCCAGGCTGGATGCTGCCGGTGAGCACGATGACCGGAATCAGGCTGCTTTTCGGATTGGAGCGCATCCGTTTCAGCACCTCGTAGCCGGTTCCGGCCGGCATGCTGATGTCGAGAATCACCGCATCGATGGGTTGTCGAATTGCCGTAATGGAAGCCTGCATTGCATCATAAGCGCCGGCGACCTCAAATCCTCTCTTGATCAAATGCCTCGACAAAAGAAGCACCAAGCCACGATCGTCATCGGCAATTAAGATCGTCATGACAGAGCCTCTTTTCCCCTCGCGCGCATCTCCGGCTTAAGGAGCTTGCCTTGGAATCGACGTGTGGAGAGGCTTTTTCGGCGTGCCACCTATCATTCTCGCGGGGCACCTCTCCATTCGGAATCCTTATCATACCACTTCCGGGTCCGTCCCGCAGAGCGGGATCCCGCCGGCCTGGGCCGGAGAAGCATCCCGGCATTTTTCCGCTCTGTTTGAGCTTACCAATGCGGAGAGTCTCACACTCCTCAGCTTGGCAATCGGCCAAATTCGCTGAAACTTGACTTTTGTAGCTGGTGCGGCAGAAGCGGCGGATTCTGCTCAATGCCTGGGGCTTTCTTCCCCAATCCGCCGCGGCCGGCCATGCCACCATCTATCTACCGTCCCCCTTATGCATTCACTGGTGTTTTCTGGCTTCAAGAAAGCAAGATCGGCGTGGAACGCTACCAAGGAAGGACTGTCCGTTCGTTGAGCATTTCAACCAGCCCATGGCGCTCCCGAAGCGTGGGGTCTAACAACCGCTGGCAGCCGACGGTGGATGGAGTGACCCTGAGCGCACAGTCATGTGCGGTAGCGCATTACTCTGCGGTTCTTTATGGTGGCTGCTCGGCAAGCCGGACCTGCTAGTTCCGCGCATTTTGGCCTGCGGCGATATCACGGCTGCCGGCTTTATTTCGCCGCTGTCTTAGCTTTTGGTACGTAATCAAAAAACCTTTCAGTTGTATTGCCTGAGGTCCATTCCGCGCGCAGCCTGGTCTTCTTCTCTACCCTGCGCAACTCCGATAGCAAGGAGCGATTGAGCTCCCGCGCATTCTCCCCAACAAACTCTGCCTTAACGAGAAATTCATGGTCTGCTGTCTCTTCGATGACACCCTGAGGAACGACCTTGCCCAGGACTATAGCAATTGCTGTGGGATTATCTGTACTAATTCTAGCCACTAGAGAAAAACTCTTTATAGCCATGTTTTTCTCCCCCACTCAATGGGCATGTCGAGAATCAGTTCACTGTAATGGTCAGTGACCCAATGTTCTGAGGCGTGCTGACTCCCGCGCCGCTCGCCTGAACGGTGATCGTGAACGTCACCGGGGGAGGGGGCGGCGGCGCGCTCCCTGTGCTTCCTCCCCCGCCGCAAGATAGCGTCGCGACTAACAGCGATGCGGCGATGAATAGGAGAACAAATAAAGCTGCCAGCCTCCGCTTGCGACCTCATAGGCAGTATAGAACAATGCAACCATGTTGGCTTGAGGCAACTCGGGCTGGAGGTTGCGGCCGCTGGAAAATACATTGCCGCCTTCCAGAGGAGTGATTTCCATTTGCGCCACTCTTCTCATTTTTTGGAGCGTCCTGCGCCCACAACATCAAATTCACCTGTGTTTTCAATGGGTTAGAACTGTCTCAGGGGATATGCAGGAAAGTAGATATGTGTATCGTTTTGTCACACTTACCGGCCTGCCCGCTTGGTAGTAGCCGATGTATCTAGCCTAATGGCAGCGCCTCTCGCGCCACCCCGCGCCCCTTTCCGCTGCTTCTGCTTGCGGGCACCAGGCGTAGGGGCCAGCGGCGCTGGCCCGGGGCCGAACGCCGTTCGGCCCCGCGTCGGGGGCGAAATGTTTGCAAGAAAACAAGAAATTACGGTATTGCGATGCGGAGAGTCCCGTTCTCCAGAGACTCTGCGGCTTGTGCTGGCAAGCGCGATTACGCTGGGTGTCTGGACAGCGAGGTGCGCGAGAATCCCATTTTGTCGGTCGATCGTGTAGGGTTGCTGGTAAATGAAGGAACGCGGATTTGAAGGAAACGCCGGAGACTCTCTGAAAGACGAGAGTCGGCACTACCCGCTAAAGTTTCCGCTACACCTTGGCAGTCAAGCCAGCGGGTGATTATTAGCCGCTCTTATGTGATCTGAGTGCAGACAGCGCCTCGCCTATTTCCTTGCCTTTAGCTTCGATGAGGTCCAGCAGCTCTTCGGGCGTCCGCGTGTCCTCGTTACTCTTGGCGTTGGGGTTGACGGCTTTCAGGTCGAAATTCTTGGCTTCGATGTCGGCGCGGGGGACGGTCCAGCTTCTCTCACTGTCGGCGCGAGACGGTAGCAGGCGGAAGAAGTCTTCGAACTTCTCCAGTGTGAACGGAGTCTTTTTCCCGACCTTGATGTCCGAAAGGTCGTAGTACCAAATCCTTTCCGTGGGCCCGCCTTTGGTGAAGAAAAGCAGATTCGTTTTCACTCCCGCGCCCGCCGCCGTAAACACGCCACCCGGCAGGCTCACGATGCACCAGAGGTCGCAATCGTCCAGCAGCTTGCGTTTGGTCTGGACGAAGGCCGTCTCATTCGTGCGGAACAGCACGCCCTCATCCAGAACGATCCCGCAGCGTCCGCCCGCCTTCAAACTGTCGATTACGTGTTGAAGAAAGAGCACCTGCGTTGCTCCGGTCTTGTAAGCAAAGCGTGTCTGGGCTTCCTTGCCTTCTTTGCCGCCAAAAGGTGGATTCATCAGCACTACGTCATAGAGCGCCGGAGCGCCTGCGAACAATCCACCGTAAGTCTCGGCTCCAGTCAGGGTGTTGCCGTGCCAGACGTGCGGCTCATCCATCCCATGCAGCACGAGGTTGGCAAGTGCAATGGGGTAGATGGCGTTGTCCTTTTCACGGCCATAGAACGTCCGCACTTTGAGGGTTTCAAGCTGGTCGGGCGAAGTGATGTCGCGATTGTTCGGCCCGGCCATGTCCTCAAACGACTGCGCCAGAAAGCCGCCCGTCCCACAGCCGGGGTCGTAAACCGTTTCGCCAACCTTGGGGTCAATCACTCTCACCATGGCGCGGATGATTTCCCGCGGGGTGAAGAACTGGCCGCCGTCGTTCCCTTTCTCTCCCATCTTGAGCAGCAAGCCTTCATAGACCTGGGAGAGAGTGAAGACGTGCGTGGTGTCCACGTTTTCGCCGCTAATCTCGTGGACCTTGTCGAGAACGTCCAAAAGGTTCCGCTCGGTATCGATGCGAGTGCGGTCAATGCCGGAGAAGATTTCCGAGATAACTTTTTGCCGGGCGGTAGCGTTCGGACGCTCCTTCAGCTTCTTTAGGTGGGGAATCAATTCTCCATCCACAAAGCCCTTGAATGCGCCCAGCGTGCCGCCTGCAAGTTCTTGGCGCTTGGGTCCACCCGGCGCTGCCCAATCCTGCCAGCGGTAAGGTACTTCCAGCGACGGCATGAGTTCTGCGCCGACGGCCTCAGCGCGCTCGGCATCCTTGGCTTCCTGCTCGTCGAGAATGCGGAGAAAGAGAATCCAGGTGAGTTCCGGGACGTATTGCAGCGCCCCAGCGCAATTCGACCGCCGCATGATGTCGCAGATCGACTTGACAGCGGCGTTTAACGATTGCTGGCTGCCGAAGGCTTTTGCGTTGCTGTTCGCGTTCTTTGGAGGTCGGGGCACGAGGGGCTACACCGCAAGGCGCAAATCTGCCGTCACTGGCAACTGGAACAGGTCACCGCGCAGAAGCCGGGTGGAAAAAAACATGACTTCCAGGTTCTCGATCTCGCCGGTAGATGGGTTGAGCCGGGCTACCACATCGTCGCCCAGCTCCTCAGATTCCTGGTCGGCGTAAGGCGGACATTTGTCGATATGCAAGATGTCAGCCTCACGGTCGTACTTGAAGGTCAGTTTCGCTTCCATTCTGCCACTCCTTCGGCAAGTTTCCTTGCCAGGTACGCGGTCACCACCCAGTGTCGTCCCGAGGGCTCGCTCAGTACAACGACCGCCAAGTGCTTCCCACCCCTTATGTTACCAAACCAGCGCGAGAAAAGGCGGGCATTCCCAAGCCGGGCGCTCACGCGCACCTGGTCTGGATCCGCGAGCGCCTGCCTTAGCTGGTCGCGATAGGCAGGCAGCAGGTCAGGATGGCGTTCCTGGATATGCCGCTCGCGTTCGGCGCTCAACTCGACCTCGGTGTCCAGGTAGGGGCAGGTGAACCGCGTCATCACAATTCCCCGCCGAACGCCCCGGCACAGTTCGAGCGCCACATGATGTCGCAGATGGACTTGATGGCACCGTTCACCGACTGTTGAGTCGCGAGGCGCTTTTCGTTTCCATTTCTCCCGTTACGAGCCATGTTCTACTCGTTTCCTTCTTCGATGGGCTGGGGAACGTAAACCCGCTTCAATGGCAAGAGGCCCTTATAGCGCGAGTCGAATTGCTCGTAATGCTGGTAGATCAGCGAGACCAATTCTTCCCCGTCAATCAACCGAAGGTTGCTCTTGCTTCGGGCGAAGTTGCGGGCCTGCGGGGTAAAGGTCCCGAGGGTTACAAGTAGTCCGCATTCATTTGTCGTGAGCTTTCCGTTTAGCTGCGAGACAACCGGCTCACCGATGCTCCCGCTTGTGCTCTTCACTTGCACTTTGACAATGGGTGGCTCGAACCCAAGTTCATCCTTGTGTGCGAGGATGTCAACTCCGCTGTCTGGCCCTTCGGGGGAAACACGAGTCCTGTAACCCATAGCCTGGAGCAGGTGGGCTACAAATCCCTCGAGTGGGTGGCCCTTTAGCTCTTGGGAGAGCCGTTTCAAAACAAAATCCCTCGTGGTTTCTTCGATTTCTTCAGCGACTTCTATTGTCGTGGTGTCTTCGGCAACTGGGGGAGCCAGTGGCATTCCCGCAAGGACTGCCAGGAATTCGTCCGCGTGCGTCTTTACCCGAAAGAAAGCCAGAGCTCCCCCAATTTCGTAGAGTGCACCTTGGGTGAAGGATAGGCGGGGGACCGATTTGAGCCATTGCACTGCACGAAGATGTGGATAGTCTTCGTCTAGCTCCGGCCGGTACGTGTAGTTCCCTTGCACCCGACCTATGTGAACATGCCGGTCCACCTTGGACGGATATACAACGATGTCGTTTATGGCCATCTCGTGCACGAAACGAAATAGCTCCCCGGCCTTCGTTGGGATGGCTCCAGGTTTTTCCCGAGGATATGTCTCGCCAAGCTTAGCCTTGAACGCCTCTCGGTCCGGTTTGATTTTTGAGAGGTCGGCCATGGCTGGCCAACTCAAGGCCACGAATTTCTTTTCGAGGAACAGTTTCTCAGCAGCACTGCTCTCGCCCGCATGAATGCACCAAACCGTTTCTTGATCTGCCATGTCACAACTCTCCATTGAAGGCCCGGCGCAAGAGCGCGGCGGGCAGTCTGTTGATGGCGTCCAGTTCTCCCTCGATTGCCTTGCGCACCCGGTCTGCCGAGGCCATCTGCTCCTTCAGCGTCGCCGCGATGCGTTGTTGCTCGGGGACAGTGGGGACTCGGATAGGCAACCGCTGTAACCGGACCGCAGGAAGGTGCGCGATTGTTGTCTTCGCATGGGATTCAACGAATTCTTGTTGAAGGGCTCCCATCCACAGGCGATACATTACGAAATGCGCGTCAACCTCGTTACTAATTGGCCGGAGACGGTGAATCGCTTTCTGGTATAGACACGATGGAATTTGGCCGTCCCAGACCGCCGCTCGCCCGGGCTCGCCTCCTTCGCACACAAGCAGGTCGCCAGATCTCAGGGCGAATTTCCTCTCCTGATCTTCTGTGAAGTCCATTCGAGCAATGTCGGCAAGGTCAAATCTTCCCCACTGCACGTTTGCGTTACGTAGGTATGGGCGAGGGCGAAGGCCGATCCTACTTGCGGGGGAGAGCATTTTTCCAAGTTGAATGTCGCACAACATTCCCAACTGGCTCGTCGGCCACTGTTTGGCCTCGGGGCCAGAGAAGGCAGCGCGGAGGTAGGCGGCGGGGAGGGCTTTGGCGGCTTCAAGTTGGGCTTCGGCTGCGGCCCGCGCCCGCTCCACGGCCGCCGTCTGGTCAATCAAGATCGTCGCAATCCGCTTTTGCTCCTCCAGCGATGGCAGGGGAAACGCGATGTTGCGGACCAGCTTAAGGTTTAGGCCGGTACGTTCATTGTCGCCCGTCAGCCTTCGAATATTCTCGTACTGGCTTACCAATGCGAAGTGGATGATTTCGGGAATCGCTTCCTTGCTGGGCAGAATAGCTGCGACCGATTGGCTGCAAGCGCTGGATACTCTCAGGATCGCCGAGGTCCCTCGCGTCTTACCTTGGCCTGACATCGCTAGCATTACGCTTCCTATTGGGTGGAGTCTAGCATTTGAATTAGTTAGCCCTAATTCGCTTATTCGATTTGGCACTTCATCAATCCACGTCCCTTTGACGTCCCCTGATTTGAGCCAAGGAATATTCCCGCCGTAGAATTCTGGATGGCCAGTGGCAGGTGTTCCTCCCGTTGACACCTCGGATATTTCTCCAATCCGCACCCAGCGCCAGCCGTCCGGCAACGAATGTGAACGGTCCGTCATTTCGGCTGCCCACGCTCCGAAATATACTTTTGCATTCGCCGGCTGGGGTGCAACACGACGCCGTGCTCGATAAGCACCTTCTCGACTACGGCCCCGACATCCAGAAGGGAATGGAAGGGTTTAGGGTGCCGAGGAACGATGCCGTGGGATGGATTGCGCTCCATTCGGACAACGCCACTGCTCCAGGCGTGCTTGGGAATTATCTTTCCCGATTCACCCGAAATGTCGTTGGTCCAAAACCGTATCTTCACTTCGATCATTCTCTCGCCTATTACCGCATCAGCCTCTTCACTAGCCACCTCGGACCTCCTCTCAAGGCGGGTGTAAATCACCCGCGTTATGCCGCAAAAAGCCGCTCTTTGGTTTCGCGCAAGACAGCAGCGGGGTTGCCAATCACTCGCAGGGCTTCGAGTCCTCCAGCCGCTCGAACGTCGGACATCTCAAAGACGTGCGGGTTTTCCAGCGCGTCGGTTCCGCCGTGTCCAAACTGGGCGGCCAGTCTTCGGAGAGTTTCTGAGGCTGCCGGGGGGAGAGTTTTCAGCCAGTCCGCGTGCTTGTAGCCGAACGCATCGGCGCGTTCAGCAGACGTGCGCGGGTTCAACCCGTAGCCCAGTTCCCCTAACACATCATAGAGGTCGTAATCCGTCATGTCCTCAAGTGCCCGAATCAGAAAGGCCGATCTTCCACCGTCCGGAAGCTGCCCCAGCATCTCACGTCGGTCCTGCGGGGTGATCCATCGGGTACGGAACGCTTCAAGCGTCGGCGCCTCCTCGACGAGCTTAGCGGCGAGCCTTTGCTTGTATTCCTCCACCGTTACCGGCATAGCCCGGCCATCCACGTTGGTCACAATGTAGCGCCCCGCGTCGGTGACATGGACTTCAAAACCTTCCACCTGGATGGTTGGTTCGGTTGGTGGCGGCTCAGGGCCTTCTCGGCGCTTGCGTGGCGTCACAATCTTGCTGACGAACGACTGCCCGAAGAGCCGCGTCGCGTCGGTGTAATCATAGACCCGGAACATGAGTTTGTTTGTGGCAGCATCAAGGCGGTTGCCGCGTCCCACCATCTGATAAAAGGCGATGGGCGAACGCACGTACTTGAAGAAAACAATGTTGCGCACTACGGGAACATCCACGCCCGTGGTAAGTAACTCCACGGTTGTGGCAATGAAGTGATGGCGTGAGCCGCCCCGCAGGTCGGCGATGTAGCTGGCGCCACCGACCGAAGCCGTGCACTTGAAAGCGTAGTTCTGGGCTGGTGTTCTGCCGTTTTCCTTGCACCATGCGGCATAAAGGTTGTTCATGGCAATGGCCACATCATCCGCATGGCGGTCGCGCACGCAGAAGATGATGGTCTTCTGTTCAGGGCCGCCTGTTTCGAGCAAATACTTGAAGAGGTCCTGCGTCATGGCGAGCACGCGATCTGGAAGGAGGATGGCGTCCTCGAATTCGGTTTTGTCGTATAGCTCCTGCAACTGCTCGCGCGTGATAGGCTGGCCGGTGTTGGCGTCCACAGGGTTGCGGGCGAGGATGTCGTCAATAGTGATGCCGGTTTCGTCCAGGTTCACACGCCCCTTCTGGATTTCGCATGCGGGGAGGTAGCCATCCTCAATGCCCTGGCTCATGTCGTATTCGTAGACCGGCTCGCCGAAGTGTCGGATGTTATCGGCGGTAATTTCCGCGTCCGCTTGGGCCTCCTTCGTCTTTTCGCTCACTTCCAGATGACGCGGGGTGGCAGTGAGGCCGACTTGCACCGCGTTAGGGTTGCGTGTGAGAACCTGCGACCACTTGCCCCATGCTGAACGGTGGCACTCGTCAATTACAATGTGGCTGAAGTAGTCTGGCGGGTAGTAGGTGGTTAGGAAGTTTGCTGTCCCCTCCTCTGTATCAACGTCGAGCGTTTGGTACGTGGCGATGTGGATTCGAGCATTTCGGGCATGGTTCCTTCCGTCGGGGTCTTTGTAAACTTCCGCCGCGTCGGTTCCAAAGGCGTTCTGCAAGGCTCCCAAAGCCTGGGTGCGAAGCTCGTCGCGGTCACATACAAAGAGCGCCCGTCGAAGCTTGCCAGCGTCGGCGATCTTCCTGAGAATCTGGACAGCGATAAATGTCTTGCCCGAGCCGGTGGCAAGCGAAAGCAATGCGCGTTTGGGTTGCCCTGTTTTCTCGCATCGCGCGACCTTTTCGAGAACCGCGCGGATGGCGGCATCCTGATAATAACGCCGCGTTGCCTCTCCCCCTGGATACCGGGCGAGTAATGGCGCGGCCACTGGATCTGCCAGGGAGAATCCCATTGTGCCTTCGTACCGTGCGCGCAAATGAGCGGGGCATGGGAAATCAGAAAGCGGGCGTGCCTTTGAGGTTATGCCGGTGCTGCGGTCGAACTCGACAAACAGGTGCCCGTTTGTCGAAAAGACAAAGGGAACATTCAGCCTCTTGCAGGAAGCATAGAGCTTGGCTTGCTCTAGCCCGTGAGTCGGTGGAAGGTTTTCAGCCTTGGCCTCGATGAGCGCCACGGCGACGGGCTGTGCCTCCAGGTTGACTTTGATGCGCAGGGCGTAATCCACCCGGCCTTTGGCTCGCTTGCGGGGCTTTCCGTCAATGATCTCGATGGCCCCGGCGGTCTCTTCGCGGCGAATTAGGTCTTCCGTCCAACCGCGGGCGTGAATAGCCGGGTCGATGAGCTTGGCGCGAGTGTCAGATTCGTTCAGGGCCATAACAGAGGTGAGTCTGATTCTACCACTACACGTGCTTACGAATCGCAACGAGTTGGCGGGGCGACGGGACCTAGTAGTGCGGACTTGTCTTCAAAGCTCTTTGGGGGGAGAGCGGGAGCGCAAAGTTCACGCTTTTCAAGCTCTCGAGCGGCAGGGTGAGCCTGGCTGATCTTAGGGAATGGGGAATAGGGAATGAAAGGGCCAAGGCTTCGCTAAAGAACCCTGAATCTGATGGTGCTGGGTATGGCTTGGAGCGCGGCGATGAGGCCGTCGTCCCACTCATGATTGATGTCCAGGATGGCATACCCGACCGTCCCCTTGGTGTCGTAGACTTGTCGTTCCACGTTGATGCCTCGATCCGCGAACACCCGGTTTATGGCCAGCAACATTCCGGGAATGTTCCTATGAATGTGCGCCAGCCTGTGATTCGTGGGGGCGCTCTCGAGTTGGCAGTGGGGCAGATTCACGCTGAGCCTGGTGTCGCCGGTTTGCAAGTAACGGCACATCTGCGCCGAAACGAATTGTCCAATGCTTTGCTGCGCTTCCTCGGTGCTTCCTCCGATGTGCGGGGTCAGAATAACGTTGGGAAGGTCCTGGAGCGAGTTGGAAAAAACTCCCCCGCTGCCCGGCTCTTCGGGGAAAACATCAATGGCCGCCCCGCTCAGCTTGCCGCTCTTCAGGTTTTCCGCCAGGGCTTCATGATTGACCACGAAACCTCGACTCAAGTTGAGGAAAACCGATCCCCTTTTCATCATGCGGAACTCTTCTTCGCCGAAGAAATTCCTGTTTTGGGGTTTGCCGTCAACGTGAAGGGAAACCACATCCGCGGTTTGAAGCAGCTCCGGAAACGCGCAGTTCTTTGCGTTCCCTCGCGCCAGAACCTCCGCCACATCGCAGAAGATGACTTTCATCCCCACAGCCTCTGCCAATTCAGAAAGTTGAGAGCCAATCTTGCCGTAGCCCACGATGCCGAGTGTCAAGCCACGAACTTCATGGCAACCTTTCGAGCTTTTTTGCCAAGCGCCGCGGTGGAGAGCGAAGCTGGTGTGAAAAACCCTCCGCACCAACATGATGATTTCCCCCAAGGCGAGCTCTGCCACCGATCGGGTGTTGCTGTGGGGATCATTGAACACCGCGATGCCCTGTTCGGTGCAACTGGCGCAGTCAATTTGCTCGACTCCGATACAATAGGCGCCTACCACAAGTAGTTCAGGAGCAGATTCAAGAACGGACTTGGTGATTCTTGTCTTGGACCGGATACCAAGCACGGCAACATTTCGGATTTCCTGAACAAGTGCGGCTGCATCCGGGCTTCCGGGCAGGGTCCTGACATCATAGCCGGCGCGGGAGAATGTTGCGACTGCATCCTCATGAATGCCTTCAAAGAACAATGCTTTCATCGCCATCTCGCTCCCTGAAAGAAAGTGAAGTGATGCGTTTATAAAATACGCCAGAAAACTGCAAAAAGGACAGAATTTTGGGTAGTGTCCCAATTAGAATGTAGGGCGGCCCCTTGGGGCAGCCAGGCCGGGGCAAGCCCCGGCCCTACGTCGCATGTTAGAACACTGCCGACGCGCGGAGCCTGCCCCGCAGGGTGGGGAGGGCCGAGCGGCGGTCCGTGCTCAGAAGCTCCGTTGCCCGTAGACACGAAGAGTTGTAGTATATGCATGGCTCAACAGCCCCTCGACGGCTCGGTGAGTAACGGTGCGCACCTGCCCTAAATGCCAGCGAACGTATCCCGACGATGCAGATTTCTGTCTGAAAGACGGCACGCCGCTTCCTTCCGCTTCCAGTGTTACCGAGTCCGAGCTTGCCAGCGGTCTCGCGCGGCGTTATCGAATCGTCAAAAAGCTGGGTGTGGGAGGCATGGGAGCGGTCTTTCTCGCGGAGCAAATCGGCCTCGGGAATCGCCCCGTGGCGTTAAAGGTTCTGAGCCGCCGGCTGCTGGATGATCCCGAGTTCCTCCTGCGTTTTCACGATGAAGCGACCTCCACGGCGCGAATCCGTCATGCCAATGTCGTGACCATCTACGAGTCGGGCCAATCCGACGATGGGACTCCCTACATCGCGATGGAATTCCTGGAGGGCGAGACGCTCCGCCAAGCGCTTCGCACGCGCGGCGCGTTGCCCGTGGCAGAGTGCGCTGAGATTCTCTCGCAAGTAGCGCGCGGGCTGAACGCCGCGCACAAACTCGGCATCATCCACCGCGACCTCAAGCCCGATAACGTTTTCTTGACGCGCGGTGACGAAGGTGAGCTGATGGTCAAGGTCGTCGATTTTGGCATCGCCAAGCTGCGCGAGTCCGCCACCCACACGCTCACCGGAACAGTGCTTGGGACACCTGCTTACATGTCCTGCGAGCAGGCCTCGGGCATGCGCAGCGATCAATTGGACGGGCGCTCCGACATCTACTCGTTGGGTGTCGTGACCTATGAAATGCTGGCGGGCCGTGTGCCCTTCCATTCTGACACGCCGCTTGGCTACGTGCGTAAGCACATGCTGGAGGAACCACCGCCTTTCCGGGCTGTCGCCCCGGGTTTGCCGGTCTCCCCTCAGGTTGAAGCCACGGTGATGAAAGCCCTGGCCAAGGACCGCGAGCAGCGTTACCCGTCTACACTGGATTTCGCGCACGATTTCGCCCGCGCGGCCTCATCGCAACCCGAAGCAGAATCACCAGTGCCACTAGCTACAACGAAAGTGCTTGAACGCGGTATTCCGGTCCCTGAATCGCGCGGTCTTCGCCAACCCGAGGTACCCGTAGAATCGGCAGTTGTAGGGCGGGCGTCTCGCCCGCTGTCGCAAGAGCGTCCCGCTCCCGCGCGCGGGCAGGATGCCCGCGCCACAGCGGGCGAGACGCCCGCGCTACAGCCAGTGACTCCGCCGCCGCGCCTGGAATCTCAGGGTTCCGCTGCGGCTCCGGAGCCTGCTCCGTCCCCCAGCCCTGCGCCCAGTGCGAGGTCAGTTCCCGCTTCGAAGGACCGCGTCACCAAACCAACTCCTCAGTTCAGAACCGTGCCGGAGGCAAGCAAGACGATGAAGTACGCCGGTCTTGGCGCCCTGATCATACTCGTCGCGGCGGGGGCCATCTGGTATTTTTCCCATTCGGCGCAGCAACAACCACAGAATCAACAAGCTCCTCCAGGACCTGCTTCCTCTGTCCCTATTCCACAGGGAGCGATCATTGAGCCTTTGCAGAAGCAGCAAGCTCCTCCACAATCTGCTTCCTCAGCTCCGTCCGGAATGGTGTACATTCCCGGAGGCACGTTTACCATGGGTCGTGACAACGCCCCGGACGCCCAAGAAAGCCCTGCCCATTCCGTGACAGTCGCGCCATTCTACATCGACAAGGAACCTGTCACGCAGGCTCAATACAGCGGGTTTCTTCAGAAAAGCAAAGGCGAGCCTGCGACGTATCCAGACTCGCAGGCTGCTTGGGCTGCCACCAATATCTCGTGGCAGGACGCGCAGGAGTATTGCGAGCGGGCCGTGGCGGGTGGGCGGCCGCCGACTGAAGCCGAATGGGAATTCGCAGCGCGTGGAACGGATGGCAGACTCTACCCCTGGGGAAATAGCTTCAGTTCGGCGCTTGTAAACAGTCTCGAAGGTGGCTTGGATCACCCGGAGCCGGTGGGCATTCGCCCGAAGAACGCAAGCCCTTTCGGAGTTCTCGATATGTCCGGCAATGTCTGGCAGTGGTGCTCCGACGACTACAAGCCATACCCCGGACAGACCTCCGCATTTGCTATTCCTGATGACGCCAAGGTCATTCGCGGAGGCTCCTTCAAATCCGACCAAGACCACGTGACCGCCACAACCCGTAACCTTGACCACGCCTCTACGCGTTCACCCCTTATCGGCTTCCGCTGCGCTAAATCGCCCTAACGGGCGTTCGAGCCCGCCTGACAGTTAAGTTAGCGCTTGGGGGGCGTTTGCCCCCGGCACCCCCTATATCTCAAGGGAAAAGGAAAAAGAATCAAGGATTAACCACTTCCCCGCCACAACGGAAGCCGTTGCGGTCGATCCTGGAGCCTGGATAGTTCTCGCCGCGGTACGAAACGCGGACGACCATGGGAAGGTTGAGCCAAGACCCGCCCCGTAGAACGCGCTGCTGACCGCTCGTCGAGCCCGCGGGGTCCTGGGAGGGGCTACTCTGATAGTACTTCTCGTCGTACCAGTCATTCACCCACTCCCACACGTTCCCGAGGGTGTCAAACAACCCGAACCCATTGGCGCGCTTTTGGGCGACCGCGTGCGTTTGGCCCCCGCTGTTTCCGCCGTACCACGCGATCTCGTCAATGTCGCCGTATCGGGCCTCCGTGCTTCCAGCTCGGGCCGCATACTCCCACTCCGCTTCCGTCGGCAGCCGCCCTCCCGCCCACCACGTACAGTACTCCCGTGCTTCACCCCAGGTCACGTTGACGATAGGCATGTTCTCGTTCGCCCAGCCGCTGTTAAAGCTCGGAGCAGCCGGCATTTGCCGCCCCATAGCCGCTGCGAAGCGTTTGTAGGCGCCCACCGTAACTTCCGTCTGCCCGATCCAAAAACCCTTGCTGAGCGTCACGCGGTGGGATGGTTTCTCATCGTCGTAGCACTGGTTGTCTCCAGGCGAACAGCCCATCGTGAAACTTCCAGGCGGTACCCAGACATACTTGAGCCCATCCTTGGGGTTCTCGCGCACTTGTCCCGCGGTGGGGCCCAGGTCCGCGAGCGCGGCTTCGACGCGGCTTTCTTGCCCGCTGGATACATTAACTGTCTGGCTGAAATCCTTCTTGCCGCGCGCCACGATCCGCAGCGCGTGAACACCGGCAGCTACCTCCGAAACCGTGAGTTGTCCACTGGCGTCTGCAACCCCTCGACTCGAATTGTCTAGAGAGACCTCAGCGCCCGGCGTGGTTCTTACCAGGATGCTCCCCGGTAGGTCTGCGAGCGCAGCTTCGACGCGGCTTTCTTGCCCGCTGGATACGTTAACTGTCTGGCTGAAATCCTTCTTGCCGGGCGCCGCGATCCGCAGCGCGTGAACGCCGGTAGCTACCTCCGAAACCGTGAGTTGTCCACTGGCGTCTGCGACCCCTCGATTCGAGTTGTCCAGAAAGACCGCCGCGCCCAGCGTGGTTCTTACCAGGATGCTCCCCGGCAGGTCCGCGAGCGTGGCTTCGATTCTCACCTCTTTCCCCGCCACTACAGTTATCCTCTCCTGGAAATCTCTCTTGCCGGTGAGTGAGACCCGCAGGTTGTGCTCTCCTGGTTTTGGGTTGCCAATCACCAGCCGGCCTTCCGGACTCGCCCGGCCTGTGTATTGGTCATCGAGGTAGACCTCGGCGTTGGGGGAGGTCTCGACTACGATCTGGGCGGGCTTCGTGGCGGGCGCTTTCGCTGGCTTTGGGGTTACTTGCGGCAAGAGCTGCGCCCCTGCGGGTAAGGCAGTCGCAGCCACCATCATCATGGTGAATAGGCCAATGTGGGTTCTGCAAGCCATGAGCTTGGAGCCTGCTTGGCGATCCTCCGCCGCGTATCTTACCATGCTTTGCCTCGCAGGTTTGCGCTGCCGGTCGCGCGGCTGGCATATACGTCCTAAGCGGCTTTCGCGGTGCGAAAATGAAGAGGGTCTCTTAGGTTTTGCAACTCCCGGTAATAATAGAGTGGGGTAGGCCGTCTTTCCTTGAATCGCAGCTTCTTCAGAAAGGCGATTTCATCCTCGGTGGCGCCGCCACTGAGAGAAGCATCCTTGAGGAATTCTCTGAGCCCCGGCTCTTCCTCCAAGGACGGTTCGAGATCCTTTTCCACGAACTCAAACTTCTTGGGGTGCCCAGGGGCCACTCTGCGGTTTAACACGATTTCCAAACCGAAAGTCGCAAGGTCGATATCCCAGAATTCGATCAGCGGATCCAA
>Ga0181527_1001932_pt1 | contig 20341 bp, 19 predicted proteins | sample PEATcosm2014_Bin_30_FD_119762 | JGI IMG/M metagenome (GOLD analysis project Ga0181527, IMG submission 119762) | Peatland microbial communities from MTU Mesocosm Facility, Houghton, MI, USA - PEATcosm2014_Bin06_60_metaG | ecosystem: Environmental > Terrestrial > Soil > Wetlands > Peat | place...
GAAGCGTTCGATCTTCTGCGGCAGACGCACCAGCGCCTGCAAGATCTTGCGGTCGCCGGGGTGGATCAACTCCAGCGCCAGCGTGATGCCGAGATTGGGAATGAACGGAAAGGGATGCGCCGGATCGACGGCGAGCGGCGTCAACACGGGAAAGATGCGCGTGAGAAAATGATCCTCCAGCCACTCGCGATCCGCCTTGGAGAGATCGCCGGGCTCGACAATGACGATGCCGACTTCCTCGATGTCTCGCCGCAACTCACGCCATCGGCGCATCTGCTGATCGGTCAGCTCGATCACGCGCTCCTTGATGCGGACGAGCTGCTCCCCGGGGCTGAGCCCGTCCTGCGAAAGGGCGTTGAACTCCGAACGCGCCTGCCCGCGCAGACCAGCGACGCGCACCATGAAGAATTCGTCGAGATTATTCGCCGAGATCGACAAAAAGCGCAGTTGCTCAAGCAGCGGGTGATTGCGGTTCGAGGCCTCCTCGAGCACGCGCCGATTGAACTCGAGCCAGGATAATTCGCGGTTCACGAAGCGCTTGGGCGAGGTCATCAGTTCTTCGGGATGCGACAAGATATCGCTGGGCGCTTCGATCCCGATGGCCTTTTCGTTTGGATTATGCTTTTCCCGCGTCACGCGAATTCTCCGCCAAATTTCATACATAGTGCCACAGGAGCGCCGCCAAAGCAGCGGATATTTCACTCCTGCCGCAACCGTTCCAGCAGTTCCGCCGCCAGCGCCCGCGTGACCCGCCGCCCGCGCGCGAGCGCTTCGCGGTCGAGGTCGCGCACGAAGGCGCGCGCCGCTCCCAGCGAGCGTTCGAGCCGCAGGGAGATATAGTCGATCAAGCCGGATTCGACGGCCAATTGCCGATCGCGAAACAGCTTTTCGAGAACGGCGCGCATCAGGCCATCGTCCGGTGGGCCGATCTCAACCACCGGCGCGCGACGTAAACGTGACAGTAGATCGGGCAGGCGCACGGTGTCGCCGCGCGGCGGCCGGCGCGCGGTCAGCAAAAGAGATGCGTCGCTCTCGCGCGCGAAGTTCAGTAGATGAAACAGCGCCGTCTCGTCTTCCACGCGATCCACGCCGTCGATCAGCAGCGCCGTCGGCGCTTGGATCGAAAGCTGTCCCAGCGAGGGCAGTTCGCGCGCCACCGCCGCCGCGGCCCCCGTCCGCGCCGCCCAGATCGCCGCGAGATGGCTCTTGCCGCTCCCCGGCGGGCCAAGCAGCAGCAACATGCGGTCCGGCCAATTCGGCCATTGGTCGATCATCGCCAGCGCCGTCTCGTTCGAGGGAGCCGGCAGGAAGTCGCCGCGCCCGAAACTTGGCTCCACCGGCAGCTCCAGGGGGAGTTGCTCCGGCGGCCTCTTCTCCAGCCCGTCGTCGCCCGCGCCGTCGCCCTCCATGAAGGCTCACCCACCCTTGGCGGGCGCGTCGGACGGCCGCAGATAATAGTCGCTGGCGCGATAGCGCCGCGCCAAAAAACGCAAGAGGACGCCCATCGCGGCCGCCACCGGCACCGCGACGATCATCCCGACGAAACCGAACAAGGCGCCGAAGGCGAACAGCGCGAACATCAGCCACACCGGATGCAATCCCACCGAGGCGCCGACCAGACGCGGCGACAGCACATTGCCGTCGAGAAACAATCCGATGGAAACCACGGCGATGGCTTCGAGCGGCAGGCGCCACGCCGGCCAACCCTGCACCAGCGCGACGCTGACCGACAGCACGAACGCGGTGATCGAGCCGACGAAGGGAATGAGACTGAGGAAACCGGCGATCACGCCGATCAGAAAGCCGAAGTTCAGGCCGATGAACGAAAGACCAAGCGCATACCACGATCCGAGGAACAGGCAGACCGCCGATTGTCCGCGCAGGAAGCCGGCCATCGCTTGGTCGATTTCATGCGCGAGCCGGCGCACCTCTTCGCGGTAGCGAGGCGGCGAAAGCCCGTCGAGAATCTCGACCATCTCCTCCCAGTCGAGCAGCATGTAAAAGGCGACCACGGGCGTCACAACGACCACCGAGACGACATTGATCAAGGCGACGCCGCGAGACAGCAGCGACCGCGCGAACCCGCCGATATCGGCCGTGTTTTCGCCGATGAAATCGTTGACGTATTTTTGCAGGTCAAGCGTCGGCATCGAGGCTTCGAGCCCATGTTCCTTCAGCAAGGCGTTGTAGCCGGCGGTTAGCTTGCCGCTCCATTCGGAGAAGAGGCCCTGCAAGGCCGCGAGATAGCCGGGAAGGCTGGTGATGAAGCCTTCGAGCTGGCGCGCCAGCACGGGGATCAGCAACAGTCCGGCCATGCCGACGACCACGATGAACACGCCGAGCAACAGAACGGCCGCGCCCAGCCGCGACAGACCCGCCGCCTTGAGGCGATCCGCGACGGGGTTGAGCAGATAGCCGAGCACCGTGCCCGCGACGAAGGGCGTCAGTATCGAACTTACGGAATAGAGCAGCGCGATCAGCGCGGCCAGCGCGAGTCCCCAGAGCAACAGCTGGCGCTCCAGGCTCATGCCCGGCTCCCGGCGCGATTTGGGCGGCCTATCCAGATCCGACATTCCGCACCCTCTCCCGTAAAGCCGCGCGCCAGAGATAGACGCCGCCCAAAGCCCACGTCAACGTCCGCGCGAAAATGCACGAGACTGCTTCGTAGCAGCTTCCCGTGAAAAACATGAAAACGCCGCTCGCGATAGCGCCGCGAAAAAGCCTCATGGGACGGGCTAAATCGCGGTAGAGGAGATTTGAGGAGCTTTCATGCAATTAATGACACTACTCGCCGCCGCCGCGCCCTGCCTCATGGCGTCGGCCTTCGCCGGGGCCGCCGCCGCGCGCGAGCTCGAGGCGACATCCGCCATCGTCGCCGTGGTCGTCCACCCCGACGCCGCGACCATCACCCGCGAGGCGACGGTCGATCTACCCGCCGGTGCCTCGACGGTTTTGATCAAAGGCGCGCCATTTCCGATCATCCCCGATTCGCTGCGCGCCTCGGGCGAGGCGCGAACGCCGCTCACGATCGGCGCGGTGGAGGAACGGGTCGCGCCCGCCGCGAGCGAGCAACCGGAGAGCGCGGTCGCGGCGCGGTTGAGAGAGCTTCGCGCCGCCCGGGCGGCCCTGAAGGTCACGATCGAGGCGCTCAACGCCAAGCAGGCGATGATTGTGCGTTATTCCCAGGCAAGCCCCGAAAAACTGGCCAGCGACGCGCGCCCGCTCGCCGTCTCCGACTGGACCGCGGCCTTCGACACCGTCGCGGCCGCCCATGCGAAGGCCGGCGAGGAATTGCGTCTCGCGAGCGCCAAGGCGCAAGAACTCGACGAGGAAATTCACGGACTGGAGAACCTGCGCGGCGGCGCGAAGAAGCAGCTGAGCCACGACATAGCGGTCGGCGTCGACTCACGGGACGGCGGTCCGGCGAGAATTGTTCTCACCTATCAGACGGCCGCCGCGAGCTGGAAGCCCGCTTACGAGGCGCTGCTCGACACTGGCGACAAAGACAGGGCGCCCGCGCTGGAGTTGCTTCGGCGCGCCGTGGTGACTCAGAAAACCGGCGAAGACTGGCGCGATGTCGCGCTGTCCGTCTCGACCGCGCGCGCGCGCCGCGCCGCCGCCGCGCCGGAAGTGATCCCCCAGCGCGTCGCCTTTGTCGAACCGCCCGCCCCCGCGCCACTTCCCGCGGCGCGAGCCAAGAGCGACGCGCCGGAAGCCGCCGCGCCGGGGGGGCAGATCCGCCTCACGGCCACCTCGGCCAGTTTTTCGCGCGCGCTCGGGGCGACCGCCGAACTCGACGCCGGCGCCTATGCCGCGACGTTCAAAATCGCCGGCCCCGTCGGCGCGCCGGGCGACGGTTCCGCCAAGACTTTTCCCCTGTCGTCGCGCATGATTCGGCCGAAGCTCGCGATCCGCGCCGCGCCCGCGCTCGATCCGACCGCATATCTCGAAGCGCATATCGTCAACGAGGACGAAGCGCCGCTGCTGCCGGGCCAGCTCACCGTGCTGCGCGACGGGGTGTTCGTTGGAACCAGCCGCGTCGAACTCGTCGCGCCGGGCGACGCCGCCGATTTCGGCTTTGGCGCCGACGATAGGGTCAAGATTTCGCGCTATCCGGTCAATCGCAAGGAGAACGAGACGGGCTGGTTCGGGGGCTCGAAAACCGATGCGCGCGAGTTCAAGACGAGCGTCAAGAATCTGCACGACTTTCCCGTCAGCGTCACGATCGTCGACCGGATTCCCTTCTCCGAAAACGCGGGGATCACCGTCGAGACGCTGCCGCAAACCACGCCGCCGACGGAAAAGCAGCCTGGCGACAAACGCGGCGTCCTGGCCTGGAGCTTCGATTTGCAACCCGGCGAAGCCAAGGACATTCAGCTCGCCTGGCGGCTCAAATGGCCGGCGGATCGCGAGATCGTGCTGGAGTCGGCGCCGCGCTGAGCGGGAGTCACGCGAGCAGCGCCGCCGCCGCGTCCCAAAGCTCGTCGAAATGGGAGATCACTCGGTCCGGCGAGAACCGCGCGACCGGCGGGTCGCTATAGCCGAAATCCACCGCCACCACGGGCGCGCCGGCGCTCCGCGCCGTGTCGATGTCGGTTTTCGAATCCCCCACCATCAGGGCGCGCTCGGGGTCGCCCTTGGCCAGCGCGATGGTCGCGCGCAACACGCGGCCGTCGGGCTTCGACATGGCGAAGGTCTCGCGGCCGCAGATCGCCGAAAACCGCCGCGCCTCGCCAAGCCGCTCAAGCAGCAGCCGCGCCAAGGGCTCCGGCTTGTTGGTGCAGACCGCGAGCGTGAAGCCCGCCTGCTGAAAGCGCTCCAGCGCCTCCCGCGCGCCGGGAAACAGCCGCGTCTCGTCGGCGATATGCGCCTCGTAATGCGCGAGAAACTCGGCGACGAGCGCGTCGGCGCGCTCCTTTTCCGGCGGCGCGCCGGCGGCCGCGAAGCCGCGCTCGATCAACGCGCGCGCTCCGGCGCCGACCAGGACGCGCGCCTCGAGCGGCTCCTGCGACGGCAAGCCCTCGCGGGCGAGCAGAACGTTAAGGGTACCGATCAGATCGGGCGCCGTGTCGGCCAGCGTGCCGTCGAGGTCGAAAACGAGAATCGGCGGAAGTGTGCTCATGCCCTCGCCTAACCTCGCATCATGGCGTAGGCAAGCGGCGACGCGGGCGCGACGCCCGCGCTACAATATCCCGCGAATCGGCGTCCAGCCGCATCACTTCCGCAAAAGAATGGCGTCATGAGCGAACGCGAAACGGAAAAGTCCAAGATAAACGCCTATTTGCTCGATGTGTTGAGCAGCGAACTCGAAGAAGCCAATAGCTACGCCATCACCGACCCCCACATCCGATTCGCCTATGACCGCCTGCGCGAACTTTATTGGACGACGACCCGCGCGTTCGGAAAATTAGTCGCTCTCGCGAAAGGAAATCGCCCCCGCGCCGAAGCTCCGGCGGGGGAAGCCTTGACGGGCGACATCCCCGCGCCGCCGGCGCGCGCGCGCCTGTTGATCGATATGACGCATACGGTCGACGGCGGGTTCAAGACCGGCATTCAACGGGTCGTGCGCGAGATCGCCAGCAATTGCGTCGAGACCGGCGCGGGCCTGCCGGTGACGATCGACGCCGGCAGGATTTTTTCCCATTACCGCCACCCGGCGCTGCCGGTGGAGATCGAGCCAGGCCCCGGCGACATTCTGCTCCTTCTCGACGCCTGCTGGAACAATAGCGACGACTATCCGCCGCTCATGCGACGCTTCAAGGCGCTAGGCGGAAAGACGGTCGTCGCGGTCTACGACATCTTGCCGCTACACTATCCCTCGCTGTTTCGGCCCGTCGCCGCGGGTTTCTTTCGCGCCTGGCGCGAAGAGATCGTCGCGCGCGCCGACGCGGCGGTCGCCATCTCGCGCGCGACGGCCGAAAGCCTCTTCGAGGATATGCGAGACGCTAGCCCGCGCCCGCCGATCGGCTGGTGGCCGCTCGGCGCCGATTTCACCGCGGCGAAAGGAGAGCCGAGCGCGACGGCGGTGTGGATAGCGGCGGGTCCGGCCTATTTCCTGAGCGTCGGCACGGTGGAGCCGCGCAAGGCCTATCCCGTCGCCATCGCGGCCTTCGAACGGCTCTGGGCGGCGGGCCGCGACACACGCTATGTGATCGTCGGCCGCCCCGGCTGGAACACCCGCGCGCTGCAACAGCGCCTGCGCCAACACGCCGAATTCGGCCGCCGCCTGATCTGGCTCGACGACGCCGACGACGCGGATTTGCAGCTGCTCTACGCCAATGCGCGCGGCGCCGTGAACTGCGCCGTCGCCGAAGGCTTCGGCCTGCCGCTGGTGGAAGCCGCCATGCGCGGCGTCCCGGTGATCGCCAGCGACATAGCGGTGTTTCGCGAAGTCGGCGGCGACGGCCCGCGCTATTTTGACCTGCTCGACAGCAAGAGCCTCGCCGCCGCGATAGAGGATGTTTTGGCGCGGCCAAGAATCGCGCCGGAAATCAAGACAATATCCTGGCGGGAATCAGCGCTGGCGCTGGTCCGGCTTATTCGCGAGGAGGCGTATCAGTTGCCCGGGGAGTGATGGGGCTTCCCGCTGATCGCCTCCCCGGTCGTGGAGCGATGATCGCGGGACGAAAAAACCCGGCCGCATGGGCCGGGTTCTCGTCGATCAACTCCGAGGCCGATGCGAATCGACCGCGAACACTCAATAATTGGCGAGGACCGGAGCCGGCGCGCCCAAGTTGAAGTGATAATTCACGCCGGCGCGGACAGTGTTCCAGCGAGTATGGTTATTGACATTGTTGATGCCAATCCCCGCGTTGAAGCCGTTGACGTCTCCGCCGCTGATATCCGAGTACAGATATTCAAGCTTGGCGGACCAGTTCGGCATGAACATCCACTCGACGCCGCCGCCGGCCGTCCAGCCGGTTTGGATCGCCGAGCTTTCCGTCACGCCGCTGCGAAATTCGCCATAGGCGAAACCGCCCGTGCCGTAGATCAGCAGGGTCGGCGTGATGGTCACGCCCACGCGGCCGCGCACCGTGCCGAACCAATCCAGGCCGCCGTTCCCCGTGCCAGCGGTCGTGCTCGTGCCCTGGAAATCGGTTTCGAGGCCGACGAGGAAGAGAGGCGTCAGCGAATAATTGTAGCCAGCCTGTAGACCGCCGAGCACGCCGCCATTGAGTGTATTGCTCACGCCGCCGTTGACGCCATAGAGGTTCCAATAATTGGAATTGCCGGAACCGGCGCCCCAGGCCCCGCCGATGTTCGCGCCCGCGTAAAGACCCGCCCAAGTGGCGGGCGGCGGCGGCGGCGGCACGTAAACCGGCGCATCCTTGCGATAGGGAAGATCGGCGGCCAGAGCCGATCCGGCGGACAGCGCCAATGCGATTAGGCTGGCGGCGGATAGCAGTCTTTTCATAACCAAACTCCTCTTGGATCTCGTTGCGAGGAATGGCCAAGTGTCACAAGCGATTGACCAAGCACTAGCCGCTAAAGTCGAATTTTTCAACGAAATGCGGTCCTAACGGGCAATCCTGGGTGGCTTTTCGAGCAGATGTGACAAATCTGCAACAACGAGTTTGATGCAGGGCGAGAAACAGCGCCAGACCGTCCGATATCGAGCCTCTCGCTCACGTATGATTGAAGCTGCTCTTATTCATATTGGACATTGTTGAAGAAGCGGCGCGCGCCTTTCGCGCGCCTCGCATCATCGCGACGACGGTATTTTAACGGGCCAGACGGATGGCGAGCAATCCGCGGCGTCCGCGCAATCCCCTCTCCACCCGACTATACTTCCCACTCGAATCAGGACGGGCCCATGTTCGATCTTCTCATCGTCGGCGGCGGCATCAATGGCTGCGCCATCGCGCGCGACGCCGCCGGGCGCGGGCTCTCGGCGCTGCTCGTCGAGCAGGGCGATCTCGCCTGCGCGACTTCCTCGGCCTCGACCAAGCTCATTCATGGCGGGCTGCGCTATCTCGAACTTCATGAGTTTCGCCTCGTCCACGAGGCGCTGGTCGAGCGCGAAGTGATGCTCGCAAGCGCGCCGCATCTCGTGCGGCCGCTCAAATTCGTGCTGCCGCACGAGCCGGGCCTGCGCCCCGCCTGGATGATCCGGCTGGGGCTGTTTCTTTACGACCATCTCGCGCGGCGCAAGCGTTTGGAGGGCTCGCGCATGGTCTCGCTGCGGGGCGGCGCGCTCGGCGAACCTTTGCGCGAAAACTATTCGATTGGCTTCACCTACGCCGATTGCTGGGTCGACGACGCCCGTCTCGTCGTCGCCAACGCCGTCGCCGCGCGCGAACTCGGCGCGCGAATTCGCGTCGGCGCCAAGCTTGTCGCGGCGCGGCGCGCCGAGGACCGCTGGACCGCGCGGATCGAGAGCGCCGGCGCCGCCGAGGAAATCGAGGCGCGGGCGATCGTCAACGCGGCCGGCCCCTATGTGTCGCAAGTTCTCCACGACGCGCTGCGCATCACATCCCGCAAGCACGCGCGGCTGGTGAAGGGCTCGCACATCGTCACGCGCAAATTATATGACGGCGAGCACGCCTATACCCTGCAAAACCCCGACAAACGCATTGTTTTCGCGATCCCCTACGAGCAGGATTTCACGCTTATCGGCACCACCGATATAGCCCACCCCGGCGCCCCCGGCCCGGTCGCGATCAGCGACGAGGAGACGGATTATCTGCTGGCGTCGATCAACCGCAGTTTTTTCCGCGCGGCGACGCGGGACGATATTGTCTGGAGCTACGCCGGATTGCGCCCGCTGTTCGACGACGGCGCGATGGAGGCCTCCGTCGTGACGCGCGACTACGCCTTTGATCTCGATTTGAACGGCGCGCCGGCGCTGTCGGTTTTCGGCGGCAAGATAACCACCGCGAGGCGCCTCGCCGAACATGCGCTGGGCGCATTATCGCGCATTTTTCCGCATATGGGGGCGGCCTGGACGCGGGACCGCGCATTGCCCGGCGGAGATATCGAGGACGGGGATTTTGGCGCCCTGCTGGCGCGGCTCTCGCGCGAAAAACCGTTCCTGGCGCCCGACGTCGCGCTTCGTCTCGCCCGAGCGTACGGATCGCGCGTTTGGCGCCTGCTAGGCTCCGCGAACAGCATGGCCGAACTTGGGCCAGACCATGGCCAGGGGCTGACGCGGACGGAACTCGCGTTTCTCGCGCGCGAGGAATGGGCGCGAACGGCGGAGGATGTTTTGTGGCGCCGGAGCAAGCTTGGACTGCATCTTACACGCGAGCAACAAGAGGCGGTCGCGGCGGCCCTCCCGCGTTGACGGCTCCCTGCCAAAGCTCGCTCCGGTTGGAAGCAGCCATGCGGCGACCGGGCGCGGGAACGGGCGCGGACTCCCCGCCAATAATATGCATAATACCCATAGAATGAATCTATTTAATGACTGTCGACAAAACTGACATTGGGAGCGCGAGACAGGTCCGGCGCGCGCCTGTTTTCCGCGGTTGGGCGCGGATAGCCCTTTATTGCTGGACTCAGTGGAGCGCCAGCTCATCCACCAGTTCAAATTGTCCGGGGCTTGTCAAATGTCCCGATGCGATGCTATGCATTGTTTTCATATCTATAAGGTATGAAATAAGCGGAGAACCGACATCATGGTTAATCTCGTCCGTCCCCTTCTCACCGTCGCCGCGACGCTATTCGTCGTTGGCGCCGCGCAGGCCCAGCAGGCGCGCCCGGACTTCAGCAAGGTCGAAATCAAGACCACGCAGCTCGCCGACAATTTCTATACGCTCGAAGGCCAGGGCGGCACGATCAGCGTGCTGGTCGGTCCGGAAGGCGTCTTGCTGGTCGATTCCCAATTCGCGCCGCTCACCGACAAGCTGGTGGAGGCCATCAAAAAGGTTTGCGGCAAGCCGATCCGCTTTCTGATCAACACCCATGTCCATGGCGACCACACCGGCGGCAATGAGAACTTCGCCAAGCTCGGCGCCACGATTTTCGCCCGCGAGCAGTTGCGCGCGCGTCTCGAGCGCCCTAATCCCGCGGCGGACGGAACGCCCGGCAAGCCGGCGCCGGCCGAGGCGCTGCCGGTGGTGACCTACGACGATCCGGTCACGATTCACTTCAATGGCGAACATGTGCGCCTGCTGCCGATCCGGAGCGCGCATACCGATGGCGACACTCTCGTGAGCTTCCCCGAGCACGACATTCTCGCCGTTGGCGATTATTTCCGCAGCGTCGGCTATCCGATCGTGGACCTTAACAACGGCGGCAGCCTCGCGGGCATTCTCGATGGTCTGCGCGCCACCATCGACCGCGCCGGCCCAAACACCAAAATCATTCCGGGGCACGGCCCCGTCACCGACCGCAACGCGCTTATCGCGCAGCGCGACCTGATTATCGCCGTGCGCGACAAAGTGGCCGCGCTGGTCGCGCAGAACAAAACGCTCGACGAGGTTCTCGCCGCCAAACTCACGGCGGACATCGACCCGCAAATCCCCCAGGCGGGCCAGTCGAGCGAACGCTTCATCAAATGGCTGTACGCCGAGGTCAAGGCCACCAAGGCCGGGGTGAAAACAGGGCAAGCCCAATAAGGCGCTCGCGGGCAAGCATAAAAAAAAGCCGGCGGGAAACCGCCGGCTTTGTTATTTTGTATCAGCGCCTTACTGCTGCTGCGCGCCGAGGCTCGCGACGTCGATCTTGACGCCCGGCCCCTGGGTCGAGCTCAGCGCGACGCGCTGGATGTAGGTGCCCTTGGAGCCGGCGGGCTTGGCCTTCGACACCGCGTCGACAAAAGCCTTGATGTTTTCGACCAGCTTGCCTTCGTCGAAGGAGGCCTTGCCGACCGTGCCCTGCACGATGCCCGCCTTTTCGACGCGGAACTCGACCGCGCCGCCCTTCGACGCCTTGACGGCGGAGGTCACGTCCATCGTCACCGTGCCGACCTTTGGGTTCGGCATCAGGCCGCGCGGACCCAGCACCTTGCCCAGACGGCCAACGAGCGGCATCATGTCCGGAGTCGCGATGCAGCGGTCGAAGTCGATCGTCCCGCCCTGCACGATCGTGACGAGTTCCTCGGCGCCGACGACATCCGCGCCGGCGGCCTTGGCTTCATCCGCCTTGGCACCGCGGGCGAACACGGCGACGCGCAACACGCGGCCGGTGCCGTTCGGCAGATTGACCACGCCGCGCACCATCTGGTCCGCGTGCTTGGGATCGACGCCGAGATTCATCGCGATTTCGACCGATTCGTCGAATTTGGCCTTGGCCCGCTCGCGCACCAATTTAATGGCGTCGCCCAGCGGATAGAGCTTGGTGCGCTCGATGCCCTCGCGCGCCTTGGCGATGCGTTTTCCAATATGCGCCATGACTTACTCCACCACTTCGAGGCCAATGGAACGGGCGGAGCCCTCGATCATCGCCGAAGCGCTTTCGATCGAATGCGTGTTCAAGTCGACGAGCTTCTTTTCCGCGATTTCGCGGATTTGAGCGCGCGTGACCTGGCCGACGAAGCCGCGTCCGGTGGTCTTGGAGCCGGACTTCACGCCCGCCGCCTTCTTGAGGAAGAACGACACGGGCGGCTGCTTCAGCTCGAAGGTGAAGGAGCGGTCCTGATAGGCCGTGATGATGACGGGGATCGGCGTCCCCTTCTCGGTCTGCGCCGTCTTGGCGTTGAACGCCTTGCAGAACTCCATGATGTTCAAGCCGCGCTGACCGAGCGCGGGACCGATCGGCGGCGAGGGATTCGCCGAGCCGGCGGGCACCTGGAGCTTGATATAGCCCGTGATTTTCTTCGCCATTGTTCTTCTCCAACGTTTGGCCGTTCCGGCGCGGCGCGAGGCCCGCCTTCAAGGCCGGTTGCAGTCGCGTGGTCCGACATGATGTCCCTAATGGCGATTAAGGGCATGTCCGCCACGCGTCCCTCGAAGCGGCGAACCGCCCCGAATTCCAAAAACTCTATACCTTCTCCACCTGGGAGAACTCTAGTTCGACCGGCGTGGCGCGGCCGAAGATCGACACGGCGACCTTGACGCGCGAGCGATCCTCGTCGACCTCCTCGACCGTGCCGTTGAAGGAGGCGAAGGGACCGTCGGCGACGCGCACGGTCTCGCCAACCTCGAAGGAAATAGTGGCCTTGGGCCGCTCGACCCCTTCCGCCACCTGACCCTTGATGCGATTGGCCTCGGCCTCGGTGATCGGCATCGGCTTGTTGTCGGCGCCAAGGAAGCCCGTCACCTTCGGCGTGTTCTTAATCAGCGAGAACACCTGATCGGTGAGATCGCATTTGACCAGCACATAGCCGGGAAAGAACTTGCGTTCGGTGTTGACCTTGCGACCGCGACGCACCTCGACGACATGCTCGGTTGGAACCAAAATCTCTTCGAAACGATCGGCGCAATTGCGTTGCGCCGCCTGCTCGCGAATCGACTCCGCGACCTTCTTCTCGAAGTTCGAATAGGCGTGAACGATATACCAGCGCATGCTCATGATGGCGCGCTCAGCTCCAAGGTATTATGGCTATTGACCAACCCGCAGCATGAGCCCGACGCCCATCCGCAGCACCCAATCCACGACGACGAAAAACAGGCTCGAAGCCAGCACCATCAGAATCACGAGACCACTGGTGATCATGGTTTCGCGCCGCGACGGCCACACGACCTTCTTCGCCTCGGAACGGACTTCCTGTATGAATTGGAACGGATTGGCCATGCGACTAACCTGACGGCGTGAATGAAACGGAAGGAAGCGCCGGCTGTCGAGCCCTCCGCAAAACAGTCGCGGCGCGGAGCCACTCGGCCACGCGCCACGAATGAAGGCTTATAACGGCTTATCCAGGCGTCGCCAAGGGGAAAGTTTTCGAGAATCTCGATCGCGCGCGGCGGCGGCCTTTATGGGACTCCAGCCCCTTGTTCGCGCGGCTCGGGATCTCGCGGTTCGAGCGGATGTTCCGCCCGCCCCCAGCCGTCCGTGCCGTCCGGATACCAGAAGACACTGGCGTAGCCGAGGTTGAGGGCGCGCTTCGCGGCGTTCCAGGACATCCAGCAATTGGCGAGGCAGTAAAAGACCAGCGGCTTCGCTTTGTCGTTGGCCGTCGCGCGCGCCAACCCTTGCTCGAAATAGCGCTGCGTCTCTGGCGCGAGCTCGCCATAGCCGGTTCCCGGCAACCAGATGCTGCCGGGAATGTCGGAACGCGGCGCGTCCCGCCATCTGACTTCTCTCGGAAGCCCTTCGGGCTTGGGCGGACGCGCCATCGCGTCGATAAAGACGGCCTGTTTCGCGCTCCACAGTTCGAAAGCGCGAGCGGTGTCGATCACGGTCGCGCCGGCTAGCGTCGCGGGAACCGGCTCTCGAAACTTGTCGAGCCGGTAGCCGGGCGGCTCCGCGGGAGCCGCTTCCTCGGCGAAGGCGGGGCAAGCAAATGCGAGCAGCGCGCTGGCGATGATATTCGCGATAAATGCGCGCCCCATCGCGCGGCGCCTCTCGCAATGAATTTTGGCGAAGGTCATCGCAGAGATTCGCTCTATTGCGCGAGCCGCGAGAGCGCGGCTCGTCGATTCCGCATTGGTCGATTTCAGTCAATCAGTTCCGGAAAAGGACCGGTCGAGCACCTTTGCGCGACTTTCGTTAACAAACTTGCACAGGCGACCAACTCGACCGAAATCGCCTCGACCGTAAGATCCATTGTCAATTCCATGACACCGGCGCCGCCGAATTTGATCAAATAATGCGACCGATGGAATCAAGAGACGCGGCGGTCAGTCCCAACGCCTTGGCGATTTGGCTGATCGCGCCGCGTCCGACAGCGGACGCGGGCGGTCCAAAAATGCGGTGTATCGACAATATATTAGGGCGTTCGCGCCGCGCCTTCGCCAATCATACAGATAAAATTGCGTGGTTCAAATATAAGCGCTTCTAACAATATTGAGAGTGGTTCATTTCAACTAATATTTAACGACTATTCTTAACTCGTTCGATATGATCGTGAGTGTAACAACATTATGTCACCGATCTCGGAGCGAAACTCAATCTATCTCCGATCACATTTGCAAACGCGCCGCTTGGGTTCGGAGTTGATTCGAAAATCCAGCGCCCCAATAAAATGAAGGGGGTCTATATGTCGAACCTCTTGTCCGCGATCACGAAAAGGCTTCGATCTCTTCAAGGAGATGGAAAAGAATTTGCCCGCGCCCGCTCGGGCGTTGTCGCGATCATATTCGCGCTCGCGTTGCTCCCCGTCATGTTTTTGCTCGGCGTCGCGGTCGATTACAGCCGAGCGACGACGATGAAATCGCGTCTGCAAGGCGCGGTGGATCTGGCGGCGCTCCGAGTGGGATCGCAACCCGGCCTAACCGCGGCGCAGCATCTGCAAATCGCGCAGCAAATGGTCGCGGCCGATCTGGGTTCCGCCGCCTCGACGCTCAACGTCTCGGTCGCCGAGACCGACCTTGCCGGCGGGGCGGGTTGGCAAGTGAAGGCGACGGGCGTCTTGTCGAGCACAATCCTGCCGGTCATGGGCGATCGCTCGCTGACGATCGACGCCTCCGCCCAGGCGTCCTCGCAACTCACGACGTCGACGGGGAGTCCGGTCAGCAACATCAACATTCACCTCCTGGTCGACACCTCGCAATCGATGGGCGTCGGCGCGAATGCGTCCGACCAGGCCGGCATGTCGTCGAGCTCGCTCGGGTGCTCCTACGCCTGCCATTCCAGCGTCGCCGCCTACACGACGACGACCGACGCCTGCCGGGGACCGCAAAAGACCGCGACGGTCACGGATGGCGTCACCTATGCGCATGAACAGGGCTATACGCTGCGCATCGACTCCATCAAGACGGCGCTGACCAATGCGATAAAACACATCTCCACCACCGCCTCCGCCACCGGCGCGACGATTAATGTCGCCCTCTACACTTTCGCGAGCGGCTTCACGACCGCGCAGGCGTTGACCAATAATTATACGGCCCTCGAAACCGTCGTCGGCAATCTCGATATCGCCAGCGAGAGCTCGGGAACGTCGCTTCAATCGGCCCTGACATCGCTGCAGACCCAGATCGGGACGGCCAACGGCTCCGGCGCGTCCGCCAGCTCGCCCTTGACCTATGTCGTGATTATCTCGGATGGACTCTACGACAACGCCAATCCTCTGCAGTCCGCCTATGTGCCGGCTCCCGCGCCCACGTGCACAACGTCGTGCACATGCCAGGACAACTATGGAAACAGCTGCAACAACGGCTACTATGGCAATCAATGCGATAGAAATAATCAGTGCAACAGCAATTACGGCCATGGGTACAACTGCCACGCCGTAACGACACAAACCTGCACCAGCACCACCAGCGGCAGCACGATCGTCGGTAACTCGACGCCCGGCTTTTCCGACAGCCTCTATAACGGAAACGTGGGGAACACCGCCAACACGAGCAACAAATACAATTATGCGCTCGACGCGAACGCCAACCTGCTGACCGGCAGTCAGACGAACACCGATCATTGGTCCGTCGGGGCCGCGCAAAGCGCGGTGCTCTGCTACCCCAACTCGACGACGACGTCGAACGCGCTGGGAGTCTCGCCCTACGTCAAGCCGACCGGGACAGCCAGCGCCCCGCCCTGCATCCCCGATCCGGTCAATGGCGGCAATTTCGAAATCGCGCCCATCAACCCCAGTTGGTGCACGCCCCTGACCACCGCCGGAGCGAAAGTCGTGACGCTCTACACGACCTATATGCTGGACAATCCGACGCCGACGGCTCCGACGGACTCGCAGTATTACGACTGGCGTGTATATTATATGCAGAATTACACCAACTCGAGCGGTCAAACATTCCTGCAGTTGCTACAAGCGAACATGGCCGCCTGCGCCTCGTCCCCGTCGAACGCCTATCAAGCAACGACCTCGACGGACATCACCACGACAATGACGTCAATGTTCAACTCCATCACCAGCGCTCCGCTGCACTTGGTCAAATAGCGCGATCCGCCGACAACGCCCGCGCCGCCGCGACAAGGACGGCGCGGGCGGGAATGCAACGTGAACCCGTAAAGACGAGGGAGGAATAATATGTCGCTTCGCTTTGGCGCTCTTTTGCTCGCATTGCCGATCATGATCTCGAACGCGCACGCGGCAGCCACGCCGTCGGATGGCGCCAGCCATCAAGCGCCCGTCGTCGCCGCCCCGGCGGGAGACCAGGCCGCCATGCCCGGCGGCTGCGCCGGCTGCGCGGGTCACGACTGCGCCAACTGCCCGCTGCTCCATGCGGCCGCGGCGACGGGATCGGGCGCGCCGGCTGCGGGGAACGAAACGCCCTGTAAGCAGAGCCTAACGCCCTGATCCGTTTCGGCCGGCGGCGTCTCTGTTTGAAATTCGGCCTCCGACCCAGCCTCGCGCGATCACGACGACAACCGCGCCACGCGACATGGAATCGAGCGTCCTTATCGATGAAACGGGTGGCGCGACCCTTTCGGGGACCGCCGACCCAGTGCCGTGGTGGAGCTTCACGAAGACCGTTCTCGCGATCGCCTCTCTCCGCCTCGTGGAAAGCGGCTTGCTGGTCCTGGACGAGCCGATGGTCGGCGAGCGCTTTAACCTACGTCAGCTTCTCCGCCATGAAGCCGGGCTGCCGGACTATGGCTTAGTGTCCCGCTACCACGAGGATGTAGCGGCGGGTAGGCCGCCGTGGCCGGTCGACCGGCTTCTCGCCGTGCTCGACGCGGACCGGCCACGCTATGAACCCGGAACCGATTGGGCCTATTCGAATGTCGGCTATCTCAAAGTCGCGCAATTGATCGAACATGCGTCCGGCCTGACATTGGCCGCGGCGCTTCGGCGGCTCGTATTCGCGCCCGCCGGGCTGAAGACCGCTCGCTTGGCGGCGACGCCGGCCGATCTCGCGAGCGTTCGGATGGGAAGCGCCAGCGACTATCATCCGGGTTGGGTTTATCACGGCCTGGTCACTGGAACGGTCGCGGACGCCGCTCGCCTGCTTTGGGCGCTAACGACGGGTGGTCTGCTCAGGTCCGAAACGCTGGCCGCGATGGTCGAAGGGCGTCCGCTCCCCCAGTTTCGCGGCGCCAACCATCCCGATCCGGCCTATGGGCTTGGCCTCATGCTATGGGCGAACAATCCTCTCGATCACCCGCTCGGTCATTCCGGCGAAGGGCCCGGCAGCAGGATCGCGGTTTATGCTCGCGGCCGCAAGGCGGCCGCGGTTTGGACGGCTCCGCCATCGGACCGGAACGCCGAGGCGGAGGCCTTTGGTCTCCTGTCCCGATGAACGGCGGCTCTTGAAGTCTTTCGCCCGATCGTTGACCGCGGCGTTCCCGCCCAAAGTCGAAATTCAAACCAAGACATTACCCCACGGCCCGTTTTCTTCCCGGCGCGGGGGGTGTATTGCAAGCTGGGCTGTCGTCTCCCGCCTCGGGAGCGCGGTTGGAGCGTAAAGTCGGCAAATGGGCGCGTGCATCGACGAAAGCCCGATCGGCGAGGAGCCGAACCCCACCAAGACGCTGGCCTTTTTGTCCTCCGGCTCGCCCGAGGCCGAGGAGGCGCGCGAACGCTTGATCGCCAAATATGGCGCCGTCGCCCCGGAGGAGGCGGACTGCATCGTCGCCCTCGGCGGCGACGGGCTGATGCTGCGCACGCTGCATCGCTTTCTGGGCGACGGCAAGCCGATTTACGGCATGAATCGCGGCTCGGTCGGCTTCCTGATGAACACCTATCGCGAAAGCGGCCTGCGCAAGCGAATCGCCGCCGCCAAGCGCTCGATCATTCATCCGCTGCTGATGCAGGCCGTCGACCGCGGCGGCGGCGAATTCAGCGCGCACGCCATCAACGACGTGTCGCTGCTGCGCCAGACCGCGCAAATCGCCAAGCTGCGCATACTCGTCAACGGCGCCGAGGCGATGGCCGAACTCGTCGCCGACGGCGTGCTCGTCGCGACGCCGGCCGGCTCGACCGCCTATAATCTATCCGCGCATGGCCCGATCCTGCCGCTCAACGCGCCGCTGATGGCGCTGACGCCGATCTCCGCTTTTCGCCCGCGCCGCTGGCACGGCGCGCTGCTGCCGGACCGCGCCAAGCTGCGCTTCGAGGTGCTGGAGGCGCAAAAGCGCCCGGTGTCCGTGGTCGCCGATCACGACGAATTCCGCGATGTCGTCAGCGTGGACGTCGAGATGGACCACGAGACGCGGCTGGTGCTGCTGCACGACCCCGGCCATTCGCTGGAGGAGCGCATTTTACGCGAGCAGTTTGGGTATTGAGGGGGGCGAGCCGCCGATTCCTTGGGCTTTGCCGAGCCCCGCGCCGATGATATAGCCCGTCGAGCGGCAAGGGGTGAGAGCAATGGCGAAAATCAAGGTTTCCAATCCGGTCGTCGAGCTCGACGGCGACGAGATGACCCGCATCATCTGGGCCTATATCAAGGAAAAGCTGATCCACCCCTATCTCGACATCGATCTCAAATATTACGATCTGTCGATAGAGAATCGCGACGCCACCGCGGATCAGGTGACCATCGACGCCGCCAACGCGATCAAGCAGTTTGGCGTCGGCGTCAAATGCGCGACGATCACCCCCGACGAAGCGCGCGTAAAAGAGTTCGGCCTCAAGGAGATGTGGAAATCGCCCAACGGCACGATCCGCAATATTCTGGGAGGGGTGATCTTTCGCGAGCCGATCATCGCGCGCAACGTGCCGCGTCTCGTGCCCGGCTGGACCGCGCCGATCGTGATCGGCCGCCACGCCTATGGCGACGTGTATCGCGCCACGGATTTCAAGGTTCCCGGCAAGGGCCGGCTGACGATCAAATTCGAGGGCGAGGACGGCTCGGTCATCGAGAAGGAAGTGTTCACCTTCCCCGGCGCCGGCGTCGCGCTAGCGATGTATAATCTCGACGAATCCATCCGCGACTTCGCGCACGCGACGTTCAATTACGCGCTCAACCGCAAATTTCCGGTCTATCTCTCGACCAAGAACACGATTTTGAAGGCCTATGACGGGCGCTTCAAGGACTTGTTCCAGGAGATTTTCGACGCGGAATTCAAGCAGAAGTTCGCGGCGCTGGGCCTCACCTACGAGCATCGGCTGATCGACGACATGGTGGCCTCGGCGATGAAATGGTCCGGCGGCTACGTCTGGGCCTGCAAGAATTACGACGGCGACGTGCAATCGGACACGGTCGCGCAAGGCTTCGGTTCGCTCGGGCTGATGACGTCGGTGCTGATGACGCCCGACGGCCGGACCGTCGAGGCCGAGGCCGCGCATGGCACGGTGACGCGCCATTACCGCGAACATCAAAAGGGCCATGCGACCTCGACCAACTCCATAGCTTCGATCTTCGCCTGGACGCGCGGCCTCGCGCACCGGGCCAAGCTCGACGACAACGCGGAGTTGGCGCGCTTCGCCGACACGCTGGAGCGGATTTGCGTCGCGACGGTCGAAGCCGGCTTCATGACCAAGGATCTCGCGCTGTTGATCGGTCACCGACAGAAATGGCTGTCGACGACGGGCTTCCTGGACAAGATCGACGAAAATTTGAAGAAGGCGATGGCGTAGGGAGGCGGCATATGGCCGGGAAACGACGCCGATGATCGACTTCGCCGCCGTTTCTATGCCGGCGATATTGTTCGCCAGCATCGCCGTGCTGCTGGCGGCCGCGGAAATCGGCCATATTTTTGGATCGCGCGCGGTCGGAGAGGCGAACGTCTCCACCTTGGAAGCCGCGATCCTCGGTCTGATGGCGCTGATGATCGGTTTCACTTTCTCCATGGCTTTGTCGCGTTTCGACGCGCGGCGCGACGCGGTGCTGAACGAGGCGAACTCCATCGGAACAGCCGCCTTGCGGGCGCGCCTGCTGCCGGCTCCATACGACGCCGAGAGCGTCAGGCTGTTGCGGGATTATGCGCGGATCAGGCTGGACTTTACGGGAAACGCGATAGCGCCCAGCGAGGTGGACGCCGTCATCGCCCGCTCCAACGACATTCAGGAGGCGCTATGGCTGCGGGCGAAGGCGGTCGCCGCCAAGGACAACGCCATGGTTCCCACGGGAATCTACATCCAGTCGTTGAACGAAATTTTCGACAATCAGGAGAAGCGTCTGACCGCCTTGCGCAATCGGGTGCCCAACATCGTCTTTTTCGCGCTCTATGCGATCGCCGCCGTCGCGCTCGGCTTCACCGGCTACGCGAGCGGACTGGAGGGGAGGCGATGGCGGCTCCCAATCTATATTATGAGCATTCTGGCGGCCGGCGTGATTTTATTGATTCAAGACATCGACCGGCCTGGCGCCGGGTTTATTTCCGTCAGCCAGCAGCCGATGATCGATACGGCGGTGAATCTCGCGGCATATGTGGCGAAGTTCGATAGACCCGCGCCTTAGCGCGA
>Ga0181527_1001933_pt1 | contig 20339 bp, 21 predicted proteins | sample PEATcosm2014_Bin_30_FD_119762 | JGI IMG/M metagenome (GOLD analysis project Ga0181527, IMG submission 119762) | Peatland microbial communities from MTU Mesocosm Facility, Houghton, MI, USA - PEATcosm2014_Bin06_60_metaG | ecosystem: Environmental > Terrestrial > Soil > Wetlands > Peat | place...
TGTGGTATTTCAGGAACGGATGGTTCCCGCTCGTCAGTATTGTCCTGTTGGGAGTCTTCAGCTTGAATACTCTCTGCGGACCTTGAGGAATGATCCCGAGTATTCGCCGGGGAACCAATTCCTTGCCGTCATAGCTGAGCACGAATTCGCCTACCTTCAACTCTTCAATCGGTTTGGGAACATTATTGGCTGTAAGCACGAGGGTGCCCTTGGGGAGGCAACCGGGAGGAAGGTCGCAAATCAGATAGTCGAGATCCCCCCAGTCGACCTGTGTGAGCAGCTGCTTCACGGCGCCCGCAACGAGGGGCCCTCTCCAGATTACGGGCGTCACGTCCTTATAGAAGAAGCCCAGCGAGGCCACCTTGACTCCGTGAGCCACTGGCGGGATTATGAGCTCGTCTCTGACCTCCGCGTCCTGGTTCACGCCCATCATATGCGGTATGTTCGGCCCGTAGACGTCCGCATCAAGTATACCGACCTTCGCACCTGAGGCCGCGAGCGCAACGGCCAGGTTCACTGTGACTGTCGACTTCCCCACTCCACCCTTCCCGCTCGCTACCGCGATGATGTTCTTGACTCCCTGGAGCATCTCTGATTGGGAGGTGTCTCTGGTCGCGAAAACGACCGAGCTAGTCTTCATCTGCACCTCGGTCACGCCTGGGATGCTCTTCACTGCCTCTCTCGCGGCAACCTCGAGTCTAGTCCTCAGCGGGCAGGCCGGCGTCGTGAGATTGAGTGTGAAAGTGACCCTCCCGCCGTCTACGGTGACGCCCTCGATCATCCGTAGGGACACCAGGTCCCTGCCCAGTTCTGGGTCCCTGACCGATGAAAGTGCCTTGATCACGTCTTCGGTGCTCGGCAAACTAGTGGCACGGGCTCTTTCCGCGTATTAAATCCTAGTCTTCTCGGAAAGAGGTCTGATGCGGCCGTTCAGCTCTTGGTCCGAAGTCACCCAAGCGCCGGCGCCAGCGGCTAGCTGCCGACTCAGCGACCGGGCGTATTCCTTTGTGCAGCCGTATCTTCTTTGCGCAGTCGTGTCCTGAACAGGTTGGTGTTAGGGCAGCATTTATCGCGCAGTCGCAGCTTGGTCGAGCGGAGCGACTTGGGAAAGGTTGAGGTCTTCCCTCTCAGGGGTCTGCCTGAAGTGGGCAAGGGATCGGACGTTGCAGGACTGGTGATTGCGGCATTGAGGCGTTCAGGAGTCCGACTGCAGGACAGAGACATCGTGGTGGTCACGCACAAGATTGTGTCCAAGGCCGAAGGACAAGTGGTCAGGCTGAGTGAGGTGGTTCCGGGGAGGCGTGCTAGGGCTCTAGCAAGGGCGGAAAGCAAGGACCCACGGCTCATGGAGCTGGTCCTGAGAGAGTCGGTAAGGGTGGTAAGGTCCGGGCACGGTGTCGTGATTACGGAGACGAAGCACGGTTTCGTGTGCGCGAACTCAGGCGTCGATCAGTCCAATGTGGGGAATGGGTACGCCAGCCTGCTTCCAGCCGACTCGGACCTGAGCGCGCGGAGGATCAGGAAAGCCCTGGAAGACCGGACAGGAAGGCACCTGGCCGTAATCGTAACCGACACCTTCGGTCGGCCCTGGAGGCGGGGTCAGACCGACGTGGCCATAGGGTGTTCAGGGATAGATCCACTGGTTTCTTTCAGGGGCAGGGTCGACAGGTTCGGCTATGCCCTAAAGGTGACCGAGCCCGCGGTCGTTGACGAGGTCGCTGGCGCGGCCGAGCTCGCGAAGGGCAAGCTCGACAGGGTCCCAGTGGCCGTTGTCCGCGGCGTAAAGTATGCCGACGGAGAGGGCGGAGTCAAGTCTCTGATCATGCAGAGGAAAAGAGACCTCTTCAGGTGATAGGTTGAGGGTAGTTGCACTGGCCGGAGGAACTGGCTCGGCAAAGCTGCTGAGAGGGCTGGCCGCGCTGGACTTGGACCTCACCGTTGTGGCTAACGTCGGAGACAACTTCTGGGTGCACGGACTCTACGTCTGCCCGGACCTTGATATCGCGATGTACACGCTGGCCGGGCTTGCGAACGGGAGGCAGGGCTGGGGCATTGAGGGGGACACGTTCCGGACGCTCGCGCAGCTGGGCCGGATCGGTGAGCCGACATGGTTCGCGCTCGGAGACATGGACATCGCCACCCAGATAGTGAGAAGCAGGATGCTGCGCGAAGGTCTGACTCTGACCTCAGCCACAGAGAGGCTCCGGAAGGCCTTTCGCGTCGCCCAGGCGATCTTGCCCCTGACCGACGACCCGGTCGAGACGCGTATCCTCACTCCCGCCGGCTACGTGCACCTTCAGGAGTTCTGGGTCCGAGACCGGGGCCTGCCTGCAGTCAGGGGGGTGGCCTACAGGGGGTCCTCCGAGGCCAGGATCACCGTGGAGGTCGAGAGGGCCATCAAGAGGGCCGACAGGGTCGTCATCTGTCCAGCCAATCCTGTGACCAGCATCGGGCCGATGCTTGCGGTCCCTGGATTCTCAAGGAGACTCTCCCGGACCAAGGCAAGGGTGACGGCGCTCTCCCCAATGGTGGGCAGGGTCCCCTTCAGCGGTCCTGCAGCCAAGCTGATGAGAGCGGTTGGGATGCGCTCCGATTCTGTTGGGGTGGCGCAGAGGTACTCCGGGTTTCTTGACTCGCTGGTCATCAACAGGCGTGACGAGGATGTCGCGAGCGAAATCGAAGAGCTCGGAATCATGTGCGTTCCCTCAGACACCTTGATGAGGAACCGCTCCGAGGAGAAGAGGATAGCGAAGGAGATGCTCAAAGCCTGAATCGGACAGCGGTTCTGATCCCCTTCAAGGCCGGCCGGAGTAAATCGAGGCTCTCCAAGGTCTTGGACGCGGACCAGAGGCGCCGGCTGGCGGAGCTGATGCTTGCAGAGGTGCTCGGAGTCTTCCGGAGGCTTGGCCTGTTGCCGAGATGCTACGTCATCTCGTCTGACCTGGAGGTGCTTGCCCTCGCGCGAGGGCTGGGGGCAAGGGTGATCGCTGAGCCTCGAGATGAAGGAGTCAACGCCGCGGTTGAGATTGGCGTGAGGGCGCTCGGACGAGATCGTGATTTCATAATTGCCCCGTCGGATCTGCCTCTGCTCGCCCCCGATGAGGTCAAGACGGCGCTCACCCTGAAGCGTGTCTTCGATTGCGTCATCTCCCCGTCCCGCTCTTTCGATGGCACCAACCTGCTCGCCTTCTCGGGAAGGGCCGCGCCGGCCCTGAGCTACGACTCGGACAGCTTCTGGAATCACGTCCGCGGAGCCGCGAGGACAGGCCTGTCACTCGCCGTGTGCTGTAGTGAGGGGGTCATGTTCGACGTGGACACTCCGGAGGACCTACGCGCGCTGGCTCGCACGAGAAGAAAGATCCCATCTGCGGAATTCGCCAAGGAGGCGCTAAGAGAATGAGTGTCCTGATCGAGAACTGCAAGCTCGGTGGCAGAAAGATTGGTTCATTGATGGTCGAGGGCGGGAAGATTGTTGAGCTGTTCGACAGTGCGAGCCCGGATGCCCCAAGCGGAGTGAAGCGGCTTGATGCGAACGGGGCCACGCTCTTTCCGGGCTTCACCGACACCCACTGCCACCCCTTCGAGTTCGGTTGGCTGAAGCGTAACGTCGACCTCAGAGGGACGGGAAGCATTGCCGGCCTCCGCCTTCGGCTGTTCGCGAGAGTGCGGAGATCGAAGGCGGGCGAGTGGGTGACGGGGATGGGCTGGGACCAGGAAGCCTTCAGCGAGGGCAGGATGCCTGACCGGTCTGACATCGATGACCTGTCCGACCGTAACCCGGTCGCCCTCACCAGGGTCTGCGGCCACATGGCCCTCCTCAACACCGTCGCGATCAAGACGCTGGCCTTCGAGGACAGGCGGGGGCCTGAATTCATGAGGGACGACGGGGGGCGCCTCACGGGAATCGTCAAGGAGGGAGCCCTGGAGGTCGTCCAGGGCTGGACTCCTCGGACCGTCGAGGTCTGCACCGGCGACCTGTTGTCTGCTGAAGCAGAAGCTGCGAGGTGCGGGATCACAACTCTCCATTCTGTCTTATCGCCGACAGGCTACCGCGAGGAGCTCGAGGCCTTCGCGAGCTTGCATTCCACGGGTGCTCTTTCTTTGCGCTACAGGGTGTACATCCCGGAAGAGGCGATGGAATACGTAAGAGAGAGGGGGCTCCCTTCGAAGCTCGCCGACGACATGGTCAGGATCAACGGCGTGAAGGTCTACGCTGACGGCTCCCTCGGGGCCAGGACCGCCGCCCTACGCCAGCCCTATACAGACGAACCAAGCAACAGCGGGATCCTGAGGCACACCGACGAGGAGCTTGGGAGCATCGTCGAAGAGGCCGACGCGGCAGGCTTCCAGGTAATCATACACGCCATCGGAGACAGGGCGATCGAGCAGGCAATCCGGGCACTCTCGCGAGTGTCCGGAGCCAAGAATCCAAGGAGACACAGAATAGAGCACGCGAGCCTGCTTCGAAAGGACTTGCTGCCAAAGATGGCAAAGTACGGCATCAGGGCTGCGGTCCAACCTCTGTTCATCACGTCTGACGCCTGGGCCGCCAGTAGGCTCGGCGAAGACCGGGTCAATGACCTGTACCCGCTGGAATCGATGTTGGCCGCGGGAATCGTGACGTCAGGAGGCTCGGACTCCCCGATAGAGCAGATGAGCCCCCTCCTGGGGGTCTGGGCCGCGATGACCAGAGGCGGCTTCGCGCCCCAAGAGTCACTTTCCCTCGAAGAGGCATTGGAGCTCTACATGTCGAATGCCAGCTCCAACGGCTTCGACGAGGTCGGGTCAGGACTGACCGAGGGTGCGGGCGCGAACCTCACCCTGCTTGATTCGGACCTGGAGGGGATGCACCCGGCGATGGTCAGGAAGGTGCGGATAACGGCGACCTTCGTCAACGGGAAGGCAATCTATTCGTCCGGGGGCGTCGACGGCTAAGCCTTCTGGAACTTGCCTGACTTCCCGTCGTACCTCATGAGCCCGCCGTAGATGGTCCAGTGCACTAGGAGCGCATTGATGAGCGATTCGTTGAGTTCTGGCTGGTAGTGCCACTTGATGCCTATCTCGGAGAGCGATTCTGCCACCTGCCCTGAGGTCACCGGCTTGCCTTTGGAGGCAAGCTCCAAGGCCGTGCGGAATGGTTCGATGGCAGCCAGCCTGTCCTTGAGCATCCTGACCTTGTTCCTGGACGTCTTCTGGAACTTGAGCCCGAGTTCCGTGAGGCAGACGTCTCCTCTCTCGCTCCTCACCAGGCCGAGCATCTCTGCTGCATCCAGTGTGCTCAGCAGAACCGCTATGTCGTAGTCCATCTCGTCTGCGAGCCTGGATACATCCACCTTGGGTCCTAGCCCACCCGTTACTTCGACCAAACTGATTACCTGTCCGGCCCTTACGTTTCCCGGCATTACGAGCGCTATAGGGAGAGGCCTTCCTGGTTCTACCAATTGTTCCTGCGCCTCCTAGCGCCGGTGCCCGGCTTAAGGGGATGTCGGCTGGTCATGATAAGAACGAATACACCTTGTCCACCCATGTGAAGAATTCTTCAGACTTCTTGTTCCTTGGTCTCGGTAGGTCGATTCTTATCTCGCCGACCACGTGCGCGGGTCTCTGTGAAAGCACGACGACCTTGTCGGCTAGTTCGATGATTTCCTCCACGTTGTGGCTGACCATGATGACCGTCTTGACGGAAGTCGAGGGGTTGATCAGGAGTTCGTGGATTTCCTTCCTGAGCCTCTCAGCGGTAAGGTCGTCGAGAGAGCTGAATGGTTCATCCATGAGCATGACTTCCGGGTCCGTTGCGAGGGCTCGGGCCACCCCTACCCTCTGCTTCATCCCCCCCGAAAGCTCCCCCGGGTAAACGTTCTCGAACCCCATCAACCCTGTCTCCTCGAGTGCCTTCTCGGCCTTCTCTTTCTTCTGTTCGGCCGTGAGATCCTTCCGCGAGCTCAGACCGAAGAGGACATTCTCCAACGAAGTCCGCCATGGAAGCAGCACGAAGTTCTGAAAGACCATGGTGATGTCGTTTCGCGGGCCCGTCACTTCAGAGTTCAAGATCTTCACAGTCCCCGCAGTGGCCTTGCTCAGGCCTCCCATGATCCTGAGAAGAGTGGACTTGCCACAGCCTGACGGCCCGGTTATCGCGACCAGCTCATCCTTTCCTGCCGTCAGCGAGACGTCGACTAGTACTGGGAGCGGCTCCTTCTCTTTGAAGTAGTCGAGGCTTACGTTTTCGACGGTAATGATCGGGTCCCCAGAGGCGAGTTGTGTGGAACTCCCCGGCATTAGGGCCCCCCGAGCTTCTCAGCGGTTATACGTGTACCGCTTCGTAACGTGATGATACACTCTCCTCCAGACGGTTAGGTTAAACGCAACGATGAGAACCGTCATCGACACCACCGCCAAGAACAGCGTGAGGTAGTCGGGAGGCTTCGAGTTGGTCGCTTTCACGATTACCTTGCCGATTCCCGCTCCTGTCTGCGTCAGTAGGGTCGTCGTGCCCTTAGGATTCGTGACTGTGAAGTACTCGGCGATGATCAGCGCGTTCCAGGCACCGCCAATTGCCGTGATTGAGCCTGTCACGAATCCGGCCAGGGCACCGGGGATGTACACGTTCCTCCAAGCCGATAGTCTGCTGACCTTGAAGACGCGTGGCAGTTCCTTGATTTCGGCAGGTAGCGTCCTCACGCCCGCCATGACGTTGAAAATGATGTACCAGATTGACGCAAGCATTATGACGATGACCGCCACCCCCTCGCCAGAATGCCCTAGAATGGGGATGAGGACGATTGCGGGCAGAAGGATCGGCGCTGGCATCGAAGATATCACTTCGAGGATCGGGGAGACCGTGTCATAGAGCCTGAAGTTGAGGGAAATTACGATTCCCAGGGGCAGCCCGATTGCGACCATGATCACGTAGACGTACCAGATCCTGACGAACGAAGCTGCTAGGTTGTACAGGACATTGCCTTCAACCGAACCAATCGTCGACACGGAAGGCAGATGTCCGAGGCTAACGGCGCCGGGTTTCATTACGCTCTCGAGCACCAGGAGAAAGAAGAACCCGAGAACGATCAGGACGGCGTACTTGATGCCTCTCCTGAACCTCGATATCACAGAGGTGAATCGGTTGACCCCCTTCCCCTGGGTCAGGAGAAAGAGCTTCGAAATGCTGCGCTGGTTCACCCAGGAATAGATTCGCATTATGGGGTCCCGGTGCTGTTCGCGCGGTTCCTCCATCATCTTGTATTTCTCAGACCAGAGCGCGAACTCTCTCAGGAAGACGAACCTCCATACGACCACGGCGAGAATCAGGCCAACAATCAATAGAGTGTAGTTAGTGAAGTCTCCACTGCTGTAGAAGGTGGTCGCACCGATGCCTATGCCATAAGTGACAGGGACCGCCGTCGAGCCCACGGCGATTATCTCGCTCGCCACGAGGAAGAAGAGGCCGACTGCCCACGAAGTCTGCGTGTTGTATGCTATCCGGCTCAGTGAAGCTGGTATGTACAAAGACTTCGTCCTCTGCCATCCGCTGGCACTCGACATGTCCAGAAGGTCGGCGTAGTCCCTCGGTATCGCCTTGACAGCCTCGTAAACTCCGAAGGCGATGTTCCATGACATGCTTGTGAAGATGAGAACGATGACCGCAAGATTTGCGCCGATTGCGTTCGGAATCGCCCCGTAGATTCCCACGATGACGAACGGGAAGAACCCCAGTATTGGGATAGACTGGAATATGTCGAGAAGCGGCAAGATGACGCCCTCTGCCCTTCTGTTCCTTGCAGCGAAGATTCCGATGGTGAGGGCAAAGAGGATGCTCAGCCCAAGGGCGAGTATCATCCTGATCCATGAAGCAATGATGTCAACGGCGATTAGGCCAAACTCGAGGGACGCCGTGAGCCTTCGAAAGGCGCGTCGACCCGCTGGCGTATTTACGGATTCTCGGATCAGCCGATGTAGGGGGTGCTTGACGAATCGAACCTACGCACGATCTCGTATTCTCCTTTGTCTCTAAATGCTGCGAACTTCGGCAGGTCTGGGAAGAACCGGTCAAGGGGTTTGACGGCCATGTCGCCGGCAAGGTGCCTCCCCCCAAGGAACCCTCTTGATATCTGCTGACTCAGGTCTCTCACCTGCTTGTCACTTTCGAATCCAAGCGTGTGCAGGTACTCGTGAAGCAGGATCATGAAGACGTACGAGTTCACCTTGGCTTTCGATTTCGAGAGCTTCTGAACTATCCTGAGGAGGTTTCGGTTCATAACGATGGTGTTCGACCCCATCTGATGATACGCTCCGACGTTGTTGGGGATGTCTCCCAGGACAAGCGTGAGCCCGGCCCTGTGCATGCCTAGGCTTCGCTCGGTTGCCGCTTTCACCATTTCAAAGATTGCGTCGAAATCCTCTGCGTGGGAGAGAACCCTCCTATTGGCGGACTGATTCACTCTGCACGAACACCTGCCGGTAGTAGATAAATCCCTCTGAGAAGCGTCTGCGACGACGTTTCGTCCTTCAGTAAGTCTTCTGAAGCTTGGCGCTCAGAACGCCGTTGATGTAGGTGCTTGCCAAGCTCGACCTGTCGACGGAAGCGCGAAGCGGCCTGTGTACCGTAAAGTCAGGAGCGGTCACGACCAAGTCATCTCCGAGAAGTGAGACCCTCAGCTGACTTTTTCTGTAGCCTGGAGCATGCATAATGAGCGTAAAATGGGTCGACGATTCAATCAGCTCACTGTTGTTGCTTCGTTTCTCAGCGACTCGTTCGTCCGCTGAATGGACTATGCGTTCTTCCAGGAGCGTCACCGCATCGTCAACGAGATCGTCTAAGGCTCTCTGAAAACCGTCCCGACTATCTGGACCACTCATCGTCAAAACCCTCTTCGATGTTGTCAAGTTCGAAACCCAAGTCTTCCCATCGGAATCCACTCGGCATCAGATGATGCAGCTCAGTGAGCGAGGCCATGTTAGAACCTACGTGCTAACATTCCTTCATATCGGCTATGGATTGTCAAACTTGACCAGTGCTTTGCGTTCCGTTCACTAAATTAAGGTTAAATCAACGTTAGAACTGGAGTTCGACCGTGCCTGTCATATTCAGGGTCACCCTTGGCAAGACCGGGAACAGCCTCAGGATAACGATTCCGAACCCTGTCGTCGAAGGCTTCGGGTGGAAGAGGAAGGACCAGATACTTCTGATCGTGACGGAAAGCGAGATAACCCTGAGAAAGATTGAAGGCAGTAGGAAAGAGCGACTGCGTAAGGCCTCAGCGGCATAAGCGGTAGGACGCCGAGGTCGACCTTTGGAGCCCGATAGAAACACGGAAAAGGAGGTGACTTTGTCCACCGGACCATGTTAGCGAGAAGTCTCAGTGTCGCACTGATGGTCACGGACGCGAAGAAATCTGCAAAGTGGTACGAGGAGAAACTCGGGTTCGCAACCGAGGGTTCAGGGCACTGGATTACGGTCTGGCCCAAGGGTTCGAACGCGAAGTTCCACCTGTGCGAGGGCAAACTAGAGCCTGGAAACACTGGCATTAGCCTCTACTGCAAGAGCGTTGAGAAGACGGCTGCGGCACTCGAGAAGAATGGGGTCAAGTTCGCAACGCCTGTCACTAAGAAGGAGTGGGGCACATTCGCCATGATTGCTGACCCAGACGGAAACGCGATTTGGCTGAACGAAGGCGCCCCCTAGGCTAGAAGTCTAGCGGGCGAGAGCGTGTCGGCGGTGCTGCTCGTCCTCGTTTTCTCTTTCATTGCTGTGTGCGTCCCGGACTCTTCAGGGGACCTGTCGCTGGGCTGGACCGGTCTAAATTCCTCCCCGCATTTCCTCGACCTCGTTCGAGATCAGGCTAGACTGAGAAGGGCTGTGCGCGCCTCCCAGCTTCGACAATAACGTTTTATCGCTGCCTACGACGATTTGTCAGATGGGTCTTGGCAGTTCGGTAGGCAATTACTGGCGCCTGACCAAACCAAGAGTCTGGGGTCTTCTCGTTTTCACGGGCCTGGTGGCGATGGCAGTGGCATACCGCGAGACGCCCGGGTCGACTCTCTCCCCCGTGCTGGTTCTCATCACGGGGATCACCCTGACCCTGGGGAGCGCCTCTGCCGACATCCTCACCAACTACCACGACCGGGACATCGACGCCATGATGAAGCGCACGATGAATAGGCCCGTGCCAGCAGGTGACATCTCCCCAGGGGCGGCCCTCGCATTCGGCCTTCCCATGGCGATTCTTTCGGTCGCCATGGCTCTCTTTCTGATCAATCCTCTGGCTGCAGGCTTCATGCTGTTGGGGCTGCTTGACAACGTTGTGGTCTATTCCCTTCTCCTGAAAAGGCGGAGCTGGCTCAACATAGTGCTGGGAGGCTTCTCAGGGGGGATGCCTGTCCTGGTGGGCTATTCGGCCGTCGGGAACCCTTTCTCCTCGATAGCTATCTACATGTCCGCGTTGGTCATGGTCTGGATTCCGGCTCACATCTGGAGCCTAGCGATCTTCAGCAAGGAAGACTACGAGGCCGCCAAGGTGCCCATGCTCCCCGTGGTCTTCGGCGACAGGATCGCCGCAGTCTGCGTGGCCGCCACAAGTGCCATGTTGACAGTCTTGTCGGTTCTGATCTTCGTTTTCACTCCCGTAAGCATATTCTACACCGTTACTGCGCTTGCCCTCGGCGGTCTGGTGCTTGGCTACAGTGCCAAGCTGGCCGTCGACGGGACTCGGAGTACCGCCTGGACCCTCTTCAAGATCACCAGTCCGTACCTGATGCTGCTCTTCCTTGTCCTCGGTGTGACCGTCTGGATCTGATTCCAGCCGCGGACTCCGATGCAGGGTAGTTCGTCAGGTAGTGGTCGAGTAGCAGACCGCCTGTCGGCATCCAACCTAAGATCCCTTCTTCGTGATGATCTCGGCTGGTATCCTTGTATCGCAATACACACTCCATTCCGCGCGCGTGACAGGGCAAAGAACAATATGGCGCCAGTTAAAACAATAATACCAAACCCTCTGCCGCATTTGAGCAGTTCTCTTGTAAGCGGGAAGGTCTCTTAGACAACGAGCAGAATGGAGTCCGCATCTCAGCTGCGAAGGCCACTGGACATCATATCCCAGACGAAAGAGTACACGATGATTGCGAGTCTACCGAAGAACAGCTCTTCGCTCGCCGTTAAGGCTGAGGAGGCCGGTGCCGACGCTGTAATGCTGAACATCGAGGGTGACGAAGGTTCGACGCAGAACCACTATGGGAGTTACGACCTCCACGACGTGTACATCAACGACGTCATCTCCACGGTCTCTGTTCCCTGCGGCCTGTTCGTCGGAGGAGGCAGGCATCTCACCGAAGAGTACTGGGAGAGAATAATGTCCAGCTCCTTCGGTTTCGTAGAGATGTATGCCCACTTGATGCCACTCTTTGTGCTCTCCGACGTCAGGGTGAAAAAGATCTGTGCCATATCGACCGGCTACATTCTTGAGCAGGTCAGCCAGCTCTCTGGGATGGAAGGTGTCGAAGCCATCGACGCCGCAACGGTGCCCGCGCAGGCCAGGGGAACGCCGTTCAGCGCCCTTGACTACGCGACACTCAGCTTAATCTCGAAGCTTTCGACCAAACCCCTGCTCCTTAGGACCCAGAAGAGACTCACGCGTTCGGACATCGGAAAGGTGGTAGAACTGGGAGTAAAGGGTCTGGTCGCTGATCCTTGCATCTTCTCAGGGACTGATGAAGCGTATAAGGACGAACTGGCCAGCCTGAGCCCAAGGCGACTGGTGACTGAAGAACGATAGAATCCAGGCTGTGATTCTCGCCGGGGGCTTCGGAACCCGGCTGAGACCATACACCCTCTTCCTTCCGAAGCCGATGCTCACGGTCGGCACGAAACCGATTCTAGCGCACATCCTCGAGTGGTTGAAGGCCAGGGGAATCACCGAGGTCGTCGTCGCCACGGGCTATCTCGGGAAGAAGATTGAAGAGTACTTCGGGAACGGCGGGGAATGGGGGGTCGACATTTCATACGCGGCCTCTCGTCTTCCGCTAGGGACCGCCGGCCAGCTGAAGGCCGCGGAGGGTAAAATCAGGGGGAGGTTCGTCTGCCTCTACGGAGACGCCATGCTGGACTTCGACCTTCGCGAGGCGATCGCCTTCCACGACAGGAAGAGGGCTGATGCGACGATGGTCCTGATGAAGCACAGCGTCGAAATGAAGTACGGTTTCATGAAGACGGACAAGGAAGGAAGACTCACCGAATGGAGGGAGAAGCCCGTGATCTCAGGGTACATCAACGTCGGGTGTTATGTCATGGAAAAGAGTTTTCTCAGGTACATCCCGGCAGGGCAGGTCTATGGCATGAAGGAGACCTTCGAGGATGCCAAGGCCGACGGCGCGAGGCTCTACGCTGTGAAGTTGGCCGGAGAGTTCATCGACATCGGGGACAGGAGGTCGTACAAGGAAGCCAACGACGCCTATACAAAGAAGATCGGGAAGGTAGTCTAGCGAATTGACGACAGTCATCTTCGAAGACGACGCCATGGCGGGCTTCGGTCCCCTGACGATGCTCAGGCACGTGGGCCAGCTTAACAGAGGCACGAAGACCCTCCTAGAAGCGGTCCGCGAGAGCATCGCTGACACTGCGGACCCGATGGTGTGGGGCAGAGCGGCGCTGAAGGACGTCTGCAGAGAATCAATTGGGAGGCGTTACAACGAGAATGCCAACGGCCTGACGACCTTCGTCAACGCCAGAGCTAGGCCAGGGAGGCTGCTCCTGACCCTCGCCTCTAGGAAAACCCCCTTCGTGGCCGTGGCCGGCGGACAAGTGGTCGCTGCCAGGGTCAAAGGGACGGGGATGATGCCGGGTCCGATTGGCAGGAGAGACACGGTCAGGATTGGCAAGGGCATCGAGAAGCTGGAGGCCCCGACTGACAGCCTCTTCGCCGGATACTGGGACCTGGTTCAAAGCAACGGATTGGCGATTGCCGCACAGGCGAAGCGCTTCGAAGACCCACTTTCGCTCCCAAGCACTGTAGAAGTCAGAGGCCCGCGTTCCAGTCTGAGGATTGATGGTCGAGCCGAGATCGAGCTACACGTCACATTCGACACCAGGCTGGGCCCGGTAGTAGTCGAAGAAGCTGCTTTAGTGGAAAGCTTCTCCAGAGTAATGGGGCCGTGCTACATCGGGCCAAAGGCCAAGATCTACTCTGCCCTGGTAGGGGGAGGAACGTCTGTCTTCGCGGGCTGCAAAATGGGAGGGCAGGTAGAGAGCTCGATAATCATGTCCAACACCAACAAGGCGCACCACGGATACGTGGGCGACTCCTACGTCGGAGAGTGGGTCAACCTTGGGGCAGGGAGCACTTTCAGCAATCTGAAGAATACCTATGGGAACGTCCGGCTGGACATCGGCGGAGGCACTGTGGATTCTGGGATGCTCAAGCTTGGCCCGGTCGTGGGCGACATGTCTAAGGTGTCAATTGGTGCTCTGGTCTATTCCGGCAGGCTGCTCGGGACAGGTTGCTATGTGGCTGGTTTGGCTGGCAAGAATATCCCGAGCTACACGTACTCCGACGGCTCGGGTAGAATGGTGGAACTTCTGATTGAATCAGTTGTTGAGACGCAGCGGAGGATGGTGGAGAGACGCGGGAAGACCCTGACAAGGGCAGAGGAGGCTCTGATTCGGAGGACATTCGAGGATACGTCTGAAGAAAGGAGGAGGGCTGGCGCGAAGAAGGGGCGTCTTTCGTGACCGAACTGCTAGCGTCAGTGGCTTCGTAAGACCGAACCTCCGATGTCCTCCCGTTGAAGCGCGAATGCCAGGGTCGCTGAAGAATAGCATTCAGCTCAAGGAGGAATCCATGCGCGGTTGCTACAGGCAGAGTACGGCGTGAAACGAATTGTGCGACCTTTTCTCACTTGGTAGGATACGGAGTGTCGACCCGAGTAACGTCCACAAGACCTACGAAGGGTGGCCGGGCATGGCCCGGTCAGGATTCGGTGCCGAGTTCGACGTGCCGCACGCCGGGTTTCGAAAGGTGTACGTCTTGGGGATGGGCGGCTCCGCGGCCGGCGGTGAGATCATAGCCGGTTGGCTATCTAGAAGGCCCAAGTTCGAGGTGGTGACGTTAACAGGACGGCTGCCGATCGGAAGCATGAGCGACGTACTTGCGATCGCCTGCAGCGCCTCTGGACAGACTGGGGAGACGATCGAGATGATGAAGGCGGCGGTCCAGGGAGGCGCAACCACAGTCTCCATCTCCTCAGGGGGGAAGCTCATGGAAGTCTCGGAGAAGCTCGGGGTTCCTCACATCATGATGCCAGAGGTCGTGGCTCCCCGCTATATGCTCCCATTCATCATCTTCTCGTGCCTCTCGGTCATCAACGAGGGGCTCGGCCTCGGCTGTGAGGACGAGGCTGAGGATGCCCTAAAAGAGATGAAGGCCGAAGGGCGGGTGTCCGGGATAAACACAGATGTGTCAAAGAACCCATCGAAGAAGCTCGCTCTCTCGATTCTGGAAAAGGCTCCGGTCATCTACGGCTCGCGGTCGACTTGCGGTGCGGGAATCAGGTTCAAGAACCTCCTCAACGAGAACGCAAAGATTCACGCAATCTTCGACGCATTGCCGGATGCCTTTCACAATGAGATACAAGCATAGGAGGACCCGAGCACAGAGTTCGCTCCCGTTCTCCTCAGACACCCTGCTGAGACTGAGCGAGACAAAGCAGGGGCTGACTCCATGGTCAGGATCCTCTCAGAGCTGAAGACGAACCCTGTGGAAGTCAGGGGGAGAGGTAGGTCGGACCTCGCCCAGCTCGTCACAATGGTCTACATGCTCGACTGGGCTTCGTATTACGTGGCGATCGGGATGGGCAGGGACCCGTTCCCGACCAGGCTGATGGATCGCATGAAGAGAAGTGGCTATTGGCGGCACCCGAACAGAGCTCCAATGCACCAACGGCGTTCAAATCAGACGGGCTTCGTGCTGCCTTAATGCCGTCTTGACTCTCTCCGAGTACGACCCTGTGTTACTTTGTGTCGGCAATTTGACCCGAAAACTGAATCTGAATCCCGCGCGCGTCAATAAGAAGAGATGAAAGAGAAAGCCCAACGATGAAGGCCCTGCAGCGTGGAAGGAGAAGAGGAGCCATCTCACCAATCCTCGCAACTATCCTGCTCATCGCGGTCACGGTCATCGCAGCCTTATCAGTCGCTGGATTCGTGTTCGGCCTCCTCGGCTCATTCACGAGCGCAGCAACAGTCACGGCACAGGCGGCAACTTGCATGACCTCAACGGGTGTCTGCGACGTCACCTTGATCAACACCGGCGCCTCAAGCGTAACAATGACTGGTTGCAGCGTTCAGGTCGCCGGGAAGGCTGACGCCTCAGCAACATTCGGGCATGACAACCCTGTGACTACAATCGGAGCGAGCAGCAGCCTCGATGCGGTATGCAGAGCAGGTGCCCCATATACCGGCCAGACAGTCGGTTCATTGGCAGTGGGTTCGTTCAGCATGAACAACGGCGCTTCGGTGCTGTTCTCAGGCACCTGGTCATAAGCTTAAGACAAAATGGCAATGACTCAGGCAATCGCAGGCCTGAAAAGTCACACGCCACTCTTTCCCATAATCCTGACCAATCGGACCTCTGAACTGCTCTACGGGTATGCGGGTTGATTCAACGAACGGACTCCCGGACGTTCCAATCGGGAACGTGCTGAGGAGCTTCCACTCGCCTCGGTCGCTCCGCGCCCTCGGCACGCGCGCAAGAAAAGTGCGTAATCATCATCTTATTCCAACGAGCTGTGCCAGTTCCTTCCTCGAGCTCGCGCCTAGGACCTGTGCGGCGCCTTCGGGAGAGACATCGTTGATGTAGATGCCCCCGCCGAGCTCGAGCCCGGACCAAGTGGGCCTCCTCGGATACACCTCTATGTGCCAGTGGATCTGCTTGGTCGTCTTCTTCTCCGAGGAACTGTGGAAGACCATGGTGAAGCTCGGAGTGTCGAGTGCCTTCGAGAGCCCACCAAGCGTTGACCTGAGTATCAATGCAAGGTCCATCATCTCCTTCTGCGACAGCTTCAGAAGGCTGGTCATGTGCCTCTTGGGATAGATCCAGAACTCAAAGGAGTGCGTGGAGACCCAAGGAGCGAATGCGATGAAGAAGTCTGTCGCTAGGATTTGGCGGGGTCCACCCGTCTCTGTCCCCACGACCTGGCACATCGGGCAGACGCCCAGGTCGTTCAAGGAGGTCTGAACAGTGTCGGCCTCCTCTTCTACGGCTGGTGGGACCCTAGGGGTAGTCACAATCTGTATGTTCGGGTGGACGGCAGTGGAACTCCCATCGCTTTCTGAGTTGGCGTAGACAAGGACATAGCTTACCCCCTTCTGAGAGTACAGCCATCTGACCTTGTCTTGCAGAGACGCCAGGATGTTCGTCCACTGTTCGATGTCGATCTTTGGAAAGGGCTGGTCGTGCCTGGGGGTGGCCACGAGGACGTAGTGATACCCTACGGCCGGCTCGCTGTAGTGCGGGGGCTCCCCGTATGAGGGAGGGGCGTTGGGAGTCACGACCGGAATCTTCGCTGGGAATATTCTAACGGACCAGTTCTTGATTGTGTCTCCCTCGGAGTCCGTCTGCTTTAGGAGCGTGTCGCCCCGCTTAACCAGCACCAGGTCAGCGGGGGGTGTCATCTCTTCGTTCCCTGGGCAGTAGTTGCACTTCTCTGCCTTCTGCGGCATGACTTGGCCTGGCTTGAGCCCTCTGTCGGGGAGGATTATGGAGAGCTTTTCAGTAAAGTAGTCCTTCCTGATTTCCACCATCGGCGCGGGCGAAGAATGTCCTCCCGATATTAGGGTTTGGAGGGGTCCAGACCCGAAAGGGTGATAATGCGACGTTCGGAAGATGGCTGCGCGCAGATGAAAATAGGATACGTCCTCCTCGACGGCTGTGCTGACAGGCCCAACCCGCAGCTGAACTTTACGACTCCGCTCGAGGCAGCGTACACGCCGAACTTGGACGAAGTCGCTCGCAGGTCCAAACTGGGCAGGGTCGTGACCGTAGGGCGGGGGGTGGCCCCCGAGTCCGACATCGCGGTCTTCAACATGCTCGGTTATTCATTCGACAAGGGATATCCCGGGAGGGGCGTAATCGAAGCTGTCGGGTCGGGTCTCGAAGTCCGTCCGGGAGACCTCGCTCTCCGGGCAAACTTGGCTTCAGCGAAGGGGAGGCGGATTATCGACCGGAGAGCGGGCAGGAACCTCACTCAGCAAGAGGCAGTAAGGATGGCCGAGGGCCTGAATGGCATCAGGTTGAAGGGAGCCGAGCTGGAGTTCCGTGCCACGATATCGTACAGGGGTGTCTTGGTCATCAAGGCGGATCAGCCCCTGTCGGCGGAGATCACAAACACGGACCCCGCGTATGCAAGGCTAAAGGGATTCGGTACAGCAAGGCCCACAGCCCGAGGTGAGAGCATCCTCGTTGCAAAGCCGGAGTCAAAGACTACGGCGGCGAGGCGAGCGGCGGACCTCGTGAACGAGTTCACCGCCAAGAGCGCAAAGGTCCTGTCCGAGAGCGCAGTCAATACGGAGCGCGTGCGGGACGGGAAGCTCCCGGCCAACTGCGTGCTCCTGCGCGACGCAGGGGACCACGTCCCTGACGTCGAATCCTTCGAAGAGAGGTACAGAATGAAGGGTACGGCCCTCGTCGAGATGCCAGCCGAGGTCGGCATCGCGAAGATCTTGCGGATGAAGATGGTAACGGTCAGGGAGAGGAACGACATGAAAGAGAAGGCGGATCTCTTCAGGCAGGAGCTCCGGGAGGGGACGGCGGTCTATGTCCACATCAAGGGGCCGGACGAGTTCGGGCACGACGGTGATGCCGTTGGCAAGAAGAAGGTGATAGAAACGATTGACAGGGATTTCTTCTCTGCCGTGGCCGACCGGGTCGGAGACGTGAAAGTCGGAGTGTCCTGCGACCATTCTACCCCGTGCACCATCAAGATGCACGCAAGCGACCCCGTTCCCCTTATTATCAGCACTGGCTCCAAGGGCGACGGAATGCGCTTCACTGAGAAGAGCGCTAGAAGAGGCTCGCTCGGGACGATCAGAGGGAGAGACGTTCTTCGTCTAATAGCGAAGAACCCAGCCGGAAACCGGGCCTTCTAACACGCCGCATCGCGTTAAGTGGGTCCTAGCGCTGTCTCAGGTCGACGTACATGCGGATTTCATCCAGGAGCCGCCCATTCCGTAGCATCTTGCCCGGCACCACGCCGACTCTCTTGAATCCGAGTTTCTCATAGACGTGAATCGCGACCTCGTTGATTGCGAAGACCTGGAGCTCCACCAGCCAGACCCCGCTTCGGAGTGCCAGTTCCAGCGCCGTCTTGACCATCATCTGGCCGATCCCCATCCCACGGTATCCATCTAAGATCACGATGCCAAGGAGTCCCGTGTGTCTTTCGTCTGACTGTCTCCGTCTAGAGACGTCACAATGGCCAACGATCTTCCCGCTTACGACCGCAGCGACGCTGACCTCCTCATTCTTCTTGATTCCGTGCAGGATCCCTTCGAGGAACTTCCTTTCGTCTGACTTCCTGAGTCTCCTGTCAAGAGATGTTATCCCCAGCTCGCGGTTCGATCTCCTCTCTTTGACGATGGTGTTCGCGAACTTCAAGAGTCCGTCCAGATCAGTGCCCTGGAGTGCCCGGAGGACCACCTGTGTTCCCTCCTTCGCGGCGAACGTGGCATGGATTTGTCCAGGCTTCAACGAGCAAGGCGCTCCCCCAGCCTTCCTTGAAGGTTTCCACTCTTGCGGGCCTTGGCTCTAACTGTCAGTGTCCCTGCCGGAGAACCCGGTCGCTGTTAGCCATGCGCGCGGGATAGGTCGGGAACGCGCGTCGCAATGCTGCTCGTTGTTAGGTACCCCTAGACCTGCCTTACCGAAGAGAGGTTTGGAGGACAAAGAAAGCCCACGTGCTTCAGCGGTGGGATGGATTTGTCCTCCAAGCGGATGCTCAAATATATGCGGTCTTGGTATCTAAGACATGCCACACGGATACATCGCCTCGGAGACTTCTGTTCATTTCATGAACTATCACTTCGTGTGGTGTCCCAAATACGGGAAACCAGTCATTGTGGGAGAGGTTGAGATGCGATTGAAGCAACTCATCCATGAGAAGGCCAAACAACTCGGTTGCGAGGTAATCAGTCTTGAGACCATGCCTGACCATGTGCATCTGTTCGTCAGGGCGAACCCGACTCTGGCACCGAACAGGATAGTCGGCGAGTTGAAGGGCTTCACATCCAGAATCTTGCGGCAGGAGTTCAAGCACCTGACCACTTCCCTGCCGACTCTCTGGACGAGGAGCTATTTCGTGTCCACGCACGGGCATGTATCTTCCGACACAATCAAGAAGTACATCGCGGAGCAAGAGGCTTGATTCTCACATTCAAGGTCAGACACGGGAAAGACCTGTCGTCGGGGCTTCAGAAGGCCAGACAGATTGCGGAGTTTGCGCTGGAGACCAAGACGCTCTCTTCGAAGGATGTGAAACAGTTCGGGCTGAAGAGCGCCATCGCCAACCAGATTCTTAGGGAGTATTCAAGGAACAAGAAACTGAAGCGGATTGGAAGCGTGAACCTGATTGCCCCTAATCAGAGCATCAAGGTCGAGGGGGATGAATTGGAGATAGCTTGTCTGAAGCTATCCCTTCCGATAACATTCAGGAGAGACTTCACGAAGGTCAATCAGGTCGAATTGAATGGGGAGTTCGCTTTCGTCTCCATAACGGTTCCCGACCCGCCGATGAAAGGAGTTTCCAACTGGATTGGAGTGGACAGGAACGCCACGGGCCATGTCGCGGTAGTCTCAGACCCAAAGTCGGGCAAGGTCTTCAAACTGGGGAAGAGCGCACAGCACATCCACGAGAAATATCGCGCCATGAGGAAGGGGCTTCAGGCGGCTGGCAGACTCAGGAAAGTCAAGGCCGTAAGGAACAGAGAGTCCAGAATCGTGAAGGACATCAACCACAAAATCTCAAGGGAGATTGTGGACATCGCGGAACGGACCGACTCTGGAATCAAGTTGGAGAGGCTTGCTGGAATCAGAATGAACACGAGGCACGGCAGGAACTTCAATGGGACGCTCCATTCGTGGTCGTTCTACCAACTTCAAGGCTTTCTCCAGTACAAGGCCAGAATGAGGGGCATTCCGATTGTCTACGTCGAGCCGAGAAACACGTCGAAAGAATGCTCTCGGTGCGGAAGCGTAGGGACAAGAACAGGAAAGGACTTCGTGTGCCAGTGCGGCCACGTTGACCATGCAGACGCGAACGCGGGGTTCAACATCGCGTTGCGACCGAGCATAGGTCAA